>Ga0207862_1000261_pt1 | contig 15415 bp, 15 predicted proteins | sample LuqExpMetageno81_FD_187838 | JGI IMG/M metagenome (GOLD analysis project Ga0207862, IMG submission 187838) | Tropical forest soil microbial communities from Luquillo Experimental Forest, Puerto Rico - Sample 81 (SPAdes) | ecosystem: Environmental > Terrestrial > Soil > Tropical forest ... | reverse complement strand
CCTGCGACAGCGTCCAGCCCAGGCTGCCGTCCACGCGCCGGACGCGGTGTTCCAGTTGGAAGATGCTTTTGGTCCTGATGGCCTCGTTGATGACCGTCAGCACACGCTCTTGTTCCTCCGGAGGAATGTATTTCTCCAGCCAGGTGCGGCTGGGCGTGGTCGCGTCCGGGACGATGTTGCGCCCCTGGACCTGGCGCATCTCGCTCCCGTCGGGACTCAGGCGAAAGAGGACATCCGAACTGGCCGTCACCAGCGCACGGAAGCGCTCCTCGCTCTGGCGCAGGGCTGCCCTCGCGCGGTCTGCCTCCTGGGTCTTCACCTGCTCGCGGCGAAAGGCCGTCACGTACTCGGCGAGGAGGCCGCCGATCATGGTCAGGAACCCGCCGACCATGAGGACGCGGACCAAATACCACCACAGGTCGTAACGTTTCCCGCCGATGAGGACCCCGGCTTCAGCGAAGGCCAGCACGAGTTGGCTCAGGGCGACGCACACGGGCAGGCGATCTCCAGAAATCCGATACTGGTGCATGGACAGGACGACGCCGCCCCCGTAGGCCAGCGTAAGCATGGCCTGCCAGACCGTCATGGTGGTCGTCCAACCGCCGGTCGCCGTCACCAGCACTGGGAGCGCCCGTTCGAACGCAATCGACAGGCCGCTGATCAAGAGTGTGCCGCCCACCCAGGGTACCACCGACCAGAGCGCCGGTTCGCAGGACGGCTGTCCAAGCCAGCGACCGCTGCCCGCCACCAAGAGACACCCGGCCAGCAGACTCGCCGCGAGCACGGAGAACCACGCCGAGGTATTGGACAGGTCCGCGAGGGGCCTGCCGGGCAGGAGGCCGGGCCAGGTAAGGATATAGAAGACGAGGAGGACGCTAGAGACGGTAAAGCCGAGACCAGCCCAGTACGCCAACGGGTCTCGGACGACGTAGTAGCGCCCGAACGCGAGCAAGGCCACCAGCAGGGCCCCGAGGAGGAGAGCCCCCCCGAATACCGCGTTGACCCAGGGCAGCTCGGCGATGACAGGTCCCGACCCCCACGCAAAGAACAAGGCGACATAACCAACCCCAAGCAGGCTGGCCGTGCCGACGATGCTGCGGATGCGCCAGTCGCGTGCGGTCTGGATGGCAGCTCCTCCGACAGGTAGGGGAACGGACGCGCGAAATGGGGTAGGCTACTCCGCTCTGCGGGGCAGTGTCAAGACGGCAGTTGTTGGTTACGCCAAGTTCGACAAGTTCAAAATGATCGCTTTTGCGGAGGGCCATAGAGGAAGAGGAGTCCCAAGCCGGCCAGAAAGCCGGCGTGGAGGTTGCACCAGAAAACCTGGATGAAGACCAGGATAGTGAGCCCCCACCAATGCCTGGAGAGGCGGACCGATTCCAGCACGAAGAGCGACAGGGCAAAAAAGAGATAGGTAAAGAGCTGGGCTCTTACCGGGCTGTAGCAGGTGGCCAGAAAAACCTGGACGAACCACAGGCCCAGGAGCGCGCTCCAGAAATTGGCCCCCCACCGCCTGGCCGTGAGATAAACCAACCAGACCGTGGCCAGGCCCAGGGCAAATTTAAAAAGCTGCAGGCCCGCTGCCCCCAGGATCCGGTAAATGGGGTAGAAGATGACTCCAGTGAGCCACTCGTGGTAAACCCAAACTTTCAGGGTGGGAACATAAGCAAAAGTATCATGGTACGGAAACCGTCCTGTCTCCCAGAAGAGCCGCCCGAAGGCCATATAACCCCAGAGGTCGGGATCTGCCACGGTCCCGGACAGGGCGTTTAAGATCACCAGGAGTATCAGCAGACTGCAGAGTCCCTGGAGTACGGTTTCCTGCTTCAAGGAACTGCAGGTGGTATGGGCTTCCGTGAGGCAAACAGTCTTCGTCAATATTGGCATCTCCGGCCTCGCCCTCTCAGGCTCCCGGCCCGTTTCTGGCAAGGAGGGGCTTGATGACGATATCCACCCGTCGGTTCAGGCGCCGGCCGGCCTCGGCATCATTGGAGGTCAGAGGGGCGTATTCTCCATAGCCAGCGGCGGCGAAACGGGCCGGGTCCAGATGGTCCTTTTCCACCAGATAACGCACCAGACTCGTAGCCCGATGGACGGAGAGTTCCCAGTTGGAAGGAAAATGGGGTGTGTTGATGGGGCGATTGTCGGTGTGGCCTTCCACCGCCACCTGGTTAGGGATTTTTCTCAGGATATCGGCCAAACGGTCCAGCAGGGGTTCGGCCTCTGGGCGGACCTGGGCCTCTCCCGAGGTGAAAAAGAGGAATTCCGGCAGGTGGATGACCAACCCGAGGGCGGTGATCATCAGCCAGATGTCCTGGTAGTTGGTCTGATTATGCAGGCTTTCCTGGACTATCTGGGCAACCTCCTCGATCTGGGTCTGGGGGGCCGCCCTCAGACTCGCGCCAGGCAGGTCCCCCCGGGTGCCAGGGGAGGAGAGGTCCCCCAATTCTGGTTCCAGGGGAAAGCCTCCCAGGAAAACCGGCGCGTTCAGAGCCCGCTGGATGGAATGTTGGGCCTGAATCAGCTTGGAGTTATCCAGCCGGCTGATGGCGTAGATGGTCACAAAAAAAGCCAGGAGCAGGGTGACAAAGTCGGCATAGGAAACCAGCCAGCGGTCCCGGGAGGGTCCGGAAGAATCAGTGGGAGCGGATCGAGGAGGACGCATGGGACTTGCTATGGGGCCGCAAGGGAAGCTGCCGCATGCCGGTGGCCGGAGGGGGTTTCAGGTCGGGCTCGGCACCTTGAGCGAGAAAGCCGTTGAGGCGCTCGGCAATGAGACGGGGATGCTCCCCCTGGGCCAGAGCCAGAACTCCCTCCAGGATCATCTCCTGGCGGAGCATCTGGCGTTCATGGTAGAGCTTCAGCTTGTGGGCGATGGGGAGAAAAAGCAGGTTGGCAGAGGCCACGCCGTAAATGGTGGCCACAAAGGCCACGGCCACCCCGGTGCCCAGACGGGAGGGTTCGGTAATGTGCTGCATGAAACGGCGCCCAGGATCCCGATGGTAGGGGCGTAACCGCCGGCGGCTTCGAAGACCCGGGCGGGCATCAGACCACGTTCGTCCTGCTGAGTGAGGTCCATTTCCATGATTTCCCGCACCTGCTGAGGGGGAAAACCGTCGATGACCAGCTGTAGGCTGCGGCGCATGAAAGGGTCGGCAAGTTTGGCCACCTCCCCCTCCACGGCCAGAAGTCCGTTACGCCGGGCCCGGTAAGCCAGTTCCACCAGGCGGACCGCCTGATCCGAAGTTTCGTCCCGGGGTTTACGGAAGACGCAGGGCAGTGATTGCCAAGACTGGCGCAGTTGCGGCCCGGTAAAGCTCAGACATACTGCCCCGGCGGTGCCGCCCAGAACGATGACGCAGGCAGTGGCCTGGAGGATCATGCCCGCGGAGCCGCCCTCCAGATAATGCCCTCCGATCAGGGACATGCCTCCCAGCAACAGGCCGAAAAGGGTGGTTCGATCCATGAGAGAAAAGTTTTTGCGATCGCCCGGGCCAGGGGAGGGCGAAGCTGTCTCCGTCTCTCGGGGGCCCGGCGATCTGGAAATGACGCCTACTGTTCAGGCGGTCTCTGATACCTTATCGGAACTTTAAGACAAGGCTTTATTTTAGGCGGATATGGAAAATCCACATGGAAGGGAATATTTGTTGGGGACCCGAAGGCCTTTACTCCCGCTCAGGTCTGAACGTCATCCACCGTGCTTGACGGGATGGGGCTGGGACTTGGAGGCAGATTTTTCCTGCTCAGCCGCTGGGAAACATGCCGAAATGGATAAAGCCTTCCCACTGATTCCAGGTAACTGCGTGTTTCCCGGGGGAGAGAACGGCCCTTCTCAAGGTTGGCGGGGCCCCAGTTGTAAGCCGCCAGGGCCATGGGCACGTTCCCTTCGTAGCGGTCCAGGAGATCCTTCAGAAAGCGGGTGCCGCCATCAATATTGTCCCCGGGGTTGTAGGCACAACGCACCCCCAAATCGCGGGCGGTCCCGGGCATGAGTTGCATCAGGCCCATGGCCCCTACTGGGGAAATCGCCCGGGGTTGAAATTGCTCTCCACCTGGATTACTGCCTAGATCAAGCCCTCCGGCACCTGGTAGCGCTGGGAGGCTTGCTTGATGATGCCGTCATAGGCCGAAGAATTCTCCTCTGAGTGGACTCCCCGGGAGGAGCCGGCCCTGAAATGACGTTCCACCTCGCCCCCGGGAGATGAATGTTCCTGGCTGACGGCTGCCGATCGGGCTTGCCCACGCCCAAGGCTGCGGCCCAGGATGGAGTGCAGCAGCATCCCGGAGAGGCGAGCGTTGCTCACGGCTTGGAGGGCGCGACAGCGGGGAAATTCCTGCCGCCTCTCGGCAAGAGTGTGGGGTTGAGATTGCCGGGCCACCATAGACTCAGCCAAAGCCTGGCCAAAGGTCCTGTTGGGATTGGCGGGTTTGGCCACCAGAGGCTGTGGCTCCCTGGCAGCAGATGCCAGCCGTCCTACGGTATGTCTCGGGAGCCCCAGCATGAGGCTAAAAGGTCCGGGGTGCATATTTGCCAGATTTGAAACACCTGTGCCTAAAAATGTTTTCCGGTGGGGAGGAAGAACAGGAAAGATCATTCATGCTATCGAGACTCCCCAAAACCAGGCCCCTGATGATTCTCCGGCCTTTGACCCAAAATTTCCCGAGTGCTTCCCGGGCTGCACTGGTCAAGGATGGCCGGCCGAGATTATGTTTCCACTCCTGGGGTTGTTACGGTTAAAAGCCCATGCTGGTTAAGAGATCGTTAACCGCGTTCTGGTCCAGGGGTTGCTCATCAGAGGGGGCAGCAAATTCCTGGTCCGAGGAGTCCGAGGGTAGGGAAAACTCATGGAGCAGACGATCCAGTTCCTTCCGGGCCAAATCACTTTCTGGCGGCAGAATGGTCTGGTCGTCCAGATTTACCCAGAGCTCTTGTCCGGCAGCGGAGGCTAGGAGGCTCAAGGCCAGCTCCGCCTCTGCGGTTCGAAAGATGGCATCCTGTTTGGCCTGGACCGCTTTGAGGTGTTGCTTCACTTTTTCATTGGTGCAGAATTCCAAGAGGATCTGCAGGATATCGGTCAAGGAAAAGAGCGGCACGCCGGTGGCCGGGGAGGCTTCCTGGGAGGTTGGCGGGCGCAGAAGATAATCCAATTCCTCTGCCTGGGAGAGAACCTGATTCCAGAGGCGCTGGTCAGCGGAGCTATCAGGAAATGGTTCCGGGGTGAGATTCCCTGGTTCCTCCAGAAAGGGAGGTGCCATCAAGTTCAGGAGCTTCGTCTGCACAGTCTGGCAGTCTCCCCGAATTTCCTCTACCAGATCCATGATGCTCATGGTGGCCTTTTCGGTCATTTGCAGGACGTCGGTCACCTGGCTTCTGGCCTGGTCCAGGCCCTCGCCGGGAGAGCCCATGGCAGTCTGGATGATCTCCGCCAGCGACAGGTCCTGGATGGAAAGATTAATATCCTTGGCCAGTTTCCCCAGGCCCTCGTAAATCTCCTGGGAGACCTGCCGGTAATGGTTTATCTCGGCGGTGATGTGATCTGTATCATGCAAGTCTTCCCCCGAGGGGCCGGCGCTGGCTTTGGGCGCCGGGGCCGGGACGGCCGGGACACTCACTCCATTCCCTGCAACCATGTTGGCGGCGTTCTCCGGTTGCGGAGTTCTCATATGTATGGTGATGGCGATGCCGTCCAGGTTGAGGCGAAATTCCTCCGGATCCTGGCCCAGGCTCAGTTCGATGTGCTTGCCTGCCTCCATTCCCCACCTTCCCGGCGACCAGGGCCGGCGGCCTTGAGCCCGGCGCCGGCGCCTGTCGATCTTGATATCTTTCTCAACTTTGTTATCGACGGTTGGGGAACTAACTTAAATGGCCAGGGGAAAAATCTTCAGGAAAAGCGAGGAAAAGCAAAAAAAATGTGAAGGAGGTCGATCAGGGGTGCAGGCCGGGGGAAAAAAGAGAGGGCGCCCGGTGTCAGGGGCGCCCCTTCAGTAAACCGGTTACATTTTCAGTTCATCGCGGGTTTTGGCCACAGCCTGGGCGGAATGCTTCAGCATTTCCTCCTCTCTATCGCTAAGCTTCAGGGGAAGAATCCGCTCGATGCCGTCGGCTCCCAGGATTACCGGCACTCCGAAGAAAATATCGTTCAGGCCATATTCCCCCTGGAGGTAGGCAGATACAGGCACCAGGCGTTTCTGGTCCTTGAGGATGGCTTCGCTCATCTGCACCGCCGCCGCGGCCGGGGCGTAAAAGGCCGAGCCGGTTTTGAGCAGCGCCACGATCTCACCGCCGCCTTTTTTGGTGCGCTCCACCAGGGCGTTGATCTTCTCAATAGGCAGAAGGTCAGTCAAGGGCACCCCGGAGATGTTGGTGGCGCTGACCACGGGCACCATTTCGTCCCCATGGCCGCCCAGGACCATGGCCTGGATCTCGTCCACCGCCACTCCCAGTTCCATGGCGATGAAGCAGCGGTAACGGGCGGTATCGAGAATGCCCGCCATGCCCATGACCCGGTTTTTGGGGAAGCCGCTTACTTTGTAGGCCACGTAGCACATGGCGTCCAGGGGGTTGCTGACTATGATGATAAAGGCATTGGGGCTCTGGGCCGCCACTTCCTTGGTAACGTTGGCGACGATATTTTTATTGGTGTTGATCAGGTCTTCCCGGCTCATCCCGGGCTTCCTGGCGATGCCGGCCGTGATGATGACCACGTCTGAGCCCTTGGTGGCGGCATAGTCGTTGGCTCCCGCCACTTCCACGTTAAAGCCGAAAATGGGCCGGGCCTGCATAAGATCGAGGGCCTTACCCTGGGGCATGCCTTCCACGATGTCTATCAGCACCACATCCGCCAGTTCTTTGGCCGCAGCCCAGTGAGCGCAGGTGGCTCCCACATTGCCCGCCCCCACCACGGTGATCTTCGGTCTTGCCATGCGCGTCCTCCTTAGATGCTGTGGAAGATGAGGCTGGGTCTCGTCTGCCGCCCCTCTCCCGTGAGCATATAAATTTACCTGTTTATAGCAAAACTGCAACGAAATTTTAGAGTAGTTTTTAGGGGGAGGGGAAATGGGTCTACTACCCTGGGCCCTCCTTCCGACCCCAAACTTTCCCACATTGACAGGGTTGGGGGAAGTTCCTATAATCCCGGGACATTGGAGGAACAGGTGGCTTTGAGGTGGATCCGGACTAGACGAGAGGCTGAGGTAAGTTATGAATATCTATTTGAAGTGTCTGATAAGTTTAGGTCTGGGCGGCTTGTGTCTGTATTTAGCCACGACCATGGGACAAGATCAACAAGCTGTGGTCTATTTTTTATATTTCGTTGCTTTTGTGAATTTCTATATCGGCATAAGAGACCTGATGTCTATATTCAAGGAAAAGAAATAATATAACAAATGAATACCTTATGGCGAGAGAGTACGCCTTGACGCTATTATGTCTCTTTGGATTATTTACGTTTATAGTTAAAGAAGAAAAGATGAACAGGAGGCTGAATCGGCTGTTTTTATCATGGCTTTGTCGAGGGGCCCTTTTCTCCTTTAGTCCTGACCTTGGTCACCATTGAGGCAGTTACAGGATCGGCTTGATTGGACCAGGCTTGCCGAATGTAAGTCGCTACCGCGGCCACCTCCTGGTCGGTTAACGTCATATGCCAGCCAGGCATCGTACCGGTTCCCTGTCTGCCATAAAGGATAATGGCGATGACCGCCTCGGGGTCTCCGGTGACGAGGGCACTGTTATTCAGAACTGATTTACGATAGAGGATTCCGCTGCCATTAACGCCATGGCAGGCAATGCAATCGGTCTGATAAATTTCCTGGCCTTGCTGGAAAGACAGGTCAGTTTTTTGTCCGCACCCCAGGGCGGCAGCTACTGCGATCGCTAAGCATATATAAACTCTGGCAGTGATCAGAGGAGGAGGAAATATTTTCATAATACTTTACCTCGGAGGCCAGGGGAATCTCTGGCTATTAAGAAAGCCGGGACCCTCATAATTTTGGGGTAAATTGCCGAAGACCATAAATCCCCAAATTATTTTCGAGATCAGCCACCTGCCCGACTATCCCCACAAAACTGTCCGGACCAAACAAGTGCACCTCTTCGTTTTTGAAGGTTTCTCCCAAGGCGGCATAATCTTTCCTTGAAATTATCGAGGGAAAGGCCGGGAAAAGCACCGTATCCTCCCAGGCGGCATGGGGACGGTAGAGCCGATTGAAGGCGTTCAGCAAGGCTGCGATTCTTGAGCGTTGGGCCGTATCTCTCAGATTTTCTTCGGTGTTCAGGGTATTGATCTCAGCTATCAACCTTCGCCCGGCAAGATGCTGCTGAAAAAGGGTCGCCACCAGATCGACCATTTTTCCGGCATTACTGAATCGGTTGAACAACTGGGTCTCTTCGTTCTTTTCATGATACTCTTGTATGAACCGGCGCGTAATGCCGTTGGCCTCAGCCAGCACCCGCGCCGGAACTTCTTCTCCCATGTTGAGCCGCCTGGCAGTCTCATCGTAAACGAGCATGAGGCGCCTTAAGACCCCGTGTTCTCGCATCAAATCCTCTGTCGGAGAAACTTCCAGGGCCTGCGCGGCCTTTTCCGGCCCCGGGGAACAAGCTGCCCCGAAAAGGCTGGCAGCGGCAAAAAATAGGCCGCTTTTAACCACAAAGCTTCGGCGAGTCTCTTGGGGCTCAATATAGTCTGTCATGATGGGCCTCCTTGGCTGTGGTTGGCAAGAGGTTGACAAAAGCTTGGGAGATCCCGCCTTGGGCTCTTGAAGTGAGAAAACTTGGGACTAATTAGAAAGTAGTATCCATTGAGCCGTTGTCAAGAAGAACTGCACGGCGGCCGATTATCTCTCAATGAGTAACTTCGTGAAAAGTTAAATCATATTGATAATAGCGAACAAGGCGCGATCATCTATCAAATTAAGCATCTTATTCCAGGGTGGTGGCCGATGTCAGAAAAATACGCGCCTTTGCTGGTGGAAGTAACCCGGGGCTTCGAAGTGGAAAGCCGTCACCGGGGCGAAATCGCGGTGGTGGATGAGGCCGGCGCCGTGCGGCGTCACCTGGGGGACCCAGAGACCCTGGTGTGCCTGCGGTCCCTGGCCAAGCCCTTCCAGGCCTTGCCGCTCGTTGCCAGCGGCGCGGCCGCGGCCTTCGGCTTCGGGCCGGAGGAACTGGCCCTGATGAGTGGCTCGCTTTCCGGCCAGGACTTCCAGGTGGGTCTGGTGAGAAAGATCCTGGCCCGCCTGGACCTCGACCCCGCAGCACTTCAGTGCGGCAGCCACGCCCCTCTCCACCGCCCCACGGCCAAGGCCCTGGCCCAGGCCAAGGAGTTGCCCACGGCGCTGCACCATACCTGCGCCGGCAAGCACGCCAGCATGCTGGCCCTGTGCGTCTATCACTTCTGGCCGGTGGAGGACTACCTCAGGCCCTCCCACCCGGTGCAGCAGTTCATCCTTAAAACCGTGGCCGATATGGTGGGCTTGGACCCTGCGGACATTCCCGTTGCTGTGGATGGCTGCAGCGCCCCGGTTTTTTACGCGCCTCTGCAGAATATTGCCTGGGGGTTCGCCCGCCTGGCCGCAGCACCGCCGGAGAGCCCCGCGGGAGTCATCATGGCCGCTTGTCTGGCGCATCCCCGCCACCTCGCCGGGGATGGGCGCCTCGAGACCCAGATCATGCAAGCCCTTCCCGGCCGGGTTTTCGCCAAGACCGGCGCCGAAGGAGGCTTTGCCCTGGCCTTGGCCGAGGAAGGCCTGGGGGTGGCCCTGAAGGTGGAGGATGGCTCCAGCCGGGCCCTGGGTCCTGCCATTATCGAGATCCTCCGGCAGCTGGGGGTTCTGGGTCCGGAGGTCCGGGAGGCCCTGGCCCCCCTGTGGCAGCCGGTTATCCGCAACCACCGCCAACAGGAAGTGGGTTATCTCCGTCCAATTTTTACCCTGGCAGGGTAGGGTTCATCTCAGGAGTATGTTATTTTGAAATTTTTTCGATGGATGTGGCCGCAGGCTTTAGCCTGCGCGCATTTTTTCCGATTATTACGCAAGCTCAACTTACGCCTACATATTATCTGCCTAAGCTTACGGGTCGTATTATTTAAATTACTGAAACGCTATACTAAGCTCTTAACAGCTTTCGAAATTCGACGTTCCTTTGTTCCAGACCAGTAAATCATGAAGATACCAAAACTCCTGCGGTTCGACCTCCTGACGGTTTTCTGGATCCCAATCCTGCTAGGCCTTCTGTTGATCCCGGCAGCCGCGGCCCTCGCTCCCGAAGATCTCATCGTGGTGTATAACGCCACTGTCCCGGAAAGCCAGAAGGTAGCGGCCTATTATGCCCAGAAGCGCCACATTCCCCCGGAAAACCTGGTAGGCGTCAAGGTGCCCGATTGGGAGGATCTGACCCGCCAGGAGTATGACCAGCAGCTGGTGCCGCCGGTTCGCCAGAAAGTGGTGGACATGCGCCGGTCATGGCGCAATCCGGCCATCGTCCTGGTTTATGGCATCCCCCTGAGAGTGGGGGAGGCAGGTCTCGATGAGGCGGAACAGGAGCTCCAGACCCTGGCCAAGACCAAGGTGCAGAAGGTCTCGATCCAAACCTGGGCCAAGCTCCAGGAATTGCAAGGTCTTTTGACCAAGCTTGCCAACCGGAATCAGGCCCCAGGGAATGTCCCTGCTGCCAAAGAGATTCTTAAACTGGGGGCGGAACTGCTGCCCCGGGCCAACCGCTTGCTGAAAGGGCCCCGCGATCAGGAAATCCCGCCGGAAACCAGGGGCCGGGTGGCGGCTTTGACGGCTGAGTTGAGCGGCTCCGCCTCTGACCTCGGGGGTGAGTCGGGTCAGAAGGGAAAAGAGGAATCTCGTCATCACATGGTTCCCCTGCCCGAAGGCGCCAGGGTCCCGGACCAGGAAAGACTGAAGCCCGGGGCCAGCCTGGCCTCCCAGGCCCGGGATATGGGGGAGCGACTGCGGAGCTCCGGGGGGCTGCTGACGGAACTGAAGCTCTGGGAGCATCTTAACTGGACTTATGAACATCCCAAGACCGGGGCCGCGGTTGACAGTGAACTTACCCTGCTCCTGGTGAAGAACTACCCCAAGGTGCAGTGGCTGCCCAATCCTCTCAACCTCAAGTTCAACAAGGTGCCTGCCATGCAGAGGTTTCGCCAGGCGGTGGTCATGGTCGGCCGTCTGGACGGCCCCACCCCGGAGATCGCCCGCCGCCTGGTGGACGACGCCCTGGAGACCGAGAAGAACGGCCTTAAGGGCACGTGCTATCTTGACGCCCGGGGATTGACAAATGACGGTCAGGTGGGGAGCTATGGCTGGTTTGACGACCACCTGGTGCGCCTGGCCCAGCTCATGAAAGAACACTCCAGCATGAAGGTGGTCCTGGACCAGAAACCCGAGGTGTTTCCCCCAGGCTCCTGCCCAAACGCCGCGCTCTACTGCGGCTGGTATTCCCTGGCGAAATACGTGGCCTCCTGCACCTGGGTGAAGGGTGCTGTGGGCTATCATATCGCCAGTTACGAGGCTACTACGCTCCGAAGGCCGGGAAGCCAGGTCTGGTGCAAGCGCATGCTGGAGGAGGGGGTGGCCGCCACCCTCGGGCCTGTAAGCGAACCGTTCGTCATGGCTTTTCCCCTCCCCGATGAATTCTTTCCCCTCCTGATGACGGGAAAGCTGAGTCTCCTGGAAGTCTATTTCCGCACTGTTCCTCATCTTTCCTGGAAGATGATTCTGATCGGCGATCCCCTTTACACCCCGTTCCAGAAAAACCCCGCCTGGCAGACCAGGACCGTGTCCGGGGGAGGCTCTTCGGTCCAATAAGGCGTTGAATCTTCAAAAATTCGTGGTATAGTGTCCGGGAGGCGCACCTCTAACCTGCTGAGGAGAATAGTTGTCCGCATGAAAGTTCTCTGGGCGCCCTGGCGTATGGATTATATCCTGGGGGAGAACAAACCCCAGGGCTGCATTTTCTGCCCCTGGCCCGGGGAGGACCTGGCCGAGCGCCTGGTGCTCATGAGCGGCCGCCTGACCCGCATCATGATGAACAAGTATCCGTATATCAACGGCCACTTGCTCGTCTCGCCCCGGCGTCATGTTCCCAGCCTGGATGACCTGTCACCAGCAGAACTTCTGGACCTCCAGGTGAAACTCCGGCAGGCCATGGGCATCCTCAAGGAGACCATGCGGCCGGACGGTTTCAACGTTGGCCTCAATTTGGGGGTAGTAGCCGGGGCCGGGGTGGAGGCCCACATCCATTGGCACATCGTTCCCCGCTGGAACGGCGACACCAACTATATTCCGGTCTTTGCCGAGGTACGGGTGATCCCGGAACACTTCCGCCAGACTTACGCCCGCCTGGCCCCCCACTTTGAGGCCTTAAAAGACGAGGACCTGACATGAGCTACCTAAAAGCATTTATTATCGGGTTATTGGGGTTAGTATCCTTTATCTTTGTTATTGAAAACATCGAAGTCCTGCGACAAACGATACAACTCAAATTAAATCTATATGTGACCAAACTGGAAACGGCTCCGGTGGAAATGTGGGTTCTCACGATCTTAGCCTTTGCCCTGGGGGCTGTCTTAGTCTTGATCTACTTTGTGTATGACCACATTAAACAGCGGCAAATCATCCGCCAGTTAAGACAGAATATTGAAATTCTGACCGTGGAATTGAAACGGGCCGGCATGGCGGTGGAAGAAGCGTCAGCAGGGGCCCCGGGACCTCATCCAGAGTAAGTAACAGCCAGAGATCAACATTGAGGGGCGGATGCGGGACAGAGATGGTATCCGCCCTTTTTTATTCTGAGTTATTTTCCTTAATTATTGTATATGCTTTATCTGCACCAGGGATGAGCCCACACACTTCGGCTTTCTTCCCAGAACCCCTCGATATTCCCCATGACAGACCAGCAGCCCGATAAAATCACCCCCATGCTCAAGCAGTACCTGGAGTTAAAAGACAGGTACGCCGATGCCCTGGTCCTTTTTCAGATGGGGGATTTTTTCGAGCTTTTTTTTCAGGATGCCGAAGAGGCCGCCCGGGCCCTGAGCATCGCCCTGACCTCCCGCAGCCGGGCCGGGGAGGACCGCATTCCCATGGCCGGTTTTCCCATCCACGCCGCCGAGGGCTATATCGGCAAACTCCTGGAGCAGGGCTTCAAGGTGGTGGTGTGCGAGCAGGTGGAGGACCCGGCCCAGGCCAAGGGTCTGGTGCGCCGGGAGGTGACCCGCATCCTCACCCGGGGGACCCAGGTGGACCCCAACGCCCTGGAAGCCCGGTCCGAGAACTATCTGGCTGCGGTGGCCTTTCAGGGGGACCGGTGGGGCCTGGCCTTCCTGTCGCTCTCCACCGGAGAGTTTCGCCTCACGGAAGGGCAGGGGGGCGATGCCTTGGGGGATGAACTCTGGCGCCTCAAGCCTTCGGAGCTGTTACTGCCCGAGGGCTCGGGGGGAGAGATTCTGGCCGCGGCCCTGGTGCCTTTCCAGGTTCCCCCCACCCAGCGGCAGGTGCCGCCCTTTATGTTCGATCAGGCCGCAGCCCACCGGGAATTGGGGCGGGTGCTGGGCACCCTGTTCCTGGACGGTTTCGGGCTGCAGGAACATCGTCTGGGGGTAGCCGCAGCGGGGGCCATTCTCCGCTATCTCCGGGATTCCCACACCTCAAGCCTCCCCCATCTGGACCGCCTCTTGCCTTATTCCCGGGACGATTACCTGGGTCTGGACGAAGCCACGCTCCGGCACCTGGAAATTTTTGAGACCTGGCGCAGCGGCAGCCGGCAGGGGTCCTTGCTTGAGGTCCTGGACGCCACCGTCACCCCCATGGGGGCCCGCCTGTTGGGGCGCTGGCTCCGGCAACCCCTGAAGGATAAAGCCGCCATTGAGGCCAGGCTTGACGCCGTGCAATTTTTTAAGGATCAGAGTGTGCTGCGGCAGAGGTGGCGCCAGGGCCTGAAGGGTTTAGGGGACCTGGAGCGCCTCACCGCCCGCCTGGCCCTGGAGCAGGCCAGCCCCCGGGAGGTGGGGGCGGTGCGCTTTGCCCTGGGGAGGCTGCCCCTCTTGAGGGAGATACTGCCTCAGGAAGCTCCCCCTCTGGCAGCTGAAGCGGCCCAGGACCTGGAGGACCTCCCTGACCTCTATGACCTGATTTCCCGGGCCCTGGCCGAGGACCCTCCCCCCACCCTGCAGGCCGGGGGGATGATCCGGGAGGGGTATGACGCCGAACTGGACGAGCTTATCCAGATTTCCCGGGAAGGCAAGGACTGGATCGTCCGCCTGGAGGAGCAGGAACGCCGGCGCACCGGCATCGGCTCCCTTAAGGTGCGCTATAACAAGGTTTTCGGCTATTACCTCGAGGTTTCCAAGGCCAACATGCACCTGGTGCCTCCTGACTACCACCGCAAGCAGACCCTGGTGAACGCCGAGCGCTTCATCACTGCGGATCTGAAGGAATATGAGGCCAAAGTGCTGGGTGCGGAGGACGCCCGGATCAAACGGGAGATGGAACTATTCCAGGAACTGCGCCGCCGCCTGGCCGGAGAGGCGCCGCGCCTCAAAAGAGTGGCCCAGGCCCTGGCCCGCCTGGACGTCTGGGCCGGTCTGGCCGAGATTGCGGCCCAGTACCAATACTCGCGCCCCGAGATCTCGGAAGCCCCGGTCTTAAAGATCACCGCGGGCCGCCACCCGGTCATCGAGCGGGTCCTGCCGGCAGGCGCCTTTGTCCCCAACGACGTGACCCTGGAGGAAGACCAGCGGGTCCTGATTATCACCGGCCCCAACATGTCGGGCAAGTCCACCGTCCTGAGGCAGGTGGCCCTGATGGTGCTCCTGGCCCAGATGGGGTCGTTCGTGCCCGCCGGGAAAGCGCTGGTGGGGCTGACGGACCGCATTTTCACCCGGGTGGGCGCGGTGGACGACATCGGCCGGGGCCAGAGCACGTTTCTGGTGGAAATGCACGAAACCGCCCGCATCCTCCACCAGGCCACGCCCAGAAGCCTGGTGATCCTTGACGAGATCGGCCGGGGCACCAGCACCTTCGACGGCCTGTCCCTGGCCTGGGCTGTGGCCGAGCACCTCCACGACGTCGGCGGGACGGGGGTGAACACCCTGTTTGCCACCCATTACCAGGAGCTCACCGAACTTTCCCGCCTCAAGTCCCGGGTGAAAAACTTTCAGGTGCTGGTGGCAGAGGAAGAGAGCGGCATTGTCTTTCTGCACCAGATGGCTCCGGGGGCAGCAAACCAAAGCTATGGCATCCAGGTGGCGCGGCTCGCCGGGGTTCCCCAGGCGGTCATCGACCGGGCCCAGGAGGTCCTGGAAAACCTGGAGGCCGGCAGCCTGGACCCCCTGGGCTTTCCCAAACTCGCCCGCCACCGCCGGCGCCTGGGCCGGGGTGACTCCCAGTTGAAGCTGTTTGAGGG
>Ga0207862_1000256_pt1 | contig 15741 bp, 11 predicted proteins | sample LuqExpMetageno81_FD_187838 | JGI IMG/M metagenome (GOLD analysis project Ga0207862, IMG submission 187838) | Tropical forest soil microbial communities from Luquillo Experimental Forest, Puerto Rico - Sample 81 (SPAdes) | ecosystem: Environmental > Terrestrial > Soil > Tropical forest ... | reverse complement strand
CGGAATAATTTTTGTCGAAGACCTGAACGTAAAAGGTCTGTCCCGTGGCCGGTTGGCTAAATCGGTACACGATGCAGGATGGGCGGCATTCTTTCGAAAACTTCGTACAAGGCCGAAAGCGCCGGGCGAAGGTTCGCGTCCGTCCATCCTCGTGGAACGAGCCAAGCGTTACCCGAGTGGAGAAGCAAATCCCAAACGGCTTTCGGATCGTGGGCATGTGTGCCTGCATTGCGGATTGGTCACCACGCGAGACCAGGCAGCGGCCATGGAAGTACTGAGGCTCGGACTGAGCCTTCAGCCGCTAACCGCGGTGCAGGAATGCTGCGGTTGACTGAGAAGCCCCGGCTTCAGCCAGGGGAGTACGTCACGCGTTTTCCTCGAAGCCCGGCTCAGGTTCGGGGAGTTTATCGCCGTCGCGAGAAACCCAGACATAAAGAGTGGGCAAGAGGAAGATACTCATGACGAGATCGGAGATGAGACCGCCAACGATCACAATCGCAAAGGGCCGCTGTGAATCGGAGCCAATTGCGTGGGACATGGCGGCGGGCAGCAGACCAAAGGTAGCGACGAGCATGGTCATCATGATGGGGCGGAGGCGAAGAACGGCACCCTCAATCGCGGACTCTTCGATCGAATGGCCCTTGACGCGCAATTGATTGATGTATTCGAGCATGATGACACCGGTCTGCACCGAGACACCAAAGAGAGCGAGGAAGCCGACGCCGGAAGAGACGCTGAAATGGGTGCCGGTGACCAGAAGAGCGAGCAGGCCGCCGATGGGAGCGAGGGCGACGTTAGCGAGGATAAGCGAGGCCCACTTGAACGATCGGAACATGAGATAGAGGATGAGAAAAATGAGCAGAATCGTGAGGGGCACAATGACGAAAAGGCGCTCTTCGGCACGCTTTTCACTTTCATATTCGCCTTCCCAATCGATGTGGTAGCCACGTGGCATTGCGACTTGCGCGGCCACTTTCCGGATGGATTCCTCGACGGCCCCGCCGAGATCGCGGCCGCGCACGCTGTACTTGATGGCGATGTAGCGCTGATTCGCCTCGCGATAGATTTCGGAGGCGCCATCGCGCTGTTCGATTTTGCAGAGTTGCGCGAGAGAGACGCGCTCGCCGGAGGGCGACAGCAGGCGAATTTTCTCAATGGCTTCCCTGGAGTTACGGTAAGGGGGGAGGTAACGAAGAACGAGGTCGTAGCGCTGCTCGCCCCGGAGGACCTGGGTGAGGGCAGTGCCGCCGATGGCGGTCTGAACGGCGTCCTGAACCTCAGCGACGTTGATCTGGTAGCGCGAAGTATGCAGGCGGTCAACCTCGATATTGATGTTCGGTTGACCGAGAACCTGGAAAACTCCGAGGTCTTCAATTCCCTTCACCTGGCGCATGACGTCCACGATCTGGTTGGCTTTGTCTTCGAGGACTTTCAGATCGTCGCCGTAGACCTTGGTGGCGAGCTGCCCCTTAACGCCGCTGACGGCTTCCTCCATGTTGTCGGCGATGGGCTGGGAGAAATTCCAGAGCACGCCGGGGACCTTGTCGAGTTCCTGTTGCATGGCGGCAATGAGGAGCTCCTTATCTTGATGGAAGACCGGGCGCCACTCTTCCTTGGGTTTCAGATCGACGAAGTATTCAGTGTTGAAGAAGCCGGTGGTGTCGGTGCCGTCATCCGGGCGGCCGACCTGGCTGGTGCACCGGGTAACCTCGGGAAAAGAACAGAGCAGAACGCGGGTATTGTTGGCGACGCGAGTTCCCTCGGTGGGACCGGTGCTGGGAGCGAGAGTGCCGCGTACCCAGAGAGCACCCTCGTCAAGATGGGGAAGGAATTCGGAGCCGACGACACCACTCATCATCAGATAAACGGCCAGAAGGGTGGCGAAAGCGGCGGCGGTGACGGTGACCGCGCGGTGTTCAATGGCCCACTTGACGGCCGAACGGTAAGACTTCTTGAGAAATTCCATGACCGGGTTGTGCCATTCGTGGGCGCCGCTGCGAAAGAAAAAACCGGAAAGGACGGGAGCAACAAGGATGGAAAAGAGGAGGGCCCCCAAAAGCGCAAAGGCCACGGTCCAGGCCATCGGCTTGAACAAACGGCCCTCGACGCGCTGCAAAGTGAAGATAGGGAGATAGGCGGTAATGATGATGGCGATGGCATAGAAGACGGGCCGCTGAACCTCGTGGGCCGCGTCGCGGATGCGTTCCATCGGAGTTTTGAATGAAGTTTCGGGATGACTGAGATGTCGAATGATGTTTTCGACCATGACCACGGCGCCATCGACAACCATCCCAAAATCCAATGCGCCGAGAGAGAGCAGGTTGGCGGGGATACCTTTGAGCTTGAGGCAGTTGGCGGCGAACAAAAGAGAAAAAGGGATGGTCAAGGCAACGATGGCGGCGCCGCGAACATTGCCGAGGAAGAGGAAAAGGATGACCACGACAAGGAGGATGCCCTCGGTGAGATTGTGGAGGACGGTGTGGGTGGTGTAGTGAAGGAGGTCGTCGCGGTCGAGAAACGGAACCACTTTAACGCCGGGAGGCAAGATGTAGTTGTTGAGCTGGTCGACCTTGACGTGAATGGCGTTAAGGGTGGCCTGGGCATCAGCGCCTTTGCGCAAGAGGACGATGCCAGAACAGACGTCGTCGTTATCGATGATCACACCGTCTTCGCGATGAATGGCGCGGCCAAACTGGCCAAGGCGGATCTTGGGGCCCTGAGCGACCACCGCGATGTCCTTAACCCGCAAGGGGGTGCCCGTCTTGGTAATCAAGGCGGTGTTCTCGATGTCGGAGACATTTCTGACCAGGCCGACGGCACGAATGTTGATTTGCTGCAGGCCCGCTTCGATGAAACTGCCCCCGGCGTTGGCGTTGTTGTTGGTGAGTTGCTGTTCGACCTGCGCCAGGCTGAGGCCGTAGGCAATCAGCTTGTTCGGATCGACGCGGACCTGGTATTCGCGAGTCGGCCCGCCAAAACTGGCGACGTCGACAACATTGGGCACCGCCTTAAAGTTCTTTTCGATGACCCAGTCTTCGATGGACTTCAAATCCATCACGTCATACATGGGATTCGTGCTCTTCAAGGTGAAGAAATAGATTTGCCCGACGGGGCTCCAATCCGTTCCCATTTGCGGGTTGACGCCCTGGGGCAGGGTGACCTGGGAGAGCCGCTCGAGCACGCGCTCTCGATTCCAGGCATTCTCCTCTTCATCGTCGAAAATGAGTTTCAGATCGGAAAGGCCGAAGAGAGAAAAAGAACGGAGGTGGGTGACGTGGGGAATACCATTCATAACGGTTTCGAGGGGGATGGTCACTTGCTGCTCGATTTGCTCGGCGGAGATGCCCGGCCATTGCGTGATGATCTCGACATAGTTGTCGGCAACATCGGGATAGGCTTCGACGGGAAGCTGGTGGAAGGAGAGAGCACCCCAAAGAATCAAGAGAACGGCAATGGAGAGGACAATGAAGCGATTGTTGAGCGCGAAATCGACAATACTGCGAATCATGGCTTCTCCTAGCAAAATTTGGACAGGACCACCGGAACGCATGCGTGCGGTTCCGTGAATGAGTTCGCGCTGCCTTGAAAAGCCCAGGCAGAACAACGAACTCGATCAGGTTGTGAGTCGAGGCTTAAGCGAGGAGGAGTTCCGGCGGGGGAGCGCGCCCAAGGTGGGAGATCAGACCACGAGCGAGGGGAAATCGGCAGTCAGAAGGCCGCGTGGCGCAAACCGGCGAGCCCAGGTGTGGGAGCCGCGCTGCCGAGGGACAAGCCCCCGTCGGCGACGGAGAAGGAACGCCAAAGCGGTCGAGTTCCGGTACTGCGGAGCCAATCCAACTTGTCTTGGAGCCACGGAAAGCCTCGGGATAAGCGGCCGGATCGGCCAAGGAGAAGCTACCGTGGCCGTCGTTCAGCAGTATCGCCACCGGCAGCTTGCGCCAGGATGTGGTGAGAACGAGATCCGGCACGTGATCGCCGTTGACGTCGCGTGCCGCGATTTGCAATCCGCCTGTGGGAGCGACGACGCGGATGGAATGCAGACCGGCAGCGGTCAGATGAAACTGAACCCAGTAGTCTGTAAGAGACAGGTCGCTGCGCCCGGCTTGGACGACCGCCAAATCAGGCCGCAGGTCGCCGTCAAAATCAGAAAAGGCAAAGGGAGCATCGGGCAAAACTGAAGGAACGGACTGGCTCTCGGCGAGGGCGTGAGGAGCAGCGGCCAGAGCGAGGGTGAGAAGAATCAACAAGCAAAAGAATTTCGCCAGCCGCCCCAATCCTGGGGGCGCTTCACGATTGAGAGGAGAAAATGAGGAGACCAACTTGGAGCGATCCACGAATAGCCCTCTTCCTCAAGAAAATACGATATCACCCAATGATTCGCAAAGAAAACCCCTGCGAGCCGTCGGTTTCTTAACGATGCCTAGAGACACCCCGCACCGAGAAAACAATTAAGGGCGCCTGCCGCAGTCAATTGAACCAAAGGCGAGGGCAGCGAATTCTATTTTCCGAATACCTGAGGGGGCTCGCTGATTCTTCCTTTGTCGCGCTGGCCGGAGGGCAGACTCCCCTTGCCGCTTCTCTTTCCGCAGCCTCTTACGTCCGCCAACCAGACCACTGGGGTAAACAGCGTCATTTCGTGGAGAACGCGTGATACGTTCGCACGGTTTTCGGCACTACACAACAAACGACTGTGGTGGAGGTGTCAGGGCCGCGGCGGGCGGTTTGTTGCTTCGCTTGCGACACAGACGCCGGGGTACTAGTTCATGGTAGGTGCGGATGGTAGGTGAAGACACGCCGACGACCACGTCGAACGCCAAGCCAGACGAGGCGATGCTGGCAACGAGGCGCATTCTCCTGAAAACTGCGCAGCGGGGAGGTTTCGGACGGCGGCTGAGGTAGCGAGCAGTTTTGTGTTGCTCCGAGGCTTGTCAGCACAATTAGTTTCCTTTGAGTGCAAGATTCACCTAAGATTCCGTACTAACATGGCGGCCCTTCTGACAGGGGCGACCGAAGACAAGCACGCTGTCGGTTGCCCGAAGGCGGCTCGAGTGAAATTCACGTCCCGGCCCCGACCGGCGATAGCCGAGGGTGAAAGCCCCGAAAAACGACGGAAGGCGGATCCGCCCGATCTGAGCGGAACCACCGTTGGCCGATTCTTGCTGCAAGTGCGGCTTGGACGAGGCGGCATGGGCGAGGTCTACCGCGCCTACGACACGAAGCTCAAGCGGCTGGTGGCTCTTAAAAGAATAGTCAACGCTCCCGATGATCAGTACCGGGAGCGGCTTTGGACTGAGGCGCAGTACGCTTCGCGCTTGAACGACGCTCACATTGCGGCAGTCTACGACATGTTCGAGGAAGGAAATGGAATCTTCCTCGTGATGGAGTATGTCGAAGGGCAAACGCTGCGGCAGCGGCTGAAGGAACCGATCTCGATCAACAAATTCCTGGAAATCGCGGTGGAGTGCGCGGAAGGGCTGGCGGCAGCGCACAAGGGCGGAGTGCTGCACCACGACATCAAGCCGGAAAACATCATGTTGACGTCGGCGGAGCAGGTCAAGATGCTGGACTTCGGGGTGGCGCGACGACTGCCGAGTGCCAGCCTGTTGTCGACGGAGATTGATAACCGTGGCGACCGGGGCAAAGTGAGCGGAACGCTGGCGTACATGGCGCCGGAAGTCCTCGAAGAAAGCGAATCGGACGAGCGCTCGGATATTTTCTCGATGGGCGTGATCTTCTACGAGGGGCTGGCGGGACGGCACCCGTTCCTCACGAAAGGATTCCTGGCGACATGCAACCGGATTCTGAGAGAGAACCCGGTACCGTTGCGAAAGCGGAATCCGCGAGTACCGGCCGAGTTCGAACGCATTGTCAACAAGATGCTGGCCAAGAATCCAGCGGAACGCTACGTTTCTGCCGCTGATTTGCTGGTGGACCTGCGTACGCTGCAGCGGTCCCAGGGGCTGGTCGGAGCGCTGACGCAATCGCCAAAGGGACAAAACGACGGTACCGCAAAGGGCAAAGCGAAATGGTGGCTCAGGGGGGCAGGCGCCCTCCTCGGGCTCGGGTGCCTGCTGGCGCTCGGGAATTATCTGTACCGGGCAATCGCGGCGCCGATCTTCGCAGCGCATGACCGGATGCTGGTGGCAGACTTCGAAAACCACAGCGGCGAGCCGCTGTTTGATGAGACAGTCGGCGAACTGTTGGGACACGAACTGCAGCAATCGCGTTATTTGAACATCGTGCCGCGGACGGAGGCGGTGGCAGCCGCGAGGCTGGTGGGACGGCAGGATGTTGACCACATCGATGCGACGCTCGGCGAAGAAATCTGCCAGCGCGGGAACTACCGCGCGCTCCTGACGGGCGATGTGGTGAAAGCAGGGAGCGGGTACGAAATTTACGTGAAGGTCGTGGACCCGAAACAGGGCGCGGCGGTGTTCGCGGACAAAGAAGGGTTGCAGTCGACGAGCGAGTTGTATGTCGCAGTGGATGAACTTGCAAAACGGTTGCGCAATCACTTGGGCGAATCAATGGCGCAGATCGATCAGCGGAGCGTGCCGCTGGCGCAAGTGACGACTCCTTCGCTCGAGGCGCTGAAGCGTTACTCGGCGGCGATGAAAAGGTATTCTGCTGGGGAAACTGACCGATTCCTGCCGCTGGCGAAGAGCGCTGTCGAAATTGACCCCAGCTTTGCGATGGCTCACCTGTACCTGGCAAGAGCGTACTACCAACTCGGGAATGTGAACGAGTTCCGCGGACACATGAAGCTGGCGAGGGCCGAGATCAATCACGTCTCGGAACGTGAACGATTTGTGATTCTGGCAGTGGATTACTCAGCGCATTCGCTTGAGGAAAAGTCGTTGGAGCAATACCGACTGCTGACGGAACTCTATCCGGACGACATCGAGGGGCTGCAGGGATTCGCGGAGGAATCCGTGCAGATGGGGAAGTGGGCGGACGCGATTGCAGCGGAAAAGCATCTTTTGCAGATGAATCCACACAGCGGAGTGGACTACATCCGCCTGATCCTGTGGCTGGACGAAACCAGCCAGTTTCAGGCCGCGATCGAAAGCTACTCTTCGGCGCAGGCCAATGGGCTGAAGGCGGCGGAGCTGCACTGGGGAGCGGGCCTGGCCTATCTCGGCCAGGAGAATGCGGAGAAAGCGCGCGAGCAGTTCCAGTTGCTGGCGCGCGAGGGCGGAGATTATGAGAAGGGATTGGCAGCGATTAGCTCGGCGCGAGTGCTGATCTATCAAGGACGGCTGAAGGAAGCGACGGAGGCGCTACACACGGGCATAGTCCTGGCAGAGAAGCAGCACAGTGACACATGGATCCCGGTCTACCGGTATCTTCTGGCGTCGGTGCTGGTGTTGCGCGGCAAGACAACGGAGGCGCGGGCGGAATCGCAGCGGCTGTCTGCTGCCGCGCCCGCGAAGGAGACCGAGGTCGAAGAACTAAGACGAGCAGGACTGGTTGCGCTGGATGTGGGAAATGTAGCCGGAGCACAGACAGAACTCACCGCGTTGGCGAAGTTGAATGAGACGGAGGATAGCGCCTACACTCACAGTTGCTATTACAACCTGAAGGGCGCGATTGAGCTTGCCACGCGCAAGCCGGGGGATGCGGAGGAGAGCCAGCGCCGCGCGGCGGTGTACCTGCCTTTCTTCAGCGCGTATGAAGGACTGGCGAGTGCATTGGAAGCACAGCACAGATGGAAAGAAGCCGCGCAAGCTTACCAGCATTTTCTGGATTTCAAGGGGGAAGTGGTCAGCGAGGATTCTCCGGCCTATTGGGTGGTGGCCAATTTGCGGTTGGCGCGAGTGCTTAGGCAAGGCGGAGAACCAAAGGAAGCCTTGAAACACTACGACGAGTTTCTGCGGTTGTGGGCCAACGCGGATCCAGATTTGCCCGTTTTGCAGAAAGCGCAGGACGAACGCGCTCGAACGCTCGAAGCCGTTTCTTCGGGGCCAGGCACGACGGCCCCGCAAGGGAGATAGCCAAGTCAGAGAGGAGAGCCAATGAACGAAGGAACAGGTACGCAAATGCAAAAGATAAACGGAAAGCTGTCGCGGGAACAACGCGATCACCTGCTGAATCACCATCTGGGACTCGCGCTCTGCGGAGACCGGTTGCATGTGAGATATGTTCTCGAATGCGATAACGCCGACCAGGACGAGCCCTGTCCGCTTCCCGAGGAAGTGTCACTATTTTTGTGCAAGCGTCCGCCGTGCCCGGCCTGAAGAGGTGAGAGCGCTCGGAAAGCCTAGGACCGGAGGCGTGCTCGCGCAGTTCGCGCCCGGGCGGCCGCGTGTTTTAGCTTTTGGCAGAGCGGCGCTGACGCAGGGCTTCGAAGAGGACCACGCCGGTGGCGACCGAGACATTTAGGGATTTGACGGGACCCGAGGTAGGAAGCGACACGACGAAATCGCAATGCTTACGGGTAAGTTCGTGTAGCCCGCCTCCTTCACCGCCCATGATGATGCCAGTGGGCGAAGTGTAATCTATGTCCGTGTAGGACTTGTCCGCCGCTTCATCCAAGCCAACAAGCCAATAACCCGCCTGCTTGAGATCTTCCATGGCGCGAGAGAGATTCGTGACCTTGGCGACAGGAAGGTGCGCGAGGGCTCCGGCGGAAGCACGCGCGACCGTGTCGGTTAGGCCGGCCGCACGCCGCTCGGGAATGACGACACCATGCGCCCCGGAGGCAAGAGCGGTGCGGATAATCGCGCCGAGATTGTGAGGATCCTCGACACCGTCGAGAAGAACGATGAGACCGCCCTGCGATTTGGATTGATTGGCGTGAGTGATGACGTCTTCGAGAGTGACCGGGGCGCGGGCGGCGGCGATGGCGACGACTCCCTGGTGATCGCGGGTATTGGCCAAACGGTCGAGCTGGCCGCGGTCTTCGAAACGAACAGCAATACCGCGCGAGCGGGCGAGCTGAACGATTTCTTCAACGCGGGAGTCCTGACGGCCCTTGGCGATAACAATACGGTCGAAGGCGCTCCCGGCCTCGAGGGCTTCACGAACCGCGTGAATACCGGTGAAACGATCCATACCGAAGACGGCTCCCGGTGGTCAGTTTACAGTTCAGAGTGAAGTGATGTCACGAGCGGATGAGTGAGGCAGAGCGTGGGAGTAGGACCGCGGCGCAGGGTTATTGCAGCGACGGGAGAAATGCATTTAGCCGTGCCGCCGTCCGCTACCTGGCCCGGCGCGAAAGGAAACTGGCAGTCTGCCTCCGCCTGCCTCCGGCAGGCAGTGCCAACTGGCCCTGTCAATCGAGGGCAGAACAGAATTCGAGGAGGCGGGCGCGGACGGATTTGACAGGGACGGCGAAGGGCAAAACGGAGGCATCGTCGAGAAGCAGGATGACCCGGTCGAGTTCGCCTTCGCCGGCGCGACCCGCGAGAGCAAGCCGGAGGGGATGGAAGAGATCGCGGCCACGAACCTCGAGAGTTTCTTTAAGGTGAGTCACAACATCCTTGAAGCGGTCGGAGTCGAACGGCTTCGGGTCGAGAAGGAGGAGGGCGAGTTGGCGGATGACGTCGCGGGCGGCGTAACGAGTGAGGATCGCGTGGGAATCCGGCGACCGCATGATTTGCGGGGCGTCATAGGCAAAGACCAGTTGAAGCAAATCAGTGAGGCCGACGAGATCGTTGGCATGGTGGCCGAGAAGTGATGCGGCACGTTCGCACCAGGCGAGTTGTCCAGGAGCCGGATCAGCGGAGAGCCAATGGCGCTCTCGGAGGATGGACAGGACATCGATCGCGGTGTAGGGGTTAACGGGCGCGGGGCGTTCGGCGATGTGGTCGTCGGAGGGCATGGGGCAAGTTTAGCGCGGATGGTTGGAGGAGAGATCCCAAGCGACAATTCATGGGTCACGAGTAGGAGAGCGTGGCGACGACGTAGGATGCGACGGCTTCGCCGCGGCCCACAGCGTCGACGCCTTCGTTGGTTTTTGCTTTGAGGTGAATTTTCTCGGGGGAAAGACTCAGAGACTTGGCGAGAGCTTCGCGCATCTTCGCGAAATGAGGACCGAGCTTTGGGCGTTCAAGAATGACAACGGCATCGATGTGGTCGATCGTGAAGTGTTTTTCGTCAAGAAGCTTGCGGGCATGTTCGAGGAAGTGAAGGCTGTTCGCGCCTTTCCACTTTGGATCGCTATCCGGAAAATGCGTGCCGATATCGCCGAGGCCCGCGGCGCCGAAAAGCGCATCGCACAGGGCATGAGCGAGGACGTCGCCATCGGAATGCCCAACGGGTCCCTTGCCGAAGGGGATCACAATTCCCCCGATGATAAGGTTGCGGCCTCCGGCGAGGCGATGCAGGTCGTAACCAATCCCGCAGCGAAAGTTCATGACTTGCTCGGCTCGGACTGGAGATAAAAGCGGGCGAGTTCCATATCGGCGGGCTTGGTGATTTTGATGTTGCGCTCTGAACCGTGGACGACGCGGACTTCGAGGCCGAGACGTTCGACAAGTCCGGCTTCGTCGGACGCGTTGACACCGTCTTCCTCGGCGCGGGCGAAGGCGTCCTTCAGGAGCTGGGCCTGGAACACCTGGGGAGTTTGAGCCAGCACGACACGCTCGCGGGGAACGGTAGCGGTGATGAGAGCGACATCTTTCGGCAGACTGGCGCGCTTCACTTCCTTGACTGTGTCCATCGCGGGAATGCCGAGTATTGCGGCTTTGCAGCGACGCGCTTCTTCGATGACGCGGGTAATGTGTTCGACAGTAACGAGAGGGCGGACAGCGTCGTGGACGACGACGAGTTCGGTGTCTTCGGGTATGTGTTTGAGGGCCTGGCCGACGGAGGCCTGGCGGGAGTTGCCGCCCTTCACAACTTGCACAGGCTGTGTGAAGTCTTCCTGTTGAATGCGGGCATCGAGGCGTTCGACGTCCTCTGCGCGGGTGGCAACGATGATCTGGGTGATGAGCGGACATGCAGCGACGCGGCGGAGGCTCAGGATCACGAGCGGAACGCCATTGAGCTCGAGGAACTGCTTCGGGGTCTCGTGGCCCATGCGCGTGCCGAGACCTGCAGCAGCGAGAATTGCGACGATTTGACCCATAGGAATTGAACGCACTCCGGCTGAAGCGAAGACAGGACGGCTTGAGGCCGGGTTGCAGAAGGAAGAGTGTACCTCAAGGGGGAAAAGAGAAACAGAGTTATCGGCCGAGTTCAGCGGTTTCCTAAGTTTAGAGGCCGAAGCCGAAAAAGCATGGCGCGGAGTCAGGAGTTGCGAGACTTTTATTGTGCCATTCGCAGCGAGACTTGTCGCTGACGTCCGGTCTGTGCCCGGCATTGGTCGACAACCTTGCGTATAGCCTCAACCACTACATCAGGCCTGTCGATTTGGATGTAATGGCCGCTCCCTTTTGCGATGACCCGTGAGCTATCCGAGGAAAGACGCGGCAATTCTTCCTGCATTGCTTCACTGGTTTGATTGAAATCTTTTTCAACGTCGGTTGGGAGCCCGGTCATCCACAACTGCTCGGGATCGCGAGAGACAACAACCAGAGGCCTATCCCCAAGCGACGCGGTCGCCCGGACTTGTTCCCCGTCTTCATGGAAGTGGGCTGATTCCTCGTGGGTTTCACGAAAAGGATTCACCTGGCACCCGACTGCACGGGCCATGGACTGAAACTCGGGCGGGTTAGCCCCACACCATCCCATCAGCCGAGCGATACCAAAGGGGATAGTATGTCCGATCTTGACCAACTTGTTGTCGGAATCTATAGCGAACTGCTGGAACTTTTTCGAGAAACGATTATTGAAGTCGGGGTGAGCCGAGTCCACGAGTACCACGCCAAGCACATCCTCAGGATACAAACTTGTGTACATCCGCACGTTGAACCCTCCCAGCGAATGCCCAGCTAGCACATAGGGGCCAGGGACCCCGGCTTTGTGCAGTAGCGCGTGCAGTTCTTGCGCCATGACTCTGCTGTTTCTTGGTTGCGGACTCGGATCGCTCCAGCCGAGTCCCGCTCGGTCGTAGGAGCACACATACGTGAAACTGGCAATCTGCGGCTGAGTCTTCCGCCAGACAAGCCATGTATCTCCCAGACCAGAATCCAGAACCACGGGAGGAGAACCCTTACCGATACAGTAGAGGTGCATGCGGTGGTCCCCCAGGTCAACTAATCGTCCGGGGGGATGATTCAGGCGCCGGTCCCGACTTTCTTCGATGTGCTCATAGGCCCACCCGACGCACCCGAGAAAGAGAATCAGGGATAGCAGGCCGCCCACAATGAATGCTGTCCAGCCTAACCAGTATCGCACGAGAGAGGGGATCGAATCCGTAGTCATAAGAAAATCTTAGAGTTAAACGGCGAAAACGAATCCGTCTCAGAGAGATCCCATGTGAAAGAGTAAATAGCTGGATGATGACTGTTCTAATAGTACTAAAACCATTCGCTGAGCCCCTGCTCGGGAGACGGTTGGCTGTAGGGATACCTTCTTGGCAGGCTCGTTTCGATTCCTTAACAATGCCGACTCCATCCACTCGAGCAAACCGTCGTTGCTGAGCTCACCTTCCGCCAACGCAGGGGAGGCAAAAAGGGCGGAGGACCAACGTTGCAGCTAGGTGGTTCACCTTCGTTGTATGGCGGGGACGCGGAGTCAAATCGCGCGGCCGCAGAGGGGTGCGATTGGGTCTGGCCGTCGCCCGGGCCGGTGGCATCGAGCTGCGTGGAAACGGCCGACGCGGTGCGGGCCGAAGGGTCAGGGCGGTCGTCGAGACGACCGAAGATCATCTTGCCGGCCGGGGTCTGGTGCGTCGACGTGACGAGGATGTCGACACTCCGATTGATGGAACGACGTGCGCCGTCGACGACAACCATGGTGCCATGGTCGAGGTAGGCGGCGCCCTGGTTCGACTCCTTCCCGTCGGGGAGGATCAGCACGCGCATGGATTCGCCCGGTAGCACAGCCGGTTTCAAGGCATTGGCCAGTTCGTTGACGTTGAGAAGGGAGAGGCCCTGAACGCGGGCGACCTGATTCAGATTGAAATCGGTGACGATTTTCGAGCCGGTCCGGCGGGCGAGGTCCACGAGCTTCGAATCGCCGCCATGAACAGCGGGGATATCCTCTTCGGGGATACGGATTTCGAGAGCGGTCATTTTCTGGAGGCGCTGAAGGACTTCAAGGCCGCGGCGGCCACGCTGGCGCTTGAGAGAATCGGAAGACTCGGCGACGAGTTGCAGTTCGCGAAGGACGAAACGGGAACGCCGAGTTCCCATGAGCCCGCTGATCTCCGCGCAACGGAGTCTTAATTCAGCAAGCAAAGCCACCATCGCCATGAGGAAGCCGAGACCAGCAGCGGGAAGGCCGTGGAGCCCGAAAAGAGCAAGCGTAGAGCAGAGGAGGCTGGTAAGACTGACAAGCGCGAGGCGGACGGCCCAAAAACCCCAACTCTGTCCGAGGAACCTTTGATGGGAAGCGTCGACCGAAAGTGAGTCAGGACACCGCGAATTCGTATCGGAGCTGGACCGCGACTGCGCACTGCTCGGGCGGTTGGCCCTTGATCGGCTTTCCGGAGCGGTTAACGAGCAGAAATGTATACTCTCGAAAGAGGATTCCGTCAAGTCATGAAGCGGGGCTCGCGGGGCTCTCGTCGGCGGCTTGCGGTGCAAAGGTTCGGCGAAGACAGAAACGCCAGCGCCATTCGAGGCTCAAGGAAGATAGAAACGAGGGACGCGACGGCCGACGCCGGAGATGAGGTCGGAGGTCACGGTGCCGATACTGCGGGCAACGACGTTGGCGGGGTAGACGTTGTCGCCGTCGGTGCCGTAGACGGTGGCAATATCGCCGATCGCGGCGTCGGGTATATCCGTGACATCGAGCATGCTGACGTCCATGGAGACAATGCCGATGATCGGCGCTTTGTAGCCGCGAAGAAAGACGCAACCGTGATTGCCTAATGAGCGGTGAATGCCATCGGCGTAGCCCGCTGCCAGAACGGCGACAAGCGATGGACGCTTCGCGACCCAACTGGCGTTATAGCCAACCCCGGCACCAGCCGGTACTGAGCGAACGTTCAGCAGCCGGGCGCGAAGGCTCATGACCGGACGTAGGGCGAGCAGGGCTTCGTATTTTGTCCGCAGATCCATCGGATCGAACCCGGGATGGTAACCGTAGAGGACCGCGCCCGGACGAACCATATCCGCCCAGGACTCCGGCCGCGCCGCGATTGCAGCGCTGTTGGCGATGTGCACAATTCCGGGCCAGATTCCGAGTGCGCGCAGCCGATCGATCGCGCCGAAAAACCGCTCGAGCTGTTCGGGCGTCTCCCGGCCCGTGGGAGTGTCTGTGAACACTTCCGAAGCCGCAAGGTGTGTAAAAGTGCCGGTAAGTTCGAGACGCTTGCATTTCGCGAACCGCTTTGCGAAACAGTCCGCTTCGGCCGGGGCAATGCCGAGACGGTTCATGCCCGTGTCGAACTTGAGATGAATTGAAACGTGTTTTTTGTGCGCCTTGGCAGCCGCAGCTTCGAACAATGCCAGGTGCTCGACGCGGTGGACGGCCGGCGTCAAGTCGTGCTGGATCAGATTCTTTTCCTCGCCCGGCCAGAATCCCCCGAGCACCAGGATGGGTTTCCGCACCCCCGCTTTGCGAAGCTCCAGGCCCTCGCCAGCGGAGGCGACACCGAACCAGTCGGAACCGAATTTCGCGAGGGCTTTGGCAACTTCGGGGCCGCCGTGGCCGTAACCATTGCCTTTGACAATCGAGAGGACTTTTCGGGGGGTCTGGCGCTTCTCGGAAGCCAGATTCACGTAGTCGCGAATAGCGTTAAGGTTATGACGAAGCGCAGCGAGCGAAACTTCAGCCCAGACCGGGCGGCCGACAAAATCGACCGCGTTTTTTGTGCTGCGAGGCATGCGATTCCTTGATGCGGTTGCAGGCGTTGAAAGCTTTTCGAGCGCATCGGCTTCGCGCTCGGTGACCAGCGTAGTCCCCATTTTGACTCCATTGCGACGGAACCGTACTAGTTTACGGCATTCAAGCAGCGCGGTGAAAAGCAGACGGCTTGCGGCGCGTGAATGACAACAGCGGTAGGGCACGCGCGCGGCCAAACGAGGAGACGCATCCTGCGGACCCGGGGGAGACCGTGGGCTGAGGCCTGGGAGAGGCAAGCGGGGCCGAGCTACATGTGGCTGAATTTGAATGGCTTGATGGATGGGTACGGACTTGCAAAGCGGCGGTAAACGGTGCCGCAACCCGAGCGGAACATGTGGCTGCAACATCGAAGGTAGCGTGTTTGGAAAGACCCAGTGTGTCTCGAATCACATTTCGTCGCCGCCGGCGAATTGCGAGAAGGCGTCCGGGGCGGCTTCTTCAAAACGAGTGAGTCGGCTGCGAAAGACAAATTTGACCTTGTCGGTCGGGCCGTTGCGCTGCTTGGCGATGAGGATATCGGCCATATCTCGCTCTTCGGGCGAGGCATTGAGATTGAAGAAATTGGGACGGTAAATAAACATGACGACGTCGGCGTCCTGTTCGATCGCGCCGGATTCGCGTAGATCGGAGAGCTGCGGTCCGCGCTCGTCGCGTTCCGGGGCGCGGGTAAGCTGGCTGAGGACGAGCACGGGAATCTGCAGTTCCTTGGCGAGGCCCTTGAGTCCGCGGGAAATGCTGGCGACTTCTTCCTGGCGGGAGTTGAAGCGGCCACGTCCGGTGATGAGCTGTAGATAATCGATCACGAGGAGAGCAAGGCCCCTGTCGCGCTTAAGGCGGCGAGCC
>Ga0207862_1000255_pt1 | contig 15744 bp, 14 predicted proteins | sample LuqExpMetageno81_FD_187838 | JGI IMG/M metagenome (GOLD analysis project Ga0207862, IMG submission 187838) | Tropical forest soil microbial communities from Luquillo Experimental Forest, Puerto Rico - Sample 81 (SPAdes) | ecosystem: Environmental > Terrestrial > Soil > Tropical forest ... | reverse complement strand
ACCGCGAAGTCCGTATCCATCAAAGGCACTGGTTGTAAATCCGGCGGTTGCGCGACGAAGGCGAATGAACTTACCTCGGGAGATCTGCTGAGCTGCGTGTGCTAGATTCCACAAGCTGTGTGTTTCGGGCGCGAGGATGCATGCCAGATTGAGGCGGCCAGGGTCAGCAATTTTGGTAGTCGCGTGGGCGTTGGCGGCTGCGCTGATTCTATTCGCAGCCGAGAACATCTGGCTGGATCGCCTGCTAAGGTCCCGCTGGCATCGCATGCCGTCGCTCGTGCCAGAAGAGGGTAGCACGGGCTGGGTTATGGCTTTTGGATTCACGGGGCTTTCAGGCGCGTCACTGCTGGTACGTCAGATATTTCTGATCCTCGATCGGAGCTTGGAATCAGTGAAGAAGTGGGGCACTTCCTGTCTATCAGTTTGCGCTTTTGGGTTTTTCGCATTGTGGTTTTGCTCGACAGGGATGGTGCATTCGGTGCAGACCGGACACTCAGTGACGCTGAGTTGGAAGGCCAGCACTTCAGTCGTGGACGGGTACCACGTCTATAGAAGCGATTCTTGCGGGGAATTTCACGATATCAGCAGCAGGCTCAAGGATCCCTGGCCGGATACCAAATTTGTCGATACGGATGTGCGGAGCGGAGGCCGCTACCGCTATTTCGTGAAGGCAGTTGCCCACAAGGTGGAAAGCGCGGCCTCCGACGAAGTTGCGGTGGGGATTCCGTAAAGCAATGAATGAAAAGAGACATTTCAATTTCAGGGGCCGAGGGATTGACGTTTATGCTGCCGCGGGGGATGGCATTAGCACAGGGTGAGGGGGTCGGAGAGGCGGAGAAGTTTGCCGGTTTCGGAAGGGGCAACGCGAGTGTTGGTGGTGAATTTGTAGAAGTGGTCGAAGCGAGAGCGGGGAGACCATGCGGGGAGAGTCGCTTCGCGGAGATGGGTGAAATGTTTCTGAAAGCCGGTGAGAACCTCGCCGGTGCGCGGATCGCGCGGGGGAACCGGGCAGCGGGCGCAAGGGTTGCTGCCCTCGAAGGCGACTTCGCCAATGGTGAAGCGGACAACGCTGCGTTCGTCTTCTCCAAAAAGGCGATCTTCCCAGAAGGCCGGCAGGGATTCGCCGCGGGCAGCGCTGGCCTCGTCGACATCGATTTCAAGAGTGGCGCGAAAGCGTTGGCGAGCTTCCTCGAGCGATATGCCAGGGAACCCTTGGGGACTCGGGGGAAACCATTCGCAGACAGTGCGGAGAGAAGAGGTCGAGACGACGGTGGGGCCGTTGGCGATGGCGTCATCCGGGAAACCATCTGGGGAATGGCGAACGATGATCTGCTGCTCGAAGACGACGCTGAACCATTCGGCGGCGTCTTCGTGGGATTGGGGGAAGGCGAAAGTGCGCGTGGGGATACGGCGGCGATCACCGGGAACGGAAAGAGTTACCGAGCGGAGGTCAGGGGAGTAGTTGGCGCGAATGAAATGGACGGCGGGAGTGCGCTTGCCGTTCACCCACTTGCCGTCGGCGGAGTAGAGAGCCCATGCGCGGTCGAGAGCGAGTCCGCCGGCGGGGCCGATGCGAGCCTCGCAGACGGAAACAGGATCGAGGGCCTTGATGGGATGGAGGCGAATGAGAGCAAGGGTCGGAACACCGATTTGGGGCGGCACGAGAAGAGTGTAAGCAAGACGGTGGCGAGGTGGCAAGCGGGCGAGAAGCGAATGCAACGAAGGGAGGCGGGATGACCTCCGTCGCGCCTTGTTTCCGCCCGGATCCCCGCACTGCGAGCCAGAGAGAGCCGTCGGCTCCCCCTGCTGCGGTAGCCGGGGCCGGAATGACAAAATAATTCGCGCTGGTCGCTGCGATGAACGCTAAGCGTCAAGAAGCAGAGGCGACCAGCGGGTTAGGGCGGGGTAAAGGGCGGTAGGTACAGACTCCGGCATTGCGCATAGCTTCGAGAGCCTGGGAGGCACCGAGGAGGCGGGTGGTGTGGATTTGGGCGACGTCACCACCAGCGGAAAAAGCGACGGCGATCGAGGAAGGGGAGATGTCTTCGGCGAATTCGGTGATGGCAAGGACATCGTAGGAATCTAGGGCAAAGAACGTTGCTTGAATTCTTCCGCCAAGGGATTCAATGGGGCCGCGAATGGCCTCGAAGCGATCCTGAGAATTTTGCATGACGCGGATCCAAGCATCGTTGGTAAAGCTAATCTGATGACAAAAGAAGGGCATGAGGTCTCTTTCTGAGAAGGGCTGGCGAAAGGGTTTTGTAACTATGAGCTCGCGAACAATTTATTGTCAAGTAAAAAATTGTAAGGAAGAGTAATAGTGAAGATTCAATGACTCGTGGGTGGTGGAGTAGGCAGCACACGTGCCGTATCAAAAAGACGCGCTAAGATTGGAGCGCCTGACGATGATAGCCCGCAACCTCGAGTCAAAATAGAACGGCCGTGAAGCAGACTAGCGGCCGACCGACGTGCCGGAAGCCGAGTCTTGGGTGATCGAGCGATAGCCGCAGGTGCCGGCTTTGCGCAGCGCTTCGACGGTTTGAGCGGCGGTGAGAAGAAGCGTGGTTTGGATGTTAGCCACAGCACCGCCAGCGGCGAAAGCGATGGAGATGGCCGCGGCGGAGATGTTGTCTGGAAATTCGGTGATGGCCAGGACGTCGAAGGCCCCGAAAGCGAAGAAGGAGGTATGGATCTTGCCACCAAGCTTTTCGATGGGAGCGCGAACCGCTTCGAGCCGATCCTGGGGATTTTGCATCAGGCGCGCCCAAGCTTCCTTAGTGTAGCTGACTTGATGGCAAAAATAAGACATGTGGGAGGCTCCTTCCAGGTAAGGGGACGATCCCGGCTTATGGTGGCGAATATGCGCCCGTAACCGAGGGGAGTCAAGAGGAAAGGCAAAAAAGGAAAGGGATAGGGAAAGTAATTTTTTTGGGAGAGGCATTCTCTTTCACTCATCCCCTCCTCCTCAATCTTCTTGGGAGCGCGCTGCACCCGAGCAGCCTTCTCCTCAGCCAGCTCAGCGCATGCCGCGGTCCACGGCGGATGTTTTGGCGGAGTTTACACCCTCGCCAAGAGCCTGGAGGCATTGCCAGCGTGGTGCGGCGGTGGATTTCGAACGTTTGAATCTCCAGTCCATAACAGCACGGTGTGTGGGCATTTCACTCCCCTCGCCAAACTCCAGAGGCCCAAATCCCTTCACACTCTCTCCCTTTGCTCAGGCACCCTCCTAAAAGTCGACTCGCAAAGCTTACTGGGGCGGGCGGATCTTTTGGACGATCTCGAGGACGCGGGGATCGTCTTTGAGCGTGGCCAAGGTGGCGTCGTGCAGTGCGGGAAAGCACGGCAGTTCGACATCACGCGCATCGTAGGATTTTTGCAGGAAAGCAACAGCCTGCTCTTTGTCTCCGAGGCGAGCATGGAGCTCGGCGAGAGAAAACGACGAGACATAGCGCTGATTGCGAAGGCGTGTGAGATAAGCGAGCTTTTGCTGGAAAGCAAAGCGGTTTGCGGCATCGAAACCAGATTTTCTGTAGATAGCCTGGATGGAATTAGCGACTTCGGGTTGCCCCTGAAGGAAAAAGACAGAAGCCCATTCTGAAATGGCGTCCGATTGACGGCCGGAACTGAAATAGAGGCACTCGAGAGCGGAATGAGCGAAGAGGGAGCCCGGATCGAGTTGCAGCGCCGCCTTCAGCTGTTGTTCAGCCTCGGCGCGACGGCCTGTGTTCCTGTAGAGGTCCGCAAGGAAAATTTTCCGGTCAGCATTCAAAGGATCGAGTTCGACAGCACGAAGCATTTCCTGGAGAGCGGGTTCGGCTTTGCCCTGAACACTGAGGAAAATGCCGTTCCATTCGTGGGCCATGGGATCATTGGCATTCAGAGCGAGAGCCTTCTGGATTTGAACCTGAGCACCGTTCCAGTCGTAATCGATGGTGAGCATAGCGTCTGCCAGATAGACGTAGGACTCGGGAAGAAAGGGATCGAGTTGGATGGCGCGTTCGGCGGCGGCACGCGCCTTGGCATACGTGCTGCGTGGCTCGAGAAACCCGAGATTGGCTCCGCGTTCGTAGACGTGCGCGAGGCCCGCGAGCGGCTGGGGGCAATTCGGATCATCGACGACAGCCTGCTCAAAGGCAGCAATGATGCGATCGAGGCCTTCGGGAGTATGGATGCTGGACTCGGCGAGGCCGCGAAGATAGGAATCGAAGGCATGGTCATTCATTGGCTGGTGAGGCGCCGAGGGATCGCCTAGCAGGGTGTTCATCTGAACGGCGATGGTCTCGGCGACTTGAGACTCGAGGGTGAGGGGATCGCCTGAGTCGAAATTGTACTCCTGGGCCCAGCGATGGGACTCGTCGGCGGCGCGGACGAGTTGAGAAGTAATACGGACGCGAGGTCCGTCGCGACGAATGCTGCCTTCGAGAAGGTAATCGGCGTGGAGTTCGCGAGCGATCTCGTCTGCGCTTTTGTGGGCATTCTTATATTTCATCGCTGAGGTACGGGCGATGACATGGAAGCGGGAAGAATTGAGGCGAACAAGACGAGTGGTGGTTTCTTCGGTCAGGCCATCGGATAAGGAGTCCTGAGCGGGGTCGCTGGTCATGTTTTGAAAGGGGAGAACGGCGAGCATTGCGGCCCTGTTCGACGGGAGATTGGCGCTCACACGAAAACGGCGCGAGTTGAAGTAGTAGATGGCCGTAAAGACAAGGACAATGGCCAGAGACGCCATAAGAAGAAGTTGTTGATAGCGAGGAGGAGAAGAATCCGCAGAGAGAGTTGGCAGCGCGGCCGCGAGCGGCGGGTTGAGAGCAGGCAAAGCCTGCGCGAGTGGCTGAATAGTGCCGATGAAGCGATAGCCGCGGCGCGGAACGGTTTCGATGAAGCGTGGGGCATCGGCGTCATCACTCAAAACGCTACGGAGTTTTTTGATGGCGGTGTTGAGGGCATGGTCGAAATCGACGAACGTGTCCTCGGGCCAGACGTGCTGACGAAGTTCCTCACGTGTGACCAGTACCCCCGGCCGCTCAAGCAGAGCCGCCAGGACCTGAAGAGGTTGACCCTGGCAGCGGATACGCATGCCATGTTTGCGAAGAACACGTCCCTGAAAATCGAGTTCGAAGACAGAAAAACGGATGATGGAATCATATGGATTGGGTGTGCTCATGGTGGCCTCGATGTATTTGACGTAACCGCTCAGGGGACGTTGAAAAAGCTCGAGACCACTCGCCGGAATAAAACGAATTAACTAGCGGAAATAGTGTGAGCTAGCTGGACACGGAGAATCTATCCGGAATCCATCCGCGGAGTCTTGTAGTGCCTAGCCGGGCGCGTAGGTTCGGACGAACCGAACCGGGAGCGTGCGGCAAGGGTGCTTGTAAAGCAAGTTGCAAAAAAAGCGGTGCGAACAGGGTTAACGGGGATGCTGCTGGTAATCCCGATCGCGGTCGCGGGCGAAAGGAACATAAAACACACTCCGGGAGCAGATACCGATTCGATGCCGCGTGGAGGCGTTTCGATTACAGTGCGGAAGGGCTTTTTGGTCTTGGCAGCGGGTCAAATTGGAGGGATACGAGGGAAGCAGAATTTTGTGGTCGATACTGGGACGTCGCCGAGCGTCCTGAATAGGCGACTGGCCAGGAGGATGGGCCTTGAAGTAACGGGTGGCACATTGGTGGCGGCAGGAAAAACGGTGGAAGTGGAGCAGGTCGTGCTGCCTGAGTTGGCGCTCGGCCCGATTGAAGTGACGTCGCTTCGCATGAATGTGATGGATTTGTCACCGTGGGAGAACGATCTCGGGACGGAGGTCGCGGGACTTATCGGGATGGATGTGCTGGGGCGCACGAATTTCCGGCTGGATTATGAGAAAAGGCAATTGGAGTTTGGCGGAGAGGCGGAGGAAGGGATAGCGGTTGGATACGACCGCGCGTCCGGGGTGGCTTTGGCAGAAGCCACCTTGCAGGGTCGGCGCGTGAGACTGATTGTGGACACAGGATCGGACCTGGTAGTGGTGTACGGAGGGAACTGGGACGGAGAAAAGAGAACGCGAAGGGGGGTAAGCGCTGCCGGGCCGGAGGCGGCGACAGAGATTGAGAAGGCGAAAATGCTGTTGGGTGGGAAGAGTTTCAGCGGGTCAAGGACGTATTGTCTGCCGTCAGGAAAGGGGGTGGGATACGACGGGTTTGTTGGAGTGCGAGCGTTGAAGCTTCGCGGAGTGTCGTTTGATCGCGAGCGGCAGACGATGTATTTGCTGAATTGAAAGGGTGCAGAGCGTCAGTCGAGAGGCAATACCTCACCAAGAGGCCTGGCGAAAGGCAACGGACTCCGCGCGTTCCGACAATTGCGTGCGGGCATAGGGCGCAGCGGCTGCGCCCTTGCGGAAAAAGACGTCACAGAGAACGAGGATGAGTTCGAGCGGGGCGGAATGGCGCCGGCCAATCAAAAAGGGAAGTACCAAGTCAAAAACACCTTTCAAGGCGAGTTGGGATTTCCATCCGAACGAATGCAGTGACACCTTCGGCCACGTTTACCTTGGACGTGAAGGTCCCGAGCGACAACCAGACGGAGTCGGCATCAGCACACGATTAGTCGGGGGCGCCGCCGCAGCAAGTGAACCTAGTAGATTTCCTCTCGAGCCATGCTCCGGATCCCCGAAACGCCCGCTTCCAAAGCGTGTGTTTCAAACCGCCCCATCTCAATAGAAATGCACAGGAAAGCGCAAAAGACTGAAGAGTTCGCTTCACGGTGCGTCCGATAAGCTATATTATGTTAACTATGAAATGCGGGGAGACTGTGCGCCGGGCCGGCGTCCTGCGGTAAGCTCCGCCGTTGGGTCAAAATCGTCCCAATTTTCCTCCCCTTTTATCCGCAGATTGCACAAGTCGCTTTGCCAATGGGACCGTGGCGCGTGACTCACAGGGTCGTGGCGGGTCGCGGAATGCAGGCCGTTATTTCTTGGCGGCTTTTTGTTGGGCTAGCTCGTATTCAATATATTGCTGGAGAGCATGCGGGTCGGCGCCGTTGATGCGCCGCCCGTTGACGAAAACGGTCGGGGTGCTGCGGACATCGAGTTCCTTTCCGTTTGTGATACTGGCGTCGACTTCGGCGGAAGCCTGCGGGCCGCTCATGCAAGATTTGAAGGTATCAATATTGAGGCCGGAGCGGCCAGCGTAGTCAAGCATCTTGTCCCAGGCATTCGAAGCAGAAATGATGTCTTGATTGTCATAAATGAGGTCGTAGATCCTCCAGAAGGCTTTGGGGTCCTGCTGATAGGCGCAGCGGCCGGCAATCGCGGCGGTGCGGGCCCACGGGTGAAGGGCTTCCAGGGGAAAGTCCTTGAAGACGACTTTGACCTGAGGGTACTTGGGGAGGAGTCCGCGGAGGACGTCGTGGAGGCTGCGGCAGACCGGACACTCGAAGTCCGAATACTCAACGATCGTGATCGTGGCTTTCGGGTCGCCAAGGACGGGAGCATTCGAGAGTTTGAACTTGGCGATATTCTGCGCAAGGGGATCCGAGGTGAGGTCGTTCAATTCGCCGCGTAGGAGATAGCGGCCGTCCTTGGTGAGGTACATCTTGACGGTGTCGGAGCCTTCGGGAGATTTGACGTCGATGGCAACCTCGGAGAGACCGGAAGTGCCGATCTCTTTGGCGGTGCCGACCGTGATCTTGATATCAGGGCCGAGTGCGAAGTAGTTACGCAGAAAAGCCTCGATGTTCTTCTGAGTTTCAGCAGACACGGGTTGCTGAGCAGAGGCAGCGGAAGCCGCGAGGGCGACAAGTGCAAACAGGCCAAGTCGGAGTGTTGTTTTCACACGAGTCCTCAATTGAGTAATGAATGGTTTCATGGAACAAACCGTTGGGCGATGGGAAAAGGGCGGCCGAAGCCGAAGGCGCGCGAGGTGATTTTGAGCCCGGGAGCTGCTTGCTTGCGCTTGTACTCGTTGCGGTCGACGAGCAGGGCGATGTCGCGGACCAGTTTGAGATTGTAACCGTATTCGGAGGCGATCTCGTCGGTGGATTTGACCTCTTCGATATAGGCTTTCAGGATGGTGTCGAGAACTTCGTAGGGGGGCAGAGAATCGGAGTCTTTCTGATTGGGGCGGAGTTCGGCGGAGGGAGCTTTTTCAATGGTCGAGCGAGGGATCAGTTCCCTTTCGCGGTTGATGAAGCGCGCGAGTTCATAAACCATCATTTTGGGGACGTCGGAAATGACGGCAAGGCCGCCGGCCATATCGCCGTATAGTGTGCAGTAACCGACCGCGATCTCTGATTTGTTTCCGGTGCTGAGAACCATGGAACCAAATTTATTCGAAAGCGCCATGAGGTAGTTGCCGCGTATACGGGCTTGAATGTTTTCTTCGGTCGCGTCGACCTGGCGGTTTGCGAAGATCGGGCAAAGAACCTGTTTGTAGGCTTCGAAGACTGGAGTGATAGGGATGGTGAGGAAATCGATGCCAAGGTTTTGCGCGAGAGCGCGCGCATCGGCCTTGCTGCCTTCGGAGGAGTATGGCCCGGGCATAGAAACGCCAAGGACGTTCGAAGAGCCGAGAGCTGCGACAGCGATGGAAGCAACGACGGAAGAGTCGACGCCGCCACTGAGGCCGACGATGGTCTTGGCGAAACGGCATTTGCGGACGTAATCGCGCGTTCCGGTGACAAGCGCCGCATAGGCGTAAGCGATTTCGTTGTCGGGTTGCTCGTGGATGTCGCCTCTCCCGGTGACTGTATCAAAGAGGACGAGGTCTTCTTCGAAGGCTTTGGCTTGTGCGGCGACAGTGCCCTCAGGCGTGAGAGCCATGCTGGCACCGTCGAAGACCAGGGAGTCGTTTCCGCCGACCTGATTTACATAGACAACGGGGCGTTTGTGGTGGCGCGCGATGGACCGCAGCATGCCAATGCGCAGGTCCCGCTTGTCGATGGTGCAGGGGGAGGCGGAGATGTTGAGAAGAATGCTGGTACCTTGGGAGACGAGTTCAAGAACGGGATCGCGAGCGTACATGGGAGAGGCCCAGAAGTTTTTGTCGTTCCAGACGTCCTCGCAAATGGTGATACCGAGTTGCTCGTTGTCGAGGGCATAGACGTACTGGCGGTCAGCTGGCTGGAAATAGCGGGACTCGTCGAAGACGTCGTAGGTCGGAAGAAGCATTTTGGACTGCTCGAAGACAACACGGCCTTCTGAAATAAGAGCAGCTTTATTGGCGATGGACTTCCCGGTTGGGTGGTGATCCTTGTTAACGCGGCCAGCATAGCCGACTACAGCAGGAAGCGGCATCTGGGCGGCGAGTTGCTTGAGTGTGTCGTAGTTGCGCTGTATAAAGTTGGGTCGCTCGAGAAGATCGAGGGGGAGATAGCCACAGATGCAGAGTTCCGAGAAGACGGCTAGATCTGCGCCGCGAGACTTGGCCTGGGCAGCAAGATCAAGAATGCGAGCCGAATTCCCTTCGAAGTCACCGACGGTGGGGTTGAATTGAGCGAGGGCAATTTTCATTCGCGTTGAAAGATTAGGATAAGGGGAGGACGGGGTGAAAGCAAATGGAGCGGCAGGGGGAACAGCGAAAATGGTTTCCCCGCGTGAGTAGCAGATCCGGTGCATGCCCCCAACGCCGGGTGGGGTTATGAGCCCAAGAAAGTGACGTGAACGTAGACGCCAGTGTGGATGTTGTACAGCAGATACCAGCCGATATGGTCGGGGTCTTCGTACATGACGAAATCATCGCCACAATCCCAACACCAGTCCGCGGCAAGAGGCCAATCCCAGTCGGCGATTTGAAAATAGAAGCCACCGGGGAACCAGAAACGGTGGTGGTCGCGGTCAATGCGGGTGACGCTGTAGCGGTAGGAAGGGCCGAAGTGTTCAAAGTGACCGTGCTGGAAGGAGTGGTCGACGTGGAAGCGCTTATCGTCAGGAGCGTCGTGGCCATACCAGTGATCGTTACTGACATGCTGAGTATGATCGACAGAACCGTTTTGCGTATGCTCGTCTTGCCTCTTGAAGTTTTGGGAGTTCGTTTTTGGAGGGGCGGGAGGGATGCGCCCCTGATTGGCGCGAGGCGCATTCTGGTGGTTTTGCTGATGCGACTCAGACGACTGAGCGGCAGATTCGGCGTTCAAAACATGCTCAGGGTGATGAGGTGAGGAATCTTTCCCGATGCTGGACACGGCTGCAAGAGTTACGAGGCTGGCGAGCGCAAACGCGCAACGTGCTTGGGTCAAGGTCATGCGTGAGCCTCCAGTTTCAAAAAACGATTTGTACAGGCTGGATGGACAACGACGGAGCCGTTTCAGAAAGTTCCGACCGATCGGCTCTTCGCGAATTTGGGGTCAAATTGGCAGCGATTGCAATGCTTGGAATGCTTGAGAAGCGCGCTGTAAGACTTGGCGTAGCGCGCTTGCAAAGTGAGGAGTTCCCTTCCGACTTCAACGCCGGTCAGGTGATCTTGCCGTATCTCCTGACGGCGTTCGTGCAAGAGAAGCAACGCCTGCTGGCATTCTTTAAGGAGCCGCTCGTATTCGGTGCAAGCGGCAGTTTTGAAAACGAGGATGTTTCGCATCGGCTTCTCCCTTCGCCCGGTAAATGAGCATCCCGTGTTCCAGATCGGATAAGTCTTTCGTTTGGCGGCGAATGCAGTGAGGGGATACGGATTTTCCCGTAAGGTCATAGTACGCAAGAAAGGATGTCTGGCGGTTCCCTTCCCTGTAATTCTTACTGGGAGAAAGCGGAGTGAGGATAATCGACCATAACCGCCAAATGTCACGGAACACTAAAATCACAGTTCAACCTAGGGTTATGGACCGAAGAAAGATTTCGCGAGATATCGTAGTTCGCTCCGGACTTGGGTGGAGCGAGGGAGAACACGCCGGCCCGGTGCTCTCCCTGCTGGCAGAAATTCAGGCGGCTGCTTCGATCTTCTGGACGTGAATGGTGTTGGTCGACGTGTCCAGAGATCCGGTCACGATCACAGATTTTCCATCATATTTCTTGGCTGTTTTTTGATCATCAAGGGCGAAGGGCGTCTTCGAAGCAAGGTCTTCCAGAACATATTTGCCGTTGCTTTTGGTGATCTTGCCGGAGAACGTTCTCGTATCGGTTTGATTGCTAGCTTGAGGAGACATTTGCGTCGCCGGCTGCTTCGGAGGAGAGGATGAGCGGGGATTCTGCGCGAGGAGCAAGGGCACGACCGAAAGTGAGAAGATCAGCAGGAGCGATGCAAACAGAGTCACACGTCTACCTTTCATAAGGCACCTCAGTGCTTTGAATATGGCTGGACACAAGGGGGAGAGCAGGTGAAGGGCCGATCGGGAGAAAATTAACTCAAGGAGCAGAAAGCGGTTGGAGGTGGGGTAAGAATTCTCTGGCAAGTTTTTGCAAAGCCATGGAAAAAGTTGCGGGGTGCTGATTGCTGTAAGAGCGAAATTGAAAAGCTCCCGGGCACGCTACAAAAAGCGGCCCGCCTCCCAGGGCGGGCCCGACAAAACGGTGAGAATGAGTGATTGGTAACCCGACTGTGCCAAATCAGGCTCGAGAAATCAGACGCTGAAGGAGCTGCCGCAGCCGCAGGTGCTCTTGACGTTGGGGTTGTTGAACTTGAAGCCGGCGCCTTCGAGTGTCTCGATGTAGTCGATCTCGACGCCGTCAAGATACATGGAACTCATTTGGTCAATGGCGACCTTGAGGCCATCGAAGTCCATCACTTCGTCGTTTTCGTTGGTCTGGTTCTCAAACGCCATGTGATATTGGAAACCGGAGCACCCGCCGCCGACCACAGCTACGCGAAGCGCAGCCGGGACGGGGCTCTGCATATTCATGATTTCCTTAACTTTACTGGCGGCAACGGACGTCAGGTTGATCATAGTGCGTATCGGCCTCCACGGGCGAAACTGCCCACAAAATTAGTATAGCACAGCGGGCAGTGAGCTCTAACAATTCAAGAGAGCGGCCGTCTACCGTCGTCAGCAAGCGTGCCCAAGTATGTTCTTCGACGAGAAGCGGCTTTGCATACGATTGATGCACCAATGAAACCATAGGTTACGCTCAGAAGAACACTCCGGAATCCCACCTGGACACCTGAAACGCTGAAACGCCTGAAACGCGTTTGCGCTTGCCCTTTTCAACAACCCGCGCTAATCTCGCTCTCGAATTGTGGCACCTCAGCAATGACCACCCCTATTTCTAGAGGTTTCTTCTGAAACATAGAGTTACGTTGTTGCCTGGCGAAGGAATTGGGCCGGAAGTGTCTGCGGCGGTTCGTCGCATCCTGGACGCGACCGGAGTGCAAATCGAGTGGGAAGAGTTGGGCGCACGGGCGCTGAACACGGATAAGAGCACGACGAAAGGCGAAGTGCTGAATACGGCAGCAATCGAGTCTGTGCGGCGCAACCGCGTGGCCCTAAAAGGGCCGATGGCGACAGCGATAGCGGGCGGCGCGCCCAGCGTGAACGTGGCGCTGCGCAAGAGCCTAGACCTGTACGCGAATTTGCGTCCCGTAAGAAATCTGCCGGGAGTGAAATCGCATTTTGAAGGCGTGGACGTGGTGCTCGTACGAGAGAATACCGAAGACCTGTATTCGGGGCTGGAGCACGAAGTGGTCCCTGGCGTGGTGGAGAGCCTGAAGATTATCACGGAGAAGGCTTCAACGAGAATTGGAAGGTTTGCGTTCGAGTATGCGCGGAAGCACGGACGGAAAAAGATTCACGCGATACACAAAGCGAACATCATGAAGCTTGGGGACGGGTTGTTTTTGCGGTCGGTGCGCGCGGTGGCGGAACAGTATGAAGATATCGAGTACAAGGAATTGATTGTGGATAACGCGTGCATGCAGATTGTGCTCGATCCGGAGCAGTTTGACATGTTGCTGCTGCCCAATCTGTATGGAGACGTGATGAGCGATCTGGCCGCGGGCTTGGTGGGTGGACTGGGTGTGGTGCCAAGCGGAAACATAGGCCACGAATGCGCGATGTTTGAGGCGGTGCATGGGACAGCGCCAGATATCGCCGGAAAAGGATTGGCGAATCCGACAGCACTGCTGCTGAGCGCGATGCTGATGTTGCGGCACCTGGGCGAGTGGTCGGCGGCCGACCGTATCGAGACGGCGCTGCACAAGGTTTACAAAGACGGCAAACGGGTGACACGTGATGTTGGAGGGACGGCAGGTACGCAGGAGTTCACTGATGCGGTGATCTCGGCGCTGCCACATGTGTGAGTAGGTCTACAGCACGAGATGGCTAAAGCAGCTGGAAAGGTCAAAGCGATGAAGGCTGAAGGCAGCTCTTTAGAAGCCATCTATCAGGAGATTGAAAGCTTTTGAGGCCTGATGTGCCTGCACCTCGGTCCGTGACGCCGCGCCTATACCGCAGAATCATCTCCAGAAAACGTTTTTAGAAGCTGCCCTCAGCGCGTTGCAGAGAGAAGGCCGCCTTAGAGGGAGGCCCGGGCAGCGACTTCCCGTATCTCGGAATTTTCGAAGATGCAGCGACGGAGTTTTTCGACGCTAGCCTGGAGCATGGCGTGGGCGAGATCCTGACCGTGGATGTAGAGGCCCGGGAAGGGCTTGAAGAGACGGCCAAGCGGAAATAAGAGGCGGTAGAGTACAGGAAGGCTTGGAGAAGGCTTGGCGTCGATGAAGGCAGGACGCCAGCAGTCGGCATCGACCAGTTCGATGAGGTCCCGCTCCGTTTGCGCCTTGACGCGAGCCCAAAGAAAGCGACTGGTAGAGCTAGTTCCCTTCCCGCTGATGTAGTGGAAGGCCGCTCCGGGACATTGGGCTTTGAACATGTTGGCGGCGGCGAGGGTGTAGGAGTAGGTGATCTTGCGGTAGTCCTCTTTGGAGACCTGGGTGGCCGAGATGCCAAGACAGAAGAGACAGGCATCGATGGATCGGAAAGCTTCCTCTACCGTGGCGTAATTCAGAAAATCCTGGTGGACAAAGGTGCGGAGTTTGGAATTCGTGTTCATCAGCGGACGGCGCGTGATGGCGCGGACTTCGTCGACAATGGGAGCGGCGCAGCAGGCTTCGAGGATGGAGTTGCCGACTGAGCCGGTGGCGCCAAAGAGAAGAATTTTCATAAGAGAACAAAGTCTACACGAATCGGACAACTCCACACGCAGAATGGTGCAATTCGTAGGAATCGCGGACGCACAGTTAAAGGGCGCGGGCTTGTGGTTACGACAAGGACGCGCAGCTAAGGGGCGGCTGCGTTGTCGCTGACCGGTTGGATGAGAGTAAGGTCAGCGGACCTGTGTTCGCCCTCTTCGAGGTGGACAGAAACACCCTTAGGCTCGTAGGGTCTCAACCAGGTGGCGTCGAACCAATCCTCGCCGTATTCCTCATCAGGGCCCCCCTCGGGATCCCAGCCAAAAGCCTTGTAGTCCCCGGGTGTGACTCCGGACATGGAGAATTTGCCGTTCTGGTCGGTGGTCGCGAACACGTATCGTTCTTTTTCGCCGCGACGGGGTGGGTCGGGGATCAAAACAACCTCAACAGCGACTGCCGGGAGCGCATCGACGGTCAGGACCCGGCCATTGACCTGGGCAATGCGCGAACTCATAACCAGTTCGAGGAACGCCCCGCTTCCCGAATGCACTGTCAGTCCACCGTCGGGTATGGCGACGCCACCGTAATGAGCAGATTTAAGGAAACAGGATGCATTGCGATTCCTGACATGCACCAGGGGACGATAGACTCCTTCGGGCACGCCCTTGAGAACGAATGTACCGTCGGCTTTGACCATCTGACCGTTGCCCGGCCCCTCGCTATCTTCGACCGGTTCTAAGTACGCGAACACATCCTCAAGCTCGTGCGGTGGCACTCCTTCCCAAGTGAGCCGACCTGGAATGTCGACACCGGGCAAAACGCTCAGCGTGAGACCCTCGATGTCAACATTTCCGACGTCGATTTCGCGGCGAGCATGCAGCCAGTTGCTCGAATCGCGTTCCCTGAAACTTGCCATGATGTAATACGAACCAGGGGGAACGCCACGAATCTGAAACGTGCCATCTTTTTTATCGTAGGCAGCTTCCATGTCCTGAACTGGCATTGAACCCGTCTCTCGCGGATATATCGAAACATACCTACTGGGCTCGGCAGAGGACCAAACGGGAGCGACCACTTTTCCGGCAACGGTGGCCAGATGAGCACGCCGAAGCAGAAAGTCTATGGAGCGAATTTCGTCTCCGGCATGGACCCAAATTGTTTGAGCCTTAGCAGGGTCAGTCGCGTTGGGATAATAGGTTGGCAAATAACCGTCGAGGTTTTTGTGCTTCGTGAGACGAGACCGAAAAACGGCGTTTTCTGCGGTTCTGTAGGAGGCGGAAACATAGTAACGACCAGGAGCGAGATCGTAGACCCGGAATTCTCCCAAATCGTTCGTGGAGGACGGTTGTTGGCCCGACCATTGCAACTTTCCATCCCGGCGCGATGTCCGGAAGACGGAGACCTGAGCGCCTGCTAGTGGCTCGCCGTCTTCGTCAAAAACGTGACCTGCAATAGCGGCCGTGCGGCTGAGCTTGAAGAGCAGATCCGTCATTTGCTGGCCAGCGGCCAAGGTGAGAACGGCACCAGGGCTACCCGCCTTTTTCTGGCCGTATTGGGCGTTGACGTAGCCGTTGCGAGAAACAGTGAGGTAGTAAGACCCGGGTTCGATGTTTTCAAAACGAAAGTGGCCCTGATCGTCCGTTGCTTCCTCGTCATAGCCTTCAGACTCGGTATGATTCGCAAGACTTACTGTAGCTTTTTTGAGCGGCTCGCC
>Ga0207862_1000254_pt1 | contig 15791 bp, 11 predicted proteins | sample LuqExpMetageno81_FD_187838 | JGI IMG/M metagenome (GOLD analysis project Ga0207862, IMG submission 187838) | Tropical forest soil microbial communities from Luquillo Experimental Forest, Puerto Rico - Sample 81 (SPAdes) | ecosystem: Environmental > Terrestrial > Soil > Tropical forest ... | reverse complement strand
TCTGATCACACCGGTGGCCATTGAAAAGGAACTGCGCTTCGCCATCCGGGAAGGCGGCCGCACCGTGGGCGCCGGCGTCGTCAGCGATATCGTCGAATAACTTAGGGCGAATGGTTTAGATCATGAGGGACATCATTACGCTATCCTGCGGCACCTGCAAGCGCCGTAATTATACCAAGACCAAGAACAAGCGGCGGACGCCCGACAGGCTCACGCTCAAAAAGTACTGTCCACACTGCCGGAGCCACACCCCGCATCGCGAAACAAAGTAGGGAAGGTGTAGGCCAGTAGCTCGAACGGCTAGAGCACCGGTCTCCAAAACCGGGGGATGGGGGTTCGAATCCCTCCTGGCCTGCCAGGTAAAGCACCGGAGATGGTGCCCAGTAGGAGGCCTCTTTTAACTCAAGCCACCTGCCGAGCGGCCGAAGAATTCCCTTGGAAATCCATGACGTTGACGTCCCGGAGCAGCCAGGGAAGAGGGCCGCTGCGGCCTTTTTTGGTTTGAGAGCAGGGGTCGGACATTGTCGGGTCGAGGGGAACGCCGAGAGGCACGATTATGAAAAAAGAAAAGGTCAAGGCCAAGAGCCAGGGCAAGGTGATGGCGGCTAATGCCAGCCGCGGGGGGCAGGTGGTCAGGCTGAAATCCGGTAAGGCCAAAAGCTCCTTTAAGCTGCCGCCGGTGGTCCAGTGGTGGCAGACGATTACCACCTTCGTGGCCGAGTCCTGGCAGGAATTGAAGAAAGTGACCTGGCCGGGCCGGAGAGAGACCATCGGCACCACCGTGGTCGTTATCATCCTGGTCTTCATCATCTCCGGTTACTTAGGCCTGGTGGACATCGGCCTTTCAACCCTTCTGAAACGGATCATGAAAGGATAGGGGCGGAACACCGTGGCCCAGAAGTGGTACATCATCCATACCTATTCCGGCTTTGAGCAGAAGGTGAAAAACGCCATTCTGGAGCGGGGCAAAGCCCAGGGACTGGATCATCTCATCACCGAGGTGCTGGTGCCCACGGAGATGGTGGAGGAAATGATCAAGGGGGAACGCCGCCTCTCGGCCCGGAAGTTCTATCCCGGGTACGTCTTGGTGCGCATGGAGCTGACCGACGATTCCTGGCACCTGGTGAAGGACACCCCCAAGGTTACCGGCTTTGTGGGCAGCAAGACCGAGCCCGTGGCCATACCCGACGAGGATGCGGAAAAGATCATCAGCCAGATGCAGGAAGGCATTGCCAAGCCCAAGCCCAAGATCCAGTTCGAGATCGGGGACAAGGTCCAGGTCAGCGACGGGCCGTTTACCAATTTCACCGGCACCGTGGACGAGGTGCGCCCTGACAAAGGTAAGGTCAAGGTGATGATCAGCGTTTTCGGCCGTCCCACGCCGGTGGAACTGGAATTTACACAGTTGGAGAAGATATAGCTTAAAGCTGTGAGCTATGGGCTGTGAGCCTTAGGGCGTAAACCCAAGGCTCAAGGCTCAAAGCTCAAAGCTAATACTCAGGAGCCGATACATGGCCAAGAAGGTAGTCGCCCAAATCAAGTTACAGCTCCCGGCGGGGCAAGCCAACCCGTCGCCCCCGGTGGGTCCGGCCTTGGGCCAGCACGGGGTGAATATCATGGAGTTCTGCAAGAGCTACAACGCCCGCACCGCCGGCCAGGAAGGCACCATTATCCCGGTGTTGATCACGGTATATGCCGACCGGTCTTTTTCCTTCGTGACCAAGACCCCGCCGGCCTCGGTGCTCCTGAGGCAGGCGGCCCAGGTGACTAAGGGCGCCAAGGAAACCAGCAAGGAAAAGGTGGGGAGCATCTCCAAGGCTCAACTGGCGGAGATCGCCAAGCAGAAATTGCCTGATCTGAACACCACCGACCTGGAAATGGCCATGCACAGCATCGCGGGCACGGCCCGCAGCATGGGCATCGAGATTGTGGATTGAGGGAAGAACATGGCCAAGCACGGAAAAAGATACCGGCAGATGGCGGAGAAGATAGATAAAGGGCTCCGTTACGTCTTTCAGGAGGCGGTGGGCCTTGCGGTCGAAACCGCCAGCGTGAAATTTGATGAAACTCTGGATGCCGCGGTGCAATTGGGGGTCAACCCCCGGCACGCCGACCAGATGGTCCGGGGCGCGGTGGTCCTGCCCCACGGCTTGGGTAAGACGGTGCGGGTCCTGGTTTTCGCCAAGGGCGAGAAGGAACAGGAAGCCCGGGATGCCGGCGCCGACATCGTGGGAGCCGAGGACCTGATTCAGAAAATCCAGGGCGGTTGGCTGGAATTCGACAAAGCCGTGTCCACGCCGGACCTCATGGGCCAGGTGGGGAAAATCGGGAAAATACTGGGCCCCCGGGGGCTCATGCCCAACGTCAAGGTGGGCACCGTCACCTTTGACGTGGCCAAGGCCGTGAACGACCTCAAGGGCGGCAAGGTGGATTTCCGGGTGGACCGGGCCGGCGTGGTGCATGCCCCTTTGGGCAAGGTGTCCTTCGGCGCTGAAAAGCTTCTGCTTAACCTGGCCTCGTTCATGGACCAGCTGGTGCGCCTCAAACCCGCCACCAGCAAGGGCACCTATTTCGTCGGCATTCACCTGTCCACCACCATGGGTCCCGGCATCGCCGTGGACACCTCTGACGTCAAGAACCTGGTAAGGTTGCTGGCATAAGGAGACCGGGATGCTCAAGCCCCAGATAGAGAAAAAGGCAAAGATCGTCCAGGATCTCGAGGAACGGGTGGGCAAAGCCCAGATCGGCATCCTGGCGGATTTCAGCGGCATCAAAGTGGGGCCCATGGCCCAGTTGCGCCGGCAGGTGAAGGAGGCCGGGGGCGAACTGAAAGTGGCCAAAAACACCCTGCTGAGACGGGCGGCCGGGGAAACGAGCCTGATCAAGCCCGTGGCCGCGGACCTGAAGGGGCCCAATGCCCTGGTGCTGGGCTACGAGGACCCCGTGGCCCTGGCCAAGCTTCTGGTGAAATTCGCCCAGGACCTGCCCCTGCTGAAGATCAAGGGGGGCGTCATCGGCGGCCAGACCTTGACCCCTACGGACGTGGACGCCCTCTCGAAGCTGCCGTCCCGGGAAGTGCTCCTGGCCCAGCTCCTGGGTCTCCTGCAGGCCACCCCCCAGGCCCTGGTGAATGTGCTCAGCGGCGTGATCCGCAACTTCCTGAACGTCCTGGTGGCCATTCGGGACGAGAAGGAGAAGGCCGGCGGGCAGGAAGCAGCCCCGGCCGCAGCTCCTGAGGAAGCCGCAGCCGCAGCCCCCGAAGAGGCCCCGGCAGCTGCTGCAGCCGAGGGCGAGGTGGCCCCGGTGGAAGTGGCGGCAACCGAGGGCGGGGAAGAGGCCCCGGCCGCAGCTCCTGAAGCAGCCCCGGCGGAACCCGCCACCGGGGGCGAAACGCCTGGTGAGGAATGAGCCAAGGCGCCGCTGGCGCGGCGCTTGTCAAGATATAAGCGATGCCAAGTTTGTTCGAGCTGCACCGTATTGAGGCAGCAACCTTTCAACCGAAAACCGAGACCGAAAACGGTTTAATACCTAACGGCTGACCGACTGCGGTGGGCCGACCGCGTAAAGAAGGAGGAAAAGAAATGTCTATCTCACGTCAGGAGCTCATTGACAGCCTGGCCAACATGACGGTGTTGGAGCTTTCCCAACTCATTAAGGATCTGGAAGAAAAATTCGGCGTCTCGGCCGCGGCGCCCATGGCCATGGCCGCGGTGGCGGCCCCGGCGGCGGCTGCGGCAGCCCCGGTGGAAGAGGAAAAGACCGAGTTCGACGTGGTCTTGACCGTGTGCGGCCCCAACAAGATTCAGGTCATCAAGGAAGTGCGGGCCATCACCAGCTTAGGGCTTAAGGAAGCCAAAGAGGCGGTGGAGAACGTGCCCAACACTTTGAAGGAAGCCATCTCCAAGGCGGAAGCCGAAGAGATCAAGAAAAAGCTGGAAGCTCAGGGAGCCACAGTCGAGATCAAATAGCAGGACGGGTCAACCGTCTTGCGAGGAGTATGCATGGCGAAGTTGTTGTCGCCTTTGACGTTATACCGTCAAAATTTCGGCAAGATCGAGCGGGTGGTGGATATCTCGAACCTCATTGAGATGCAGAGGGAGTCGTACGCCCGCTTTTTGCAGAAAGATGTGCCCCCGGAGGAGCGCCACGATTACGGCCTTCAAGGGGTTTTTAGAAGCGTGTTTCCCATCTGGGATTTCAGCCGCACCTGCTGCCTGCAGTTCGTGGATTATTCCCTGGGTGACCCCAAGTATGACGTGGACGAGTGCCTGCAGCGGGGCATGACCTTTGAGGTCCCCATGAAAATCCGGGTGCGGCTCGAGGTCTTTGAGCCCGAGTCCCAGGCCCAGGTTATCCGGGACATCAAGCAGCAGGAGATCTATTTCGGCACCCTGCCCTTGATGACGGATACCGGCACCTTCATCATCAACGGCACCGAACGGGTGGTGGTGAGCCAACTGCACCGCTCTCCAGGGCTGTTCATCGATCACGACCGGGCCAAGATCCACTCCAGCGGCAAGATCATCTATTCAGCCCGGCTCATTCCCCTGCGGGGCTCCTGGATCGACTTCGAATTTGACCCCAAAGACATTCTGTACGTGCGCATCGACCGGCGGCGGAAATTCCCGGCCACTATTCTCTTGAAGGCCCTGGGCTACACCACCGAAGAGCTTCTCAACCTCTTCTACAAAACCGAGAAGGTTTACCTGGAAGGGGAGAAGATCCACCGCAAGATGATCCCGGAGATGCTCCAGGACAAGACCCTGTCCACGGATATCGTGGACCCGGCCACCGGTGAGGTCCTGGTGCGGCGGATGCGGCGGGTGACCCCCACGGCTATTGCCCGCCTGAAGAAAGCCGGGGTGGAGCAGATTCCCGCCACCAAGGAAGAGCTGGTAGGCAAAGTCGCGGCCCACGACATCCTGGACCCCGAGTCCGGCGAGGCCCTGGTGCGCTGCAACGACACCCTCACCCAGGCCAAGATTGAAGAGCTCCAGGCCCACGGCATCAAGGAGCTGGACCTGCTGTACATCGACAATGTCCATGTCAGCGGCTCCCTCCAGAAGACCCTGGCCATCGATAAGACCGATTCCATGAAAGAGGCCATTCTGGAGATCTATCGGAGACTTCGGCCCAGCAACCGCCCCAACGAGGAAGTTGCTACCAGTTTCTTCCAGAACCTCTTTTTCAACCCCGAATTCTACGACTTGTCCCCGGTGGGCCGCTTCAAGCTGGACCTGAAACTGCGGCCGGACAATCGTCTGCCCCTGACCCAGAGCACCCTGGTCTCCGAAGACATTCTTTACGCGGTGAAGGAACTCATTACTCAGAAGGACCGGGAAGGGCAGGTGGACGATATCGACCACCTGGGGAACCGGCGCATCCGGGCCGTGGGCGAACTTCTGGAAAACCAGTTCCGGGTGGGGCTGGTGCGCATGGAGCGGGCCATCAAAGAGCGCATGGCCATCCAGGACCTGGAAACCCTGATGCCCCACGACCTCATCAACGCCAAGCCCGTGCAGGCGGTGATCAAGGAGTTTTTCGGGACCAGCCAGCTCTCCCAGTTCATGGACCAGACCAATCCCCTCTCCGAGATTACCCACAAACGGCGGCTGTCCGCCCTGGGGCCCGGGGGCTTGACCAGGGAGCGGGCGGGCTTCGAGGTCCGGGACGTGCACCCCACCCACTACGGCCGCATCTGTCCCATTGAAACGCCGGAAGGTCCCAACATCGGCCTCATCGTGTCCTTGTCCACCTATGCCCGGGTGAACGAGTTCGGCTTCATCGAGACCCCTTACCGGGTGGTGGAAAAAAAGAAGGTGGGGAACAACATTGAGCCCCGGGTCACCCGGGAGGTGCAGTTCTTGTCGGCCCTGGGAGAGGAAGACAAGGTCATCGGCCAGGCCAACGCCCAGCTGGACGAGGACGGGCGGTTCCTGGAGGACCTGGTGGAGGCCCGCCAGGGCGGCCAGTACGTCATGGTGAGCCCGGAGAAGATCGACTACCTGGACGTCTCTCCCAGCCAGCTGGTGAGCGTGGCCGCCTCCCTGATTCCCTTTCTGGAGCACGACGACGCCAACCGGGCCCTCATGGGCTCCAACATGCAGCGCCAGGCGGTGCCGCTTCTGACCAGCAGCACCCCCTTGATCGGCACCGGCATGGAAGGGGTGGTGGCCCGGGACTCCGGGGTCACCGTGGTGGCCAGAAGAAGCGGCATGGTGGAAGACGTGGATTCCACCCGGGTGGTCATTCGGGCCACAGACGGCAACGGCGGCGGCGATTCCCCGGTGGACATCTATAAACTGACCAAATTTCAGCGCACCAACCAGAACACCTGCTACAACCAGCGGCCCATCGTGCGCAAGGGCGACCTGGTGGAAAAGGGCCAGATCATTGCGGACGGCCCGGCCACGGAGATGGGGCAATTGGCCTTGGGCAAAAACGTCATGGTGGCCTTCATGCCCTGGGGCGGCTACAACTTTGAAGATTCCATCCTGGTGAGCGAGCGCCTGGTGAAAGACGACGTCTTCACCTCCATCCACATCGAAGAGTTCGAGGTGATGGCCCGGGACACCAAGCTCGGCAAAGAAGAAATAACCCGGGACATCCCCAACGTCGGCGAAGAAGCCCTCAAGGACCTGGACGAAAGCGGCATCATCAGGGTCGGCGCCGAGGTCCGCCCCGGGGATATCCTGGTGGGGAAAATCACCCCCAAGGGTGAAACCCAGCTCACCCCGGAAGAAAAGCTCTTGCGGGCCATCTTCGGGGAAAAGGCCGGCGACGTCAAGGACACCTCGCTCAGGGTGCCGCCAGGCATCGAAGGGGTGATCATCGACGCCCGGGTGTTTTCCCGCAAAGGCGTGGAAAAAGACGACCGCAGCCGCTCCATCGAAGACGAAGCGGTGGCCAAGCTGCAAAAAGACCAGGCCGATGAAATCACCATCATCACCCAGAGCTTCCGCCAGAAGCTCGCCGACCTGGTGGTGGGCAAAGACCTGGCCGAAAATATCGAAGATGAGCGCCAGGGCACCGTCATCCTGGAAAAAGGGAAACAGGTGGCCCCGGAGCTGGTGAAGCGCCAGCCCCTGGAATTTTGGCGGCATGTGTCCTTTGTCGAGGTGGGGCTGGAAGACCAGATCGACCGGCTCCTGGACAACTACCAGGAACAGCTGGAACTGGTGAACATGGTCTTTGAGGCCAAGCTCTCGCGCCTCCGCAAGGTGGATGAGCTGCCCCCCGGGGTCATCAAGAAGGTCAAGGTCTTCGTGGCCATGAAGCGCAAGCTGGCCGTGGGCGACAAGATGGCAGGCCGCCATGGCAACAAGGGGGTCGTCTCCCGGATCATGCCGGAAGAAGACATGCCCTATTTCGAAGACGGCACCCCGGTGGACATTGTCCTGAACCCGCTTGGGGTTCCCTCCCGCATGAACGTCGGGCAGGTGATGGAAACCCACCTGGGCTGGGCCTCCCACGCCCTGGGGAAGCAGGTCGGCGAGATGCTGGACCGCTTCTACGACGTCGATAACATCAAAAAGCGCCTGATCCGCTTTTTCAAAGACCCGGACCTGGAGAAGGAACTGGAAGGTCTGAGCTTCGAAGAACTCCGGGAAATCTGGAAAGAGCACTATAAACAAGGCGTCCACATCGCCACCCCGGTGTTCGATGGCGCCACCGAAGAGGAAGTGCGGGCCTGCCTGGAGGAGGCCGGTCTCCCGGACGGGGGCCAGAGTGTGCTCTTTGACGGCCGCAGCGGTGAGCGCTTCGACCGCCAGGTGACGGTGGGCATGATGTACATGATGAAGCTGCACCACCTGGTGTCGGACAAGATCCACGCCCGCTCCATCGGGCCCTATTCCCTGGTCACGCAGCAGCCTTTGGGCGGCAAGGCCCAATTCGGCGGCCAGCGCCTGGGGGAAATGGAGGTCTGGGCCCTGGAGGCCTATGGTGCGGCCTATACCCTGCAAGAGTTTCTGACGGTCAAGTCCGACGACGTGGCCGGCCGAACCCGTATATATGAGAAGATCTTCAAGGGCGAGTACGATCTGGAGGCGGGCCTGCCCGAGTCCTTCAACGTCCTGGTCCGGGAACTCAAGAGTCTGGCCTTGAATGTTGACCTCCAGAAGCCTGAGAAGGCCCGGGAGAACAAAGAATGAAAAGGGCTTTAAGCGCTATAGGCTGTAAGCAATAAGCTTAAAGACCAAATGCAAAGAATCGTCGTAAGCGATGGCCATTAGAGCCGTCTTTACGGAAGTTTTTCAGGAGCTTAAAGCTTAAGGCTAACAGCTTATAGCTCTCTCTATAAGGATTATCTCAATGGAGAAACCCAAAGACGTCAAGTTGGAAGACCTGAACAGTCTGTTCGCCCGCCCGGAAGACCCCTTAAGCATCGAAGCGGTGCGGCTGTCGCTGGCCTCTCCGGGCATGGTGCAGGAATGGTCGCACGGCGAAGTGAAAAAGCCCGAGACCATCAACTACCGCACCTTCAAACCGGAACGGGACGGGCTGTTCTGCGCTAAGATATTCGGTCCTGCCAAGGACTACGAGTGTAATTGCGGCAAATACAAACGCATGAAGCACCGGGGCATCACCTGCGAGAAGTGCGGCGTCGAGGTGATTCAGTCCAAGGTGCGCCGGGAGCGCATGGGCCACATCGAGTTGGCCTCCCCGGTGGTGCACATCTGGTTTTTGAAAAGTCTCCCCAGCAAGATCGGCAATCTCCTCGACGTCACCCTCAAAGACCTGGAAAAGATCCTGTACTTCGAGGCCTATGTGGTGGTGGAGCCGGGGGACACCAACCTCGCCAAAGGGTCGCTCCTCTCCGAGGAGAGATACCGCCAGCTCAGGGACGAGTTCGGTGACCGCTTCGAGGCGGGCATGGGGGCCGAGGCCATCCGGGACCTGCTCAGCCAGGTGGATTTAGAGGCCGTGGCCGCGGAAATCCGGGAAGACTCGGCCAAGACCAGTTCCGACGCCAAGCGCAAGAAGCTGGCCAAGCGCTTGAAAATCGTGGACGCCTTTCGGGAGAGCGGCCAGCGCCCCGAGTGGATGGTGCTGGAAGTCATCCCGGTACTGCCCCCGGACTTGCGGCCCCTGGTGCACCTGGACGGCGGCCGCTTCGCCACCAGCGACTTGAACGATCTTTACCGGCGGGTCATCAACCGCAATAACCGTTTAAAAAGGCTCTTGGAGCTCAACGCCCCGGACATCATCATCAGGAACGAAAAGCGCATGCTCCAGGAAGCGGTGGATGTGCTCTTCGAGAACGGCCGCCGGGGCCGCACCATCACGGGTCCCAACAAAAGGCCTCTGAAATCCCTGAGCGACATGCTCAAAGGCAAGCAGGGCCGGTTCCGCCAAAACCTCCTGGGGAAACGCGTGGACTACTCGGGGCGCTCGGTGATTGTCATCGGCCCGGAGCTGAGACTGCATCAGTGCGGTCTTCCCAAGCAAATGGCCCTGGAGCTTTTCAAGCCCTTCATTTTTCACAAACTGGTGGCCAAGGGCCACGCCACCACCATCAAGGTGGCCAAAAAGCTGGTGGACCGGGAAACCCCGGAGGTCTGGGACATCCTGGATGAGGTGGTGCGGGAACACACGGTGCTCCTAAACCGCGCCCCCACCCTGCACCGCCTGGGCATCCAGGCCTTTGAGCCCATCCTCATCGAGGGCAAGGCCATTCAGCTGCATCCCCTGGTGTGCACGGCCTTCAACGCCGACTTCGACGGCGACCAGATGGCGGTGCACGTGCCGTTGTCCATCGAGGCCCAGATCGAGACCCGGGCGCTCATGATGTCCACCAATAACATCCTGTCCCCGGCCAACGGCGACCCCATTATCATCCCCACCCAGGATATCGTTTTGGGGCTGTATTACCTCACCCGGGACCGTCCCTTCGCCAAGGGGGAGCGGGTGGCCAAAAACGGCCAAAAGCCCATCCCCTTTTCCTCCCCGGAAGAGGTGCGGCTGGCCTATGACCAGGGCGAGGTGCATCTCCAGGCCCGCATTCCGGTGCGCATTGAGGGCAAGATCCACGAAACCACGGTGGGACGGGTGCTGCTGTCCGAGATTCTCCCCGAAGGGTTGCCCTTCAGCATGGTGAATACCACCATGACCAAGCGGGAGGTGCGCAAACTCATCGCCTACGCCTACCGCAAAAGCGGCATCAAGCAAACGGTGCTCCTGGCCGACCGCCTGAAAAACCTGGGCTACACTTACGCCACCAAGGCAGGCATCAGCATCGGCATCAAGGACATGATCGTCCCCCAGCAGAAGCCGGAGATCCTGAATGCGGCCATGACCGAGGTCACCCAGGTCGAGGAGCAGTACCTGGACGGTATCATCACCGAGGGTGAAAAATACAACAAGGTGGTGGACATCTGGGCCAAGGCCACCGACGAAGTAGCGGCCCGCATGCTGGAGGAAATGGCCCGGGAAACCATCAGCGTCGAAGAACCCGACCCCAACGCCCCCGGCCAGGTCGTCACCCACATGGAAGAGGTGGCCAGCTTCAACCCCATCTTTATGATGGCGGACTCCGGGGCCCGGGGCAGCAAGGACCAGATGAAGCAGCTGGCCGGCATGCGGGGTCTCATGTCCAAGCCCTCCGGCGAGATCATCGAAACGCCCATCACCGCCAACTTCCGGGAGGGGCTGTCGGTTCTGCAATACTTCATCTCCACGCACGGCGCCCGCAAAGGTCTGGCCGACACGGCGCTTAAGACCGCCAACTCCGGTTATCTCACCCGGCGCCTGGTGGACGTGGCCCAGGACGCGGTGATCAACGAACTGGACTGCGGCACCATCGACGGCATCTACGTCACCTCCCTGGTGGAGGGCGGCGAGATCATCGAGCGGGTTAAAGACCGGGTGCTGGGGCGCACGGCCCTGGAAGACATTGTCGATCCCCACACCAATGAAATGCTGGTGCCGGCCAACGAAGAGATCGACGAAGACGCGGCCACCCGTATCGAGGACGCGGGCCTCGAGAAGGTGTGGATCAGGTCGGTGCTCACCTGCCAGACCAAGTGGGGGGTGTGCGCCAAGTGCTACGGCCGGGATCTGGCCCACGGCACCCAGGTGAACATCGGCGAGGCCATCGGTATCCTGGCGGCTCAGTCCATCGGCGAGCCCGGCACCCAGCTGACCATGCGTACCTTCCATATCGGGGGCACGGCGTCCCGCCGGGCCGAACAGAGCCGTCACGTGGCGCGGGTGTCCGGCCGGGTCAAATTCGAGAACGTGCGCTCCGTCGAGGACCGCTTCCATGAGTTGGTGAACCTCAGCCGCCTGGGTGAACTGGTAATACTCAGCGACAAGGGCATCGAGCGGGAACGGTATCCCTTGACTTACGGAGCCCACCTCAAGGTGCGGGAGGGCCAGGAAGTCCTGCCCGGCCAGGAACTGGCGGAGTGGGATCCTTTCACCAACCCCATGCTCACCGAAGTGGGGGGCAGCATCAAATTCGGGGATATCCTGGAGGCCATGCAGGAACGGGTGGACCCGGTCACCGGCAAAGTCTCCCGGCTGATCATCGAGTCCAAGGACCCGGATCTGCGGCCCCGGATCTCGGTAAAGGACGAATCCGGCCAGACGGCCCGCATCCCCGGCTCCGTGGCCTACGCCCGCTACTTCATGCCGGTGGGGGCCATCCTCATGGTGAACGAAGGGGACCCGGTTTTCCCCGGCGACGTCATTGCCAAGATCCCCCGGGAAACCATGAAAACCAAGGACATCACCGGGGGCCTGCCCCGGGTGGCCGAACTCTTCGAGGTGCGCAAGCCCAAAGAGACCGCCATCATCAGCGAGATCAACGGCGTGGTTTCCTTCGGGCGGCACATCAAGGGCAAACGCAAGATCGTGGTCACCCCGGAAGTGGGCAAATCCAAAGAGTACCTCATCCCCAAGGGCAAGCACGTGGCGGTCCAGGAGGGTGACTATATCCGGGCCGGCGAGCCCCTCATGGACGGCTCCGCCAACCCCCACGACATCCTGAACATCAGCGGCATCAAGGAGTTGGCCCGCTACTTGGTGGATGAAGTCCAGGAAGTTTACCGCCTCCAGGGTGTTAAGATCAACGACAAGCACATCGAGGTCATCGTCCGGCAGATGCTGAGAAGGATCAAGGTGGTGGAACCCGGCGACACCGACTTCCTCATCGGGGAGCAGGTGGAAAAGTGGGCCTTCGAGGAAAAAAACCAGGAAGCGATACGCCAGGGGAAACGCCCTGCCACCGGAGAGCCCCAGCTTTTAGGCATCACCAAGGCCTCCCTGACTACGGATAGCTGGATTTCGGCCGCCTCCTTCCAGGAGACCACCAAGGTGCTGGCGGACGCCGCGGTCCAGGGCAAGGTGGACAATCTCCGGGGCCTCAAAGAAAATGTCATCATGGGGCGTCTCATCCCGGCCGGTACCGGCCTGCCGCGGTACCGTAACGTCGACATCCAGCTGTCTCAGGAGTTTAAGGAAGAGGAAGCCCTGCCGGTTCCGGAGGCTCCGGCCGCGGTGGAGGTGGAACTTCTCGAGGTGGAGTCGCCGCCGGTCCCATGAAAATCTTGACAGATACGGGAAAAATGTTTATAAATATAAATTTTTAGTGGCCTTCCGAATTCGGGGCCGGAGAAGCTATGCCGACCATCAATCAACTGATCCGTAAGGGCAGGGAAAAGCAAAAGAAGCGCACGGCCTCGCCGGCCCTGCAAAGTTGTCCCCAAAGGCGGGGGGTGTGCGTCAGGGTCTACACCACCACCCCCAAAAAGCCCAATTCGGCTCTCCGCAAGGTGGCCCGGGTGCGCCTCACCAACGGCATTGAGGTGACCACCTATATTCCCGGGGTGGGCCATAACCTCCAGGAGCACTCGGTGGTGCTGATCCGCGGGGGCCGGGTGAAAGACCTGCCGGGGGTGCGCTACCACGTGGTGCGGGGTACCCTGGACGCTTCCGGGGTGCAGGACCGGCGCCGGGGGCGCTCCAAGTACGGGGCGAAAAGGCCCAAATAAGGGTGAAGTTCAAGGTTCAAAGTTCAGGGTTGAGACGGTGAAGCTGACCGGTTAGGTCAGACTGAGGTGACCGGTGAACTTTCGACCTTAAAATAACGGAGTCAAGCAATGCCCAGAAAAGGTGGAGTGGTCAAAAGGCCCATCGTTGCCGACCTAAAGTACCAGGACACCATGGTGAGCCGCTTCATCAACGGCCTCATGCGCCGGGGGAAGAAAAGCGTGGCCCAGCGCGTTTTTTACAACTCCCTGGACATCATCGGCCAGCGCACCAAGGAAGACCCTCTGAAGGTCTTCCACCAGGCCATGGACAACGTCAAGCCCATGATCGAAGTGAAATCCCGGCGAGTGGGCGGGGCCACCTATCAGGTGCCGGTGGAAGTCCGCCAGGACCGGCGGGTATCGCTGGCCATCCGCTGGATCATCGGGTTCGCCAAGGGGCGGGCCGAAAAATCCATGGAAGTCAAGCTGGCCGGAGAATTTATCGACGCCTCCCAGAACCGGGGGGGCGCCATCAAAAAACGGGAAGACACGCACAAAATGGCCGAGGCCAACAAGGCCTTCGCCCATTATCGCTGGTAAGTTATGGCGCACAGAACCACTCCCCTGGCACGCGTCCGCAATATCGGTTTCATGGCGCACATCGACGCCGGCAAAACCACCACCACGGAGCGCGTCCTGTTCTACACCGGAGTCACCCACCGGCTGGGTGAGGTGCATGACGGCCAGGCCACCATGGACTGGATGGTGCAGGAGCAGGAGCGGGGGATTACCATTACCAGTGCGGCCACTACCTGTTTTTGGCAGGACCACCGCATCAATATCATCGACACGCCGGGGCACGTGGACTTCACCATCGAGGTGGAGCGCAGCCTCCGGGTGTTGGATGGGGTGGTATGTGTGTTCGACGCGGTGGCCGGGGTGGAGCCCCAGTCCGAGACCGTGTGGCGCCAGGCGGACCGCTACGGGGTGCCGCGGCTGGCCTTCGTGAACAAAATGGACCGGGTGGGAGCCGACCTTTTCCGCTGCGTGGATATGATGCAGGAGCGTCTGGATACCACCCCGGTGCTGATCCAGCTCCCCGTGGGAGAAGAAGACCGCTTCCAGGGGGTGATTGATTTGATTAACATGCAGGCCCTGGTCTATACGGATAAAACCCAGGGTCTGGAATACGATATTGTGGACATCCCGGCGGAGTACCAGGAGGCGGCCCAGATCTGGCGGGGGAAGATGCTGGAGGGTCTGGCCGAAGTGGACGACGCCATCATGGAACTCTACCTGGCCGATGAGCCGGTGCCCGTGGAGATGATCCAGCAGGCCCTGCGCCAGGGCACCGTGAGCTTGCAGATCGTTCCCACCCTGTGCGGCACGGCCTTCAAGAACAAGGGCGTGCAGCCGCTGTTGGACGCGGTGGTGGCCTATCTCCCCTCCCCCGAGGACAAGCCGCCGGTGAAGGGAGTGGGCCCCAAAGGGGAGATTACGGAACGCTCGGCCTCAGACGACGAGCCCCTGGCGGTGCTGGCCTTCAAGCTCCTCACCGACCCCTATGTGGGGCATCTTACCTTTCTGCGGGTGTATTCGGGAGTCCTGAAATCAGGAGCATCGGTGCTCAACGCCTCTAAAGGCACCAAGGAGCGCATCGGCCGGCTCCTCAAGATGCACGCCAACAAACGGGAAGAAATCGCCGAGGCCTATGCCGGGGATATCGTGGCCGCGGTGGGTTTGCGCCACACCACCACCGGGGACACCCTGTGCGACGAGCGCCAGCCCATCACCCTGGAACAGCTGTGGATTCCCCAGCCGGTCATCGACATCGCCATTGAGCCCAAGACTAAGGCGGACCAGGACAAACTGGGGATGGCGCTCTCCCGCATCGCCGCGGAGGACCCCTCGTTTCGGGTGCAAACCGAGCCCGAAACCGGGGAAACCATTATTTCCGGGATGGGGGAGTTGCACCTCGAAATCATCGTGGACCGCCTCATCCGGGAATTTAAAGTGGACGCCCGCATGGGCCGGCCCCAGGTGTCCTACCGGGAAACCATCACCGAGCCCGCCCGGGCCGAAGGGCGCTTTGTGCGCCAGAGCGGCGGCCGGGGCCAGTACGGGCACGTCTGGCTGGAACTCGAGCCCCTCACGGCCGGCACCGGCGTGGTTTTCGAAAACAAAATTGTGGGCGGGGTAGTGCCCAAGGAATACATCCCCGCGGTGGAGCGGGGTGTCAAGGAGGCGGCCGAGACCGGCATCATGGGCTACCCTATGGTGGACCTCCTGATACGGCTGGTGGACGGCACCTACCATGAGGTGGACTCCTCGGAGAGGGCCTTTCAAATCGCCGGCTCCATGGGCTTCAAAGAGGGGGTTCGCCAGGGGCGGCCGGTGCTGTTGGAGCCGGTCATGGCCCTGGAGGTGGTGACCCCGGAAGAATTTGTGGGTGAGGTCATGGGCGAGATCAACGGCCGACGGGGCCGGATCACCGGTCTTGAGAGCCGGGGGACCATCCAGACCATCAAGGCCCACGTGCCTTTAGCCACCATGTTCGGCTACGCCACGGTGCTCAGAAGCGCCACCCAGGGGCGGGCCACCTTTACCATGCAGTTTGATCATTACGAACCAGTATCCGCCGCACTGGCGGAAGAGATATTAGGCCGGAAACAGGCCCGGGCCTGACCCCGGCCCCGTATATTTTTGGGAGGAATGCTCCATGGCCAAGAAGAAGTTTGAGCGCACCAAGCCGCACGTTAACGTGGGCACCATCGGTCACATCGACCATGGCAAGACGACCCTGACCGCGGCGATCAC
>Ga0207862_1000251_pt1 | contig 15833 bp, 10 predicted proteins | sample LuqExpMetageno81_FD_187838 | JGI IMG/M metagenome (GOLD analysis project Ga0207862, IMG submission 187838) | Tropical forest soil microbial communities from Luquillo Experimental Forest, Puerto Rico - Sample 81 (SPAdes) | ecosystem: Environmental > Terrestrial > Soil > Tropical forest ... | reverse complement strand
TGAGACGATCCCGAATCTGTGGTGCGTTTCATTCCGCGCCGCGGTGGGGAGGGTCGGCAAATTTCACGAATGAGCCGGGGTGGGGGCGAATTAAAAAAGTCTCCCCACCTCTAACTCCTCCCCACCACGCGCTGCGCATGTTATCGGCCAGCGCGACGTCGACCGCCGTCCTGCGACGTTCCGCTCATCGGGCCGATCGCCAACATCGAGGCCCTCGCCGGCGGTTTGGATGAGGTTTGCTCGAACAGATGCATCAATGCTTCCACATCGCCAGAAGCTTTTGCATAAAGCGCTTTTGCATACAGTGCGGGACCTGTTACACCACCGGCGCTGCCGCACCGCCGCGCCGGCATCGACGATAGCAAGCCGGATACCGATGAACACCTACAAGTCCGATTTCCTCAACGTGCTCGCCACGCGAGGATTCATCCAACAAATCTCCGAGCCCGAGGCGCTCGATGCGCTGGCGCGATCGTCGACGGTCACCGCCTATATCGGTTTCGATTGCACGGCGCCGTCGCTGCATGTCGGCTCCTTGCTGCCGATCATGCTGCTCTATTGGCTGCAGCAGACCGGACATCGTCCGATTGCCTTGATGGGCGGCGGCACCACGCGCGTCGGCGATCCGTCCGGCAAGGACGAAAGCCGGCGTCTGCTTTCCGACGACGACATCAACGAAAACCTCAAAGGTATTCGCGCGATCTTTTCGCGTTTCCTGCGCTTTGGCGACACGCCGGGCAAAACGTCCGGAAACGACGCGAGCAATGGCGCAATCATGGCGAACAATGCCGATTGGCTCAATTCGCTCAACTATATCGATTTCCTCCGCGATGTCGGCCGGCATTTTTCGATCAATCGCATGCTCAGTTTCGATTCGGTGAAACTGCGGCTGGAGCGGCAGCAGGAATTGTCGTTCCTGGAATTCAATTACATGATTTTGCAGGCCTACGATTTCGTCGAGCTCTATCGCCGCTACGGCTGCGTCTTGCAGATGGGCGGATCGGATCAATGGGGCAATATCGTCAACGGCATCGATCTTGGCCGGCGCTTGCATAACGCGCAATTCTTCGCGCTGACCGCGCCGCTGATCACGACGTCCTCCGGCGCCAAGATGGGTAAAACCGCGTCGGGCGCGGTGTGGCTCAATGCCGATCAGGTCAGTCCCTACGAATATTGGCAGTATTGGCGTAACACCGACGACGGCGACGTCGCACGTTTCTTGAAACTGTTCACGGTGCTTCCACTGGACGAGATTGGCCGACTGACCGCACTGCAAGGCTCCGAAATCAACGAGGCGAAAAAAGTACTGGCGACCGAAGCAACTGCGCTGGTTCACGGCCGCGCGGCGGCTGAGGAAGCCGCGGCGACCGCGCGCAACACTTTCGAGGAGGGCGGCGTCGGTGCAACGCTGCCAACGATTGAAGTGCCGCGCGCCGAAATGAAAAAGGGCATCGGCGTGCTCGGCGCTTTCGTGCGGGCGGGGCTGGCGACATCGAACGGCGAAGTCCGGCGGGCCATCGCCAACAATGCAATCCTGGTCAACGACAAGCGCGTGGCATCCGAGAAAGCAACCATTGGCGAAGCAGATGTAACCGCAGACGGTGTGGTGAAGCTATCGCTTGGCCGCAAGCGCCACGTTCTGCTCAAGCCGGTTTGACGCCCCTCGGCCACTATCGTGAGCCTGCAGGGTGGGTTAGGCGCAAAGCGCCGTAACCCACCAGGCGCACTATTGGTGGGTTTACGCGCTTTGCGCCTAACCCACCCTGCGCTCTCCCGCGCTAATGCGCGTTAGGCGACGCCGTCGCGGTGCTGTCGTCGGACGGCGTGTAATCGTTTGCGGGCGGCGGCGTATAGGGATTGTTGGCCGGGAATTCGAACACTTTGCGCAATAGGCCGGGAGCCAAAGCTGAGAGCGGGTTGACGTGAAGCACCGGCCCGGCCGGTTTGCCGACAACCTCATAAGTGACGCCGACGAGCCCTTCCTTCTCGCCGCCGAGGAACAGGCCGACGATTGGCAGCTGCCCGAGCAGATTGTTGGCGCCGTAAAGCGGAATGAGCGTGCCGCGTAAGTGCACTTCGTCGTCGGCATAATCGATGACGCCGTCGATGGTGCCGCCGAGCACAGGCCCGCGCACCACGCCGTCATGCAAAGCGATGCGCCCCGGGCCGCGCGTGAAGTCGACTTTCATGGTGGTGAAGGCCATGTTGGCGTTGCGCGCGGCTTGGTTGCCGTTGGCCACGGCGCGCTCAAGCTGAGATTCGTCGTGGACGGCGAAATTGCGCACGTTCACGGTGCCGAGCTGAACGTGATTGGCCGACGACGGCGCGTCCATGACGGTCGTCATTTGCCCGCCGGTCATGCGTGAATAAACGTCCGAAAAGCGGAACAGCGCACCGGCATCAGTCGATTCTATTTCGACCACCTGTCGTCCGCCGGCCCGGCCGCGCAAATCGCCAGTCAACGCGCCACTGTGCCCAATCTTGGCGGTGAGGCCAAGGCTGCGGATCTCGCCGTTGCGCCGCGACATTTTCAATTCGAGACCGCGTAGCGCCTCGCCGTTATGGCCGAGCACCGCGCCAAGCCTCATGTCGAGATCGATGTCGGCTGGCGGCCGTTTCGGCGTCGCCTTGGCGGGAGCGCCGGCGAGCGCTTTCAAAAAACCGCGGCCGTCATAGGCGTCGCCACGCATAGTCGCACGCAGCGTGCCGTCCGACATACGATCGACCTTGAGGCTGGCGCGGTCACCGTCGGAAAATCCATAGGACGGGAAATTGGCCGAGATTACGTCGCCCGAACCGTCAAGATCGACCACGCCCTTCACCCCGCTGCCAGCGCCTTCGATCAAGAGATCTTCGACGCGCACCGATTGCGGTTTGGTCACAAGCGTGAAAGTGGCGCGGGCCGGCTTGCCAGCCGGCTTGACCCAGCCCGGCAACAAACCTTCGATCTGAGCCGGCGTCAGGTCAGCCTGGACGGCGAACCGACCGTCGCGTTCGGTGGCGATGCCGACGCGGCCGGTGACGTCGATCGGAATTGCGCCGCTGATCGCACCGGATGGATCGAGCCCAAGATTGATTCGTCCCGTTTCGTCGAGCATGCCGGAAATGTGCACGTCGGCTGTGTCATCGCCGCGCAGCCTGCGGTATTCGAGGCTCGCTGGCGCGCCGCCGATCTTGACTTCACCTTTCAGTGCGAAGCCCTGATTGTTCGCGCTGACCTTAAGATCCGCAGATTCAACCCTCTGCCCCATGATCATCCGGTCGGCGGAGAAATTCAGCGCGTCGACGGTGATCGCATAATTGGTCGAGCCGGGCGGCAGATCGGGCTTGAGCGGCATCGCCAAGGCGACCAGCGCACTCATAGTCCCGCGCGTGATCGCGGGGTCGAATGGCGCGCCAGAAGCATCGCGCAGGCGATCCATGGTCAGAAGTTCGGCGGCAGCGGGCACCGGGCCGTCGAGCTTGAAATGAACGCGCGCCGGCGGTTGATGCGGCGCGGTGTCGGGGACCTCGAAGAGGCCGGAAGACAGGACGAGTTTGCGCCCGGATGGCAGGTCGGCCGTGGCTTTGCCAACTGCGATCTGCGCGTTGCGGCCGACCACGTGGACGGTCAGATCGGCATCATGGAGCGCCGGCAGGCCGGAGACCGGATGGATCACGCAATTGGTCGCCAGCGCATCGACGGTGAGCCCATCGTCGGGAAGCGGCGGACCGCTGGCCTTGAGCGTGTCGAATGGAGCATTCACCGCAATCGTCAGGCGCTCGAGATTGCCGCCCGCAAGATGCTCGTTGAACCAGTCGCGCACCTTGGGAGCGACGAAGACCGGCCACAGCCTTTTCAGGGTATCGGCGCTCATCCGTGTCGCGGCTAGTCCCGTAGCGACGCGGAGATTGCCGTTCGGATAGTCGGCATTGCCTGACAGTGCCACGCCGAGGTCCGCGTTGCCGGCATCTCCATGAATGATGGTCAGCCTCTTGCTGGTGGGATCGAAGCGGCCGATCACGTCGATCCGATTGAGAACGAGCGGCTCGCCGGATGCGGCAGGCGCAGTCAGCACGACGCTGCCGCCGGCGATCTTAAATCCCCACGATCCTTGCGGCTGCGCAGGCGCTTCGACTTGCCCGAGCAAAGTGAATCGATTGTTTCCGGAAACGATCTGGAATGGGACTTCGAGAAGACGGCTCGCCGCATCCCAATTGATCTTGAACTCCGCGCGATCGATCTCGATCCGACCATCGCTGCTGTCACCGTCGCTGATTGCGCCCGCATGGGCGACGATGCGACCAGCCAGCGCTTGCGGTACGCCGTTGGGCCCGATCTCGCCGCGCAGGCTCGCCGAAAGCGGCAGATCGACTTGCATTGTGCCATCATCAAGCCTGGAGGCGAGCAGAAGATCATTGGCCGCCACCTGGCGGGCTTCGAGTGCAATGCTGCGATGGCCGTCGCTCGTCGGCTTGATCGCAGCGGTCAGACCCCAGGGATGTTCCGAATTTTCCGAACCTATCGTCACGGTGATGCCGCCGCCGCGCGGCCGTTCGAGGCTCATTGTGATATTGTGAAAACTCCATCGCTTGCCGGTGCGCTGATCGTCCACCGTCAATGTGCCGTCTTTTAACCCGAGCTCGCGCAAGTCATGGCCGTCGAGCCCCGATTGCCCGATGCCGTCGAGCCACGCCAAGACGGCGGCGATACTGTCCGCAGCTGCCGGATGCGGCGTCGCGGCTCGCGACGGCACTGCAGTGCCCGGCGGTAGGGTTGCCGCGGCCGGTTTGCCGATTGACGCTTTGTCCGGCGGCATCGGTTGCTGGCTCGCAGAGTGCGTGAGCGATGCGCTGGCCAATGGGCCAGCGACCAGGGGAGCGGCGCTAGCGATCGGATGGTTGTCGGCACCGGAGGCAAATACGGTGATATTGCCGTCCCGCTCGATCCGCACCGCAAGTTCGGCGCCGAGCAGGCTCAAACTCTCGGCGCGCATATGCCCGCTGAGCAGGCTCAAGCCGGAGACGCGGATTTCCGCTTTCGGCGCGCTTGCGACAACGGTGCCGTCGGGATCGCGCACGACGATGTCGCGAACACGCACGGCCGCGCTGCCATTCGCGGTGCGTTCGATCTGCGTGCCGCCGACTTCTACCCGCTCGCGGCTGCCGAAGTTTTCCTCGATGGCAGCGACCAGCCACGGGCTGAAAGCGTCGACCTGAATAGGTCCGGTCGAGAGCCGCCACCACAGTCCAGCGCAGCCAAGAACCAGCAAGCCGACAAGCCCGCCGCCGCCGATCGCGAGGCGCCTGATAAGCCGCCGATGCCGCGCCAGCAGGCGGCGATAAGCGGCAAGGTAACGGCTGTCGCCCCAGCGCTCGCCGCGATGGGCCGCCGCAAGGCTGGCCCGGCGCCGCGGGTGCACGATGCTTTCGCCCCATCGCGGAGGCGATCCGATCTGCCTATCCTGGTTGGCCATACCCGCCCGGGCGTCCCCTCGTCCGTCGCGCCGTCACGACGATGATATTGCAGCCGATAGGATTAACGCCCCGCAATCGACCACCCCTGTCGGCGGGCGTATTCTAGAAGCCAAGAATTAGCCGAAGAATTCTGACCCGAAAGCGTCGAAAGGAAGGCACATGGCCAAAAACAAGGCTCCGCGCGCCGTTTCAGGTGGCCCGGCAAAAGCTGAAAATGGCGCGGGACCCACCGCCGGCGGCAAAGCGCCGACTTTTCGGCTGCCGCGGGACGGCGGCGGGACCGTCGGACTTACGGACTTCGCCGGACGCAAGCTTGTTCTGTACTTTTATCCCCGCGCCGATACCAGCGGCTGCACTCAGGAGGCCATCGATTTTTCACGGCTCAAAGGCGCATTCAACCGCGCTGGTACCGACATTCTCGGCGTTTCGGCAGATCCGGTCGCGGCGCTGGACCGCTTCAAATCCAAGCACAAGCTCGCCATCGCATTGGCATCGGACGAAGCGCACAAGGCGCTCGAAGCCTATGGCGTATGGCGGCAAAAGACGTTGTATGGCCGAAAATTCATGGGCACCGTGCGCGCCACGTTCCTGATCGGTCCCGATCAACGTATCGCACGCGCCTGGCCCAAAGTGTCAGTTGCCGGCCACGCGCAAGACGTACTCGACGCAGCGAAGTCGTTGTGAGCCGGCAACCGGATGCAAATCATTAACCGAATCCCACAAAATCCCGCTGAAATCGGCATTTCGGTTTCCTAATTGTTAACCTTAATTAAGGTGAACTCCGCTCCCTGCTTGCGCGGGAGCGCCAATGTCACAGCGGACGTCTCGGTCGCAACAGACCGCGAGAATATCGCATGACTATTCCGGGCGCGCCCGAGCGCCGCGTCCGTTCGAGGGCGGGCTGCGAAGCGCCGAATCGCTCGCATCCGCGAATCGTAAGGTCGTCGCCGCCTATACTCTTGCCCATGCTGGCAGACCGGTCAGGCTCGGACCGGTGGCGTTCTGGATTGCCGTCGGCACCATGGTCATTATGGCGGTGTGGTCGGTTACGTCGGCAACCTATCTTGCATTTCGCGACGACGTGCTCCGCACTCTGATCACCCGCCAAGCGGAACAACAGTTTGCCTATGAAGATCGCATCGCGGAGCTGCGCGCCCAGATCGACCGCACGACCAGTCGTCAGCTGCTCGACCAGGAACAGTTCGAACAGAAACTCGACGACCTGATGCGCCGCCAATCCCTGCTCGAATCGCGGGCAACCGCGCTGAGCGGCGACACGGACCCAGTGACCACCGGCTCGATCAGGCCAGGGGCAAAGCCAAGTGGCGAGCCGGCGGCCGGTTCGCAGCGCGGCGACCGCGGCCGGCAGTCGAGCATCGGCCCGGCGCTTTTGCGCCTCGAAGCCGCACTCGATCGGGTGGAACACCGGCAGGCGCTGGCGGTCAGCCAGATGCAAGATCGCTACGAAAACAGGGCGCGTGCGATCCGCGGCGTAATGGCCCAGCTCGGGCTTAAGGCGCAAGCCTCAGCGCCGGCGAGCGGCGGTCCGTTCGTGCCGGTGAAATTGGCTTCGGAGGATCAAGCCTTCGGTCGCGCGCTGCTGCGCGTCAATCTCGCGCGCGCGGACGCTAATGCCTTGAGCACCACGCTCTTGAAAGTGCCATTGCGCAAACCCGTCGCCGGCGACATCGACGAGAGTTCACCATTCGGCGTTCGCATGGATCCTTTTGTTCACGAAGCAGCGATGCATACCGGGATCGATTTCCGTGGCGATACCGGCGATCCAATTCGCGCCACCGCCGCTGGCACCGTCACAATCGCGGGCTCGAGCGGCGGTTATGGCAAGATGGTCGAGATCGACCACGGTAATGGGCTAGTGACCCGCTACGGTCATCTCTCCGAGATCGACGTCGCGGTCGGCGACACTGTGCGCGCAGGCGGCGTTGTCGGCGAGCTCGGCTCGACCGGGCGCTCGACCGGACCGCACCTGCATTACGAAGTGCGCGTCAAAGGCGAAGCCGTCAACCCGCAAAAATTCCTCGACGCCGGCGAGCGATTGTTCGGCGGCTGAACCACCCAATTCTCCTGAAATGCGAACCAGCGGGTAGGGACATCAGGCGACGTCCGAGAAGTTCCAATAACCGATATAGGCAATGCGCGTAGCTTAACCGAAGGCGGCTGAGACAGTACACTTGGCTCAGCCATGACGCGGAACCCCCCTTGTCATGGTTAGGGCTGGCCGCAAGTGCCTCCAATTCCTGCGGCCGGCCCGCCTCAACCGGCGCAATGTATCCTGATACAAAGCCAAAATGCGCCAGACGTTGCGGCTTCATCCGGACTCGTCTTGCTCTGCAGTGACGAACGTCGAAGTCGAAATTGCGCGTCCGCAAACCCGTAGCTTAGCTCTGGCCTATGTTGTGACCGGCAGGATAAGCGATGTGGCCATGCCAGCTGTAAGCGTTGCAACACGGATGGACGAGCTCTGGCGGCACACCTGCTTCGAGGCTTTCGTTGCCGCGGGCGTCGCTTATTACGAATTCAACTTTGCGCCCTCGCGCCATTGGGCGGCCTATCGGTTTAGCAGCTACCGAACCGATATGCGTGTTGCGACCGAGATCGGCCCGCCACACATCACGGTGGAGCGGAGTCCCGAGCGCTACACGTTGCAAGCGTCGCTGGATTTGGATCAGCTATTGCTCTCCCGCGATGCGACCTTTCGACTCGGCCTCTCGGCAGTGATTGAAGAGAAGAGCGGCCGCCGATCATATTGGGCGTTGGCTCATCCATCCGGCAAAGCGGATTTTCATAATTCCGATTGCTTTACGCTTGAATTATCTGAAACGTATCAATCATGAAAGTTGGTATCGATCGATTGATCGCCGAGCGTGCTTTGCGCACGCCGCTAAGTAGCAAGCGCGTTGCATTGCTTGCGCATCCCGCTTCGGTCACCGCAGACCTTATCCACTCGCTCGATGCGCTGGCCGCATGCGGCGACGTGCAGATCGCCGCGGCATTTGGCCCGCAGCATGGCCTGCGCGGCGACAAGCAAGACAACATGATCGAATCGCCGAACTTCAACGATCCGGTACACCACATCCCCGTGTTTAGTTTGTATGGCGAAGTGCGCAAGCCGACAGATGCGATGATGGATACGTGCGATGTCATCCTCGTCGATCTGCAGGATTTGGGTTGTCGGATTTATACGTTCACCACGACGCTCCGCTATGTCCTCGAAGCGGCTTCGAAACATCGGAAAGCGGTGTGGGTGCTGGATCGGCCCAATCCCGTCGGCCGCCCTGTCGAAGGTTTAACGCTGCGAGCCGGGTGGCAAAGCTTTGTTGGCGCTGGACCGATGCCGATGCGCCATGGACTAACGCTCGGAGAGTTGGGTTCATGGTTCATCACGACACTCGGACTTGATGTCGAGTACCGTATCGTCGAGATGGAAGGCTGGCAGCCGCACGCTGCGCCCGGATTTGGTTGGCCACTTGGCGAACGAACGTGGGTCAATCCAAGTCCTAATGCTTCAAACTTATGGATGGCACGCGCCTATGCAGGCACGGTGATGGTCGAGGGCACGACGCTATCGGAAGGCCGCGGCACCACGCGACCGCTCGAAGTGTTTGGCGCTCCCAATATCGATGCTCGGGCCATCATAAAGGAGATGGCTTCGCTCGCACCGCAATGGCTGCGTGGTTGCCGCCTACGTGATTGCTGGTTCGAACCGACGTTCCACAAGCATGTCGGCAAACTATGCAACGGCGTTCAGATCCACACCGAAGGCGCCGGTTACAATCACTCGGCGTTCAAGCCATGGCGCATCCAAGCACTCGCCTTCAAGGCGATCCGCCGTTTGTATCCGGACTATCCGCTGTGGCGGGATTTCGCCTACGAGTACGAGCACGGCAAACTTGCTATCGATGTGATCAACGGTGGCCCGTTGCTGCGCGAATGGGTGGACGATGTACGCGCGACGCGGCAAGACCTGGATGCGTTAGCTACATCGGATGAGCAGGCTTGGTTGAACGAACGACAACAAGTGCTGCGGTACTAATGCCTTCTGGCCCTGAATCGCGATTCACGCGCATTGCCAGCGCGATGCCCACCATACGCTGACCCGCAGCCGCCGGCTTCATTCAACTTTGATATTGGCTTCCTTGATGATCGGTCCCCACAAGGCCGCATCGGCGACGTTCATCGCCGTAAGCTCGGCCGGCGTGGAGCCTCGCGGCAACACACCGAGCAGCTTGAATCTCTCCTTGGCCGCGGTGTCGTTTAGAATCGCAGCCATATCGGCATTGACCTTCGCAATGATTTCGGCAGGCGTTTTCGCCGGCACATAAATCGCGTACCAAGACGACACGTCATAACCGGGCACGCCCAACTCGGCGGCGGTCGGCAATTCCGGTTCGTCCGGAAAACGATTCGCGCTGGTGACGGCAAGGCCGCGGACCTGCTTCGAGCGGACCGCTTCGAGGAGTGAGCCAGTGGTGTTGAGCATCAGGTCGAGGCGACCGGCAAGAAAATCGCTCATCAGTCCCTGATTACTCCACGTCCTCGACGTGTTTCGGTCCGGTGCCGAACGCCTTTTGCGCCAGCGCGGCTTGCGTGAACTGATCGATATCGCCGTCGAGCACCGCCGCGGTGTTCGAGGTTGAAACACCGGTGCGCAGGTCTTTGACCATCTGATAGGGCTGCAGCACGTAGGAGCGAATTTGATGGCCCCAGCCAATATCGGTTTTGGCGGCCTGCTCCGCGGCGGCTTTCTGCTCGCGCTTCTCCAATTCGCGCTCGTAGAGTTTGGCGCGCAACATCTGCCAAGCCTGGGCGCGATTGCGGTGCTGCGAGCGGTCGTTCTGACAGACCACGACGATATTGGTGGGAATGTGAGTGAGGCGAACTGCGGATTCGGTCTTGTTGACATGCTGCCCGCCGGCGCCGCCCGCGCGCATTGTGTCGACCCGCACGTCCGATTCCTTGACATCGATATTGATGCGGTCGTCCACCACCGGATAGACGGTGACGCTGGCGAAGGAGGTGTGCCGCCGGGCATTGGAGTCGAACGGCGAGATGCGAACCAGGCGATGCACGCCATTTTCCGTCTTCAGCCAGCCATAGGCATTGCGCCCTTTGATCTCCACCGTCGCCGACTTGATGCCGGCCTCTTCGCCTTCGGTCTCCTCGATATAGTCGACCTTGAAACCGTGCTGTTCGGCCCAACGCACATACATGCGCAAAAGCATGTTGGCCCAATCCTGGCTCTCAGTGCCGCCGGCGCCGGCATGGACTTCGAGATAGCAATCGTTGCTATCGGCTTCGCCCGATAGCAGCGCTTCGAGCTCGCGGCGCGAAACTTCACCTTTGAGTGTGCGCAAGCTCGCTTCTGCTTCGGCGATTGTCTTCGGATCGTTTTCGCTCTCGCCAAGCTCGATCAAGGTAACTTGATCGTCGAGCTCCTGCTCTATCCGCCCCAAGGCGGTGAGCTGCTCGTCGAGCGCGGTGCGCTCCTGCATCAGCCGGCTCGCCCGCTGCGGATCGTTCCAAAGATTGGGGTCTTCGGCTTGCCGGTTTAATTCGGCAAGCCGCGCGCGCGCTTTGTCGAGGTCAAAGATACCTCCTCAGCAGCGCCAGCGACTGCTTGATCTCGGCGACAACGGCTTCGGTTTCGGAACGCATATCAGGAGGCAGATATCAGATGTCAGGGATCAGGTGTCAACCGCCGAGCTTCGAGTCAGAACTGTCGAGAATTAAGATTCTAATTCCTGATCCCTGATTCCCGATCAGTACAGCCCGCCGGTGCCGGTGCCGGTGCGCACGACGGTGCCGGTATCCGGCGAACCGGCAGTCGGCACACCGTTGGCTTCGGCGCCGATCACCGAATAAGAATCGGGCGGTGCAGTGCCGGGCTTGAACGCTTCCAGGATCACTTTGATGTCGCCAGGGCCGGCGCGCATCCCGGACTTGGCCTCGACCCGGATCAGCTTGATACCGGGCGGCACGCTGAACGGAATTGGCGGCTTGTCCGCAAGCGTCACTTTGAGAAAATCTTTCACGATCGGCGCGGCGAGATGTCCGCCGGTGGCGAGCCGGCCGATATGGCGCGGCTTGTCGAAACCCATATAGACGCCGCAAACGATGTCGGGCGAATAGCCGATAAACCAGACATCCTTCTCGTCATTGGTGGTGCCGGTCTTACCCGCAATCGGCTTGCCGACTTCGCGCACGATGGTCGCCGTGCCGCGTTGCACCACGCCTTCCATCAACGAGGTGATCTGATAGGCTGTCATGGCATCGATGACCTGCTCGCGCCGGTCGATCAGCGTCGGCTCGACCTGATTGGCCCACTTGCCAGCGTCGCAACCGACGCATTCGCGCTGGTCGTGCTTGTAGATGGTATGGCCGTAGCGGTCCTGAATGCGGTCGATCAGGGTTGGGATAACGCGTCGACCGCCGTTATCGAACATCGAATAGGCAGTGACCATGCGCAACACGGTCGTTTCGCCGGCACCCAGCGCGTATGACAGGTACGGCGGCAACTCGTCATAGACGCCAAAGCGCTTCGCATATTCCGCGATAAGCGGCATGCCGAGATCCTGCGCCAAGCGCACCGTCATGACGTTGCGCGATTGTTCGAGACCAAAACGCAGCGTCGAGGGTCCGAAAAACTTGCCGCCGTAATTTTCCGGTCGCCAGATACCGCCGCCCTGCCCCATGTCGATTTCGATCGGCGCGTCCATCACGATGGTGGACGGCGTGTAGCCGTTATCCAGCGCCGCGGCATAGACGATCGGCTTGAACGACGAGCCAGGCTGCCGCAAGGCCTGCGTAGCGCGGTTGAACTGGCTCTGATCGAATGAAAATCCGCCGACCATCGCCAGCACGCGGCCGGTGTGCGGATCCATCACCACCATGGCGCCGGAAATCTCCGGCACTTGGCGCAGCCGGTATTGTCCTTGCGCTTCTAGCGGCGAGACGTAGATCACGTCTCCGGCCGCGAGCACCTGACTGACTCTCGCAATAGGTTTCGACGGACCGCTGGCCGGTTTGGCCCATTTGACACCCTCGAGGGTCACGAGGCCGACTTCGCGGTCCTTGACGACAGCGCCGCCGGGATCGCGCGGCGGCTGCAGCCCGACGCGGGCGGACTGATCGTCGACCTGCAGCACGACAGCAAGCCGCCACGGATCGATGTCGTCGAGCGACTTGACCTCGGCAAGTTTGACGCCCCAATCGCCGCCCGTATCGATGGTGGTGAGCGCACCGCGATAACCTTGGCCTTCGTCGAAATTGACGAAACCGTTGAGCATCGCTTTGCGCGCCAAAACCTGCAGCTTGGAATCGAGCGTGGTTCGCACCGACAGTCCGCCCTCATAGAGTTTTTTCTCGCCGTATTTCTCATAAAGATAGCGTCGCACTTCTTCGGCGAAATATTCGGCCGCGAAAATGTGAGCGCCGGTCGGACGAGCGGAGACCTGCAACGGATCCTTCTTGGCTTTTTCGGCTTGGGCGGCGGTGATGTAGCCATCCTCGGCCATGCGATCGATCACATAATTGCGGCGCTCCATGGCAGCGTCATGCCGGCGGAACGGATTGTAATTGTTCGGCCCCTTCGGCAGAGCCGCGAGGTAAGCGGCTTCGGCAATCGTCAGCTCGTGCACCGATTTGTCGAAATACAACAGCGACGCCGCCGCTACGCCATAGGCGCCGAAGCCGAGATAAATTTCGTTGAGATAGAGTTCGAGGATCTTCGGCTTCGAATAGGTGCGCTCGATACGCAACGCCAACAGCGCTTCCTTGATCTTGCGCTGAAACGACACTTCATTGCTCAGAAGAAAGTTCTTCGCGACCTGCTGGGTGATTGTGGAGGCGCCCTGCGGGCGGCGACCGCTTCCGTAATTCTCGACGTAGAGCATGCCGGCGCGGGCAATGCCGTATATATCGACGCCGGGATGCTGATAGAAATTCTTGTCCTCGGCGGCGACAAAAGCGTTGATGACCAGCTTCGGGATCGCCTGAATCGGCAGATAGAGCCGCCGCTCCTTGGCATATTCCGCAAGCAAGGAGCCGTCGCCGGCGTGGACACGCGTCATCACCGGCGGTTCATAATCCTTAAGTTGCGAATAATCGGGCAAATCCTTGGAGAAATGCCATAACAGGCCCGCCGTCGCCGCGATGCCGACGACAAAGAAAATGGTGCCGACTGCAAACAGGAAGCCGAGAAAGCGCAGGAGAAATTTCACCGCGGCACCAATCTCATTCCGTAAATTTCGGTTGAGCCAAACTCATCCACAGGGGCCCCCGCAGCCCAGCTCATGGCAGGAAACCACAACAATAAGCGTGTTCGGGCCGCCACCACGGCAACCGCCCCCATCCGCCAGCTCGCTCATGTCGTCGCTCGGTTTTTTGTTCAAACTGAGGCCATTACGCGACATTGACCGGTGGGGTTTGCCCTCAATTAGCCCCGGCGCGGACCCCTCCCACATGGGCGGAAAAATAGCCGTCGACGGCCGACGCCATCGCGTTCGCCGCGTGATCGCGCCAGCTGTCCGACGACAACGATTGCAAATCCTCTTTATTTGACACGTAGCCGAGCTCAACCAGGACCGAGGGCACGTCGGGCGCGCGCAATACGCGAAAACCTGCCGACTTGATGGGCTCTTTGTGCAACCGGGTGCTTTGCTTCATTGTCCCAACCAGTTTATTGGCGAACTGGACCGAAAAGGCCTTGGTCTCGCGCTGTGCCAGGTCGATCAGGATGTCAGCGACATCATCGGGCTGGTCTTTGAGATCGACACCGGCGATCACGTCGGCGCGGTTTTCCTGTTCAGCAAGCCGCGCGGCGGCGGGGTCGGTCGCGGTTTCGGAGAGCGTGTAGACCGTGGCGCCCTGCGCATCCCCTTCCTTGTGCGGCAGCGAATCGGCATGGATCGATATGAACAGGCCCGCACCAGCCTCGCGGGCAAAACGCACCCGCTCCGCCAGCGGCACAAAGGTGTCGTCCGATCGCGTCAGCAGCACGCGATACTTGCCTGCAGTCTCGATTTTTTCCTTAAGCCGCTTGGCGAAATCGAGCACGATGTCTTTTTCCATCTGCCCGTTCGGCCCCTTGGTGCCGGTATCGATCCCGCCATGTCCGGGATCGAGCACAATAAGCGGCCGGGCATCGCCGGAGGAAGATTGCTGCTCGCGCGACGGCGGCGCCTGGGTGTGCGCGAATCGCTGATCGAGAGAGATCTTGCGCAAAAAGCTTTCGCGGTCGGTCGCCGCCAAATCAAGTACCAGGCGGGCCGGCGCACCGTCGGCCGGATCGACGACAAACGCCTTATCGACTCGCACCGGCTTGGCGGCGTCGAGGACGATGCGCGAGCCGCCCGGCATCACCAGCCCAAAACGAAACGCTTTGATCAAGCCGCGACCGCTCTCGCCGGCTTTCGGCGGCAGCCGAAACGTGACCTGCGGGATGTCGACGACGACGCGGTATGGATCGGCAAGGGTAAAGACGTGCAGGTCGATCTTGCGGCTGAGATCCACCACGAAGCGCGTTTGGGTCTCGTCACCGCCGAGTCGGGCATCGGTCGCCACCGGAAAGGAATCGGCGGAAACCGGCGCGGCTAGTGCGCCCGTCGCCAATCCAATCCCGGCGATCAACGCGCCGAAAAAGGTCAAGCGCATGGCTTGGATGACCATCGGCTGCGACCTCATGCCGCCCTCCTACCCCATTAGGCGGGCATAGTTAACCGGAACCTAATTATCCGGTGAAAAGCAAGCCAAAACCGGTCTCGCCTGAGGGTAAATCCCACAGGCGGCTTGCCAATTCGGCGGCACCGGCCTTAAGAAGGGCGTGCTGACGATGAAAGGTTCCGGTTGCGTCCGCGTGACGGCCTCCGGGCGCGTGCGCCGCGATTGGCTCCCTTAAGACGATCCGGGAGCCTGGCGAACGCTGCTTTCGGTCCGCTGCAAATGTCACGACGTTCGTGGAGAAGATGTTCAGATTGATCATGTCTTCGACGGACACGGCATTTGCAGCGACGCAAAGCTTTGCCAAGGCCAGTGGGGATGAGGACGACCCGGACCGCGCGCGCCGCGCATTCGCAGCGGCAAAGCCGCTCAATGGCGTCGCGATGCATCGCCGGCATCTAGCGAAATCGCGGCCGCGTCCCGCGCTGCCGTCTCATCGCGGTTTGGAGTTTATGTTCGAAGCGCAAGTCAAGGCTTACATTAAACAGCTCGGCAGTGCCCGTTTGTCGCTTGCCGGCGGCTGGCCGTTCTACGCTTGCGGTGCTCGCAACCTCCGGGCCGCTCCTTTTAACGAAAATCGGACCTGTTTCCTCGCCTCCCGCCGATGCGGCGCGACGCGAACGGGCACGGTCCCCATG
>Ga0207862_1000248_pt1 | contig 15918 bp, 15 predicted proteins | sample LuqExpMetageno81_FD_187838 | JGI IMG/M metagenome (GOLD analysis project Ga0207862, IMG submission 187838) | Tropical forest soil microbial communities from Luquillo Experimental Forest, Puerto Rico - Sample 81 (SPAdes) | ecosystem: Environmental > Terrestrial > Soil > Tropical forest ... | reverse complement strand
CCTATGCCGTCCCTGCCGGGGCTCTGACAGATCTGATCGCGCACCCAGCCGACCGCGGCGGGCTGGGCTATGATCTATCGTCCCCTCCGGGGCTTGTGCCGACGCAGTACCAACTTACTCTTGTTCCTTGGCATGCAGATACTCGGCCTGGTCTTTCTTGCTCTCCATGATTTCCTTGCTCAACGAGTTGAACAACAGCGGCGGCTTGTCCTGCAGTTCGTAATTGGCGTAGCCGAACTCATTGCTGCGCGCGGCATAGTACTTGTCGCCCAGTTTGTAGATCGTGTACGAATAAGGTTCTTGCGACAGGGTCATTACGATCTTGCCGTTTTCTATCTTGTAGGGCGAGGTTATTGCCAGATAGCTGCTGGTTTGTGCGGGGTTGCCGACATTGCTGGGCAACGTTGAGTTGCGGCCGACGTACCATACCCTGTACTGGCCCTCGGCGGTGAAGCTAGCTTTGAAGAACTCGCCCGTCACCGTGTTAGTCAGCATTACGGCTTTGCCCGCAATCATCTGCTTCAGTTGGGCATCGGTGAGCGCCACAGCGCCCTTTTGTTTGAGTGCCGCTACGGTCAGGCCTTGTGGAGCGGCCTTGCGGGCTTCAGCGCTGGGCGTGTACCAAATGGGAGAAGCCCAAGCGCGCTCCTGCACTGTTGCAGGAACGACGTCGGGCGGCGCTATGCCGAGTTGATGGGCCTGGATGGTGGTCCAGCGCGGGGTAGGGATTTCCAGCACGCGCGCATAGTAGAACGCATGCAGGGCGGGATCGAATTCAGGATCGGTCCAGACCGCCTTCAACTCTACCGAGCCAACGTCGTTCTTATAGGTGGCGTTCTCGATGTCCACCGTGCTCTTGATGGCCGACACTCTGCCCGTCCACTTGTTCGGTTTGCGGTCGCCTGACCAAGCTACGTCGAATATCTTCTCGAAGCTCTGGCCGTTCTTCGACCAGCCTTTGATGATCTGGATGCGGTCGAGATTGCCGGAAGCCGGGTCCTTCACCGCCCAAACAACGAAGCTCGGCGCTTTGCCTTTCATCGGCGGCAGGTCGCCGCCCATCGGAACCCCTCCGGCGTAGGATTTCTTGACCCAATCGCTGCCCTTCAGATCGTCGCCTGCGTATCCCCAGCCGCCGAAGAAGCGAATCTTGATGTGGGGACCGCTGACGCCGAAAGTTTCCTTGCGGTACATCGCATCCCAAATAGACGCGCGCGTGTTTTCCTCGGCCCAGGCCCCAGTCAAGCCGCCGGGATTCATCCAACGCACATCGGCGCCAGTAAAGTCATGTCCACCCATACGGGTCTGGATGGTTCCATCGATCGATGCATGTCCGCCGTAAAAATTGTTCTGGCGATAAGGGCTGGCACTGTTGTGTGAATCGGACGCACCCTCGAACCCGAACTTGTAGGGGTTGTAGCCGCGGACGTCCTGCATGGTGATGCCGTCCTTCAGCGCCTGCCGGCCGTAACTGCCCGTAATTCGGTCAACTCGACCGCTTGCCTCTGGGAGTCCAAGCAGCACTGCGATGATTTCGTAATTGGCGAATTCATCGGTAGGTGAAAGAAAGGGGTGGGTCTCAGATTGTCCCTTGATCTGCTTGATCTCGACCAGGCGCTCGTTGCGGTCTCGAGAGGCCGCCCACGCTGCGTCGATGGGCCGCCCGTAGCTGTCAACGTCAATGGGATACATCCAGCCATCGCTCAGGTTGGCATTGTGCGAAATGGCCAGCAGTTCGTTGCCCGCCTTGCGCTGCTTGTCCATCCAGTTCCACAGGTCCTCGGGGTGCCAGGAGTCCAAAGCACTGAAGGGCGCCGGCGGTACCTTGGCGCAGTCGCGGAAGAAGACATTGCGATGCAGGTTGCGATTGTCGTATTGCGAGGTCCACTCATACGAGCAGAAGGCGGTGAACTTGCCCGGATGGTTGTTTTCGTCGGCGGCTTTGTTGTTTTCGCTCCAGACCGTACTTGCCACCTTTTCGCTCATCAGTTCCTTGTTCGGCGGGCCGCTCATGAGCTTGAGCACAGCGAGGAAGACACCCTGCACGTCTGCCGGGTTGCTCGGGTCCTTCAAAATCAACGGTTGGGCCGCTGGCAGCTTGCTTGTATACGAGCCGGGTGTGTTCGCCTGCTTCGTGACCCCGACGTACTCGGAGTGGTCGGTCACCCCCATGAAATCCAACGGTGTCTCGATGTGGATGTCGTAGCCTAGCGGATGCTTGATGGTCTGCCCCTGCGCATACTTGAGGGCATCATCGGGCCCAGTGAGGTGGTTGCCAAATACCCAGGCGTCGAGCGACCAACCAGTGTGGAGATGTGTTTCGCCAAAGTAGGCATTGCGGTCGGGATTCTTCTCGACGCGCTCCTCGGCCGGGGCTGCTTGGCCGGCTTGCTGGGCCTGTTCTGGCGCCTTATTTTTCTCGCAAGAGGTGAGGAAGCCGACGCAGAAAACAACCAACGCCAAAGCCGCCGTCGCGGCAACTCTACTCTTCATGAATGCCTCCGCCTGGCTGAATGCCTCGAACTCGCGCAGATACACCGCACCCGGGTGTATTGACGCAGTAAAACGCAATCGGACGACACGGTCGCTGCACAACTGCTCTGCGACGCCATGACCTAGGACGACAGGATTCTAACCACACGGGTGGGACCGGCGCAATCCAAAGGAAGCGACGACTACTCAGACGAGTTGTTATACAGCTGAAGCACTCTTGGCGGCCTTCTTACGGGCTGCGCGCTCGGCCTGCTTCTGCTGTTTCTCGGCTTCTTTCTGGGCTTTGCGCCGCAGGCGTTTGATTTCCGAGGGCGAGTACATGCTGCCACGACAGTTCCTGGCGCCGCAGAAGCAAGGGGCTTCGTCGTCGCCGTCGTAGAGCCAGTAGTCGTAAGTGAGTTCTTCACCCGCCTTGAGGTTGCGAAGGGTCTTCACGAAGATGCGGCCCTTGACCTCGTCAATCTCGCAGTTCGGCTTGCACGAATGATTGACGAACATCGCCATGCCATGGCCATCGATCACGATGTCGCCATTCCCCACGCCGAAGAGATAGGTAAACGGACGGCCCTCGTAACGGCGGTCACCCTCCTGCTTCGTGATACGCTCACCGGTGTATTCGAAGGCGATGGTCCCGCGAGGAATGTCTTCGAGAGTGAAACATCCGGCAGCATGGATGTCTGAGGAACGGGTGATCAATCGAGGCAAGCGGCGAGTCTCCGAAAGGGTTTGTCCCGCAGTATAGCGCACGCGACAGCGGCGAGCTTGAACGCGGCGACAACAAATCCAGGGTGGCACTCTCCAGACCTCGTCGAAATTGCCTTGTCACAACGGTGCTGTTCATTTCGAGGTTCACAATTTGTTGAGGATTTCGTATCTTAGGGATTCACGCTATCGAGAGGGGACAGTATGGTTCATGTCATCGTTCGGCATAAAGTAGCGGATTACAGCCGGTGGAAAGAAGCTTTCGACGCTCACCTGAGCATGCGTAAGGCCGGGGGCGAACTGGGACACCGTCTTTTCGTATCGGTGGAGGACCCACGCGATTTGACCCTGGTTATGGACTGGGACAGCCTGGAGCGTGCCCGCCGGTTCGCCAGCTCGGACGACCTGAAGCAAGCAATGCAGAATAGCGGAGTGGTGGGAGAGCCGGAGATTCGATTTCTGGAAGACGCGTTCACGGTGCGTCGTTCAGCCGCCGATTGAGAATAGAGGGGCGCGCCGTCGCAGATAACTCTTGACAGACGGCGGCGGGATGGGTTTCTCCTTTTCTCGCCCCACGTCTCGTTTCATTCGGGTTTCTTCGGGCTTCGCGTTCTCGATTTAAGGCTGTGAAATGCCCGTCTGACGCGGGTTTCGCAACATCAGGCGGTCTGTCAAGGAATTTGCAGCAAAAACTTTTCAGGATACGCCGGCGGGTTTTTAACGTCCGTTGACAAAGCGCGCCGGGCAACTACAATTAGCGCCAACTTTCATTACCGATCAGAGTACGCAAGTGACGAATACAACAAATAGCATTGACGTTCTACTGCAAGCCGACATTCCTGAACTTCAGCTCTACGCCAGCGGCAAGGTGCGCGACATTTACAAAGTGGACGCGAACCACCTTCTGTTTGTAGCCAGCGATCGCATCTCCGCATTCGATTACGTGCTGGCCACAGGCATTCCGAACAAGGGGCGTGTGCTCACACAGTTGTCGCTTTTTTGGTTCGATTTCCTGAGCGACATTGTGCCGAACCACATGGCGACCGCCGAGATGCGGGAGTATCCCGCCGAACTGCAGAAGTATGCCGACCAGTTGCGCGGCCGCTCGATGCTGGTGGTGTCCGCGGACATGGTGACGATCGAGTGCGTGGTGCGGGGCTACATTTCGGGTTCGGGCTGGAAGGAATATAAGAATACCGGCTCGGTATGCGGCATTGTGCTGCCGGCAGGTCTGCGGGAATCGGACAAACTTCCGGAGCCGATCTTCACTCCGGCCATCAAGGCGACCAGCGGGCACGACGAGAACATCTCGTTCGAGCGCATGGTGGAACTGGCAGGCCGGGAGCTCAGCGAAGAGCTGCGGGATCTGAGTATCCGAATTTACAGGAAGGCCGCCGACTACGCCGAAACGCGCGGCATCATCATCGCCGACACGAAGTTCGAGTTCGGTAAGACACCAAAGGGACTGGTGCTGGCCGACGAGGTGCTGACACCGGATTCCTCGCGCTTCTGGCCGATGGATAAGTACCATCCGGGTGGTGCGCAGGAGTCGTTCGACAAGCAGTACGTGCGAGATTACCTGGAGTCGATCCAGTGGAACAAGCAGCCACCTGCTCCGGGGCTGCCGCCGGAAGTCGCGGCGAAAACGAGCGAGAAGTACATCGAGGCCTACACGCAGCTGACGGGGCATCCGTTACCGGAGTAAGGGAGACGCCGCATGCTGGGATTGTCAGCCCTGGATTGGATCATCCTGTTCGTGGTCTTGATGAATGTTTTGGGGGCAATAGGACAGGGGTTCTTCTACGAGCTGTTTTCCCTCGCAGGAGTGATCGCCGGCTACTTGATCGCGGCGTGGCAGTACCCGCGGATGGCGGGGCTTTACATCCACTACGTGAATTCGGAGTGGGTAGCTGAAATCGCGGGATTTTTGACGATATTCATCGTCGTTGTGCTGTTGGGAGGCGCGGCTGGAAAAACCGCCCGATGGGCGGTGAAGGAAGTGGGGCTGCGCTGGTTCGACCGCTTGTTGGGGGGGCTGTTTGGGTTCCTGAAGGGCATGGTCATCTGCACCGTCGTGGTGATCGCCCTGGCGGCGTTCACTCCGACCAGTTCCTGGCTGCGCGACTCGCGGATTGCGCCGTTTATGCTGGCGACCGGACGTACGCTGATTTGGGCGGCCCCAGCGGATTTACGGCAACGTTTCCGCGATGGATGGAACCTGATGAAGACCGTGCCCGAACACATCCAGCACCCTGGCGACAAGGAAACGAACCAGTAAAAGCGCTCGCGAGTGGGCGGTGACGAAAACTAAAGAGAGGCACTGTGAAAGACCAATTGGAAGCTCTCATACTACAGATGCACAAGAGCGGCATTCTTTATTCGGAAGCGGTTCGTGAATTCAAGAAACGATTTATCCTGACGGTTCTGCAGGAGAACAAAGGTAATCAGTGCAAGGCGGCGAGGCAGCTCGGCATGCACCGCAACACATTGAGCCGCACCATAGCGGAACTAAATCTGGATGTGCGGTCGGTGCGACCGGGCGTCCGGCGCCCGCCACGGAGCGCGCGACCGGCGACGTACGTCAAGCGGGCGGCGCGCTAGTACCGCGTCTCAGCCAATTGATTCATCACTGAATACCGTCTTAGGACAAGTTAGGAAGCAAAACGCGGGAGTCCCGGGGGGGGGCTCCCGCGTTTGTTGTGTACCTATCAGTTCGGCTACTGCTTCTTGGCCGGGGCCTTGTGGGCCGGAGCCGCAGGGGCGGCGCCGACCGGGTTGCCCGCCTTGTCGAGCAGCACACCATCGGTCATGGTGAGCATGAAGGGGCTGGGCGTGTAGCTCGATACGGTGGCCTGGAACTGGGTCAGCGTTCCGACCGCAGGAACGAACTTGGCCGGGAGAGGCTTGGTCATCGTCAGGTTGATGTCAGCTTTCTTGTCGTCGATATCATCGGCGCTGCCGGCAAGAGTCAACTTGGAAGGCGAAGCACTGATTACATTAGCGACGAGCTTGACAGGCTTGTCTTTGATAACGCTCCAGACCGCGTCCGAAGCCTGCGCGTTGCCCGACGACAGTACCAACTGCCATTCGGCAAAGCTCATCTGCTTGGGGTCCTTGCTCTTGACCAGATCGGCAGCCTGCTCCGCGGGTGACGGCGGCGGCGGCGCAGCGGCGACCGTAAATCCGGCTGGCGGCATCACGCCCTGCGATCCTTGCGCCTGCTTTACGAGATCGGCCCATCCGTCTTCGCCGCCGTGATAGCGGATGTACTTCTTGCGAGCGTAGTCGAGAATCTGCTGCTGTCCGGGGCCCTGGGCCAGACCAGCCGCCTTGATGGCGAACCAGAAGCCTTCAGGATTCATCGGCTTGGCTTCCAGATCAGCGGTCGCAAGGGGATAGATGTCGGCGATGTTGGGCTGCGATTCATGCTCGACGGCGTCGCGGAGGTCCTTCTGGGCGAGCGCCATGTCTTTCTTCTGCAGGGCATTGAAGCCAACGGCGCCGTCAAAAATGGCCATCAGTTCGTTATGAAACTTGGTGAAGTCGGCGTCGCTCATGCCCTCCGGCTTCGGTGTGTTCGGCAGCGCGTCTATGCCCTTCTGCCCATATTGCGCCGACTGTTCGGCGTTCTTGGCGGCATCAGGACCGCCTTGGGCCGCGAGGCTCCGGTAGTAATAGGCGAGCAAGGCGAGGGCGCGAACATTGTTGGGATCGGCCTGCAGGATACGACTGGCTGAGTCGATGGTCTTCGACGCATTGCCGGCTTGTTGATAGGCGCCCATGAGCGTCACGAGGGCGTCAACCTTCATAACGCTGTTGGGATAGGTTTGCAGGAACGCCTCGAGAGCCTGGGCCTTGGCGGCGGGGTCGGACTGCTGTACAGCGTTGACGTAGGCGTTGTATTCAGCGGGGTCCTTGATCTGTGGCTTCTGCGCGGCTTGTGCGGCCGCATACGGGACAACCGTTGTTGCTAGGGTGCAGACCAGAAAAAACGCTACCAAAAACTTCTTCATTCGATTGGCTCCTTAGACTCCAGGGAACTGCGACGCTCACCCGGCCAGTTGCCCGCTGTCGCGCGCTGACTCACCGCCTCATCCTGTCAAAGTCAGGCAAGAGCGGCATTCCCTTGTCCGCAACCTCGCCTTAAGCGAGGCATATCATCGTAAGAGTGCGGAGAGGGGGATTATAAGTAGCTATCTTGACGAAGGCAAGCTACTTACGAACCTGCGCAGTTCCGGCGTTTCGACGGTCCTCTTGAACGGGTTCCCGATTAAGGAATTATAAACGGATGGGACATCATCGCGAACGTCCTAAAGGAGAAAAACAACCATGAGCAGTTCAGGGGCACTTGCAGGGGAAGTCGGGGTGGTTACCGGGGGTACCCGCGGTATCGGAAGAGCCGTTGCCGCCACGCTGCTCAGCTTGGGAGCAACCGTAGTGATAACCGGACGAAGCGCGGCAAGTGTTGAATCTGGCGTCCGCGAATTGTCCGGCCTAGGCGGCGCCTGTGATGGAGTTGCGTGCGATGTAACGAAGTTGGACAGTGTCGAGGCGTTGGGTAGGCATCTTCGCCAGAAATATGGGCGGGTAAACATCCTAGTGAACAACGCCGGCATCGGCGCTACGTCTTCCCTGCTGCATGAACTGAGTCCGGAGGCGTGGGATGGGATCTTCGATACCAACGTGCGTGGGGTGTTCTACACGATGCGGGCGATCGTACCGCTGATGATCGCTGCAGGCGGCGGCCACGTCGTCAATGTCTCGTCGCTGGCTGGCAAGAACCCGCTGCCGCGCGGCGCAGCCTACGCGGCATCGAAATGGGCGCTGAACGGGCTCAGTTATTCGGCGGCTGAGGAATTGCGGGCGAATGACATCCGGGTTAGCGTGGTTTGCCCGGGATCGGTGGATACCGGCTTCAGTCCCCATACGGGTAAGGAACCTGACAAGATGCTGCGCCCGGAAGATATTGCCCACGTTGTGGCCATGCTGGTGACGCAACGTCCACGGTCGTTCGTGAGCGAGGTACTCATCCGACCCACCCAGAAGCCGTAACTGCACAGTGCGAGCGGGACCTGATCGTTCGGGAAGTCCGACTGAAATGAAATGCAACTCGAAGTTGCAGATGGCCATCTGAGTTACGGGGTCACAACTTGGAGCTATGACTGAAGTCGAACGCATATTGGCGCAACACGATCGCGCGCTTCATGGCGGCGCATGGCACGGGGATTCTGTATGGGAGATTCTCGAAGGAATCCGTTGGGAGCAAGCCTTCCGGAGGGTTTTGCCTGCAACTCACACTATTTGGGAACTCGTAATGCACATGGCGTTTTGGGAGACGGAGGTTAATCGTCGTTTGCAGAAGTTGCCCGGACAATCGCAGGATGAACTGAACTTCCCAGCCATGCCGGAGCCGGCAGCGCACAACTGGCAGCGGGCACTCGACACACTGCGGAAATCCAATGCCGATTTTCGGACGACGGTGATGAATCTGAGTGATTCCAAATTGGACGAAGCGCTGTCATCACCGAAGTATACGGTTTACGTTGAGTTGCATGGGGTCATCCAGCACCACCTGTACCACGCTGGACAAATCGCGCTATTGAAGAAGGTTTTGTGAGCGGAATAGCGGGGTTGCGGGTTTGTAATTCTGCAGTGCGGGTGCTAACATCCGGACTCGAAAGATAATCGCAGGGAGGTAGTTATGGCGGACAACGACGGAAGCGGAATCCTGTGGTTTTTGGCGGGTTTGGGCATTGGGGCGGCGCTGGGAATCCTCTATGCGCCGAAGACCGGTGAGGAGACACGTCAGCAGATTCTTGAGGCGGCCGAGCAGGGCCGCGACGCAGTGAAGGAGCGGGCGCGGCAGGCGCGGGAGCAGGCCGGCACCTGGGCCGACAAGGGCCGCGAGTATCTAAATAGCCAGAAGGAACAGGTCCGCTCAGCCTACGAAGCCGGTCGCCAGGCATATCGCGAGGCCACCACCGAAGAGGGCGAGGCTGCGGCCTCGAAACTGTAAAGGACTTGCCTGACGGCGAGTGACTAGGCCGAAGGCAGCGCAATCATGGACGAGAAACTCACGATCTTCATCGCTGTCACGTCGGCTGCGGTCGTCTTGCAGATGCTCATCCTGGCGGGGATGTTCTTTACCCTGCGAAGTTTGGCGGCGCATGTCAAGACGGTTACGGACGAAGTCAAGACCGAGGCAATGCCACTATTGCAAGACGGCAAAAAGATTCAGGCCCAGGTGCAGCACCTCCTGGAGACGTCGTCGCCTAAAGTGGAACTTGTATTGGACAACGCGGCGGCGATCACGACGACCGCGCATACCGGCATTGGTCGCGCTGAGTCGACTCTAAACGATGTATTGGACCGCGCCCGACTGCAGGTCATCCGCGCCGACGAAATGGTGACGCGCGCAATGGACTCGCTAGAGGAAACGACCGAGAAAGTAACGCACTCGGTGACGTCACCGATCAAGCACGCAAGCGGCGTCATGCACGGCATCAGCACGGGAGTGGGCACGTTTTTTGGCCAGAAGCGGCCGCGGAAGCCGGGACCATCGGACGAAATGTTTATCTAGGCCGGATTGAAGGACGCAAAAGAGGCAGCGCCGCGGCGCTGCCTTTGCTTTTGTGGGGGCTCAGTAAATCCAGCCACCGCCGACTACGTCGTCACCGTCGTAGAAGACCGCCGCCTGGCCAGGAGTGATAGCGCGCTGGGGCTCGTCGAAGGTAACGAGTACCTCGTCGTCGCCAGTCTTTTCGGCGGTTGAGAGCGCAGCTTCGTGACGGTGGCGGATCTTGGTACGGACGCGCATGGGTGCGCGTAGATCGTCGATGGCGATCCAGTTGAGCCGCTTGGCGCGCAACGTTGTGGAGCGCAACTCATCGGAACCGCCGACTACGACCTGACGGCGGTCGCCGCGGATTTCAAGGACGTAGAGAGGCGAGCCGGTTGCAACACCCAGTCCTTTGCGCTGACCGACGGTGAAGTTGTGGATGCCGTCATGCGTTCCGACCACTTCCCCACTGCTTGTGACTAGCTCCCCGGATGTGTCGGGGATGGCTTCGCCCTGCTCTTCGAGGTAGGCGTCAAGGAACTTCTTGTAGTCGCCGCCGGGAATGAAGCAAATCTCCTGCGAATCAGGCTTCTCGAACAGGCGCAGGCCAGTGCGGCGCGCCTCCTCGCGGACGTCGGGCTTGCACATGTCGCCGAGCGGAAATAGCGTGCGGCTGAGCTGCTCTTGAGTAAGACCGAACAGAAAGTAGGTCTGGTCCTTCGATGAATCGGCTGGGCGCTTCAGGATCCAACGCCCGGTTCGCTCGTCGTATTGGTTGCGAGCGTAGTGACCAGTGGCCAGCAGGTCGGCACCGATCTGGCGGGCCGTGATCAGCAACTGATCGAACTTCAGATGGTTGTTGCAAAGGCTACAGGGAATGGGAGTTCGTCCGGACAGGTAGTCCTCAACAAACGGGCGGACGACGTCGTGCTCGAAGCGGGCCTCCTGGTTGACGACGTAGTAGGGGATACCCAGGGTCTCGGCCACGTGACGGGCGTCATAAACGTCGTCGATGGAACAGCAGCGTCCCTGCACCGCCTCAGGCATGCCTTCGTGACCGGCAAGGCGGCGCTGGTTCCAGAGCTGAAGTGTGAGGCCGATGACCTTGTAGCCCCGCTCGCACAGCATGGCTGCGACGGCGGAGGAATCGACTCCTCCCGACATGGCTACGGCGACGGTGTGGTCCGCACTGTTCAACTTGGACGATTCCTGCAAGCTATTGGATGCTGCGACTCGGAGAATCGCTACGACTTTATGCTGACAGCCTTCCTGTACACCGGACTCAGCTCTCTGAGCCGCGCGACGACCTCCGGCACCAGCCGAAGAGCAAAGTCGATGTCGTCGGCGGTGTTCTGCTTTCCGAGGCTGAAACGAATACTGGCGCGGGCGCGGTCGGGGGAGAGACCCATCGCAGTGAGCACGTGCGAGGGCTCAATCGCACCGGACGAACACGCCGCTCCGGTGGAAACCGAAAGACCTTTAAGGTCGAGGGCAATCACCATGGCTTCACCCTCGAGGCACTCAAAGACGATGTTTGTGGTGTTTGGGACGCGCGGTGCGCCGTCACCGTTCAGCAGAACCTGATCGAGAGCGCCGAGGATCGCGGTTTCCAGGCGGTCGCGCAGTGTTGCGATGCGGGAAACGCTGCCATCAGAAAAGGCGAGGCGCGCCATTTCTGCGGCTTTGCCCAGGCCAACGATGCCGGGAAGATTCTCGGTGCCAGCACGTCGTGAACGCTCGTGGCGGCCACCGTAGAACAGCGGCTGCAGAACAGTTCCCTTCCGCACGAACAAAGCGCCTGCACCTTGCGGGCCGTGCATCTTGTGAGCCGTCATGGTAAGCAGATCGCAGCGGATTTCCTTGACGTCGATTGGCACCTTGCCGGCAGCCTGAACTGCATCAGTGTGAAAGTACACGTCGGCCTCGGCGGCAATAGCTCCGATGGCGGTGACGTCCTGCAGGACGCCGGTCTCGTTGTTGGCGAAGATGATGCTGATGAGCTTGGTATTGGGACGAATGGCGCGGCGCAAGTCGTCGGGGTCGACGAGACCGCGGGTGTCAACGGGGAGATACGTCACTTCGCCGCCCGCATCTTCGAGTCGCTTGCAGGCGTTGAGGACGGCGTGGTGCTCGACGGTCGAAGTGATGACATGATCACCCGGCGCAAGCATGCCGAAGAGAGCCAGATTGTCGCCTTCGGTCCCGCCACTGGTGAAAACGATTTCGGCAGGTCGGCAGTTTACAAGATCGGCCACATGCTCGCGGGCGTGCTCGACGGCGGCGCGCGCCTGCTGGCCCTGCTGGTGGATCGAGGAGGCATTGCCGAACTTGTCGAAAAAGTACGGACGCATGGCTTCGAACACTTCCGGCAGAAGCGGGCTGGTGGCGTTGTTGTCGAGGTACACCCTGTGCATCGTTATGCCCATTCTATCTGTTCATTGGATTCGAATGCGCAGGAGCCAGATTCTTGCGCGCGGCGGCGGCTGCCGTGGTTACAACAAAGAAGTCCGCGCTGAAAGACGCGGGTTGTTGGTTCTCTTCAACGTATCAGCGTTGTCCCATGGGCACATAGCGCGTGGGATAGATGGGTCCCTCGTACTCGGCACGAGGACGGATCAGGCGATTGTCGCTGAGTTGCTCCATGACGTGGGCGGTCCAGCCGGAAATGCGCGAAACGGCGAAGATCGGAGTGAACAGGTCGATGTCGATGCCCAACGTGTGATAAGTCGAAGCGGAGTAGAAGTCGACGTTAGCATTGAGCTTGCGGTCGGAGACCACGAACTCCTCGATCTTGCGCGAGATTTCGAACCACTTGGGAACGCCACTGGAATTGCCCAGGTCACGCGACATGGCGCGCAGGTGCGTCGCACGAGGATCTTCGGTGTGATAGACGCGATGCCCGAAACCAGGGATTTTCTTCTTCTGGGCGAGCATGCCCTTCACATATTCAACTGGATCGGCGCCGGCAGAGTCGATGGCCTCCAGGATGCGGAAGACCGCCTCGTTGGCGCCACCATGCAGGGGACCCTTGAGAGCGCCAATCGCGGCGGTGATGGCAGAGTGCATGTCGCTGAGAGTCGCGGCGACCACGCGGGCAGCGAAGGTGGAAGCGTTGAACTCGTGATCGGCGTGCAAGATGAGAGCAATGTCAAACGCGCGCGCGGCGGTGGCGCTGGGAACCTCTCCGTTGAGTTGATAGAGGAAGTTCGCGGCGTGGGAGAGCGTGCGATCCGGTTCGACCAGAGCCTTGCCTTTGCGGATGCGGTCGAAGGCAGCCACGACGTAAGCGATTTGCGAAGTCAGGCGAATGGATTTGCGCAGGTTGGCTTCGGCGTCGTTGACTTTCTCTTCCGGGTCATAGAACGACAGGGCCGAGACGATGGTGCGCAGGACATCCATGGGAAGCGCGTGTTTCGGCGCCTGCCGCAGCAGGCTGATGATGGAGGCGTCGAGCTTGCGTTCGCGGGCGAGGCTGAGCTTGAATTCCTGCAACTCGGCGCGAGTGGGCAGGCGGCCCATCCATAGAAGGTAGCAACACTCTTCGAAGTCGGATTGATTGGCCAGTTCGTGAATATCGATGCCGCGATAGGCGAGAACGCCCTGATCGCCATCGATGTAGCAGATGCTCGAATTTGCAGCAGTGACGCCTTCCAAGCCTCGCGGCGATTGCGTAATCGACATGAATTCCTCGTAAGGTCGAGTAAAACCTTCTGTTGCTTCGATTCTAGGGCAGAATATGCAGGCTGGGGAGCCGGAAAGTTACAAAATTGCGCAAGTGCAAGTTAGTCGGCAATGATACGGGGGAACAATGTTCGCTGGATTGGGTTTGCTCCTGAGTCACGGCGAGAGCTATAGTGAAAGGTTTGCTTGGCCGGTCGGCAACTGTCTGTAGGCTGAGCAACCATTTGCGCAGCACGACTGCGCCGGGAGCCCTCGATGAACAAGCGGTTTCTTGCATTCCTCGCATTTCTGACACTCTCAATCTCAGGCCTCTCCCTCGCGGACGAGGGGATGTGGCTGTTCAATGCCTTCCCCGGGGACAAAGTGCAGGCCACCTATGGCTTCAAGCCCTCACAGGAATGGCTTGACCACGTCCGGCTGTCGTCGGCGCGAGCGCCAAACGGATCGTCGTCGTTTGTGTCACCCGACGGACTGATTTTCACCAACCATCACATCGCGCAGGGTTGCATTCACGATTTATCAACCGGCGGCAAAGACTATATGAAGGATGGCTTCTACGCGGCGACGCGAGCCGACGAGCCTAAGTGCCCGGGAGTGGAGTTCGTCGTGCTAGAGGGCATCGAGGACGTCTCAGCTAAGGTCAATGGTGCGTCGAAGCCGGGGATGTCTTCGGCCGAAGTTGGCAAGGCGCAGCGCGAAGTAATGTCGGCGTTAGAGAAAGACTGCTCGGTGAACGGGCAGCGCTGCGACGTGGTCACGCTGTATTCGGGCGCCCTGTATCACTTGTACAAGTACAAGACATATACCGACATTCGGCTGGTGATGGCTCCGGAATTCGATATCGCGTTCTTCGGCGGCGATCCGGATAACTTTGAGTATCCGCGGTACGACCTGGATATCTCGTTCTTCCGGGCTTACGAAAACGGTGAGCCCGCCAAGACCACGAATTATCTGAAGTGGTCGAAGACGGGGATTAAGGATGGTGACCTGGTATTTGTGTCAGGGCATCCGGGGCGCACGAGCCGACTGCTGACGATGGATCAGCTCGAGTATCTGCGTGACTATTCTTATCCGATGCTGATGAAGACATTCGCAAACCGCGTGGCGATGCTCCAGAAATACGGAGCGGAATCGCCGGAGAATGCACGCGAGGCGGAAAGCGACTTGTTCGGCACGCAGAACTCGCAGAAGGCCTATCTGGGCTACAACAGCGGCCTGCACGATAAGCAACTGATGGACAAGAAGGCGGCTGAGGAAAAGAGCCTGCAGGCGTATCTGAATGCCGATGCGAAGCTCAAGCAGGAGTACGGAGACCCTTGGGCGGAGATAAGCAAAGCGGTCAAAGTACAGGAGGAAATTTACAAGCCGCTGTTTTACTTGCAAGGCGGCGGCGACAACGATGCGACGGCAGCCATGGCAACGGGCGGATTCCGCGGCTCTCTGGCTGGCTACGCCCGGCTACTGGTGCGGGTAACGGCCGAAAAGGAAAAGCCCAATGGCGACCGTTTGAGGGGCTATCAAGATTCGGGTTTGTCGTCCCTGGAGCAAAGGCTATTCTCGACCGCGCCAATCTACAAATCGCTGCAGACTGCGCAATTGGCGCAGAGCCTGACCGAGATGCAGGAGGCGCTCGGAGCCAAGAACGAGGCCGTAAAAGTGGCGCTGGCCGGGAAGGCGCCGGACGCGCGAGCCAAGGAACTCATCGACGGCACGCAACTGCAGGATGTCGCTTACCGCAAACAGTTGTACGAAGGCGGTAAGGCTGCGGTGGATGCCAGCAACGACCCGTTGATCGTGATGATGAGAAACGTCGACCCGTACGCTCGCGCGGTTCGCAAACGTTATGACGACGAAGTGGACCCCGTGCTGCGCAAGAACGCTGGGGACATTGCGAAAATCCGCTTTGCCCAAGGTGGATTGGGCGTTCCGCCGGACGCGACGTTTACGCTGAGATTGAGCTATGGAGCCATTAAGGGCTACAAGCTCAAGGGGCAGCAAGTGCCGTGGTACACGACGCTGGGCGGCGCATACGAGCACGCCGCAAAGCACGGCAGCAAGCCTCCGTATGAGCTGCCGGCGAGCTGGATCAAGGCCAAACCGACGCTTGATGCGAAAACGCCCTTTGATACGGTTTCTACTCCGGACATCATCGGAGGGAACTCGGGCAGCCCGCTCATCAACAAGGATGCGGAGGTTGTGGGGATCATTTTCGACGGCAATATCGAGTCACTGCCATGGAACTTTGTATATGACGACGTGGTGGGCCGATCGGTGTCGACAGATTCGCGGGCCATCATGGAGGTACTGCGCAAAATTTACCGTGCCGACGCGTTGGCTGACGAGTTGGGCGGAGCCACGACGACCGGTAAGTCGAAAGCCATGAAGCCGGCCACGCCTCAGAAGTAGGGCGAAGTGACCGTGGTTTTCGGCCCGCTTGCAGGAAGGAGCGGGCCGTTTTACTGTGAACGTGCGGAAGGCATCAG
>Ga0207862_1000247_pt1 | contig 15922 bp, 14 predicted proteins | sample LuqExpMetageno81_FD_187838 | JGI IMG/M metagenome (GOLD analysis project Ga0207862, IMG submission 187838) | Tropical forest soil microbial communities from Luquillo Experimental Forest, Puerto Rico - Sample 81 (SPAdes) | ecosystem: Environmental > Terrestrial > Soil > Tropical forest ... | reverse complement strand
CACGCTGGTTGTCAATCCTCAGCATGCCACCCGCTCCAGGCTCACCTTGTCTTAGAAACTGCATCCTCCTTCAGGCTCATCTTGTATTGGAAGAGACTATCTCTGGACAAACTTGAATCATTGATGGCAGAATAACGCACAAATAAGTGGGTCACGGGCCGAACCTCGGTTTGATCGCATTCATCCGGAGGTGGGGTTATGGGCCATGTTCGCCGTCTCGCGTTACTCTCTCTGTTCCTGTTTTCAAGCATTCAGGCGCACCCTCAAGTCAGCACTCCTTCTAACAACGCGGATTCATCAGCCGATGCGAAGAAATCGCGTCCGAACATTCTGTTCATCATCATGGACGATGTCGGCATCGACCAGATGGACATCTTCGGCTACGGGGGAGGGACGCCGCCGCTGATACCGAACATCAGGGCGATTGCCAAGGCCGGTGTGCGCTTCAGGAACGTGTGGGCGATGCCGGAGTGCTCGCCGAGCCGGGCGATCTTCTTTGAGGGCCGGTTTCCGCTGCGGACAAATGTGCAAGCAGCGATCCTGAGCGACGATCTTGCGAACTCGCAGGTGTCGCCGTTTGAGGTAACGACGCCGCAGGTCCTGAGAACGAAAAACTACGTGAGCGGGCTGTTCGGGAAGTTCCACCTGGCGGGGCCGGACAACAACGAGTTCACGTTTGGGACGCCGCATGTGCTGGGGTGGGACTACTTCGATGGATTCCTCGAAGGCGCTCCGCACCCGATCGACACCACAATCGGGGGCCAGTTTCCTGTCCCTTCCGGACCAAATCCGCCGCCTCCAATGTATACCTGCGGGTATATTCCGAACACGTCGCATAGCCAGTACGGCTCCGACCAGGGAGCCTGCGTGCAGCCGGACAAGTCATGCACGGAGCTGACGCGAAGCACAACGATGCCGGATCCCGGCTTCAGTTGTCTTCAGCAGAAAGGCATCTTTGTGCCGAACCAGAGCTGCGCGGCGGCTGCGAACGTGTCTCTGAACTTCTCGCTCGATAATGCTTACTACGCCTGGGAACGCGTCATCAACGCGCCGGACGGAACGGTGACTCAGATTCATCCGACTTCGGCAAGCGCTCGCGGTTACGTCTCGGATTTTACGGTAAGCGCGGCGGTCAACTGGATCAACCAGCAGAACGCGGCAGAGAAGCCGTGGATGTCGACGGTGAGCTTCGCCAACGACCACACGCCGTATCAGCAGCCGCCGGGTTATCTGCTGCCGAGTCCGACGCCGGACTCGGTTGGCTTCGCGTGCACGGGGAACACGGTGGCGAACGAGGCCGCGACACGCATCATCAGCAACCAGATGATCGAGGCGATGGACACCGAGATCGGCAACCTGATGGTCTCAACGGGCCTCGCGCAACGCAACGGCGATGGCTCGCTGGACTACCATCCGGAGCAGACGAACACGATGGTGATCATCATAGGCGACAACGGGACGTTCGCTCCGGGCGTGAAGGTGCCGTTCGACGTCAACCGCGCCAAGGGCTACGTGTACCAGACGGGTGTGTGGGTTCCTCTGATCATCGCCGGGCCGATGGTCGTTTCACCGAACCGCGAGGTGACGAGCATGGTGAACATCGCGGACCTGTTCCAGCTCTTCGGCGAGATTGCAGGAGTGGATGTGAGAAAGATCGTTCCGAAGTCGCATATGCTGGACTCGCAGCCGATGCTGGCGTATCTGACGAATTCGAATCAGCCGAGCATTCGCACGACGAACTTTGCGCAGACGGCGAACAACATCCATGTCACGCCGCCTCCACCGTGCGTGATCGCACTTACGTCGCCGGCGACGTGCGTGCAGCTGTTCAACAGCAAGCAGCTATGCCACTTCGAAGGCGGCAACTGGTATGGCCCCGATCCCGATGGCGGAACGTCGTATTCGTCGTGCTGCGACGTGAAGCGCGCGCTGTACGATCCGACCAACACACCCCTGCAGCAGCTGCCGATCGATCAGAAGGCGACAAGGAATGATGGCTACAAGCTGGTGCGCAAAGACGTGGAGGTCTGCGCGCAGGCCCCGGGCACAGACAAAGACGACACGATACAGACACTGAACGAGCTCTACCAGATCAATGAGGATCCTCCTCTGACTCTGAAGATCGACAAACAGGGCACGGCGCTGTGCGGGGAGACGGATACCTGTCCGACGGGTCTGACTAGCGCGCAGGCGGCAACCTACACCCAACTCACCGATTCGATGAACGCCACGCTCGCCTCGGAGCCGGCGTGCCTGGGGGACGGAAACCTGGACAAGATGGTGAACGGCGCAGACAAGCAGAACTGGCTCTTCTTCTCGACCCACGGTGTGCTGGTGGAAGGCGGCCCGCCGAATACGTCGAGCTGGTACGACTTCAATCACGACGGGAAGACAGACGAGGTCGATCTGCAGGTTTACATCGTGCCGAACTTAGGAACGAATTGCTTGAAGAAGCCCAAACCCTAAATCAGATACATGAAAATGTTGGAGGCCGCGATTGCTCGCGGAGGGGCGGGACTCTGCATGAGAGAACCGCACTCCCTGACTCAGTCGTTGAGATTGCCGGTCCCGGCTTGTTCGGCACTGGTCACTTCTATAAGCCGGGGAGTTTGTTGACTGGCGCTTGTAGGTTGTCGGCGTGAATCAAAGACCCTGCTCGTTCCAGGACAGCGGCAGGTTTCGTGTCAAACGATCGACCGACAAATCAACTGGCTGTCGGCCCTCAAGGATCATCTCTGTCAGTGTAGGAGAGAGTGCCGCACACTTGAGTATTCGCATGGCGTAACGCCTGTTGAGACTAAAGTCGCTCGCCCCCTATCCGGATCCCTCCAGCAAAGGCGCAGTCGTGTTATTAGACCACTTGGGTGATTCCAAGTGATTGCTGTTGCGCTAGTTGCCGACAGCTTGTTAGTTTCTGTTGGAATGCGGGTGAAGTTTGGAGGCGAGACGGCTACAAAATCGACTACAGTTCAGTATATGAAGAAAGAGCGAAGACGAACTCAGCTAGTGTTATCGCAATCGGACCGGTCACAAAACAGTTTTCGTGGGCGTCCGCAATTCAGCAGTGATCGTTTCACAAGGCGTACTCGCCGAGTATTTTCCTAAACGTCCGTTGCTGGCCAGCGTTCCGTGGGTGGCAGCAAGAGTCTTCTTGGTTCTCGAGACGGAGGAAGATGGTTACCAAAAGTGACGACGAGCGCTTCCAGAGCGGCGCGCAGGATTACGCTCTATATCTCAAGACGCCCGAGGGCCGACTGCGCGTAGACCTGCTGTTCACCAACCTGCAGGATCTCCTTCCACGACCGCAGCCGAAGAGGCCGCTGTACGCGCTGGACGTAGGGTGTGGCACCGGAGCGACGGCAGTTCGCATGGCACAGCTCGGTTTTCACGTCACACAACTGGATTCGTCTGAGGCGATGCTCGACATAGCGAGACGCACAGCAGAAGAAGCTGGGGTGGCGAACAGAGTTACACTCCTGCATGGCGACGCTGCTCAACTGCCGAGTCTGTTCGGCGCCGCATCGTTCGATGTCGTTCTTTGCCACAACATACTCGAATATGTCAACGACCCGCCCTCCGTGTTGCGGGGTGCGGCTCGTGCTTTACGAGACACATCGGCGATACTGTCAATCGTTGTGCGCAATCAGGCCGGCGAAGTCTTCAAGGCTGCAATCCAGGCAGGCGACCTGGCGGCTGCCGAAGCCAATCTCACCGCTGAGTGGGGGTTCGAGTCACTGTATGGAGGTAGAGTGCGACTCTTTACCTCACGTGGCCTGCAGGCCATGTTGAAAGCGGAATCGCTGACACTGATCGCTGAGCGAGGTGTGCGCGTCCTTGCGGATTACCTGCCGCCTCGCATTTCTCGCAGGTCGGAATACGAACGGATTCTGGAGCTGGAGTGCAAGCTGGGCAGGCGATCAGAGTTTGCCGCAGTTGCCCGCTACACGCATTGGCTGGCGCGACGCATGGAGAACGTCGCGTGAAGAATCCTGCAAGCGAATCCACGATCTCATCGGTCGCAGCCACGCCCGATGCGATTGCGCTTGGGCTCGGGCTCACCAACGAGTGTAATCTCGCCTGCGCTTTCTGTTATCGCGATCCCGCCCGCACGGATCGCCTTACGCTGGAACAGGTCAAGTCCGTGATGGAGCGGCTGCCCGTCCGCTCGGTGAATCTGGGGACGGGCGAGAACGGAATGCATCCCGACTTCAAGGCGATTCTGGAGTATCTCCGCACCCAGCCGGTCAAGCTCACGGTCACTTCCAACGGTCACAGCATCGCCGCTTTGGAAGATAGCGAACTGCGTGCCTTTCATGACATCGAATTTTCTCTCGACTATCCCACGCAAGCAGAGCAGGATGCGCAACGCGGACCGGGGAACTGGGCGCTCATTCACGAACAGGCAGCGCGGTGTGTGCGGCTGGGCGTGCCTGTAACCGTGGTTGCGGTCATGATGAAGTCGAACTACCTGCGCCTGGCGGAGGTGGCGCGAGTGGCCAAACAGTTCGACGCCCCTCTACGCATAAACGTGTACCAGGCGGTGCGATCTGATATCTATGCATTGTCCTATGAAGAGTATTGGGACGGATTTCGGCTGCTCTTTGCAGAAACGGATGTGATCGCCATTGGCGAACCCCTGGTGCGGGCGATGGCAGGGTTGCCACCGCTGCGAGGAGGCTGCGGCGTAAGCACGGTTCGAGTGACGCCGCGCGCCACCACTCAGCCCTGCGTGTATTGGCCGGGGCCAGGCGAGGCGCTATCGGAGTTGATCTCGACGGGTTCCGGCATTCTGAGCTCGGCACCCTTCGAGCAAGCACGAGCAATTCCCGAGGCATGCCAGCCCTGCGAGTTCCGGGACCCTTGCCATGGGGGATGTGCCGGACGCCGCCGCTTACAGGGTTCGCTGCCACAGCCAGACTCTTACTGTCCGATCATTCGCGGAGAGCGGCCGAAGCTGGGGATCCACATGGCCGCTAATCGCGATCTGCCCAAGCTGAGCAGTTCCTGCACTACTGTTGTAATCGCCCGTTAGAGACTCGACGCTTATTTCGCGTCCATCCAGTTATTTGTTCCCACCGTCTTGACGGCTACGTTCGTAAGAGAGATATGCAGCGGCTTGCCATCTGCCGTGCCGCGATGCTCGGTTGAGAGCAGCAGGGGACCCGCCTTCTTGTAGCCTGCCCAGGTTGCGATGACGAGGCTCGGCTTCGCGTCTCCGCCGTGGTGGAACTCGAGCACCTCGATGCGGTTGTCTTTGCCGACATACAGGTTCCATGTGTCGCCGGGCGTGTAGCCGCCGGCTTCGGAGGGATACTTCACCGAAACCAGATCAGCGGAGCCGGTGCCAATCGGGAGTTTTTGCATGCTCTGTTCGGTGACGGTGGCGCTAGTGTCCCAGTATGCATGGAAGGGGAACAGAGCCCAGTAATTGTCGTTGATGAAACCCGAGTCGACCTTCTTCACGGCGTCGGGCTGGCTGCTGAGCTCGGAGCGCAGGTAGGTGACCTTCTCCGGCTTGCCGTCCTTATCCACACCCTCGAAGGTGACCTTATTGGTCTTGGGCTCCCAGGTCCACGTGCGACTAGCTTTGAACAGTCCGGTGACTTCGCCGTTCCAGGTGTAGCGGATCGCTTCGATCTTGTCCCATGAATCGATGCCGTAAGTTTCAGCGATCTGCTTGAGAATTGGCGGACGCTGCTGCGCCCAGGAATTGACAGCAAGAAGCAGGAGCCCAAAGACCAATAGAAGACGTAACGCTTTACCACAGCGCGAATTTGTCATGGAGGCTCTCCTTGGTGAATTCAATGATGGATTTGGATGACAGGCGGCGGCTTCGGGATTCCTCGGCCCCTCCTTTATTGGGATGCGCCGGACGCGGCGCTAAAGCGCCGCACTACCCGGCGCAAGAGGATGACTACAGTGGTGACCGCGACGGCTCCGTACTCCAGCACCATGACCCCGCCCGGAAGCACAAACGGAAGTCCCAGTGTGCGCAGATGCCAGACGATGTACGTGGGGATGATGCTCACCGTCCAGACAATGAGCGGAAGGGCCGAAACGGATCGCACGAATGGCAGCAGCCACAGCAGATACCAAGGAAACACGGCCGGCGCACACAGAAGCGATGCGGCGATTGGCCATGCAAATGCGTCTCCAGACCAACTCTGCAATTTGGTTCTAAACCAGAGTGCAATAAGAAGTCCGACCAGAACTGCAAGTCCCGCCACAGCGGGCGGAGCTGCCACTCGCCGGAGCACCGCAAATACTGGAGCATTAAAACCAAAGCCATGGACATAGGCGCCGAGCGAGCCGGTTGGAACTCGTCCGTAGTTGAGAAATGGTACGTACAGGATCGCGAATATCATTGCAGCCACCAGAGCGTCGCGAATGCGAACGCGCCGCCAATAGAGCGGCAGCAGCACAATTGGAAGAAATTTCACGGCGACAGCCACCGCGAACGTGACGGCTGCAAGCGCACGCCAGCGGCGTAGCAGCGCGGCGAAAGACACCACCAGCAGCAATGCTCCGAAAATATCGATGTGGCCGCTACCCACAACTTCCGTCGCCAGCAGTGGGTGCCATGCGAACGCGAGTATCCAGTGCGCGCTCTGCCCGGTACGACGCAAGACATCGAGCAAAACGAGAACAATGGCGAGTTCGCAAATCGCAAATGCTACTCGCATGGCGAAGACAGACTCGTGAATCGCTGTGACCAGGCGAAAGAAAAGCTGAGCGCCCGCTGGGTAGATGCTGGGCAGGTTCGAATTGTTGAGCGCGTGCGTCTCGGCTGTATGCAACGCGGCGAATGCAGGATCGTCGGGGACGACAACGTAAGGGTTATAGCCCAGCCGCTGCAGGCGGCCATCCCAAACATAGCGGCGAACGTCGTCATCGGAGCCCGTCGGTATCCCTAGGAATGCAATGTGCCACAGCGCGGCCAACACGAGACCGATGACAATCACGCGCTTGGGGAAGCTTGGCGTGCAGAAGAACTCGCGGATGGCGAGAAGATAAGCGCCGCCGGCCACTAACAGCGGAACGACAGGAAACGCTTCGCCATCGCCGCTGAAGTTGCGTGCGCAAAAGATCAGCGCCACAAGCAGAATGGCGCCGATCCCGTAGAGCCTGTGAGATGCAGTGAGCTTCACAGGTCCCCAGCAGTGTTTCGCAAGGCCGGCCCCGCCTGTTGCCGTTCTTTCAGCCACGCCGCCGTCCGTGGCGCCCGCTCCGGCGCAAGCTGGAGCTCCGCGGAAAGGAGGGTCAAGTCGTCCTCAAGGTCAATGTCGTAGAAAGGATCGGTGAAGCTCACGGAAAGCTGCAGCCTGCCAGCGCATTGCAGCAAAGTGTCTAGCGCGCTATTGGTTCCCATTCCGTCGCCACGGAAAAGGGCACCATGGTCAGCCTTCGCTCCCACGAGGTAGTAGCCGCCGTCGTGGGTTGGTCCAACAACCACGTCGTGTGTGGTGAGTATCTCGAATGCGTTCTCGAGAATCGGAATGGGAAGATGCGGGCTGTCGCTGTTGAAGGCAATAACGTGGTGGCCGCCGGGGGCTGCGAAGTGTGCGAACACCGAGGTCAACCCCGCCGCAAGGCCTTCCCCTTGCTGCGCCACGACACTTGTCGAACCTCCGGCCAGATGTGCCAGCTCTTCGACGTCTGACGCAGGACACATGATGGCAACCTTCACGCTGCGCAACGAGTGGGCCAGCGCCATGGTGTCGTCCAGAAGGCAGCGATAGAGATCGGTTACAGCTTCGACGGGAAGGCTCTTCGCCAACCGGGTCTTGACCGTTCCGGGCCGTGGCGCCTTGGCCATGATGACGAGCGTCCGGTCGCTGTTGCACGAATGCGGGTTAGTCTCGATGGGTTCCATGCAAGATTGCTGTGCCCTAAATTGTCACGACTCCCGGCGCCGGAAATGATAACGCACGATCAGGCTGAGGATGAACCATGCCGCTCCGACCGTCCCCCGGAGGGTGCCACTGATCTTCGACTTGCCTATACGCGGATAATAGCTGACCGGCACCTCGACAATCCGAAGTCCGCACAGGGCGCCCTTCAGAATCATCTCAACAGCCCAGCCGTATGTGGTTTCTTCCAGTGCGAGTTGCCGCAAGGCATCGGCACGCGCGGCGCGAAACGGACCCAAATCGCTGATTCGTTGACGATACAACAGCCGGATCAACGCGGCGGCCAGCCGATTGCCCAACGCGGAGTGCCACGGCAGCGCGCCACGAACATTCTGTTTCGCAAGGCGCGAGCCCAAGGTGATATCCGCTCTGCCTTCCATGATTGGTGCTAGGAGAAGCGGTAGCTCATCGGGTCGATCGCTGTAGTCTCCGTCCAGGAAAACGACCACGTCGGGAGCACTTGCCGCGGCGAGGCCGGTCAAGCAGGCACGCCCGTATCCGGTGCGTGGTTCGTGAAGGACGCGTGCTCCTATGGTTTCGGCAATTTCGGTAGTCCCATCCGTGGAGTTGCTATCAACCACCAGGACCTCGGTAACGAGATCGGCCGGAAGATCGGCGAGAACGCGTCCGATGGCTTGCGCTTCATTATGCGTGGGAATGATTACGGAAACGCGCACCGGACTTGGCTTAGACCAACCACCACGGAGCATTTGGCCAACGCTGCGCCAGCCATGCGTCGACGCCCCAGGCCCGGCCCGCGCGTCCTATCGCGAGACCAAGGGATGCGAGGACGGGAACCAGCAGTTCCCAGATCCACGCGGTACCCCACTCCGAAACCCAAAGACTGCCGAGGTACAAAAACGCTACAAGAGCCGCAGGACGCGTGAACAGACCGATAATGAGCAGAACCCCGAGCGAAATTTCGGTCAGTGCCTGCATAGGGGCTGCCATCGCGGCATGACTGGCGGCTCGGGCCATTACCGCCTTCCACACAGCGGGCGAGTGACTGTGCTGGATGTAGTACTGGATCAAGCCCGCGTAGCCGGCCGGGGTGTAAAGTCCCTTACCGAGATTTTCAAAGAAAACCCAAACAAACATCGCGCCAATCGTCACGCGAACCAATGCCAGTCCGTTGGCGGCAGGCGTGTAGTGGACCGAATCAGGCCTTGGGCTCATTGTCGCTCTTCCTCGTATTTAGGTCAGTTCGCTCGCGGTGATCTCGTATTTGAAACTGTCCGGATCCAAGCTGTCCAGGGTCCCCTCCGCCGTTTGCGCTTGCGGATACATGAGGAACGGGAGCGTTGTACCACTCGATCCGGGCAGCTCGATATCCTGAGCGAAGTTGTATGCCATCCAGTTCATCTCCCATGACCCAAACAGACGCTTGCGCGCACTGGCCACCATTTCGTCGCTCAACGGACGGTTCCCTGGTGGTTCTTCCAGAACCACCTTCCGTACGTCGGCGGGATCGACGGGCACCCAGCCGAATCGTGCGAGGTATACTTCTGCCCGGCAGTGCTGCGCCTTCGTAACTCTTTCCGAGGACGCACCCAGGCTCTTGTAGCCCAAGTCGGACTTGGCCACGCGAATGCCATATACATCACGGGCCGGGAGACCTGCCGCACGTGCGAGTCCGACATAGAGCGCATTCAGGTCGGCACATTTGCCGCCCAAGTCACCACTCTCAAGCATGAAGCGGATGTCTCCCCGACCGCAGCCGCGCACCTTCGGATCGCGAAACGTGTTGTCGACGATCCACTCGTAGATCGCGCATGCCTTTTCGACATCCGTGGCGACGCCTTTAGTAATCTCGATCGCTTTGGCCTTTACAATTCCGTCGGTCGGAATGTGTTTTGTCGACTGCAAGTAATATTGCAGCTCGGCTTTGGACGCTGGTCGTTCATTGCCGGGCGCCGATAGGTCTACGGAGTAGTTCCTGAGTGACACCTGACTCGACAGTGTCAGGATGGGTTTCGCTTCAGGGGGAAACGTCGCAACCACGATACCCAAGGCGTTCGGGTTGCTTTCGACCAGTCTCGCCTTGCCGCCGTCAGCGATAAACCGGTTAGATGTCGTCTTCTGAAAAGGCGTGTTCTGTACGAGCGCCGCTGGTAACCATACTTTGGTTTCTCCGGCAGGCTTAAGCACCTCCACGCGAGTCGTCACTTCGAATGTGCGCCAACCGCCGGATGGCGAGTTCTGCGCAAACGAGAGTTCGGCTTTCGAGAGAGTGAGGCCTGCGAATGCAAAGCTAGTGGACCGTACAAAATCACGCCGATTCATGAATTACCCCCGAACAGAGCGGAAACTTGTAGCGAATTCGTCGTTAGGAAGTTTGATGCCAAGAGTGACGTTCATTTCCTCATCCGACATACTCCACGGGCGCGTCTTACCCATCGTAATCTCGGTGCCAAACTCAAACGGCAAAGTGAATAGCGTAATTCGTCCGAGATGCCGCACAAGGGAGATACTGCGCGAGAATGATGCCGCAAGGTCTCGCAAGGATTCATCGAAAAAAGCAACCTCGATAATGAACCGAGAGAGACGGCGCAATTAAATTTGGCGAAGGCTATAAGCGCCGGAGCAATACTAGACCGCATCACGCCCCGCTTCCGCGGCGTAACGCGGTCTATTTTTACTCTGGCGCTCATATTTCACCCATGAAAACGGTTGTTCGAGTTTGGCTGGCAACGCGGCGAGTTGAAAATAACATTTTGTTTGTCAGCCTCTTAGCAGTCTCTCCAAAGGAGTTGGATTCCCCTTGAGAATCAGCGCCTTGCCCGAGAAGCCCTCGTTGTCCGCAGATACAGCGGTACACATCGATTAACAACTTGACCATTCGTCTTTTGTTCGCCTGTGGTGGTCCAGTGTCTGACGATGGCAAGCAAGGTGGCGCCCTGCTAATTGCAGCCTGCCTGATAGCCGCGATTCGGCTACGTGGCGACAAAGCTGAAAGACGGTTCACGATTCGGTGCAGCTTGCCATCGTCTACAAGCTATCGTCATGCGGTGAAGCAACTTCCGAAGAGCGTAGTGCGGGAAATCCGCTCGCTACGTTCTGTGGGAGCCGGAGGTGGGTGACTGCCTTTGGCCACCCGGTGGGTACCGGGTAACCGGTATCCCTACCGCGATCTCCAGTAACCCCTTCATGTTGGGGGTGGGGTTTGGTTCCAGGTACCGCCGACCAAGCCTTTGTAGGGCGTCGGGCCGGCAGCGACGGCCTGTTGAAGCAGGCGATAGAACAGCTTGCCCCGGGAACTGGATCGGCGACGATTGAAGCGGAAAGGTGAACTCGTTCCAGGTAGTACGTCAGATGCCAAGTCCAGGCGGTCACGTAACTGCCCAACCCAGGGATCCGGATTAACGCGCAAAGAGCAGTGCGAAGCTATGGCCGTCCGGGGGTGTTTGATTAAGAAGACACCGGGCTGGCAAATTCTTCAACAATCGGCGAAGCTTTGCCTTGTCGATGGTTGGGAGTAGAGCTGTGAAAGGGAAAGTGTGGGTCTCAATCCGCTGCGCGGGCCACGCAGTAGTCGCATTTACGTTGTTTTCAGGCTTGGCACTCGCCCAGACAGACTCCAAAGAAAAGTCGTCACAGACGACGGCCGTGGCAACGGAGGGGCAGCAGGGTATAGTGCCGACATTCCAAGCACACGCCGACTTGGTACTCATCCCCGTGACCGTGACTGATAACGTAAACCGGTTTGTTCTCGGGCTGCAAAAAGAAGATTTCCGATTATTCGAGGACGGATTGGAGCAGAACGTGACACTCTTCTCCGACGAGGACACGCCGCTTTCGGTTGGCATGCTGTTCGATAAGAGCGGAAGCATGGCATACAAACTCGGGTCTTCTCGCGATGCTGCCGCACAGCTGCTGAACGCGTTGAACAAAGAAGATGAGGTGTTTCTCGTAGAATTCGCGGACGCTGCCAAAATGTCGATTGGTTTCACAGGCCACACGGACGAGATTCGCGGTGCTCTGAAGAAAGCTCAGGCGGGCGGTCAGACCGCGATGCTTGATGCCATCGACACTGGACTGCTCGAGATGAAAAAGGCAAAGAATACCCGGAAGGCGATTGTGATCGTTTCTGACGGAGGAGACAACAGCAGTCACTACACCGCAGCCCAGATTGAGTCGCTGGTTCGCGAAGCCGACGTGCAGATCTATGCGATGGGTGTCTTTGAACCCGTCATGTCTCTCGCGCTGTCGCCCGAGGAAATCTCCGGGCCGCGCCTGCTATCTGAAATTGCGACGCAAACGGGCGGGCGGGCGTATGCGGCAGCGGTCCCGGGCGATATGCCGAGCGTTGCAAACCGGATTGCCGTCGAATTGCGCAATCAGTACGTACTTGGCTACTACCCGAAAAATAAAGCCAGAAACGGAAAGTTCAGAAACGTGGAGGTGCAGGTCTCGCCGCCTGTCGGTCTGGGTTCTCCGCTCAAGGTGCACTGGCGACTCGGGTACTACGCGCCCACCCAGTAATTTGGTGTTGACTAGTGATGAATGACTGCGTGCGTTCCGACCGTCGGAGCGGGATGTACCGGTATCGGATGCGGGGCAACAGGGATCACGGGGACCGGATGGGGAGAAATAGGCCGCACCGGCATTGGATACGGGGAGACCGGCTGCACCGGTATCGGATGCGCAACAGGAGCGCCTGGAGGGCGACCCGGCAGACTCCCGTAGTACGGCAGACGGCCGGGCGTTAAATATCCAGTTGAAACCAGCCCGAAAGGCAAAGGCAGGTAGGTGTAGCCGGGGAAAAAGTTGTAACCGGGCAGATAAACAGAGTTGAAGCCCGGCTGGTACGTGCCTGTGGAGCTATAGAGCGTGGAGGAGCCAGGACCGGCGGAGGGAAGACCGAGCATTGGAAAGTACGTGAAAGTTTCAACGCCGGAATTCGAGAGGCTTAAGTCTGTGGGGTCCTGAATGTTGGCCGCGATGGTATTGTCGGCGAAGATCGATTGTTGACGGGCTTCGGCCCACAGGCTCAGCGCGTCGTGAGGACGGTCGGTCGATCGGCTCGACACGAGCTCAGGCGCAAAGGGCAAATTCATGCCCGGCCCAACCGTTACGGCGCCGTCTTTGTCGCCTGCAGTTACGTTCGCCTTACCGTTGAACACCCACAAGCGCGGCGGGTCAGAGTCGATTCGATAAATGCCCTGCTCGGGGAAACGCACGGCCCAATTCTTATAAAGCAACGCCACCGACGTGCCGGCGGCTGGCTCCGCCGCATCCACAATCGCAGACCCCGCCAGCAGTTCGACCCGCGTATCCGAGAGCTGGTTCGCAACCATGCGGATCGTGGTCTGCTCTCCTACGCGGAGGAAGACGCCCGGCGTAAGCAGCACCTCCGCCCGGCCTTTCGCCGTGCGAAGTTCGGCGCCTTGCGGTACGCTTGAGAATTTTCCTACATGCGATTCCAGCGACTGGTCGCCGACGTACACAGCACCCTCGAAGAAATGAACTAACCCGGAGCGAGTGGAGATCACCGATTGCCCGTCTGCAGGAAACGCGAGGAAAGTGATGACAGCGAACGTGCAGAACGCGTATGCGCGACCGTACAACATAAGCCGGCCTTTGCACAACTATCTCTCCAGTCGGGGCTCCCGTCAAGCGTTCAAGCGCCACCACGATCCATCAGCCGTAGGTGATTGGGGGCCCCAGGTCCGCGCCGTACCTTTCAGCGCGAACCTGGCGCCCGGATGTCCCTCACATCAATTCGCTTTCATTTAGCGAGATACCTCGCGATAACGAGAGCGGTGTTGAATTCCCCGTGCAGAGCGGGAGTGGTAACAGTTCCCGCTACCACGATCTTGTCGTCGGTCTGGATGGCAATGGCGGCAGCATTAGTTGTGGCGTTGTTGCCGAACGATGTCGTCACAACGCCACCAGTTCCGAAACTCGTGTCGAGTTGCCCGAGCGAAGTGAACCGCACGAGACCGAACACACTCGCAGTGGTGTTTGACACTGTTCCAAGCTCCACAATGTCGCCGGTGGACTCGAGGCCCATGCCTACAGCCCCAACCGTCGGGAAGCCCGGGAATGCCGTCAACGCGCCTCCATTCTTGCCGAACGTGGGATCTCCGATGCCGACGCTCAAATAGGAAAAGGCCGCCAGTCCTGAGCTGGGGACGGCGGGATTACTAGAGAGTGTGCCGGCAACAAGAATGTCGCCGTCGGCAGCGGAGGCATGGCCACTGGTTTGAGCCAGCAACTGGCCGTTGACTCCAAACGTCGTGTCGATCGCACCCGAACTCGCGAGGCGCGAGATAAGACCGCCAAAGACGAGTATGTCGCCGTTCCCCAGAACTTCCATCGGGCCGGCCCCTCCCGGGGGAACTGCGAAACCATTCGTGCCAAAACTGGTATCCCGGCTGCCGCTCGACAGCAAACGCGCTACCTGAGACTGGCCGCCGATTATGGAATGTACTCCGGCCAGAATTCGGCCGTCGGGCTGCAGGGCCATTCCGAGCAAGGCACTCAGTTTGAAAGTGACTCGCCCGCCGCTGCCAAACGACGAGTCGAGAAGCCCGGCTGTGGTGAGCCGATCCACTTCGGCATTAGGACCGCCAGCGCTGGTTCCGAGCAGGATTTTCCCGTCCGACTGAATCGCCACCGCAGCGTACGATCCAAAGGTATTGGGAGGGACAAATACGCCATTCACCGCGAAGGTCTTGTCCAGGCTGCCATTGGTGAGGAAGCGCAACACGGCTGGCACCGTAAAATCGTTGTTGCCAGGAACTCCTCCAACGACCACGATCTTGCCATCGCTCTGCATCGCGACAGCGCCAACCGCATAAAAGTTCGAGGTTCGTATGACCGTAGTTTGCTGAGTAGCAATGCCGCCATTGCCAAACGTGTTATCGAGTTTACCTGCTTGTCCGGCTGCAGAGGTCGTTACAGCAATCAGGATCGCGCAGCAGTGCAACCCCGCATACTTCTTTAGGAACTTCGAGTTCATTCTGATCTCCTGCTAGATAGCGAGTGCTATCGGTAGTGCTAGGTTTCGATGGTTGTGGCACGGCACGTTTTGCAGTGTCGCTTTGCTGCGGCGCCGGTTCGGCAACCTTTCGCGTCGTTCCGGCACTAGCGATGAACCTAGACTCGCCACTGGACTGCAGTTGTCACGAAGTTATCAAGAAAATGCAAAATCGCTGCGACAAGGTGAAAATTGTGCGGGGGCAGGAGAAAGCGGGGGGTGACGCTCTCGGCCCCTGTGGTTCTCGAAAACCTCGAAATGTCTGAGCGGGAGACCAATTCTATGCCTACGAGGAGGAAGTATGCCAAGGAAAATGCTGTCTGCATGCGTGCTTTGCGGACTGATCTTAGTGGCGATAGCAGCTGGGCGTGCACAAAACAGCACACCCGCAAGCGGATTAGTTGGCTCCTGGGAGTTAACGCTTACCCCGAACTCAGGCAAGGCGCCGAAGACGATATCCGGCTTGGCGACGTTCACGTCTGACGGAACTGTGATTGAGACGGACACCAGCGAAGCCGTGCCGATGCCGGTTTCGGCGCAACTTGACACAGAGTGGGAGCGAGTTTCGGCAAGAGGAGCCGCCGTATTTGGAACACCCGGTTACGGCATCTGGCAGCCTAGCCCCGTGTTCGGCAGTCTTTTCATCCGGTTCACAAATCTGTTCACAAATCCCGATTCAACGCTCCATTCCAAGAGGATTGTCACCATGACCATTACGTTGAACTCGACGGGTGAGCAATTCGGCGGCGGCTATTCATTCGTGGTGTTGGATCCCACCGGCCAGGCGATAATGGCGGGATCGGGCACTGTCAAGGCGCAAATGATGACCCACCCGGTGCTACCTTAGCAATCAACAGCATGCAAAAGGGCATCGCCTGCAGCTCGAGCCGCAATGCTCGAGCAGTTTGAGCTCACCTTGGCCGTGCCGGACGCCGAGCGGCTGAAAGCGTGAGCTTCGTTTCGCAAGAGCAACGACAACTGCCCATCTGTGTACTAAACTCCCTCGCGACACAACACGGCGCAAGCACTG
>Ga0207862_1000245_pt1 | contig 16046 bp, 14 predicted proteins | sample LuqExpMetageno81_FD_187838 | JGI IMG/M metagenome (GOLD analysis project Ga0207862, IMG submission 187838) | Tropical forest soil microbial communities from Luquillo Experimental Forest, Puerto Rico - Sample 81 (SPAdes) | ecosystem: Environmental > Terrestrial > Soil > Tropical forest ... | reverse complement strand
GGCCTCGCTTGAGAATCCTTGAAAAGTAAAACCCGCTAACGATTAAATTAATGTGCGGATACGGAAAAAACTAGACTCATTTGCAAACACTTTTGCTTTTCAAGGATTCTAGTGATGCGAGACGGTACACTAGCGTTGCGTTCCCGATTCGCCAAGCGCTTCGTTGATCGACGACTCCGTCGCGAGCAATCCCGCAAGATAGCGATTTCTGCCTGGTAGCGTGACGAATCGTTCTATGTTGCCCGGCATCTCGAGCCGCGAAAAAATCGCGTAAGCGATTCGGATCCGCGGTACGCTTTTTTCGCCGTAACCCAGAGGTTTGTTGCTCGACCAGAATCGAATCATTTCAACGCCATTTTGTTGCTCTGCGCCCAGGTAAATCACGGAGTGGCCGTGCTCTCGCCTACCGACTGCGTCCGTCCAAAAAATCTTCATGAAATCACCCGGTCTGGCCGCTTCGAAGGAGATGAAATTATGGCCGAGTCCCAACTCGTGAAACAGACAAGCTGTGCCTGGCCCATTCGCGTTCCAGCGACCCCAGACTCCGACTCCGTCCGGTTGCCCTTTTACGGCAAGTGCTTCCGCTAACCCGCCGGCGAATGCTGATTGAGGCAGCAATGACTGAATTGCCCGGACGAACACCATATAGGTAGCCCCGGAGCAATAAGTTGTTCGGGCAAAGGATGGGTTCACTCGAAGTATTCCTCCTTGTGCATAAACGGCCGATTGGAGATCGCGTGTGGCGGCAACGGTCGCTGAGTAGCCACCCCCGATTGGCATCGAATTGAGAAGCGCGAGAATGACGCGATTCGGGTCGCTGCCTGTAAGCGGAACACTTTGTGTGCAGACCGGCGACAAGAGTAAGAGCAGGAGGCCAATGGAAAAAAGACGAATCATAGAAACAGCGGTATACCCTTACTATGTTGGATCAGGAAACGCTGCTGGCAACAATCATCTGATGCGTGGGCTAACAGTCGAGAAGTCAGGAGTTGCAGGAGTTCAGGAATCAGGATGTAAATATCCGTGGCGGGAACAGATCGAAGTCTCATCGCATGGAGGCCGATTTAATCACCATCCACAGACCGGAAAGCCGACGTCTCATTCTGCAACTCCTGCAACTTCTCTGACTTCTCGGAGATTATGTTTGCGGGTTTTGCTGGGCTGGTATAGTGTTCGATTGAACATCTATGTCCCAACTCACTGCACGCCAGCAGGAAGTCCTCGATTTCATTCGGCAACAACAACGCAAAACGGGCTTTCCACCATCCAGTCGCGAAATTCAGGCTCACTTCGGATTCCATAGTCAGACTGCTGCGATGAATCACCTTCGAGCTTTGGAGCGAAAAGGAGTCATTACGCGGACGCCGGGCAAAGCTCGTTCGGCTGTTGACACTAATTTTCGGTTTCTGTCGGGCTTCCATCCGATCCCGGTTCTAGGCCAAATTCCGGCAGGGATGCCCAGCGAGGCATCGGAATGGTCTGAGGCAAGCCTGGCTGTCGATTTGGTGGCCTTCGGGGTCGAGGATCGGTCGGAAGTTTTCGCCCTCAAGGTTCGGGGCGATTCGATGGTCGGCGCTCAAATTGCCAATGGCGACACGGTGATTCTTCAGAAGCGCCCGCCGAAAAATGGTGATATCGTTGCGGCACTAATTGACGGCGAATCGACCTTAAAGCGGTATCTTCTCGATCACGGGGAACCATTCCTTAAAGCGGAAAATCCGGCCTACGCAGATCTTCTCCCGGCTGTGGAACTCACGATCCAAGGGGTCATGATAGGCCTGCTTCGAAGGATTCCCTAGTCTGGACAGCTCACAAATTCTTAGAGCGTAAGCAAAAGCTCCAGCTTTTGCAGTCTGTCTTGATGAAAAGGCAAAAGCTGGAGCTTTCGCTTACGTAGCCGGAAGCCGACGTCTCATTCTGCAACTCCTGAACTCCTACTACTCTTGACTTCTTCCCCGTGGAATCCGAGCCGCCGGCCGAGTGAGGCGTCCAGCTTCGCTGCGAATAAGGCGAGAAAACAGGCAGCAAAAAAAGGTTCGAAAGGGAACGTGGAGCCGTAGGGTACCCGAGTGTTCGGGTTTGGCATGTTCGTCCAAATAAATGGGAGCAGCTGCATGAAAAAGAAAAGCAGGAGAAATCGAAATTCGCGTGGACCCTTTTTGAGGGCTGTCCATGCCCCAGCGACGCTTAGGAGGAACAGAACGGGAAGTTTCTCAGCTCCGATCGGGAGTACTATGCAAACGTTGCAAAAGCCGTAAATCAGTCGGTAGCCGACATCCAGGAGATTATGGCTCGCCACATAATAATGCCAGTTATAACTTGGGACCCGTTCTCCGAAATCGTGAGCTAGATGGTAGGTATCCACCCACAAAAAGTTAGTTAGATAACCCGTGTATAGCGGATCTCTAAAATAGACTACCCTCGGAATCCAGGAAGGCGTAGTGATAAGAATAAGTAACAGCACCGCACTCAGATATTTAGGGAGCAGTCGGAGCACTTTTGTTTGAAAATGCGGACTCAGTTCTCCAGCTCGTGGCGGCATCAGGATTTCGGCCAGGAATAAAACACTAAAGGAGGCGGCGGCATCGAAGATGGCGCTTGGGCGTGTGAGGTAGGCAAGCCCTGTAAAAGCCGATCCTAGCAAAAGCCAAAAGACTTTCCGTTCTCGAAGATATTGGAGAAAGGCGATGATAACCCAGACCAGGAACAGAACATAAAGCGGTTCAGTTAAGAGCCGTTCGCCTGCTATACGCCACATAAATCGATTGCCGGCGACACACAATGCCGAGATCGCCGCCACGGATGGACTTCGAAAAAAGCGAAGGACGCCGAAATAAACCGACCCGATCACGAGGGTCATCGCTACAACATTTACCTGTCCCAAAAAAAACAGATTCCCGTTTCCAATCTTGGTGGCGATCGCCAATGCAAATGGGTAAAGCGGCTGGCGGTGAGGCACGTCGCGAATATAATCCATGGAAAAATTTCCCATTAGAAAATGCTGAGCAAAGGCGAGGTATTGCTGAGAATCAGTCGAAACTAACGTTTCCTTTCCCGCCGCAGCGTGGACATTCATGGCCAGGATGTTCGTTACCAGGTAAACAGAGGTTGCAACGAAGTAGGCTGACATCAGCAAGATGACAAAGCGGAATTGACTGAGACCGCTTTTGTGTCTGTTCTGGGGAGAATTTGTGAATTCGGCCGCCATGGTACGATGAAAACTCCTTACGTGACTTCATTGCACCGGGTGCAAGCGCCGCGACTCAGTTGCGCGGTCCATTGCCAACCGGTATGCGGCAAGTACCCGTTCCCGGAAGTGGTCCCAGGTGAACTGCTCCAGCACCCGTTTACGTCCGGCCGCACCATACCTCCGAACCAGGTCCGGACGGTCGTACAAGAACTGAATAGCGGCTGCAAGAGCGTCAACGTCGTCGGGCGGGATGACTACCCCGTTCACACCATCCACCACAACGTCGCCCGCTTCCCGCGTTGTGATCTGCGCAAGAGCGCACGCCGCAGCTTCGTAGGTTGTTTTGGCGCTCCCTTCGAGAGAGGAGGGAAACACGTGAACGGAACCCGCCCGAAAGACATTCTCCACGTCCCCCCTGAATCCGAGCACCGTTACATTGGACGGCAAGTCAACCAGGTACGGCTTGATCTCCTCGTGGGGGTAGCCGGCGAGCCAAAGTTCTGCACGCGGGAGTCTAAGCTTCTTCCATGCCTCAATCAGGGTATGCACGCCCTTTCGCTTGATTAATGCACCGACAAAAACCGCGCGGAAGAGCGGTGGTGGTGGACCGGGTTGAAAGCGGTTAACGTCTACTCCTTGTGGCATGCTGTACAGCTTTTCGTTTGGAAATCCCAGTACCCGAAACGAGTCTGCAGCCTTCTCCGATTCTACGAGAACCAAATCTGCCAGTTCGTACTCCTCCAGAGATTCTTGGCGGCTGATAAGTAGGCGGTTTAACCAACGTTGCGGGATTGGAGCATTCTCCATCGCAATCTCGTGTTCCATCTTGGGAGGAAGCACTTTCCCCTTCTGCCGGTGCCACGTCGGAATTTCTAGAAGAGACGGAATCCCGAGTGACTTTGCCACGCGCAAGGCGTGTAACGCGCAGCCAGACCAGACGTGGAAGAGATCAAAGCGGCCCGTCTTGAGAAATTGCGCGGCCACCCGATCGACCGCTCGCTTTTTGGCTGCGTAATAGTATTTCCGTTCCAGATTCGATAAGAGCCGTACGGGATGGAACCGCAGTGTCTTCATTTTGCGCCGATCGATATCCGGAGCTTGGACGCCATACGATATCGCTTTGCCCAAAAAGGGCTGGATACCGCGAATAGTTTCGTGGGCGACAAGGTCCAGACCGACCCCGCCGATTCTGGCAGAGATCGCATAAAGGACGCTGTTTGGTAGATTCTTTTGAGACATGGAAAAACACGCTTCTGGAAAACTATAAATTGTTGCTTTTCGCTAAGGCGCGCCGTGCCGGCTATTGACTCTGAGTTCCGACTCGACCCGGTCGATCACCATCGCTGCGCTCACGCGTGTCATGCATGCGTGACCATGCGGGCATTGCGACAGCCGGCGGAAATTACACGGTGAACAAGGCAGATCGGCGCGGACGACTGCTTGCGGGCGATCATACGGACCAATATGAACTGGATTGGTCGGTCCGAATACGCTCACCACCGGACGGTCGAGGGCAACGGCAAGATGCATCGCACCGGAATCGTTGGTCACGCATACCGCCGCTCGCTTCACAATGGCCGCGAGCTCGGCCGGAGTGGTCTGGCCCGAAAAATCGATCGCGCCACGACAGAGCTGCGTAATCTTCTTGCAGCGCCTCCGATCGCGTTTCCCTCCCAAGACCACTACGCCAAAACCCTGTTTTCTAAGCCATTGCCCGACTTCCGCGAATCGCTCTGGATGCCAGTGCTTCGTCTCCCAAAGGGTACCGGGAACCAGTGCACCGAATTGTTGCAACCCATATTGTTCGAGGAGCCTTTGCGCGGTCGCCTCAATCTCGCCGGACAAATAGATTCGGGAGTCGATTGTGGAATCGTCCAGGCCGAGTATCGGTGTTAGCCATAGGTACCGATCGATTGCGTGGACATCGAGCGTGGGAATAGGGATGTGATGTGAATAAGCAATCCAGGATCCTTCCCGCGCGCCGGTCCATCCGTGCCGGGGAAAATCGCGAAGCGCATGATGCCCGGAAGCAAGTCGCATCCGGCGGATAGGCCGGTCAAAGCCAATGCGCACAGGCGCACCGGTCGCGAGGGTTATGAGTGCAGAGCGCATTTGACCGTGCAAATCGATTACCAAATCATAGCGGGCTTGCCGGAGTCGTCTGAGCAGCCGGAGCGGTTCCGTCGTCGCGGTCCAATTCCGGCCAAGTTGCGCAAACTTCTGGCGGTCAAAAAGCACAATGCCTGAAAGGTCAGGGTGATGACGTACCAACCCGGCGTTCTCCGGGGTAATGAGCCAGTCGATCTGGGCGCTGGGAAAACGGGCGCGCAATTTCGGTAACACAGGTATCGTATGTACGACGTCGCCCAATGCCGATGGCTTGATCAGCAGGATCCGAGAGAAATTTTGGGAGCTAAGCAATTCAGTTTTCAAATCGACCCGGGTGGCATTCTACAAAGAGCAGCAGTTCCTAGGTCATCGGCGACGTGCCGAAAGCCGTCCAAAGATTTCTTTCATCGTAGCCGAGAAACGATGCCGGCTCTGCTCGCGGTGTACGACCTCCTCGTCCGTGACCCAGTTGAGCTGAATCACGCGCCGTTCGCCGACAAATGGCTTGTGGCCGTGCCAAGAGTTGTCACTCCGCTTGAATGCAAGGAGGGTTCCTGCTACCGGCGGCACCTCGAGAACTAGGTCATCAAAATTATTCTTCGATCGCAGCAGTCGCAGGCATCCCCCGGCACATTCCCATTTCGAGTTGAGATATAGCAGCACCGTTATAATTTTCGTCTTTGAGTCGGTGTGGATTTTTCCGTCCTTCTCCGAGCAACGGCCGCGCACAGTGATCATTGTCGGCCGGTCTGTTAGATCGATTGAAAATTTGCGCCCAACCGCTGCGCGGAACTCGGGCCCAATGAGATCGTCAGTCAATTCTTTGAACTTTGGCCCGAATCTTACCTCGCTAAGCGGGAAACTGCCGCTCTTATTTATTTTCGGGTAGTCGTCGCTAATCGCTTCGCACACCTGCGGTTTCACAAACTCCCTTACGACAAGATACTCGAATGGCTCTCGGCTTAGCGGCGTTTGTTCAAATCCCTCCAAATTCAGCGTCATAGCCACTGGTATCTTTTCATCAAGTTTTTTCAAGTTTTTGAGGTCGTATTGCAGGCGGGATGTCTGTTTACACGAAATTCTCGTTTGACCCATGAGCTTATGCGCAAACTAACGAAATTGAAAAACCAATCTTTATACGGTGAGCTGAGATTGAAAATCGTTCAGCCGCGTAAGCCTTTGCGAAGGGCAATTCGGGTTGCGGTCGCTGAATGGATTTTGCAAGTTGACTTGATGTAGATCGTCTTGCCATCGTCGATGCGCGTATGAAAATTTTCACGGCGTTCCTTATTGTGTGTTTGGCGAGCACTGCAGTTGCACAAGAAGAGAATGTGTTTGGTTACAGGGATGCGGTCCAGAAGGCCGAGGCCCTCTCGAAACAGCCTTTTATGCCCCAGAACCAGGAGCTTTCGCGCGACCTTCAGAATCTGGATTATGATCTTTATCGCAGGATACGCTTCCTTCCGGAGCGGTCTGTCTGGCGAAACTTGCCCTATCGCCTCGGATTTTTTCATCCAGGCTACTACTTTAAGCGACGGGTGCTGTTTCAAGAGATCGAGAAAGATCGTATTCGCGATATCCCGTTTTCTCCGGAATACTTTTACTACGATAACCCGCTCAGTTTCGGCGGGCATGAGAGCTTCGTGGGCTTCAAGGCTTTCGTTCCATCGGGCCAGCCCGGCGTTCAGGATGAGTTTATGTCGTTCCTCGGAGCGAGCTATTTTCGTGTAATTGCCAAAGGCCTGCACTGGGGGCTCTCTTCGCGCGGGCTCGCCGTAAACACCGGTATTGGTCAACCGGAAGAATTTCCGGATTTTCGCGAGTTTTGGATGCGGAAGCCGAACCCAACGGATGATTTTTTGAAGTTTTATGCGCTCCTCGACAGTGAAAGCCTAACGGGTGGCTACGAGTTCGTTGTGCAATATGGTGCAATTACGACCATGGATATCAAGGCGACCATCTTTGTGCGAAAAAAGCCGGAGGTACTCGTTTTAGCGCCGCTTACCAGCATGTTCTATTTCGGGGGTGATACGGTGAATAAACCGACGCTCAAGCCCGACTATCAACCAACGGGCAAGACCGAATTTACGATGAACAAAACGGATTTTCACCGACGCGAATTTCGTCCACAAGTCCATGACTCTGATGGGCTTTTACTTGATACCGGCTCCGGCGAAAAGCTTTGGGCGCCATTGAACAATCCCAGATCAGTAAGTGTCCGCCGGTTTTCAAACGTGCTGTCTTATTCGCTGATACAGCGGGATCGGAGTGTGAATGATTACCTCGATCGCGAAGCAGAATATCATCTGCGACCAAGTGTTACGGTGATTCCGAAAAGTGATTTCGGGCCAGGCTTTGTCCGCCTTGTTGAACTTCCGAGCAGCGACGAATACTCGGATAACATCGTTGCCGGTTGGGAACCTCAAACCCCACCGGAGCAGGGTACGAGTTTCGAATTTGCTTATCAAATGAAGTGGCGCGGGGACGAACCGGACACCAATCAATTTCGGGTGCTTTCGACAACTGTGCGGCCGAGCCCGGCCTCCAACGAAACGCGATTCGCGATCGAATTTGGGAAGCCGGACAATCGGGAAACGATTCCCGTGGCCGAACTGCGACCGTATATCCTGGCGGGTCAAGGTGCGCAGGTTAAAGATGTCCAATTCACTCCGACTGACAGGGGCTGGTTGGTCGGCTTCACAATTTTCGATCCGAATTCTTCTCAGCCGATGGATATCAGCTGTGTTATATTGCGGGGTAACACTTTCTGCTCTGAGAAATGGCAATATCTCCTGAATATATAGCGCTGCTTCGTGTCGGAATCCGGTCTTCGCCCGAATGGAAAGAGGCTTGGGACCGCATTAATGATTACCTAGATGCGCTAAAGACGCCCGAAAGCATCGATCGGGAGCTTATTCTGCTTTCGAGTTTCGAACGGGCGATTGCCCGGAAACGGCAGGAGCCGTTTACTCCAGCGACCGAACTTGCTTTCGATGAGGTCCAGAAAAATCTTGATCATTCTCTAAGACACTTGATCGATCAAGGCGTTCCGGACGACTGTCGCCTGATCGAGGAGCGGGTGCGGCTCTATCTGACCGAGAATGTCGATGGAAATATCCTTGGTCGGACAGCGGAGTTGTCGGAGGAAGTTCTCCACGCGCTGCGCGACGTCAAGCTCCAGGCGGCGCCGAACCTTCAAGTGGCGAGCATAACCGCGCGTCCGCTCGAATTGTCTTCGGCCGGAAAAGGATTTGTTAGTCTTGCTGCGAAACTTTCTCCAATCGGCGCAAATCGCATTTTAGGGTGGGTCATCGGGCTGGCTATTCTCGGGCTGCTCGTTTTCGCAAGTCTTTACAGGTAGCAATTTTTCGACGACCGTTTACCGCCTCGCGAGCGAACAGGGTGCGCGGCGATAAAGAAGACCGCGGAGGGAAGTTGAATCTTTCGTTAGGATTATGAATGGAAAGGACAGGTCAAAGAGGTTTGTTGAGCTAGTCGGTTCAGCAACTTTTGAAGAGGCTTTTCAAAGGAAGGTCCGGCAACGACGCTGGGGGGTTGCTCTGGTCACTGTCGGGATTTCCGTGGTCGGTTTGTGGTTGATGTTCGACATTGTCGGAGCCAGGGGTTGGACGCCTCTCGCGGTAGCGGAGACAGGTTTGTTCGGTCTTCTATTCACCTCGTTGTCATTCGGATTCACTCAGGCATTTCTCGGCTACCTGGTTCTCGCCGAAGGGCAAGAAAGGCTCAAGATCACGAATACTCTGGACGAGGACACTACTCTTGCGTCTACGGCGGTTGTGATGCCTGTCTTCAACGAGAATGCAGAAACCGTCTTTGGGAATATTTGCGCCTTGTACAATTCTTTGCGAGAAAGAGGTGAGCTTGATTTGTATGATTTTTATATCCTGAGCGATTCAACCGACCCGGCCAAAGCGGTGGAGGAGGAGTTGGCGTGGTCGGATATTTGCCGTCAAACGAGTGGATTTGGTAAAATCCACTATCGCCGGCGAAAACTACCGGTGAATCGAAAGAGTGGAAATGTCGCAGATTTTTGCCGTCGTTGGGGTCATCGCCATCGTTATATGGTGGTTCTCGATGCTGACAGCGTGATGACCGGTGCGGCCGTATCTTCTTTGGTTCGGTTAATGGAGACCAATCCGCGCGCCGGAATCATTCAGACGATGCCGCGACTTGTCAAAGCTGAAACTGTCTTTGGCCGAATTCAGCAGTTTGCGTCGCGCCTTTACAGCCCGATTTTCGCCGCCGGTTTGAATTTTTGGCAGCAGGGTGCGGGTAATTATTGGGGGCACAATGCGATTATTCGGGTTTCACCGTTTTTAGCGAGCTGCGGGCTTCCGGCTTTACCAGGCAGGGAACCGCTCGGTGGAAGAGTCTTGAGTCATGATTTCGTCGAAGCGGCTCTAATGCGAAATGCTGGATCGGAAGTCTGGTTCGCTTACGATCTGGATGGCAGTTACGAAGGATTGCCGCCGAATCTTACCGAGTACGTGAAGCGCGATCGACGCTGGTGCCAAGGGAACCTGCAGCACATGTGGTTTTTCTTGGCCCAAAATATCCGACCAATCAGTCGGATCCACCTGGTTCAGGGGATCCTTGCCTATTCGTCTGCTCCTCTTCTGGTCCTGTTTCTTCTTTTGGGCGCGTTTCAAGCAGGAATTGACCATCTGCGTGAGAAGATTGGGACGTTTCCAGCGGCTTCAGCCGCCGTGCTTTTTCTGATGACATTGACTTTGTTGTTTGGTCCCAAGGTGCTCAGCCTGCTTCATCTTTTTTCGCGCCCGAAGGAGCTCGCCGCTTTTGGGGGCCCGGTCCGAGTGCTTTTGGGCGTTATTTTAGAGACGTTGTTTTCGATCTTCACCGCCCCGGTTCTTATCTGGTTCCACACCAGGTTTGTCCTTCGCAACATTGCTGGAAAAACCGTTACGTGGCATACTCAAACACGCGATGGTCGTGCTGGACCGCGCTGGTTGGACATCATCGCCGAGTATTGGCCGTTGCCGGTAGTCGGAGCTGGACTCGGTGCGGTGGCCTGGTGGATTGCCCCTAGCTATTTGGCTTGGGTTTCTCCGATACTGCTTGGGCTGTTGTTAGCGATACCGATAGCGCAATTCAGTGGTCGCGTTGACTCGTTTCGTCAGTTGTTTCTGACTCCTGAAGAGCTTCAGCCGCCGGGAGAACTTTGTGCGCGGTTTAAGTTGCAGCTCCGCGACGGTGATCAGTTCGTTCACGCTCTGCTCGATCCTTTCTACAACGCAGTGCACGTTTCGCTTCAGCGGAGACGCGAGACGAGCGCTCCCTGCGTTGATGGATATATCGTGTCTTTGGCTGACAGACTTTTCAAGGAGGGTCCGGAAAGTTTGACGCCTCAACAAAAACGAGCGCTGCTCGGGGACGGCGAGACTCTGGGTCGGCTGCACAACCTGATCTGGAAGACACCATCGGGATTGATGAACCCTGCATGGGCCCGGGCGCTTGCGCAGTATCGGTCTTCAAGGCGTGGTGTCCGACCTCAGCCAGAAGCGATCGAAGCCATGCTGGCGAGCGAACGGCCTGCTGCCGCGTGATAAGAAAGCGCTTGGTTAGCCTGCATCGCTCACAAATCCTTAGAGATTTGTGAGCGTTGCAGGCTGTGGCAGCAGAATTCTCCGGCTGCGCCGAAAATTCTACTGCTTTTTTAAGAGAAGAGTCTAAAACACTTTGTTTCGATCCATTTATTTTCAAAACCTGCTTTTAGCCAGACGCGCAGTGTCTGTCTAAAAGCTTCCTAACCCGCAATGAGTTCGTCGATTCTTAAAGCGTGTGATTTTTGGGGGTCAGCGCGCTTTTCTTATCAGGTTTCGCAATGAAACGACTCATCGCCGGGGGACTACTTCTACTGATCGTCGCCATTGGGGTCTTCCTGTGGCGGCAGAATCAGAATTCCGTTTCGTCGAGCCAGATCGCGCCTGCTGATTGCCTGGTCTACTTCGAGCTGCCAAATCTGCTTGAGACGGCAAAACGTTGGCCTAATACGGCCCTCTCCCAAATTCTTGGAGAACCATCGGTACAACGTTTCCTGAGGCAACCGGTTTCGAAGATCCCAAAGAGCTGCCAGAGCGCCTGGGCGTCACTTTGGACGCTGCGCTGCAGTGCGCTTTTTTTTGGCATGACCGATCCCAAGCGCGAGAGTTGGGTCTGCGGCTTTCAAACTTCGGCGGATCAAAAAGTCTGGCGCAGGGAGATTAGCAACATATTCAGCAGTCTCTTCGGACAGAGGGTCCAAGAAATCGCGCTAGATCATGATACCCGAGCCGGGCCCGTCCCAGTCGAGGCTGGGAAAAATGGAGCGCTTACCTATTGCGTCCATGTGGGTTCGTGGATCTTGCTGAGCCGGAGTATCGATTTGCTGACCGATGCAAGTCGCAATGCGAGGATGGCCTCCGGCGGATTGCAGTCAGTAAAATTGTTTCAGGAATGCCTTTCAAACGTTAAAGCAGGCTACGATATCCTGTGCTTCGTCCACGGTAGACCTTCGATCGATTTGTCCAGCGGTTTGCGTTGGCGTTTCCGTGAAGATGCGTCTCAGGACACCGCTCCTGCGGTGGTCGCGGCGACGACGATAGACGGAACGCAGCTTCGGGACACGATCTTCACCCTAACCGATACGCTTGCTCCTTCCAATCTGCTCGATCGAAAAGGATTGGCGATGACGAGTCCAACGACGATCGGTTATCTGGCTTCACGCGTTAATCCATCCGAGATTTGGCGGTGGTGTGACCAACTCTCAGGGGAATGGCTGATTGCCAAAACCATTCGAGATTACATGGGCGAGGCGAAATCGTTCGGCATTGACCCGCACGAACTGGACGCGCTGCTTTCCTGTGTCGAAATCATCGTTGATCGTGACCCTAACGCTGATTCTCTGAATGCCGCCTTCTCACTCGGGGTTACCGATCCGGAAAGAATTCAGCATTTGATTGATCAAATCGCGATGGAGAGATTTCCGGATCGATGCAGAAGAATCGAAATCGCTTCTGTCCCCGCATATGTAATGCAGCTAAACGGGAACATTCCCATTGTCTCCGGTCTCGTCGGGCGTCAACTTTTGGTTGCTTGGAGCAGCTCGGAATTTGCAGAGCTCGTACACCGCTTACAGAGCGATAATGCGGGACTGGATAACAACGCTGAATTCAAGGCGATTGCGAAGTTGGTGGATGAACCGGCCGACCTGTTCGTCTACCTTGACGCCAAGACGGGCTTTAAGAGCCTCTATGATGTGTCCAGGCCGATGCTCGTTTTCGGAGTCGCACTGATTCCTGCGCTCAATCAGTACATTGACGCCATGACCTTTCCGGAGACCGGCGAAATTAGCAAACACCTGAGTCCAATTGTGCTTTCTCGGCACAGGGTGGCGCATGGTGTGGTGGACGAATCAGTAGGGCCGATAACGGCGTATGAGGCGTTGGCGCTTATTTCGGGAACCGCTGTCGCGATGGGTTTACTGGGGCATTAGCCGAAGCTAACAGGTCAAGAATTCAAGAATTCAAGAAGAACTGACAGTGTTTCGCGCCGAACTTCACATCGCACCGTTCTCGAATTCTTGAATTCTCGACTTCTTGAATCCTTGAATTCTTCCTACAAGACAGGACGTTTCTTCAGCATCGTGACGAATGCGCGTGTTGCAGCGGTCTGGTTTCGGGTTCTCTGCTGTACCAGACCAATTGGCCGCCACATATCAGCACACTCAATCTCTACCGACACAAGGCTGCCGAGCCGGCGTTCTTCATCGACGGTTGTCAACGGCACGATCGAGATGCCATCTTCAATTTCGACTGCGCGTTTCACCGTTTCGATGTTGTCAAATTCCATTGTCCGCCGAATCACGACTTTGTTTGTCTTCAAGATTCGATCAATTGCTTTCCTGGTTGGCTGATCGAATGCGAAGGAGATAAACCGCTCGTTGTCTAACGCATTGATAGGAACGCTGCGACGTTTTGCCAGGTGGTGGTTTGGCGCACAAATGAGCACCAACTTATCCTTCCAGTAACTCTCCACCGTCACCCCTTTACGGCGCGTCGGAAACGCTACCAACCCGAGGTCGACATCGCTGTCAGCGACTCTTTGGTAAACCTCCGCGGAACGAAGATATTCTACATTCACTTCAACCGCAGGGTAGGAATTCCGGAATAACTTGAGGTTCCGAGGTAGCTCGTGGAGGCCGATGCTGTGGACTGTCGCAATCCGCAACTCTCCAGCAACAGTTGTCTGCAGCTCCTGCAGACGATCACTCAGGCTGTCGTATGCGCGCAATATTTCTTTGCTGGCCTGCAGAAACGCTCGGCCCTCTGCAGTGACCGAGAAGGTTTTTTTTCCGCGCTCAATAAGTGCGACTTTGAACTTTTCTTCCAGGGCTCGAATCTGCTGGCTTACTGCGCTCTGCGTGATTGCATTTAGTTTGGCCGCCTTGGAAAAACTCGCAGTCTCAACCAGATCACAGAAGACCTTGAATGTTTCAAGCTGCATCAGCAAAAGCTTTGATACCAGGCTGGGCTCAGAATAAGTTCAGCTAATAGGCTAGTCAATGGAGTCCAGCATCGCAGAAAATCTTGAAACGGTTCGAGCAGTTATCACAGAGTCGGAACGGAGATCAGGGCGGCTTGCCGGGAGCGTCGAATTAATAGCTGTCAGTAAGACTCATCCTCCTGAGATAGTCCGACAGGCTGTCGATGCGGGTCAGCTCCTCTTTGGTGAGAACAGAGTGCAAGAGGCGAAAGCGAAGATCCCTGACCTGCCCGCAAAGCTGCGGTGGCATTTGATTGGGCATCTCCAGACTAACAAGATCCGGCAGGCATTACCACTATTTGAGGTGATTCATGGCGTGGATTCAGTCGAACTTTTGGACGAATTTCAGCGTATTGCCGGAGATCTCGGTCTCTTTCCCAGAGTCTTGTTGCAGGTCAATGTGGCCGGGGAATCTTCCAAATTCGGGTTTTCCCCCCAACGGTTATTGTCGCAGGTCGAACAAATTTCTCGAGCTGACCGAGTTCAGATCGAGGGACTCATGACCATTCCGCCGCCAAGCCTCAACGCGGAAGATTCCAGGGGATACTTTGTTCAGTTGCGGCAGCTGCGTGACCGGTTGGAAATGGAGTTTCGGTTTCCTCTTCCGCACCTGTCGATGGGTATGAGCGGCGATTACCGCGTGGCAGTTGAGGAGGGTGCAACTTACGTGCGGGTGGGTACGGCGATATTTGGTCAGCGACGGGCAAAATGACCATACTCAAGAACTCGAGAACTCAAGGACTCGAGGACTCAAGAAGTTAAGAGGTCACAAGGCGGGAGGCCTCGTTAAACCGCCTTTCGCCAGTACGAGGGCCAGCCAACCGGACAGCATACCAATACCGCCTATCGGTGTGATCGCGCCGAACCATTTGAAATTGGTCAATGCCATTGCATACAGCGATCCACTGAAAATCACCACTCCGATCAGAATCAAGCAATATGCAAATCGCGGGAGAGGCCGCCATCCGCTGATGACCAGGAGCATCACTGCGTGCACCAGATGATAGAGCACTGCAGTGCACCAAAATTCGGCAGTGCCCAGCTGTTCCAAGAAACTCCGGAGAACGTGCGCTCCAAATGCACCGAACAAAACGCCAAAAAACCCAATAACAGCCGCAGTTTTGCGTGCCAATTGATTATTCATTATTTCTCGAGTCCTTGAGTTCTCGAGTTCTTGCTTACTTCAACTTCGCTTCTGCCTCGGCCAGATATTGCCGATCCCCGGCATCCGTCGGTTTGAGTTGTTTGACCTTTGACCACTCTGTTTTGGCTTCCTGCGTTCTCCCCATCGATTCTAGCGCCTCGGCGTACGCGGCATGATGCATTATCCGCTGAGGCGCGGCAGCGATGGCCCTCTGAAAGTACTCGATGGCCTTTTCTTTCGAAGCCGGCGGAAGTTGACCATACAACGCTTGCGCGATGCCCTTCAGGATAGGATTCAAGGTGGCCATGTCGAAGTTCCAACGGGCAAGAATGAGCAAAGCTAAATCGTTTCTGGGATTCAGCTCGACAGCCTTTTCCGCCTCCGATTTAACAACCTTGGAGTATTCCATCTTCGTTTTGCTATCTAGGAAGTCGGTCATCTTTCCATAAGCGATCGAGAGACAGACGTGCGCGTCAGAGTTATCCGGCGCCTCGCGGACCGCCTTTTTCGCATATTCCAGGCACAGGTTCGCATAGCGTAATTTTTCCGACCGATTTTTTACCGCATCGATCTTGTCCGAATAATCCTCCGACAATTTAATGAGCACATCGGGATTATTCGGGCTAATTTTTTCCGCCTGTTTCAGTGCGTCGATAGCGGCATCCGCTTGTTCTTGTGCATCGAGCTGATCGGCTTTGCGGATCAGGGTTGAAACATCCTGGCTTTGGCCCGTCGGTATGAAAAGAGCCGAGTACATCGCGGCGATGGCGAAAAGAAGGTATCGAAAGGTCACACTGTTCCTCCGCATGGTTTACCATCGGAGGTGAATGGTCTTTTGCAAGGCGATGGTATGTAGAATCCCGTTGACAGGGCGATGGCTTAACCCTAGTTTGCGACTCTTTTTCGGGAGAGCTTTCATGAAGACGTTTTCAGCCAAGGCGAGCGAGGTAGAGCGAAAATGGTACATCGTTGATGCGAAGGACCGGTCGCTTGGTCGTGTCGCCGTGACGGTGGTAAATCTTCTTCGTGGCAAAGGGAAGC
>Ga0207862_1000244_pt1 | contig 16060 bp, 16 predicted proteins | sample LuqExpMetageno81_FD_187838 | JGI IMG/M metagenome (GOLD analysis project Ga0207862, IMG submission 187838) | Tropical forest soil microbial communities from Luquillo Experimental Forest, Puerto Rico - Sample 81 (SPAdes) | ecosystem: Environmental > Terrestrial > Soil > Tropical forest ... | reverse complement strand
CCAATTCGCCGCTGCAGGGATTTCTGCCGACGGATCGCCTGGTCGCCGAATGGTGGATGAACTCTGAGCGGGTGAAGACGTTGCTGGCCACTGGCCGCACTGGTCCATTTCGGTTGGAAGCAGACGTCGAGGTGCCCCACCAGATCTATGGGTGGAAGGCCGATCCCGCCGCCCGCGCCAGGGCCGCCGAAGTGCAGGACCGAAATCGCGAATTGCTGCAGTCCGCATTCTCTCGTGGTCTGGTGTGCCTCGGCTACGAACGTGACGCCGAAGACAACGGCCGCTTTCAGCTCGGACACTGGGACGAGAAACTGTCGTATGCACCTAAAATCTAGCGTTCTAGGTCGACTATGAAAATCGATGCCATCACACTCCGCGAACTGCAAATCCCGCTGGTTCATTTTTTCGAAACCAGCTTTGGCCGCACCTATGAACGCCGCGTCCTGCTGGTCACGCTGCATTGCGATGGCCTTGAGGGTTGGGGTGAGTGCGTCGCCGGCGAGGAACCGTACTACTGCGAGGAGTACATCGACGGCGCATGGGACGTGATCGTGCGATATCTCGCGCCGTCACTGCTGGGCAAGACGCTGCAAGCTGGCAGGGAAGTGCCTTCTCTGTTGGGCAAAGTTCGCGAGCACCGCATGGCCAAAGGCGCATTGGAGAACGCCGCCTGGGATGCCGAGGCGCATCAGAAAGGCTTGCCTCTGTGGAAGCTGCTGGGCGGTTCGCAGCGCGAGATCAACTGCGGCGTCAGCATCGGCATTCAGGATTCGCACGAGCAACTGTTGCAGAAGATCGAAACCGAACTTGCTGCCGGATACCAGCGCATCAAGCTGAAAGTGAAACCCGGGTGGGACGTTGATGTGCTCGAAAGGGTTCGCGCCCGCTGGCCCGACATCTTGCTGAGTTGCGACGCGAACTCTGCCTACACCCTCAAAGATCTTAATCACCTGAAGACCTTCGACCGTTTCAAGCTGCTTATGATCGAGCAGCCGCTGTGGAACGATGACTTCTATTTCCACGCGCGGTTGCAGAAGTCCATTGAAACTGCCATCTGCCTCGACGAGGCTGTACGAAGTTCGCGCGATGCCGAAGCCGCGCTGGAGCTGGGTTCTTGCCGCATCATCAACATCAAGGTCGGCCGCATCGGCGGCTTCACCGATGCCGTTGCTGTGCACGATGTCGCCCACCGCTTCGGGGTGCCCGTATGGTGCGGAGGCATGCTCGAATCCGGCCTCGGCCGCTCCCATAATGTGGCACTCTCGACGCTGGTGAACTTCAAGCTGCCCGGCGATGTATCCGCGTCCAAGCGTTATTGGAAAGAAGACATCATCGAACCAGAGGTGGTAGTTTCGCCGGAAGGAAGGATTGCTGTCACCGACAAGCCCGGACGCGGCTACGAGCTTCGGCCTGACCTGATCGAGAAACTCACCGTTCGCAAGCAGACGCTGAAGGCGTAATCTGCTTGGATGCAGCGTCGCGTAACTGCTGAACTCTTGGACGATGACCTCGGCACACCTGCGGAGCTGGCCGACTCGCTGCACGACCTGAGCCATATTAACGACTGGTTCGGCGGAACGCGCACCACTACCCGTCTGCTTCGTGGAGTCGCAGGCAACAGCGGCGCGACGGACCTGTCTCTGCTGGAAATCGGTGCCGGCTTGGGCCACGTTCCCCTCGCGGCGCAACGACGCCTGGCACGGAATGGCCTCACGCTGCGGGTAACTCTACTCGACCGCCGCTGGACCCATCTGGCACGCAACAGCGTGCCCGCCGTCTCCGGAGACGCAATGCGACTACCGTTTCGCGATGGGGCATTCGACCTAGTGAGCTGCTCGCTCTTTGCCCACCACTTTTCGCCTGAGTCGCTCCCGCACATGTGCAAAGAGGCCTTGCGAGTTGCTCGCCGTGCGGTAGTGATTAACGACCTCATACGCAGCCGGCTTCATCTCTTCCTTGCACAACTTACGCTGCCGATGTTCCGCAACCACATTACCCGGCACGACGGAATCGCCTCCGTGCGCGCTGCCTACACGGTCGCGGAAATGAAGTTATTGCTGCGTCAGGTGCCGGCGCAGAACGCTGAGTTTTCGCGGCACTTTCTGTTTCGCATGGGGGTTGTGCTTTGGAAATGAGGCTTGTGGAGCGGAGACTCTCAGCGACCTTGGATCTGATCGCTGGCTACGCAGTCGAATCACTGCTACCGGATCACCAGCACTTCGCGAATGTTATCGCGGCCCAGGAAGAACTTGATGGAGTTGAAATCGCGAAAAAGGTTCTCAACGTGCCGGTTGTTAAACACCCGCTGTAACTTGTACGGCACTGCAGGTTGTAACTCCAGGGTGTCTTTCGTGGCGATGTTGTACCGGTAGAAGGGCGCTTCCGCGCCGGCGTCTTTCGTGTGGAAGAATGAAAACAGGATAGCCCCGGGCTTCATGCCGACGTGAATGCGTTCGATCACGGGTTTTACCAGAATCTCCGGCAGATAGTCGGCCAAGTCCCAGAACATCACCGCGTCGAACTCCTGCCTCTCAAACCGCAGATTCTCGTCCAGGAAGCGTTCCACGTTCAACGAGGTGCCGCCGTTGCCGTCAGGGACAATGAGCGATTTGTCGGAGGCCAGGCGCAGCAAGTCTTCCTGGTGGAAGCGGTGTCCCAGCCCGATGAAGAACGCGATGTTCGCTGGAGAAGTCGAGCCCAGGTCCAGCACGGTGAGGCCTTCTTCGCGTGCCATCCACTTGATGAATTCACTGAAGCCGGTGGAGCGCCGCTGCACGCGTTCGCCGGGCACAATTCCGCCAGCGCTGTCCTGCTGGCCAGTGCCGCCAAAAATTCTGTTGAACACGCTAGGCGCCATGCTGCCTCATTGTAAGTCAGTTCGGCGGCTGCGCCAATTTAACGAATGCAGGCCATCAGGACCGGCTCATTCGCCGGCGCACTAAAAACGGGACGCCCATAGGCGTCCCGTTCACTTCTTCAATCCCCGGCTAGAACTTCTTGGTTTCAATCAGCGTAGCCTGTGCAATCGTTGCTGCAACTGGCGCCGGCGCAGTTGCCACAACTGGCTTCGGCTCCACGCGAGCCGGGTCCGCTTTCTGAATATCGATTGTCCCCTTGAAGTACGCTCCGTCTTCGATCGCCACCCGGGCGGTCGAAATGTCGCCGGTCAGCGATGCGCTCTTGCGCAGGTCCACGCGGTCGCTGGCAATGACGTTGCCATCGACGCGGCCATGCACAACGACATTGCGCGCCTCCAGGTTGGCGCGCACCCGCCCGTTGGGGCCGATGGTCAGGCTCTGCCCGCGCAGCGAGATCGAGCCCTCCACTTCGCCGTCGACGTACAAGTCCTCACTGCCGGATAACTCCCCGCGTACGATCACTGATTTTCCAATGGTGGCTACATCCACAGATCGCGGGGCATCCGCGCGCGGCGGCTCCATGGGCCGGGCCACGGGAGGCGTCGGCGTTTGCATCGGTCTTAGTGCACTCTGTTCAGGTATGTTCACTTCGTCTTCCTTGCGCGTTGATTTCCACATAGGCTATGGCTCCGTTACTAAACCAAGCGGCCAAGCCGCTGTCACTCGGACACTTACCTCGGTCCCAGACCGCTCTCAAGAGCATACCGAAGTACTGGCCCATGGCCAAATCATTTCCGCGGCCCTGGCCTCGTTGGGAGTGACTTATTAGCGTCGGCCTCGGGGCTTTAACTTGGTTGTAACCCGCATTTTGTGGGTGAGTGTCTCGCCGACAGTCCGTCGCCACTCTCGTATAATTGGACGTTTCGTAGGTCTCTTGCCGCAGCTTTCCCGTTACGGACGACTGCCTCGCTGAGAAAGTTCAATAATGGCTCGATTTAGCCAGGGGTTGTCGATGACTGGGAAGGCAAATCCACCGGTGCGAGACGAAGGACTCATCCCCATGACCGAAATCGAACTGATCCTGGCGCGCGAAATCCTTGACTCCCGTGGCAATCCTACTGTGGAAGCTGATGTCATTCTCGAAAGCGGAGCTCGTGGCCGTGCTGCCGTTCCCAGCGGCGCCTCCACCGGCGAGCATGAGGCCGTGGAACTGCGTGACGGCGACAAGTCGCGTTACGTCGGCAAAGGAGTGCTCAAGGCGGCGGACAACGTTAACGAGATCATCGCCCCCGAACTCGAGGGCATGGACGCCAGCGATCAGCGCGAACTCGACACCGTGATGCGCGAACTCGACGGCACTCCCAACAAGGGCAAGCTCGGAGCCAACGCCGTTCTCGCGGTCTCCATGGCTGCCGCGCGCGCCATGGCCGACCATCTCGGCATCGAACTCTACCAATACCTCGGCGGATTCACTGCCAGCCTGCTGCCCACTCCCATGATGAACATCCTCAACGGCGGCGCGCATGCTGACAGCAACGTCGATTTTCAGGAGTTCATGGTCATGCCGGTTGGTGCGCCTTCGTTTGCCGAAGCGCTTCGCTGGGGCGTGGAGACATTCCACACGCTCAAGGCCGTGCTCAAGAAGAAGGGCTACAACACGGCTGTTGGAGATGAAGGCGGCTTCGCTCCCTCGTTGAAGTCCAACTCCGAAGCCATTGACTTGGTGCTGGAATCCATCACCCAAGCCGGATACAAGCCCGGCGAACAGATTGCTATCGCACTCGATCCCGCTTCCAGCGAGTTCTACGACAAGGACAAGAAGAAGTATGTCTTCAAGAAGTCCGACAAGAGCGAGCACTCCAGCGCCGACATGGTGAAGTTCTGGGCCGACTGGGCGCGCCAGTATCCCATTGTCTCCATCGAAGATGGATTTGCCGAGGACGACTGGGAAGGCTGGAAGATGATGACCGATGAAGTAGGCAGCAAGATCCAGCTGGTTGGCGACGATTTGTTCGTCACCAATGTGACCCGCTTGCAGCAGGGCATCGATGCCGGCGTGGCCAACTCGATCCTCATCAAGGTCAACCAAATCGGCTCAGTCAGTGAGACGATCGATGCCATCAACCTGGCGCGCGAGAATGGCTACACCGCGGTCATCTCGCATCGCTCAGGCGAGACAGAAGACACCTTCATCGCCGACCTCGCAGTCGCCACCGGTGCAGGCCAGATCAAGACCGGCTCAGCCTCGCGCACCGACCGCATCGCCAAGTACAACCAACTGCTGCGCATCGAAGAGGAACTCGGCACCGCGGCGCGCTTCAACGGCCTCAAGGCACTGAACTACCACGGCGAACTGGCGAAGAAGGCGAAAGCATAATGCGTCCCAAACCGCTGGTTCTCATCATCTTGGACGGCTGGGGCTATGCCCCGCCGTCCAACGCCAACGCCATTTCGCTGGCCCGCAAGCCCAACTACGACAAGCTGCTGGCTGACTTCCCCAATACGCTCATCCACACCAGCGGGCGATACGTTGGACTGCCCACCGGACAGATGGGCAACAGCGAAGTCGGCCACCTCAACATCGGCGCCGGCCGTGTCGTGTACATGGATATCAGCAAGATCGACGTGATGATTGAGACCGGCGAGTTCGAAAAGAACCCTGCGCTGCTCGATGCCATGGCCAAAGCTCGCACCGGCGATCGGCGCCTGCATCTGTTCGGGCTACTCTCCGACGGCGGAGTCCACTCCCAACAGGCTCATCTCAACGCCATCCTTCGCATGTGCAAGCAGAACGGTGTAGAGCGCGTCTTTGTGCACTGCTTCATGGACGGTCGCGACACGCTGCCCACCAATGGTGCGGTGTACGTTGAGCAACTCCAGCAAAAGATGCGTGAATACGGCGTTGGCAAGATCGCCACGGTGAGCGGACGCTACTACGCGATGGACCGGGACAAGAAGTGGGACCGCGAGAAGAAAGCGTTCGATGCCATGGTCTATGGCGATGCGGAGGGCGGACGCTACTCCGACCCGGTGCAGGGCATAAAGGAATCCTACAACCGCGGAGTGACCGATGAGTTCATCGTCCCATTTGTGGTAGTTGATAGTCGTGGTGAGCCAGTCGGTGCCATCCGCGACGGCGATGTCTGCATCAACTTTAACTTCCGCGCCGACCGCGCTCGCCAGATCACTCGCTGCCTCGCGCGCAACAGCAACTTCACTCCATTAAACGGATCGGAACTTGAAGGAGCTGCCGAACTCGATGCCGTTATCCCGCGCGATCGTGTCCCCAAAGATCTTACCTACATTTGCATGACGCGCTACGACAAGCACTTCACCCTGCCTGTCGTATCGCCGCCAGAGTCGCTCGGCAATATTCTGGCCAACGTGATGGCGAACCTCAACATGCGCAATCTGCGCGTGGCCGAAACCGAGAAGTACGCCCACGTCACCTACTTCTTTAACGGCGGAGTCGAAAAGCCTTTTCCCGGCGAAGACCGCGTACTGGTGCAGTCGCCGAAAGTCGCGACCTACGACCTCAAACCCGAGATGTCCGCGCAGGGCATTGCCGACGCCGTAGTAAAGGCCATCGAAGAGAAGATCTTCGATGTAATGGTGGTGAATTTCGCAAACGCCGACATGGTCGGACACTCCGGCAAGATCCCTCCGACCATAAAGGCTGTGGAGACCGTCGATGCTTGTCTCGGCCAGATTTGGGCCGCCCTGAAGCGCGCCGGGGGAGCCATGATTGTCACCGCCGACCACGGCAACGCCGAGCAAATGATCGACCCGGCCACCGGCGGCCCGCAGACGGCTCATACGACGAACCCCGTGCCGTTCATTGTTGCCGCTGAGTACGCTGTGCCTAGCGGCAGCTTCCAGGGCGACGTCCGCCGCTTTACTCTCAAACCCGACGGAGCGTTGCAGGACATCGCGCCCACAATGCTCGGAATTCTAGGCATCCCGCAGCCCAAAGAGATGACCGGCCACGACCTGCGGGTTGCAGTTGACGAGCCGAAACGCTGAAAGAAAACAGCGTCGCCCGTGCCGCGATCTCGCGGCCGAGGCTCTCCTCTCGTGACGCTCGCGCGGTCTCAACGATGTGTGAGAACTGGAGCGGGAGACGGGAATCGAACCCGCGACCAACAGCTTGGGAAGCTGTGACTCTACCACTGAGTTACTCCCGCTCAGGCCGGTAGACTGCTTGAGTTTAACACTGCTGCAAAATTGCCTGCAATTCGCGCTGCCCCACCGCACAATTCCCAACGCCACGTTGACCGAGTTGGTACGGAGTGGCCCTTTCGTCAACTCTTGATCTTGACTCCTCCCGTCACTGCTCTATGATGTTTCAAACATTTACCGAAAGTTTTGTTTCGGACTCTTTGACTTGTCGCCGACCTTCACATCCCGCGATGTAGCGCAGCTGACCGGCATCAGCCTGCGTCAATTGCAGTGGTGGGATGAGCGAGGCATCGTCGTACCCGCGCGTGACGGTCACAAACGCATTTATTCGCTCGACGACCTCGCCGAAGTTGCCGTCATCTGTGAGCTCCGCGAGCGCGGCTTTTCGCTGCGAAAGGTGCGACATGTCGTGCGCTTCCTGCAGCGCGAAACGGGAAAGCGCCTGGTGGATACGGTGCGCGCCACCTCCGAGTATCACCTTCTTACCGACGGCCACCATATATTTCTCCAAGATTCGGCCCGTGGTGTGGTGGATCTGCTGAAGAACTCGCGTCAACCCATGCTGGCGGTGTGCTTAACCGATACCGTGCAGCGTATCGTCGCCGGAATCAAAGTTGCCAAGAAGCAAATTGCCTCTGAGCGCCCGCTGTATGCTCAGCGGGGCAAGGCTTCATGAGTTTGCGCAAGGCCGGTTTACCCGGCGAAGGAGGGCACGTGATCGGAGAACTTAGCATCTTGAGCGAATGGATCCCCGAACAAATGGAGCCTGGAACCATCTTCGTACTGGAGAACGCCGGCGACGTCGGCGACCAGGAAGATCCCTACTGGGCTGTACTCTCCTGTCCGAAATGCGGTCAGCTCGGTCTGGTCACGCGCAAGCAGGTGGCGGGATTGTTGCCGGTGATCTGCGGCTCCGACAAGTGCCCCGCGCAGTTCTTCATCCGAGACGAACAGATCGTTCTGCGCAAGGCCAGTTGACTTTTGCTGTGAAGCAGCGCGAAGAGTTTTCGGAAGAATGATAATTGCTGCCGGTCAGTCTACCGGCAGGCGAAGAGTTTGGCACGGCTCATGCCGTGCCTTTTCATTTGAGTTGTAACCATCCTTGACCGACAATCGGAGCCGGAACGAAGGTAAGGACCAGTAACAGCACCACCCCAACCGTCAGCGCCAATCGGCCGGCATCGAGCTCCGGCCACGGTGCCACTGCGGGATGCCGCCAGCCCGTGATTCCCAGCAGCACCGCCCACACCAGCCAACCCATCCAGAAGACAGAGAGTACCGCCAAGACTCCCACGGTTGCGATGGTGACCGCCCGGTGTGCTCGAGGTGCGACTGCGTACAGAATGTGACCTCCGTCGAGCTGGCCACCCGGCAGGAGATTCAGTGAAGTGGCGAACATCCCCGCCCAGGCCGCAACGGCAATCGGATGCAACGCGAGCTGTCGTAGCGGAACGGATTGTCGGGACGCCAACAGCCAATGCCCGATTTGGAAGATCAGAGGAAAACCGACGTCAAAGCTCTCCCTTCCCATGGTCGGAACCAAGGGCTTGGACAGCGCGAGCCCCAGAAGCAGGACGGGAAGCGCCACAACAAACCCCGCGATCGGTCCTGCAATGCCGATGTCAAACAACGCCTGTCGCGTTCGAATGGGCGACTTGATGCGAATAAACGCCCCCATGGTGCCGATCAACGTCGGCGCCGGGATGAAAAACGGAAGTGTGGCACGAACTCCATATTTTTCGCACCACAGGAAGTGCCCCATCTCATGGGCCAGCAGGATCGACATGAGCGCAGCCGAGAACGGGACTCCCATCAAAAGCCGGATCGGATGCTGCAAGATCCACTTGGGGCTGAAGAGGGGAATGAATTCGTTACCCGGCGTAAATGGCGGCAGGCCGTGCAGAAAGTTGTCGTAGAGTTGAGCGCCCACGATGAGCGTCGTGAGCATGGTCAAAAGCAGTAGAAGAAGGTGCAGCCAGTACGGACGCTTCTGGCGTTGCGCCACCGCCATCACCTCAGGGCGTGGAACAACCTCAAAGGTATAGGCAAGCGGCTGCGAAGGATCTGACATCGTTGTTTGAAATCGTATTGGCGAGGGGCTCCGCAGCCCGCTTGTATGCCGGTCTCGAATCAATAGGAAGGAATTCTGCCGATCCTCAGTCCACGGCAGTCCGCCGCCCTCTTACTCGATCGACTGCAACTCTTTTCCCGGTTTGAAGCGCACAGCCTTTCCGGGAGGAATGTTGACCTCGGCTCCGGTGCGTGGGTTGCGTCCGATTCCCGTTTTGCGCGGGCGCACGGTGAACACGCCAAAGCCGCGCAATTCAATGCGATCACCCTTGGCAAGCGCGTTCTTCATACTTTCAAAAACCGTCTCCACGGCCATTTCGGCCTTGGTCTTGGTCACCCCAGTCTTCGTGACAACTTCGTTAATCAGATCCAGTTTAATCACAAGAGGCTCCGCTCTGTACTTTCCCCGGGAACCGCTCAACCCGAGCGCTGGCAAGATTCTACCCGACCTTGGCCATTTCCGGTAAGTCTTAGTTTGTGTTCGAGTTAGAAATCGTACCCAGGTCGGCCTTGGGGCTCAGCGCCCATTGTCAACCGAGGCTGCCATTCCGTAAGATGGCCTCACCGTTCCCCGCATCCGCGAACGAGTTCGGCCCACCCGCCGCAGCCAGGAGTCCCATGCCCATTCTGAACGACCGCTGGATCCGCAAGATGGCCCTCGAACACGACATGATTAACCCCTTCTCCGAGAAGCAGGTACGGGAAGGCGTCATCTCCTATGGCCTGTCCAGCTATGGTTACGACCTGCGGGTCGCCGACGAGTTCAAGATTTTTACCAATGTCAACAGCACCATCGTTGACCCCAAAAAGTTCGACGAGCGCTCCTTCGTGAGCCTCGAGTCCGACGTCTGCATCGTTCCGCCCAATTCCTTTGCCCTAGCCCGCTCCGTTGAGTACTTCAAGATTCCTCGCGACGTCCTCACCGTCTGTGTCGGGAAGTCCACCTACGCGCGGTGCGGCATTATCGTCAACGTCACCCCGTTTGAGCCGGAATGGGAAGGCTTCGTCACCCTCGAAATCTCCAACACCACGCCTCTGCCAGCCCGCATCTATGCCAACGAGGGCCTCTGCCAGATTCTCTTCTTCCAGGGCAACGAGCCGCCCGAGATCAGCTACAAGGACAAACAGGGCAAATACCAGGGCCAAAAGGGCATCGTGCTGCCAAAGTTGTAGGCAGAGGACAGCCGCGAGTTAGCGTATCGAAGGCCCGGCGCTACTGCGGCTTCACAAGATACTCGACGAACCAATCGGTAATTTCGACTGTCGAGCGGACCCGGTTGGGCACTTTGCGCCAGCCGTGTCCTTCGTCGGGGAACAGTACGTACTTCACCGGGATTCCACGCTGTTTGAGGTTGTTGACAACTTGTTCCGCCTCGACCACCGGGACATTTGTGTCGTTGGCGCCGTGGAGGACAATCGTGGCTGCAGTCACTTTGTCGAGACTGTGAATGGGCGACAAGCTTTTCAACATGTCGGCTTGGGTCTTGGGGTCGCCATATTCGATGGTGGAAATTGCCGCCATCCACGGCTCGGTATTGGCGAAGAACGTTGCGAAATTCACAATTCCGAACAGGTCCGCTGCGGCCTTGAATAGGCTAGGGTACTGGGTAATCCCGGCCATTGTCATGTAGCCGCCATAGGAGCCACCCATAATCCCAACCCGGTTCGGATCGGCAATCTTGTTTTCGACCAGGTAGTCGACAGAGGACTTAATGTCCCTTACGGCGTTGACCCGCAACTCGCCGTTGTCGAGGTTGACGAACTTCTTGCCAAAACCCGACGAGCCCCGCACGTTGGGTGCGAAAACGGCGATGCCTTCCGAGAGCAAGGCTTGGTAAGTGCTGGAGAAGCTGGGGAGTTCCTGTCCTTCAGGTCCGCCATGAAAGCTGAGTACAACAGGACCAGGCTTTGTCCACCGTTTTGGCAGCCATAGCCAGCCGGTCAACTGCAAGCCATCGTGAGCTGTGTATTGAACCAGCTTGGGGTGCACAAGTTCGTCGAGAATGACTCCAGCGTGTGGACTGTGGGTGATCTGGCGGAAATGTCCGTTATCAATGTCGAGCACCCAGACATCAGAAGGCGAGGCGGCACCGTTCAGCACCATCGCCAACTGCTTTCCGTCGTGGGAGAACCTTGGTGAAAACGCCAACTCCGTGGGTAACGCTGGGCCGGGGGTCACCTTCTCCGTGCGAAGGTCAACAAAAGCCAACTCGGATCTGCCAGCCACATTCCAGATCAAAACAGCTTGCGTGCCTTGTTCGTTGATTTGAAAGTCCTCCAATTCGGCGTCATCGCGAGCCGCAATGAGCTGGATCGGGCCGGCTTCGCCGTGCGGGCCTAGCGACTCTTTGGCAAAAGCTTCGAGGTCGCGGTCTTTGTTGGAAGCCAGATAAACGGTGCGGGCGTCGGGCGAAAAGTGAGCTGCAAACTCACCCGGACCTTCGTGTACTGTGAGGTTCACTTCCTTGGCGCCGCTGGTATCGATCAGGTAGATATCGTTGCTGCCGCGGCTTTGCATCCGCGAGACGAGTGCCAGTTTGTTATCCCGGCTCACATCCTGCAGGTCGCCGATGCCCGGGTTCTTGGCAATTAGTTCCATCTTGCCTTGCGGAACCGCGAGCAGGTAGGAATCCATTGCCGCACTGTCGCGCACGCTTGACGACATCATCACCGCCGAGCCGTCGTACGTCCAACCACCGAGCCAGTTGTTGTCCTTTCCCCCCGCCGTATACCGCTTCAACTGAGTGCCGTCAGGACGAACGAGATAGATCTGTTGGTTCATCCCACCACCTGGGGCAACAGATAGTACGAGCCAATCGCCGGTTGGAGACCACTCCACGTTTCCCACGGGGTCGCTGAGGGCGGTAACGAGGTTTGGCCAACCGCCGCTCGAAGAAATTGTCCAAATCTGCGGCGTCCCTGTCATATCGCAGACGAAGGCCAACGTCTTGCCATCGGGTGAAAAGGTTGGGGAGGAGCAGCGCCCGATGCGAGCCATCCGTGTGACCGCTGCCGTCAAGTCATCACTTGCGGAGGGCGTCTCTGCGGCGAACGAAAACAAGCCAAAAAACAGTAGCACAGCGGAGGCGATGGAGCGCATACTTAAACCCTCCATGATGGATGGCAGGACGGAACACTGATCCCGCGTCGACGGGCAAACCTGGCTGCTTATAGTAACAGAGAAATGGTGCAGCCCAGCGGTAGCGAGGGCGTGCCAGCACCTGCTGTGGGTGTCGGAGCCTCAAAGGAAGAAGCCGCGCCTCTCGGCGCGGCTCTTCGAACCACAAACCACGATCGCCTACTTGTTCCCCGCCTCTTCGCTTTCTTTGTACATGTACTTGATGCTCGGCTTGTAGATGAGCAGGTTGGGTTCGCCCTCGCGGTTCACTTTCAGGCAGTACTTGTCGTACCACTCGATGACGCCGTGCACTTCTTCCTCGTCCTGCAGAACGATGACCATCGGCGTCTTCGATTGCATCTGCTTCTGGTAATAGAAATTCTCGGCGTGGGTCTGCTCCGGCGGAGCGAGTTTCTTCCCGTTCGGCGGCTTTTCCGGGCGCTCGCCCCGATCCCGGCGGTCGCCGTTTTCTGGGCGATGGCTCTCATTGCGGTTCAACGATGGACGAATCAAGCGGCGGTTGCCAAACCCCTCGGAGTCTGATCCCCGACCCACAATCGTAGTACCCATCGAATCTTTCATGGCGTTTGCTCCTATGACTTGCACACCAGCCCAGCAAACGTAAGCACCAGCCGCGATTATGAGATTTCGGTCTGGCGAGACTCTGGATGTGGAATTCCCAGCACGTCTTCAGGTGTGAACTTGGCGATACCCTAACACAGCCGCCGTGCCAAGACAATGAGTTACGTCACAATTCTTTTCAGGGCCGTCGTTCACCGCTCCAGCCCTGTGGCAAAGGCGTCCAAAGCCAGTGTTCTCATCAGGTTGCGGCGCATACCACTCTCCAGGTCGCCCAGGCGGTTCGTCGCCTCGACAATCCAGGCAAACTCTACCTGCTCGGCCATCTTGCGCAACTGTGCATCGATGTCGATGTTCCGGATCAATTCCGCAGTGCCTGACTTCAGGAACAGCATGTCCTCCAGCAGCGCGTAGAGCGTCCGAATGGTCTGGTCGGTCTTGGCTTTGCCGTCGGCGCCGGCGCGATACGAGTCAGTCACTCTGAATAACTCCGAGTGCTCCTTCTCCCCCAAAGCGGGTCCGAGCAGTGTCATGGCGTCCTGACGGGCGGCGAGGTACTGCGGAAGGTCGAAGCTGCGCGCCCGTCCCAAACCGCCGCCGCAGAGACGGGCGACCAGCGAACGCTCGCGGGTCTTGAGGTCGGGGCGAGCGGCCGCGAGGTAAGCCTCGACTTCAGCCAGGGGCACGGCTGCCAGTCGCAGTTGCATGCATCGCGACCGGATGGTCGGCAGCAGTGCCGAGGGGTTATCGGTCAGGAGGAAGATAGTGGCAAAGTCTGGCGGCTCTTCAAGGATCTTCAACAGCGAGTTGGCCGCTTCCTTCATGAACTCGGCGTCGCTGAAGGTGTACACGCGGTGACGGCCTTCAGCGGGACGGTAGTAGATCTCGCGGATGATGTGCCGGACCTGGTCAACCTTCACCAGCATCTGCGGCGGGTCGGGCGGGATGATGGTCACATCAGGATGGGTTTGCACCAGGATGCGGGTGTCGCGTTTGTCGGCATCACGCAGGTTCTCCCGCGCCTCCACCGCCTCGGCGAAACGGTCTTCCAGCGCGTCGGCCTGGGCGATACGGGCGCAGTTGGCGCATACGCCGCAGAAGTCCGGCAGGCCATCCGTGGTCGGCGGTTGCAGGCAGTTCATGGCCTTCGCGACCATTTGCGTCAGGGTGAACTTGCCCGAGCCTTGTGCTCCCGACAGGATCACGGCATGGGGAAAGTGGTCGCGCGCCAGCATCTCGCGCACATTCCGCACCAGTTCGGCGTTGCCGTGGAAGTCAGCGAATGGCATTGGAACCTCGCGTTCCTCCGCGCTGCGCCAGTTGCACCGATTGGTCTGCCGAGAGCAAACGAGTGCGGACGATGCCCACGATCTCGGGGTGGACGACTTCGGCCGGACGGCGCGCGTTTACCATGGTTACGCGTTGCGGCTCACGCTGAGCGATCGTCCGGAAAGCCTGCTGGACGCGGGTGAAGAACGCGGTACTCTCCTGCTCGAAGCGGTTCTCGTCGGGCTGGGCGCCGTCGGACGCTGCCTGGTTGCGTCGGCGCGCGCGCTTCACGCTGTGCTCGACGTCCGAGTCCATCAGAATCGTCAGGTCAGGCCAGAGACCGCGGCAGAGCACTTGGTGCAGTTGCAGCACCGCGTCGCTGCCCAACTGACGTCCGCCGCCTTGATAGGCTTCGGTCGAGTCGGTGAATCGGTCGCATAGAACCCATCGTCCTTCTTCCAGCGCCGGAACGATGACCTGGGCGAGCTGCTGGGCGCGGGAGGCGAACATCAGCGCCATCTCAGCCATGGGATCGAGGCCGTTGGTACGCGAGTCGAGCAGCACGGCGCGAATACGCTCGCCAATCTCGGTTCCGCCCGGTTCGCGGGTGGTCAGCACGTCGATGCCTTCGGCGCGCAACACGGACGCCAGCTTTTCCAACTGGGTGGATTTGCCGCAGCCGTCGAGGCCCTCGAAGGTGATGAACTTGCCGCGTTTGGGCGATTGACTCACGGGGTCATCATATCAAGCGGTAATGATGCGCTCAGCGTCCGCCAGACATGTCAGTGGTCAGTTGCCAGTTGTCAGTGCTGGCAACTGACTCACTCCTGCACTCCTGTGAACAAGTCCGTTTCAAATTTTGCGTCGTGCGGATCGCGCGTGGCGGCGAGGTGGAACATTTCCTGCGTCGGCATGCGGCCGAGGTTCTTTCGCAGCCGCGCGAACAAAGGCGCTTGCGTCTGGTGCTTCATGAAGGCCTGAATCTTGCGCTCGAATCCCTCTGCTCCGACTTCAATGCGCGCAGTGACCGTGGGCGGCGAGGTAGGCATGCGATCGGGCAGTTTGAAATCAGCGGTTGCGTAATAGAGTTTCTGCGCGGCATGCGGCTGGAGGCCTGACGAGATTTGTTCGGGGTAGCGGTCGGGGCGGCCGGCCCAGTGGAATGCCTGGGTGGCGTACACCCCCGCCATGGCGTGGTCGGGATGGCCGGTGAGTCCTCCGTCCTGGCCGAAGGTGAGGACGACGTGGGGGCGGAGTTGGCGGATACGAAACACCAATTCGCCAACCACCTCGGCGAAGTTGGCGCGGTCAAGGCGGCTATCGGGATAACCCAACACCTCGCCGTGGCGGATGCCCAGATACGCGCATGACGCCCGAAACTCGGCGGTGCGGAGTTCGGCGAGCTCCTCGTCGGTGCGGGCGGAGCCGCGGTTCCTGGCGGCGGTTCCGGCGGTGAGGCAGACCACGGCGACTTCGACGCCGCGGTCGGCGTAAAGGGCAAGGGTTCCGCCGAACGCTCCAGCTTCGTCATCGGGATGGGCGGTAATGCAGAGGAGTCGGAGCATGATGAAAACCAGAGTACCGCAAGATCCGTGTCCAGTATTTGGACGGCGGAGGTATGTTACCCCCCTCCCCCTCCCGCCTCAAATTCCTCGTTTTCAATAAGATAGGGAGGATTTTCGCCCAAATTCGTCTTAACAAAGGAGTTATGGGTAAGTTAGTCTGCCGAAAGGAGTTACGGGCCATGGTTCGGAGCGGAGAGGTGTTGGGGAGGATAACGGAGTCGGTAGGGCGGGACATAAAAGCCTCCAGAAAAACAGTGGTCAGTTGCCGGTTGTCAGTTGCCAGTGCGACAACGGGCAGCGAAGTACAGCAGCGTCCTAGCGGGCGAAGTGCGCCCACTGTAGAAGGGTGGCACGGGATTGGAGGGGCGTCAACTTACGAAAGTACCCAAAGAACGCGAACTTTCGTAACCAGTTTTTTCGCG
>Ga0207862_1000242_pt1 | contig 16064 bp, 12 predicted proteins | sample LuqExpMetageno81_FD_187838 | JGI IMG/M metagenome (GOLD analysis project Ga0207862, IMG submission 187838) | Tropical forest soil microbial communities from Luquillo Experimental Forest, Puerto Rico - Sample 81 (SPAdes) | ecosystem: Environmental > Terrestrial > Soil > Tropical forest ... | reverse complement strand
TTTCCGATACTGTTGATCAGGGCGAAGCCGCCTGCTGCAGCGATGCCGCTGAGCAAGTCGGTCGGAAGCGCCCAGAACACGCCAAACATGCTCCAGATACCGATCGCGGCGATACAGAGCGCGGCGAAGGAGGCGGGCGAACTGGTTAGCAGGGCACTGCCAGCGAGCCCAGCTGCCCCGATCAGCGCAGCAATCGCCAAATGCCATTTTCTGTCACCGGTACGATCCGAGTGATGGCCCCACCACACCATCGCAAAAGCCGCGAGGATATAGGGAACAGTGGCGAGTAGCCCGACCTGCATGTTGGTTAATCCACCGAAGCCTTTGATGATTTGCGGCAGCCAGAACACGACACCGAAATTGCCGGAAACGAGAAAGAAGCAGAGCAACGCGATCAGCAGAACGCGAGGACTGATTAAGCCAAGTTTCAGCGTCATGCGCCCTGAGGTCTCTTCCTTTGCCGCTCGTTCAGCGGTCAGAATATGATTGAGCCAAGCTTTTTCGTCATCAGTCAACCAATTTGCCTGCGCGGGACGATCTGTGAGATAGCGCAATACAACGACGCCCATAATGATGGATGGCACCCCTTCGATGACAAACATCAGTTGCCAACCCCGTAAACCAAACAATCCGTCAAGCCCGAGCAAGCTCGTAGATAATGGTGCGCCGATGATGTTCGAAATGGCGGTCGCCGTCATGAATAAGGCAAGAGCGCGCGCGCGCTGGCGAGCGGGAAACCAGTAGCTGAAGTAAAGCAGAAGGCCGGGCAATAGGCCGGCCTCGGCGATGCCGAGCAAGAACCGCATCACATAGAAACTCGTCTCGTTATAAACCCACGCCATTGCCGTGGAAATGATGCCCCAAGTAATCGCGATCCGCGCGATCCATAATCGGGCCCCGATCTTCTCTAAGATTAGGTTGCTGGGAATTTCGAAGAAGAAATAACCTATGAAGAAAATGCCTGCACCAAGACCATAGACCGTCGGGCTAAAGCCCAGCTCTCTGTTCATTTGTAGCGCCGCAAATCCAATATTGACGCGGTCGATGTAGTTGAGAATGAATAATACCATGCAGAACGGAATTAAGCGGCGGGTAATCTTGCGCAACGTGCGCTTCTCGAGATCCGTTTCCATTCTTCCCCCCCCAAGCCTTTTGTTTTCGATCTTTGCAACCTAGTTTCGTTGCCCTCCAATAGAGCAGTACCCTTCGCGCGCGGCTTCACGGAGAGCAATAATCAGATCTCAGAAAACCGCTTCGATAAGTCGCGGAATGTCAGCAACTCTCGTTTTTCCTCGCTGAGGTAGTCGATGCCAATGCCGTATTCCGACCAGCGGTCGCGAATGCGCTCCTCGAGCGCAACTGGCAGTGTGTTGATCGGCGGATAACGTCGACCGCCCCAGTCGGGGTTTGGTTCGAACTCCCAGTTGCGGGTGGCGTCGATCAATACGCGCGTCCAGCAGCCCGTGCCGTATTTCTGCGCGTTCGCCTGAGAACGTGGCGTGGACGGATCGAGCACCGAACCAAACGTCGGGCCGAAGGTGAGCAGCTGCCCCTGCGCGGCGTTAACGCGAAACGCAAATGCCCAATCGAGCGCGACTGGATCGCGGATGTCGATATCTTCCTCGACCACCATAACGTTCTTAAAGAACCATTGACCAGCGCCGGTTCCCCAAAGTGCGTTTGCCACCTGTTGCGCATGCCCACGATAGCGCTTCTGAATTTGCACGACGATGTTGGTACCGGTTGAAACCGGTGGCAGCCACACATCGGTGACGCCGCCAACGCCAACATCCTCGAGCATGTTCCAGGCAATCGCCGACCATGAATAAGCGCACAACGTCGAGTCCTCGCTGGGGAAACCCGGCCGCGCCCCTTCAAGTGTACCGCGTAAGATCGGGTCGTCACGATGGGTAATGCAGCTCACTTCCATCACCGGCTTGAGCGAGGGTACGCCGCCGGCATAGCCGGGATACTCGGCGAACGGTCCTTCCATGGCGAATGTCTTGGGATCGGGCGAGATAGTGCCCTCGACGACGATCTCGGCACTGGCGGGAATCATAAGGTCACTGGTCTCGCAGCGCACGAGCTCCACCGGCCGTCCGAGGATCGCGCCCATCATTTCGTATTCGTTGATCGCCTTGGGAAAGGGGCTTCCGGCGCAGAACGGAAGCACGTCGTGCCAGCCATGCACGATCGCGATCGGCATCGGTTTCATATTGCCGCGGTGTTTAGCGAAATGTGTTCCCCAGTGCTGGGTCGGGATGAGCAGCTTGCCAATACGACGCGGCCCTAACACTTGGCCGCGATACAGCCCGACATTGGTCTGGCCCGTCTCAGGATCTTTGGTGATGACACCGCAGAACGTATCAATGAAACGGCCGCCGTCCAGATGATGCCATTTTGGTACCGGAAATTCGAATAGGTCGATATCGCGGCCTCGCAAAATGTTTTGTTTCACCGGTCCGGATGCTGCTGCTTCCGGTATGATACAGCGGCGATAAGTTTGCTTGAAATGGCGGACGATTTCGCGATCCGTCGTTTGGGCAGGGAGGCCAGCCAACAGACAAATCTGCGTGCGGTTACCCAATGAGGTGGTGAGAAATTTGGTGCAGCGACCGTTGCGATAGCCCTTGATGGACTCAAATAGAAGCCCCGGTCCGCCGAGGCCCAGATTAACGCGGGCAATTCCCGCGATCTCCTGATCCCAATCCACCTTCGCTTTGATTCGCCGCAACTGGCCGTGCTCTTGCAGCAGCGCGATCCAGCTTCGCAGGCTCGGCCCCGGATCGCCTTTTGGAATTGCTTTACGGCGTGCGGCCGAGCGCTGCCCTTTTTCTTTTGCAGTGATCAGTCCGCTGCTGCGCATGACGCTTCTCCCCGTACCCGCCGCCGTTTCACAATAGCAATCCATTCGTCGTTTTCCACTCGGTCGTCCTATCCCGATAAAGATCGGACCAACTGTCAATCGGAGTATTCCGGCACCTTGCTGCAGCGCAGGATAGCCATCGGCCGCAATAAGCATACTGGACTTCATTGTTTAGTGATTATGCGGCCATCTTGCCGCTTAAGCCCCGTTGCGCCAATCTCACTCTGAAGCCGGCAACTGCAGCAAACGAAAATGCGTGGATCGCGGGATTCGGTGGAACTCGCTCGCGTAACTCTTGATGACAAGTACACGCTCTCGTCCGGGCGCGTCTTTCTGTCCGGTATTCAAGCTTTGGTCCGACTGCCGATGATGCAGCGAGAGCGGGATCGCATTGCCGGTTTCAATACGGCAGGTTTTATTTCCGGTTATCGCGGGTCACCGCTCGGTAGCTACGACCGTGCCTTGTGGGATGCGCGCAGATTTCTCGAGCGCCACGATATTCGCTTTCAACCGGGTATCAACGAAGATCTTGCAGCCACCGCGGTATGGGGTAGTCAGCAGGTCGGGCTGTTTCCGGGCGCCACCGTCGATGGTGTTTTTGCAATCTGGTACGGCAAGGGACCCGGCGTTGACCGGTCCATGGACGTCATCAAACATGCCACCGCCGCCGGGACGTCGCTTTTCGGCGGCGTCTTGGCGCTCGCCGGAGACGATCACGGCGCGCAATCGTCAACTATGGCACATCAGAGTGAGCAGATGTTCGAGGCGGCAATGATGCCTGTCCTCAATCCGGCGACTGTCCAGGAATATCTCGATTTCGGTCTATTGGGCTTTGCACTGTCGCGGTTTTCCGGGTGCTGGGTCGGTTTCAAGGCGACCGGCGAAACCGTCGAGAGTAAAGCCTCGATCGATGTCGATCCCGAACGCGTCAGGATCGTCGTGCCCATTGATTTTGTGGCGCCGCCCGATGGCCTCAACATCCGGCTGCCTCCGCACGGGGTTGACTGGGGATTGGAACAGGAACTTCGGCTGCACGGATCGAAGATGGCGGCCATCGCTGCCTTTGCGCGCGCTAATCGATTCGATCAACTCATCGTCGACCCGCCGCAGGCGCGGCTGGGTATAATGGCCACTGGCAAAGCCTATCTCGACTTACGACAGGCGCTCTGCGAACTCGGCATCGATGAGGACACAGCGCGCGCGCTGGGAATGCGTATCTACAAGGTCGGTCTGACGTGGCCGCTCGAGCAGGAAGGCGCCCGCCGTTTCGCCCGCGGGCTCGATGACATTCTCGTCGTGGAGGAAAAACGCGATTTCCTTGAACGGCAACTCATTCACATCCTTTACAACTTACCAGCGGATCGCCGCTGCACTATCGTCGGCAAGGTCGACGAGACCGGCGCACCGCTGCTGCCAAGCACTGGAGAGTTGACGCCAACCCTGGTGGCGCGTGCGATCGCCGGGCGACTTCAGCGTTGCGGTGCGCTGACGCCAGAAATCGCCCAACGTCTGGCTCGTTTGGAGTCCCTCGAACAGGCAATCGATCGCTCCGCGATCAAGATTCAGCGGGTGCCATTTTTTTGTTCGGGCTGTCCGCATAACACCTCGACGCGGTTGCCGGAGGGTAGCCGTGCCGTGCCCGGTATTGGCTGTCACGGCTTGGTGATGTTGATGCCAACGCGCCGCACGACAACGATACTGCAAATGGGCGGGGAGGGCGCTAATTGGATCGGCCAAGCGCCATTTACACGCGAGCGGCACGTTTTTCAGAATCTCGGGGACGGCACGTATTCGCACAGCGGTGTACTTGCTATTCGTGCCGCAGCGGCTGCCGGCGTCAATATTACCTATAAGATCCTGTGCAACGACGCCGTCGCAATGACGGGAGGACAGCCGATCGAGGGCGGACCAACTGTGCCGAATATTGCGGAGCAGGTGCTCGCTGAGGGCGCCAAGCGCGTCGTCGTTGTGAGCGACGAGCCACACAAATATTCGACTGACGCATTTCCACCCAGTGTCGACGTGCGCCATCGCGACGAACTTGACGCCGTGCAGCGCGAACTACGCGACACCAAAGGATTGACGATCCTTCTCTACGATCAGACTTGCGCCGCTGAAAAACGCCGGCGACGCAAACGCGGCGAGTATCCCGATCCGGCAGCATATGTTTTCATCAATGAGGCAGTATGCGAAGGCTGCGGCGACTGCTCCGAGCAATCCAACTGCGTTTCGGTGCGTCCATTGGAGACGACATTTGGGCGCAAGCGCGAAATCGATCAATCGAACTGCAATAAAGATTTCTCGTGCTTGAAGGGGTTTTGCCCAAGCTTCGTCACGGTACGTGGCGCCAGATTGCGTAAGCCGGAAGCAACCGCGTTGTCGACGAATTTTTTGTCCGCGCTCCCCTTGCCGGAGCCGCGCCCGCTAAACGCGCCATTTAGTATCCTAATTCCCGGCGTGGGCGGCACTGGGATCATCACGTTGGCAGCGCTCATCGGCATGGCGGCCTATCTCGAGGGTAAGGGTTGCACTGTACTGGATTTCACAGGTATTTCGCAGAAGAACGGCGCAGTCATGAGCCATGTGCGTATCGCTCCAACGCAGGGCGAATTACATGCGGTACGCATTGCCGCGGGTGGCGCCGATCTCGTGCTTGCGTGCGATATTGTGACGGCGACGAGCACGGCGGCGCTCTCCCGAATGGAAAAGGGCATCACAAAAGCGGTGGTCAATACCTATGTTCAGCCACCTGCCGAATTTGTGATGAATCCGGACATGGATTTCGACGTCGCGGTTATGCAGCGGACCCTCGTCGATGCAGTGGGCGACAATGGTCTGCTGCTTGTGGATGGGACGAGACTTGCGACGGCGCTGACAGGTAATTCTATCGCCACCAATCTGTTTATGCTCGGTTTTGCCTTTCAGCGCGGGCTTCTGCCGCTCGGCTTCGACGCGCTAGTGCGCGCCATCGAATTGAATGGCGTGTCGACCGCAGACAGCAAGGTAGCGTTTGCATGGGGCAGGCTCGCGGCGCACGATCCCGCACAGATAGATAGGCTCGTACCGCCGCAATCCGATGAGGGCCCGTTACAGCAACAGGGCATTGCGTCTCTCGTCGCGCATCGCGCTGCGTTCCTTGCTCAATATCAGGATAAAGCGTACGCCGAGCGCTATCGTCGTGCAGTTGCGACCGTCGAACGCGCGGAAAAAGGCTGCGTGCCTGGTTGTATCGCGCTTACCGAGGCGGTGGCGCATAATCTGTTCAAACTGATGGCATATAAGGACGAATATGAGGTTGCACGCCTCTTTACGGATGGAAAGTTTCTCGATCGGCTTAAGAAGCAATTTGACGGCGCCGTTCGGCTCGAGTTCCATTTTGCGCCGCCGTTAATAGCAGGGCGTGACGAGGTCACGGGACATTTGAAAAAACAGAGCTATGGAAACTGGATCTTCTATGTGCTCAAAATCCTGGCTCGCCTGCGCAGATTGCGCGGCACGCAGTTCGATGTGTTCGGCTTCACTTCCGAGCGCCGGATGGAACGGCGACTGATCGCCGAATACGAGAGTGTGGTGGCCGAGATCGTAGACGAATTGTCGCCAAAAAATCACGCCATTGCGGTCGAGATCGCATCGCTACCCCAACAAATTCGGGGCTTCGGTCACATTAAGGCGCGAAGTGTTGAAAAAGCGAAAGCGTGCGAAGCGGAACTCTTGGCTAGTCTGCGCCAATCAATATCGCGAGCAAACGCGGCATAGCGACTCGTCGCAAGTCGCGTGAGCGTAGGTCAGGTGGCGCGAGAATCAGTCGTTGGCTAGCAGCCGGAAAGCACCGTCCTTGACGATCACGAGTACACGAGCTCGCTGGTCGACACCGTAGTGGTCCTCGGGCGTGTACCGGTATACGGCGTGGGTTCCCGTCACCTCCCGGTTTGCCTCGAGTGAACTACGCAGACCCTCGCGAAATTCGACGGTGCCCGGCTGCCCCGCCTTGAGCGCCTCCGGAATAGCCGCACTGACGATCAACATCCCGTCCCAAGCATAGCCGGCAAACGGATTGCGTGTTCCCTTACCCCACCGCCCCTCGTACACCGTGATGAAGTCAAGTGCAGGCTTTTTCACGGGCTGGCTGTCCGGCAATTGGTCCGCTACGACAATGGGACCTGTGGGCGCAATGCTGCCTTCAAGCGCTTTGCCGCCCTGTTCGAGAACCGGCCGTGAAACACTTCCGTGCGAATGGTAGATTTGGCCCTTGTAACCGAACTCCCGCAATGCCAAATGCGGTAGTACTGCTGGTGTACCGCTACCGCCGATGAACACAGCATCCGGGTTTTGCGAATAGATCTTGAGCGCCTGAGCGGTCGCTGACGTATCGGCACGATTGTAACGTTCATCGCTGACTACCTTAATGCCCCTTGCCTCGGTCAGGCGCGCCAACGCTGCATAATTCTGGTCGCCCCAGCTGTCGGCGAAGCCGATAAAACCAACCGTCATGTATTTCCTCGTCGCCATGTGATCGACAATCGCCGACACCATGATTGGTACCGGCTGCGGTACATTGAAAATCCATGGCCGTTTTCCGTCTGGAATCGGAACCGGTGCGAGTGAAAGTTGTGGAGTCTTGCCGGCAATTGCCGTATCGAACATGGCAATCGAGCCGGGCGGCGAGGTGGAGCCCAAGATCGCGTCGACATTTTCTTTATCGATGAAGCGCGCTGCATTCTTCACGGCTGTTGAGGGATTGCCACCATCGTCAAGAACGATCCACGTCACTGGCTGGCCGGCGATTTCGCTCGGAAACAGCTCTGATGCCTGCTTGTAGGGGATGCCGATCGCGGCCGCAGGACCGGTGAACGTCCCGGTAAGACCTATACGGATCTCGCGCGCATCGCCCGCCGTCGCGACCGAAACAAAACTAGCAACTGCAATAGAGAGTGCGCACGTGATAGATCTGCAGGCCATTGCTGCTCCTCTAGCTGCTAGGGGAATCTACCAGCGAATTGGGAGGGTCGCATCCGCGATCATGTGATATGATAAGGTTGTCTGCTTGACTGGTCGGTGTCAATCTATTGGACCGGAAAATTATCCGAATTTCTAACGCCTTTGCCATATAATGAAATCATGGAATGTCATCTCGCTCGCTCTAGTCCTAAAATTATTGTGATACGAGGTCATTGGCAAGGCGAGTTAAAACGGCGGAAAGGGCGACACGCCGATGATCGGCTGATGCAACGCGAGAAATCCGACATAAAGACTGGTCGCGAAGATCAAACGAACCAGATCGCCTGGACTAAATGACGGCCGCCACCTTCCGCCCGTGAGACCAACGAGCGGCACGAGCGAGGTGTTGCGCGACAAATAATGCCATTTGGCTGTACCGAGGCGGCGTCGATTGCGGGTGTCAATAGCCAGCATACCCCACAGGCTAAACGCACCAAATGAGCCAAACAGCAGTAGATGAGCGAGATCACCATTCGGTACAACATGCGCAAATGCCCAAAACGCGGCCGCCCATAACACTGGATGTCGCGTGACGCCAGCGACGCCAGGGCGCTCCGGATCGAAGGTCTCATCATTGTGGGATGCAATGGATAGTGGATTAGGCCTGGCAATGCCGAATGCAAGCAGTAAGCACGCGAAGGGCATCGCGACGTTTGGAATCCACGTTTGCCAGGGAGAAAATTGCCACAGCGCTATGTAAGGAGCGCGATCGGCCGCTGCGATTAGCCAGCCGAAGAGAAGGATCGAAAGCGCCGCGTACGCCCACAAATAACAATTTTTTCCAGCAAGACGAATAAGCCGCTCCCGGACGGTCGGGCGAGCAGGGAGAATGTGGCTCAAGAAAAACGTGGCAAACGCAAAGATTAACTCATGCCAACCTGGCAAAAATCCAGTCATGCGGATGGTGCCTCGTTGATTGTGTCGTAATGCAAATGAATGACCTTAAAGATACCAAAGGTGGGGTCGATGGATCGTCGATCCTTTTTCCTCTCAGACAAGGCTCTGAAGAACGCGAACATCAAATAACGGTAATCGCATTGCCAACTCCCTGGAAAATAGATGGAAGCAACGATACGCCTCAGAGCGAATGCACGAGCGGAAGCAAATGAAATCATCCAATCATTTGAGGAGCGCTTCGATATCGCGAACCTACCCTGGTTATTGTGCAGGGCTGCGGATTCCCTGGTGGAAGCATCTAAGGGCCCGACAAGCGAATGTTGCGATGATGACCCATACGACACTGCGGATAAACATCGCAACAGCAGTTCTGACCTCAAACATACCACCAACTAAAATATGGATGCCGAACGCGACAAATACGGTAATTGTCGCGGTGGCGATGGCTAGTGATAGCTGCGCTGCCCAACGCTGCCAGAAGAATAATCCGAAGCCCGCGATAACGTAGGCAAAGCCGGCAATAAAATTGAACCAAAGCACAAACGGAACGATGTTGCCGGCAGCGGCCCGGACTTCTGCTCCACCAAACAGGGTCCTTCCACCGACAATGACGGTGACAATTCCAAACGCAATTGCGATTAGAGCTGCTGCAATAGCCCAGCGTGGACGAGCGAGTATTGGATATCCGTGACAAATGTAATGAATGAATTTCAAATGAACGATCTCCTGGGCAAACTCCTCGGCAGCCATTCGGGGCCCCAAATTTCGATATGCTAACGGTTGCGAGAGGTTCTCATCGATTTGATATTTTCAGTGATGTCTTTCCGTTCCGAGCGGCGGTGTTGTTTACCTTTGGCCCGATCCGATGAGCTGGATCCAGCAAAGCAGTCGGCCAGCGTGTATTGATCAAGATATTGGTAAAATACGGATTTTGCGGCGGCCAGCATTCTGCGGAGACGGCAACGCGGAAGTAGCGTGCAGGCCCCGCCATCGGCACGAAAACATTCGACCAATGCCTGATCTTGTTCGTTCCTTCGTATCACTTCACCCACTCCGATTTCACTGGCCGGTCGTGCAAGCATCACTCCGCCACGGGCGCCACGAATTGTACGCACAAGACCCATCTCGGTTAGGAATTGAACGATCTTATGCAGGTGGTTGCGCGAAACCACGAGTTCGCGTGCCAGCGTATCGGTGCTGATGTGCGTTTCGGGAGCAATCGACAATCGCATCAGGACCCGCAAGGCGACATCGGTCGATGTGAGCAGTCGCATTTAGAAAACTCCAATTAGGCTTTGACCTCTAGTAAATTATCCGCATCGCATTAATTAAGTTTGGCTTGCCATATTGCTTTATCCCGGTAAGGAAGATTCTTGTGAGCGTGCCACGCTCACAATTAATCCCTTCAGCCTCAATTGAGTAATTGCCTGAGTGTCGGCATTACCGTTTCTACCCACTGGCTGGCACCAAATCCCTGCGCCACAACCTCACCGTTTGAGACGACGAGCCACATTGGCACGGCCATGGTTTGGTCGATGCGTTGGCGATAGACGCGGAGGTCCATCGGCCAAACATCGTCATTCAGCAGTTCGAACAGTGTTGGTGATTTCACCTCGCGGTAGCTAAGACGCCTAAATTCGCTGGAGGTGCGGAATTTTGCCCCCATGCCACCCTGCCATAGTCGGCATGGGGCACAATCTTCGGCGCCGATATAGACAACCATAATGTTGCGGTTTTGATGCGGAACGTCCGACCGCAACGCGCTGCCAAACGAGATCAAGGCTAGGGAAATTCCCAATACGATCGTAGCAGCTGGCGATTTGCTCAGCATGGCTTACCCGCAGCGCAACAGGAGCGGGGGTCAAAATATCCCCGCAGCCCTAAATTGGTATTGACTATACCAAATTCTTGGTTCAAGGTTAATTGATATTTCAAATACCACTTTAAATTACCGCCCTGGGGGCTCGCATGGCGACGAACGAAAACGCCTCAACTCGCGCAGCCGAGGAATCAGCGCGCATACCAATGATGCAGAGGGTTCTCGATAACCCGTTTCTGCTTTTGTTTTTAGGTGTGACCATACCGACCGTCCTTTACATCCTTTGGGGTGTGATGGAGATCGCCTCCATCCCGCTCGCTAAGTGATTTTGGGGAATCTGATTTGACCAATTACGGCGCGTACAGTCGCGACTGCTAACGAGTGGAGCGCAATATGGCTATCACACCACCCAAACAAAGAATCTGGTGGAACGAGCCTGTCGAGAAGGTCGAGTTGATTTGGGCGAGCATCGCGTTTCTTTGGGGCCTATTCATGTTTGGGTTCATGATCGCCTGGCACTTCATCGGCCAGCAGAACCTAAACAAAGAAGCCTATCGTATCGCGCCGTCCGCCTATGAGGCGAAAGTCGACGAATTCGCCAAAAAATTTAAGGTGCGAGAAGAACAGGGAGTGCCGGTAGTAAAACCTCCTGCCGGCACGGACGTCTACCTGCTCGGCCGACTGTGGCAATGGTGGCCGATCCTCGAACTGGAGAAGGGCACTAGCTACCGCATCCACATATCGACCGTCGATTGGATGCACGGTTTTTCATTGCAGCCCGTCAATATCAATATCTCCGCCTATCCTGGTTACGAGCACGTTATCACGCTTACGCCAACTTCGGCCGGGGAGTTCGGGATCGTATGCAACGAATATTGCGGTATTGGTCATCACATGATGACAGGCAAGATTTATGTGGTGGACCAGAAACAAGCCGAGGTTGATCAACGCCTCGCTGCGGGGAGGTAAGGTCGTGACCGCTGAAACCGTCGTCGGCACAATTGGCAAGTCCGCCGAATTCCGTACTTGTCAATTTACTGGACTAAAAGTTGATATCGCGGCTCAGTCGCTGATCAAAGCCAACGCGGTTGCCGCCGTAGTCTTCCTTCTGATCGGCGGATTGATGGGTCTTTCCGTTGCGCTCACACGCTGGCCGGCGGTGCATCTTCTTCCAGCCGAGTGGTTCTATCTCGCGCTGACCGGGCATGGCACCAATGTACTTTTGTTTTGGATTATCTTCTTCGAAATAGCGGTGCTTTATTTTGCTTCGGCAGTTTTGCTCAACAGTCGAATTGCGGCGCCGAAATTTGCTTGGCTTGGATTCATACTCATGGTGGTCGGCGCGCTGCTGACAAATTACGAAGTTTTACGTGGCGAATCCAGCGTGATGTTCACCTCCTATCCGCCGATGCAGGCCCAACCCAACTTTTATCTGGGACTGATTCTATTCGCTGTCGGTGCACTCATCGGGGTGGCAGTTTTCTTTGCAACCCTCGTTATTGCAAAGGAAGAGGGCAGCTATCAGGGGTCAATCCCGCTTGTCACTTTTGGTGCGCTAACGGCAGCGATCATCGCTGTATTCACGATTGCCGGTGGCGCGGTGATCCTAATCCCAACTTGGCTATGGTCGCTAGGCTTAATCTCATACATCGATCCTTTACTTTATAAGGTGGTGTGGTGGTCGATGGGCCATTCATCCCAGCAGGTCAATGTTTCTGCGCACGTATCACTCTGGTACATGATTGCTGCGCTCGTCGTTGGGGCCCGACCGCTCAGTGAGAAGGTCAGCCGCACAGCGTTCTTAATGTATATCCTGTTTCTACAACTTGCATCCGCGCACCATCTTCTAGCCGAACCTGGACTCGATGCGAGCTGGAAGATCGTCAATGCCAGCTACTTGATGTATCTCGCGGTGCTTGGCTCGATGATCCATGGCATGACAGTGCCGGGATCGATCGAGGCAGCGCAGCGTCGCAACGGCTACAATAAGGGCATTTTCGAGTGGCTGCGTAAGGCGCCGTGGGGCAATCCCGCCTTCGCTGGTATGTTTCTCTCGCTAGTGATGTTCGGTTTCATCGGCGGCATTTCTGGCGTCGTGCTCGGCACGGAGCAGCTCAACGTATTAATGCACAATACCCTTTATGTACCGGGTCACTTCCATGGCACGGTCGTAACCGGAACGACCCTTGCATTTATGGCAGCAACCTATCTGGTGCTGCCGCTGATATTTCAGCGTGAGATCGTCTGGCCGAAGCTTGCCAAGATGCAGCCCTATCTGTTTGGCATTGGCGCTGCCGGAATTTCGCTCTTCATGATGGGGGCAGGCACGCTCGGTGTGCCACGGCGCCATTGGGATATTACCTTCAGTGATGCGCCACTGCCGTATGCAGAATCAGCCGGCGCGTTTTTGATGATGGGCCTCAATGGTGTGTCGGCGATTCTTGCTGCCCTCGGCGGTGCTATTTTCGTAATCGTTGTCGTAGGCACCGTGTTGTTCGGTAAGAAGATTACTGGCGGCCACAAGCTGGCTTTCCCGCTGCACGCGGGCGGCGGTGCGACAGTGTCGCATTACGGCAGCGAAGGCACGATAAAGTTACCAGGCACGATTATTTTGGTCGCCGTGTTTTTCACGGCTTTCGTCCTCTACTACTTCATCAACTGGAAATATCTCTCGGAGTTGTGGCTGTTCCGCTAATCCGCGCTGCGCATGAAGATGGAGACATAATAATGCTGGCCGCGGTGCGTATGACCGTCTCGCTCCTGAAGGTTAGGATCGGGATCGCTATCGCCGCGAGCGCGTTGGCAGGGATCGCGGTCGCGAGCGGGCCCTCGCCTTCGTGGTTGCAGTCGTTAGGTCTGGCGCTGGCGGTCCTCGGCGCGTCGGGGGCTGCTGGCGCGTTCAATCACTATTACGAGCGCGATCTCGATCGATTGATGAAGCGAACGCGCGCACGTCCGTTCGCAAGCGGCGCGTTTCAGGCCAGCCCGTGGTGGCTGGTCGGTTTTGCCGCTCTGCTAGCTGCCTCGTTGGTGCTTGCCGCGGCGACTGGTGGAACGCTTGCCGCCACCTTTGTGTTCTTGGGCGCGTTCACCTACGGCATCGTTTACACCGTTTGGTTGAAGCGGCGCAGCGTTTGGAACATTGTTATCGGCGGGCTTGCCGGCAGCTTCGCCGTGCTTGCCGGAGCGGCCGCCGTGGATCCTTCCCCGCAGGTCGTTCCGGTCTTGCTAGCGCTCGTCCTGTTCCTGTGGACGCCCCCGCACTTCTGGAGCCTAGCTGCCGCGAAGGGCAAGGATTACAAGCGGGCCGGCATACCGATGCTGCCCTTGCTTGCGCCGGCCAATGCCTGGACGCTCGCGATTTTCAGTCATACGGCGGCGTTGGTCACCGTATCCCTGGTTCCGCTTTGGTTCGGGAAGGGCTTGTTTTACGGCCTGGGCGCAGGGCTCGGTGGTTTCATCTTCCTTGTCAAAAGTTGGAAACTGCACTGCCGGCCGACCGAACAGAATGCGATGGCCAATTTTCTTGCGTCGCTGCTGCAGTTATCGTTGCTCATCGTTGGAATTCTGCTCGACAGCGCAATCGGACCCTGGCCATGACACGCGGCGCGTTGCTCGCCGTCGTGGGACTGAGCCTGGTCGGGCTTTGCAGCGAGCCGGTAGTTGCTGCCGTGCCGGACGGGCTACTGGCGCGGCTTGATCCCCGCAAGGTCATCGAGCAGAGCGAACGGTCGCTCGGCCGTTACCTCGGAAATTACCAACTCACCGATTCAACCGGCGTATCCTTCTCGCTGCGGGACTATCGCGGCACGCCGCTGATTATCAGCCTCGTCTACACCGCCTGCAGCTCAATATGCCCACCGACAACGCAGCACTTAATCAAAGCAGTCGAGGAGGCCAGCCGAGTCTTTGGCGTCGACAGCTTTAACGTACTCACCATCGGCTTCGACGCCCGCAGTGATACGCCCGGTCGCATGGCGCAATTCGCTTCGATTCAGGGAATAAAATTCAGCAATTGGCGGCTGGCTAGTGCAGATCCAACGACCATGGCGGCGCTGCTGCGCGACCTCGGCTTCAGCTACGTAGCCGTTGCCGGCGGATTCGATCACGTCTCACAGACAACAATCATTGGTCGTGACGGCAAAGTCTACCGACACGTCTATGGCGATGAGTTTCCGCTGCAAATGTTTATCGAGCCGCTGAAGGATGTCGTCTACAACAGATCCAGCCCATACTCGATTGGCGGCATTCTTGATCGCATAAAGTTCATCTGCACGGTCTACGATCCGGGCGCCGGTCGTTATCGCATTGATTATGGTTTGACCTTCGGTAGCGTCATCGCCGCGATATCTCTTTTAGTGTTCGGGGGGCTCATCTACCGCGAATGGGTTCGCACCGGGCACGCTTGATTAATGGATGGATATATTCGGAGTGAAGGGTGATCCGCGCAGTTCGGAGCGTGCTACGGTATGGGTTTGAGCTCATCGAGCGACCGTTTGGCCGATTGTTTGGGCCGGCACTCAATCCGCTCGCCCAACTGGGTGCGCTCGGTTTCTTCTTTTTTTGGATTGTCACCATCAGTGGCATCTATCTTTTCATTTTCTTCGACACCGGCATCGAACGCGCGTACGAGTCGGTTCAATACATTAGCCAAGATCAATGGTTTCATGCCGGTGTGATGCGTAGCCTGCATCGCTACGCGGCCGACCTGATGGTGGTGATGGTCGCAACACATCTGCTGCGCCAATTTGCTTACGACCAATATCGCGGTGTGCGCTGGTTCTCTTGGTTCACCGGTCTGCCGATGATTTGGCTGCTCTACGGGTCGGGTATCACTGGCTATTGGTTAGTCTGGGATAAACTCGCGCAGTACGTGGCGATTACCACGTCAGAGCTGCTTGATCGTCTGCCGATCTTTGGCGAGCCAATCGCACGCAATTTCATATCTACTGGCACCCTCACCAGCCGCTTTTTCACCCTGATGGTGTTTATGCATATCGCGGTTCCCCTGTTTCTGCTGTTCGTGATGTGGGTGCACATCCTTCGCATTTCGCGGCCGAAAATAAATCCACCGCGGATGCTTGCGGCAATGTCGCTGCTGGCGCTGATCGCGGTATCTCTTTGGAAACCAGCTTTGTCGCAGGGACATGTCGATCTGGCCAAGGCTCCGGTCGAGGTCGGCCTCGACTGGTTCTATCTGCCGCTCTATCCGTTGACTGATACCTGGGGTAAAGGCGGCGTCTGGGCCTTCCTCGGTGCTTTCTCGCTGATGATCGGCTTGATGCCCTGGCTGCCACCGCTGCGCCGCGCCCCTGCCGCTGAGGTCGATCTCGCTCATTGCAATGGCTGCGCCCGCTGCGCCGAGGACTGCCCCTACGAGGCCATTCGAATGGTTGCACGCACAGATGGGCTGCCATTTCCGTCACAGGCTCAGGTTAATGCCTCCCTATGCACATCCTGCGGCATCTGTGTCGGTGCTTGTCC
>Ga0207862_1000241_pt1 | contig 16093 bp, 16 predicted proteins | sample LuqExpMetageno81_FD_187838 | JGI IMG/M metagenome (GOLD analysis project Ga0207862, IMG submission 187838) | Tropical forest soil microbial communities from Luquillo Experimental Forest, Puerto Rico - Sample 81 (SPAdes) | ecosystem: Environmental > Terrestrial > Soil > Tropical forest ... | reverse complement strand
GGCCGATGAGGCGGTGCACCGGGTAGCGGTCGGCCAGCCAGCCGAAGGGCAGGTTGGCCAGGGCAATCCCCAGGATCACCGCGGAGACCGTGATGGAGGCCGTGGCCGCGCCCACCCCGAATTCCTGCTGGATAATGGGCAGCACCGGCTGGGTGATATAGACGTTGGTGAAGACCGCGGCCACCAAGGCGAAGACCAGGGCCTGTAACCGGACAAAGTTGGGTTTGTTCATGGAAATGGGTCTATTAGAAGGAGGGGGCCAGGGGTCACAGACCCTGGCCCCCTCCCTCAAGCTCCCTCCCCCAACCCCTTAACGCTTTTTGGCCGGAAAGTCGGGCCTTTGGCCCACCTTTCCGGCCTCTTAGACGGGTTGGGAAAGGGGTTTGGGAAGGGCTTACGCTCTCAGGTTCCTGGCCTTCCCCTCAAAATGCCATTTTACGGATACAACCGATCCAATAATCTCGGGAAGGGGATGGTCTCCCGGACGTGCTTTAAGCCGCACAGCCAGGCAACCACCCGCTCAATCCCCATCCCGAAGCCGCTGTGGGGGACGCTGCCGTAGCGCCGGAGGTCGAGGTACCACTCCAGGGGCTCCTGGGGCAGCTGGTGCTCCGCCAGGCGGCCGAGCAGGATGTCCAGGCCGGCCACCCTCTGGGAGCCGCCGATGATCTCGCCATAGCCCTCCGGAGCCAGCACGTCCACGCACAGGGCCAGCCTCGGGTCCAGGGGATCGGCCTCCATGTAGAAGGCCTTGCAGCTCAAGGGATACCGGTGCAGCAGGACCGGCCGGTCGAAGAGTTGGGAGAGCACGGTTTCCTCGTCGCCCCCGAAGTCCTCCCCCCAGGGCACCTCCACCCCCTTTTCTTTCAGGCTTTCCAGGGCCTCGGCATAGCTCAGGCGGGGAAAAGGGCCGTCCAGGGCTTCAAGGGGCTTGAGATCGCGCTCCAGGATGTGGAGGGCCTCGCCCTGGTTCTCCAGCACTTTGAGGACCAGGGTGCGCACCAGGGCCTCGGCCAACTGCATGACGTCCTCCAGGGTGAAAAACGCCGCTTCGGCCTCCACCATCCAGAACTCGGTAAGGTGGCGCCGGGTCTTGGACTTTTCCGCCCGGAAGGTGGGCCCGAAGCAATAGACCTTCCCCAGGGCCATGGCCGCGGCTTCGAGGTAGAGCTGGCCGCTCTGGGAAAGATAGGCCTTGCCCCGATCCAGGTAGTTGGTCTCAAAGAGAGTGGTGGTGCCTTCGCAGGCCGTGGGGGTGAGAATGGGGGTGTCCACCAAAGTGAAGCCCTGGTCATGGAAAAAATCCCGGCAGGCCCGGGCCACTTCATCCCGGATGCGGAGGATGGCCTGCTGGCGGGGAGAGCGCAGCCACAGGTGGCGGTGGTCCATGAGGAAGCCCACGCCGTGTTCCTTGGGGGCGATGGGGTATTCCTGGGCAATGAACAGGGGGGTGAGGCCGGTGACCTCCAGCTCATAGCCCCCCGGGGCCCGGGGCTCGGCCTTCACCAGGCCGGTGAGGGTCAGGGAAGACTCCAGGGTGAGGCGGTCGAAGGCGGCAAAGTCCGCCTCCGGGAGCCGTCCTTTCACCATTACTCCCTGGGCCAGGCCGGTGCCGTCCCGGAGGACGACAAAACGGATCTTGCCGCTGGAGCGGAGGTGCGTGGCCCATCCCTTGAGGGTCACCACCTCCCCCACGTGCAGGCCCAGGGTGTCAATCAGGCAGTTGGGAGGAGTGCTGTCTGACACGGAAGCTACCAAGATTCTCCGGAAGATAAGGGGAAGCCGGGCTACATCATGATCTTGATGAGAGACTTATCCCGCTGGCTCTTTATCCATTCTTTAAAGGTCTTATCCATCTCACGGCGCTGCAGGAGTTCCCTGATTTGCGGGGCTACCTCTTCGAAGGAACGGGTCTTGCTGTCCTTGCGGTCCACGACCTGGACCAGTTGGAATCCACTCAACGTCTGGACCGGAGCCGTTTCCCCCGTTTTTACCTTGCCCAGGAATTGGGCAAGCTCAGGGTCCAGGTCCGACTCGGAGATAAACCCCATGTCCTGTAGCGAAACGTCATACTTGTCCCGCAACTGATCCCAGGAGACGCCTTTGCGGTGATCCTGCAGGATCAGTTCGGCCTTCTTCTTGATTTCTTCTTTCTGGGCCTCGGGTGCGCCCGGCGGGAACGGCATATTCAGGACCTTCAAATGAATCTGCCCCCCGCCGGTCTTGGGAAATTCCTTCTCGTAGTAGTTGCGGACTTGGGCTTCGGTGACCACCGCCTTGCCCGAAGCCACGATGCCCATCAGGCGTTCCTGGGTCATCTGGTCGGACATCTGTTGCTTTAAGCCTTTAATGGTCATGCCTTCCTTGGCCAGGGCCTTAGCCAGGACATCGTCACTTTCGATGTTGTTCCGTTTCTTGAATTCCGCGAAGGCTTGATCCACTTCTTTATCGGAGACGGTGATGCCCCGGCGTTTGGCCTCCGCCTTGGCCAATTTCTGCATGATGAGGGCTTCCACCAGCTGCTTCTGCACCTCCTTGCTGTCGGCAGGCAATTTTACGCCCGGCTGGCCTTGCATGGCCTTGGCCATCTGGTCCACTTCGGACTGGGTTATCACCTCATCGTTAACCACCGCCAGGATGCGTTCCACCACTTCCGCCGGCGCGGCGGTCCAGAACATGAAAAAACAAATACCCAGGAAGAGGAGCCCCTTTCCCCAGGTCTTAAAATTTACCGGCATAACGTTTCTCCTCATTCCCCCTTAACAAAAGTTTCCACTTCTTTCAAGCAGTTTTCCAGGCTGGCCCAGGGAGACCCATCCCCCGGCAGCTTCAGCCTCAGGGTTTGATCGGGGGTCAGACGGAATTTTTCCGGCCGCTTTTTGAGTAGCCCCACCAGACGGGCCAGGTCGAGACGCTCCGGGGCCGCAAACTGGAACACGGCAAAACCGTTCTGTACTTCCAGGCGCTTGATGCCCAGCAGGCGCAGGCGTTCCTTGGTGCGCACCACCCTGAGCAGCTCCTCCCCTTCCGGCGGGATCGGCCCGAAGCGGTCCACCAACTCCCCTGCCAATTCTTCCACCATGTCGGGGGACAGGCGGCCGGAGAGGCGCCGGTAGAGGGCCAGGCGCTGTTGGATGTCCGGCACGTAGTCTTCCGGGAGGTAGGCTGCCACCGGCAGGCGGATCTCCGGCTCCGGGGCCAGTTCCTCCGGGGCCTCCCCTTTGAAGGCGCGGATGGCCTCCTCCAGGAGCTGCAGATAGAGCTCGTAACCCACTTCCGCCAGATGCCCGGACTGGGCCTGCCCCAGGAGGTTACCAGCCCCCCTGATCTGCAAATCGTGCAAGGCAATCTTGAAGCCGCTGCCCAACTCGGTGAACTCCATGAGGGCCTTCAGGCGCTTCTGGGCCTCGGAGGGCAGGGCCGCTTCCTCGGGCACCAGCAGGTAGGCGTAGGCCTGGGCCTGGCTGCGCCCCACCCTGCCTCTCAACTGGTAGAGCTGGGACAGCCCCATGGTGTGGGCCCGGTTGATAATGATGGTGTTGGCCGCGGGGATGTCGAGACCGGCCTCGATGATGGCGGTGCACACCAGGACGTCCACCTCCCCCCGCCAGAAATGCACCATGACCTTTTCGAGTTCGCGCTCCGGCATCTGGCCGTGGGCCATGGCCACCCGGGCCTCGGGCACCATTTCCTGGACGTAGCGGGCCCAGGTGCCGAGATTCCTGACCCGGTTGTGGACAAAAAAGACCTGGCCCTGCCGCGAGAGTTCCCGGCGGATGGCCGCCTGGATCAAGGCCTTTTCGGGGCGGCAGAGATACGTGCGGATGGCCTGGCGGTTCTCCGGCGGCGTATTGATGACGCTCAACTCCCGGAGCCCCGTCAGGGAAAGCTGCAAGGTGCGGGGGATGGGGGTGGCGGTGAGGGTCAGAACGTCCACCGTACGGCGCCAGTCCTTGAGTTTCTCCTTCTGCTTGACACCGAACCGTTGTTCCTCATCAATGATCATCAACCCCAGATTACGAAAGACCAGGTCCCTGGACAGGAGGCGGTGGGTGCCGATGATGATGTCCACGGTGCCCTGGGCCACCTCGCTGATAATACGCTTTTGCTCCGCCGGCGATTTGAAGCGGCTTAACACCCGGACCTCCAGGGGATAGTGGGCCAGGCGTTTGGCAAAGGTGTCGTAGTGCTGCTCCGCCAGGACCGTGGTGGGCACCAGCATGGCCACCTGATAGCCGTCCATGGCCGCCTTGAACGCCGCCCGCAGGGCCACCTCGGTCTTGCCGTAACCCACATCCCCGCAGATGAGGCGGTCCATGGGCTGGTCGGACCCCATGTCGGCGAGGACGTCCTGGATGGCCTGCTGCTGGTCCTGGGTTTCCTCAAAAGGAAAGGTGGCCTCGAATTCCTGGAAGGCCGGGTCAGGGGGAGAAAAGCCGTGCCCCGGCAGCACCCGGCGGGCGGCGTAGAGTTCCACCAGTTCCCGGGCGATCTTTTCCACCGCCTTTTTCACCCGGCCCTTGACCCGCTCCCAGGATTTGCCCCCCAACCTGTCCTGACGGGGGGCTACCCCCTCCACTCCCAGGTATTTCTGGATCAGGTTGAGGCGGTCCACCGGCAGAAACAGCCGGTCGCCGTTTTGATATTCCAGTTCTAGAAAGTCATTGACCCCGGCGCCGGCCGTAAGCTTCACCAGGCCCCGGTAAACCCCGATGCCGTGGTCCACGTGGACGACAAAATCGCCTTCCTGGAGATCCTCCAGCGAAGTGAGAAACTGGGGCGGGCGAGTCTCCCGGCGGCGGCGGCCTTCCGGGCGGTAGCCCAGGGCCTCGTCCTCCTTGAGGACGATGAGACCCACGGCCGGGAGGCGAAAGCCGCTGCTGATCTCCCCCGGGGCGATCTCCACCAGGCGGGGGGCCTCCCAGTCCGGGTGCGGGTTGACCTCCAAGTTCAGGCCCTCCCCTTCCAACAATTGGGCCAAGCGCCGGGCCCGATGCCGGTTCATGGAGACCAGCACCACGTGGTGGCCGTTCTCCTGCCACTCGGTAAGACGGTGCGCCAGGGCCGGCACCAGGCGGCCGTCTTCGCCCGCGGCCTCGGCCAGTTCCTGGGCCAGCCCATCGTTTTTGCCGGTCTGAATGACAAAGCGTCCCGGCCCCTCGGTCTCGCCCAGGGGCAGGACGTGGCAGGACAGGGTGGCGAAGGGCGCGAGCCTGGCCTCCCAGGGGATATCGTCCAGCCAGCCCTGAGGTTCGCCGGCGGCGTCGGCGGCCAGCTTCTCCAGGGCTTGGGCCAGGTTCAGGGGGTCCCACTCCACCACCAGGGTTTCAGGCGGCAGGTAATCCCACAAGGTCTGGGGCTCGGGATAGAATTCCGCCAGGTGCCGCTCGATCCCGGAGAAATGGATGCCTTCCTGGACATGATGCCAGAAGCGGGGGTCCCGGCGCTTGCTGCGCCCCTCCAGGGCCCGCTCCCGGGCGGCTTCGTCCAGGATCACTTCGCTGGCGGGCAGGACTACCAGGTCTTCCAGGGAGGCCCCCTGGGAGCGCTGGCTGGCCGGGTCAAAGAAGCGCAGGGACTCCAGGGTGTCCCCCCAGAACTCCAGGCGCACCGGCTGGTCGTAGAGGGGCGGAAAGAGGTCGATGATGCCGCCCCGGACACTGAATTCCCCCCGTTCCTCCACCAGGGGCCGGCGCTCGTAGCCGCCGCTTTGCAGCCGCTGCAGCAAGTCCTGGCGGACGACCTCCTCTCCGGCCACCAGGTACGTCCAGGCTTCCTGCAGGCGGCTGCGAGGCGGCAACTTTTCCCGGAGCGCCGCGGCCGAAGCCACCAGGAACACGGGTTCCCGGGAGGTCTGGGCCAGATAGGCCCCGGCCACGCGGGCGGTACTCACCTCGGCGTCGAGGCCCAGGGGGTGAAAGGTCAGGATTTCATGGGCCGGAAAAGAGCGCCAGAGGGACCAGGGACCGGCATCGTCCGAGACCCCGTTGCCAAAGAAGGCCAGGTCCTTCAAAAAAACCTCGGCGGCGTCACCGTCGGGGGTGATGAGCAGCAGGGGGCGGCGCAGGGTGCGCCCCAGACGGGAGAGAACATAAGCCCCGGCCACCGGGGAAAGGCCGAAGAGATGAATCTGCCGGTCTCCCCGGGCCAGGGCCGCGGCGACTTCCTGCCACCTGACGCCGGTGGAGCTGATCTGTTCCATTCTTAAAAATTATCTTGTGAACCGCGGCAATTTGCAAGGGGGGCCTACCATGGGTAATAGGCAACTTTTTCCGGGAAATCTCGGGATGAAAATTTATTTATTCTGTGATTTCAATATCATATGAAATGCACTCCCTTTGCGTGATAGGTGGTCAAGCATTTAACGGGCTCTCCAGGGCCCAGGGGAGAAGACATGGACAACGGCTGGAACATGGCGGCATATATGGGGGTGAGGGCCTCCCGGGAGCTGGAGGTGGTCAGCCACAACCTGGCCAATGCCAGCACCGCGGGGTTCAAGCGGGAGTTGCTCAACAACTGGCAGCTCAGCCCCCCGGCAGAAAGGCCTGAGGTGCAAAGCTACGTGGACGTGCGCAGCCGGGACCTCGAGCAGGGCAGTATTCATGAAACCGGCAAAGACACCGACCTGGCGCTGCAAGGACCCGGATACTTCAAGATTCAGACGCCCCAGGGCATCCGTTACACCAGGAACGGCAATTTTACCCTGTCCACCGATTACCAGCTGGTAACCCCCCAGGGCGATACGGTCATGGGCAAGAATGGCCCCATCACCCTCAATGCCCTGGACAAGGATTTTTCCTTTGACGCCGAGGGCGGCGTCCATCTGGACAAAAACCTGGGAGAGCAAATCATGGTGGTGGACTTCCCCAACCCCCAGGATCTTCGCCCCCAGGGCCAGAATTATCTGGTGGCCGGCCCCGGGGCCGGGGAGGAACAAGAAGCCCCCACCACCCGGATACTCCAGGGCAATGTCGAGGAAAGCAACGTGGACCTGACCTCCGAGTCGATAAATCTCATCGACATTCAGAGGCGCTACGAGGCATATCTGAAGGTGCTGGAAACCTTTGCGAACACCGACAACAAGTCCGTACAAGACATTGGGCAGCAAACCTAGGATTTAGGGGACCAAGCTATGTTTCGAGGGATGTTTTCCGCAGCCACCGGTATGGGCGCCCAGCAGTTGCGGCTTGACGTTATCGCCAACAACCTGGCCAACGTCAATACCACCGGCTTCAAGAAAAGTCGGGGTGACTTTGAAGATCTGGTGTACCAGACCGTGCGCCAGGCCGGCGGCGAGTTGCCCGGCGGCGGCCAGATGCCCGTAGGCCAGCAGGTGGGGCTGGGAGTCAGGCCCACCGGCATTTCCAAGATCTTTTCCCAGGGTGAGTATGTCAATACGGAAAACGAACTGGACATGGCCATTGAGGGCAAGGGCTTCTTCAAGGTCATGAGCAACGGCATCGAGTATTACACCAGGGCCGGCAACTTCAAGATCGACAAGGACGGCTTCCTCACCACCCCCAACGGGGACCGCCTGCAACCGGAATTCACCATACCGCCACAGACGGTGTCCTTTACCGTGGACACCAGCGGCAAAATTACCTGTTTCGGGCCGGATAACGCCCAGTTGTCCACCGGACAGATCACCCTCTATACCTTTCCCAACCAGGGGGGCTGAGCGCCGGAGGGCGTAATCTTTTCCTGCCCACCCAGGCCTCCGGCGACCCTGCTGAAGGTCAGCCGGGGGTAGACGGCGTGGGCACCATTGCCCAGGGTTATACGGAAGTCAGTAACGTCAACGTGGTGGAGGAAATGGTCAATATGATCATCGCCCAACGGGCCTATGAACTCAATTCCAAGGCCATCCAGACGGCGGACGCCATGATGGAGCGGGCCTACCAGCTGAAGTCTTAAGGAGGTGACACCTATGCGGCGCCTGCGATTGGTCTCGTCTGGCTGGCTTTATTGGGGCTGCTCCTGGGGGTGGATCAGGCTCACGGCGCTCTCACCTTTAAAGGCGAGGCCCAGGTAGCCGGTGACTACATCACCCTGTCCCACCTGGCGGACCTGCCCCCGGAACTAGCTCAAAAATGCGGCTCGGCCCCGGTCTGGTCAGCACCCCCGCCGGGGGAGGTCTATACCTTGACCCAGGAATTCCTCAAATTCCGGCTGGGGGAATTAGGCCTTCTGGAGTTCCTTGAAGGGGCGTCCCTGCCGGCGGCTATCCAGGTGCGCCAGACCGGGGTGCCCCTGAAGGGGGAAGACGTGGCCGCCACTTTCCAACGCTACATCCAGGAGCGCAGCCCTTACCCACCCAACAACTTCGTCATTGAAGTTTCCCCTCTGAAAGAAATGATCATCCTCCCAGACGCCCAGGTGTCTCTGGCTCCCGTGCCGCCCCGCAATGACAAGCTCATGGGGGATGTCACCCTGGAGATGGTTATTATGCTACCAGGGCCAGCCTTTAAAGCGCCTCAAGGTGAGCGGCATAGTGCGGCTCAGGCGAATAGTGGTGTGCGCCGCCAAGCCTCTCCGGGCCCAAAGCACCATCGGCCCCGGAGACATCCAACTGGTCCCCCGGGAGGTGACGGGGAACATCGACGACTTTTTTATCTCCACGGAGCAGGTAGTGAACCATATTTTGGCCAAGAACGTCGGCCCCCAGGAGATTATCACCACCCGGCACCTGAGCAACCAGCCCATCATCAAACGGGGTGACAACGTCAACGTAGTCCTGGATCAGGACGGGATGGAGATTTCCACCAAGGGAGTGGCCCAGGAGCAGGGATATCCGGGAAAGTCCATTCGCCTGGTCAATCCCAAGAGCAAAAAGGAAATTCAGGGACTGGTGCTGGACGCCAAGACCGTCAAGGTGACGTTATGAAGCTCTGTTCCCGCCATTTTTGGCTCTTAGGTCTGGTAGCCCTGGCCCTGACCGGCTGCGGGACAATCACCAAAGCAAAGTACGCCCCTGAGGTGCCCATTGCCACGCAACCGCTGCCGCCGGCTCTTCCGCCCCAGGACGGCTCTTTGTGGACCGGCCGCCAGTCCTATGGCCTGGTGGCGGACGCCCGGCCCGTCAATGTGGGGGACCTGGTGACCATCAGCATCACGGAAACCAACCAGGCCAGCGAAATCGCCAATACGGCCCCCAGCAGGGACTCCGGGGTCAAGGTGGGCATCAATTCGCTGTTTGGCTTGAGCTTCCCCATGAAGGCCTTTACCAATAAGGACGTCAACGTCGACACGGCCGTAGATGCCACCTTAGGCAACAGTTCCAACGGGCAGGGCAAGACGGAACGCCAGAGCAGCTTTACCTCGTATCTGACCGCCCGGGTCATCCAGGTGCTGCCCAACCAGAACCTGATGATCCAGGGTCAGCGGCAGATGCGCATCAACAACGAAACCGAGGTGGTCATGCTCACCGGCATTGTCCGGCCTCAGGACATCGACCGCAACAACACCGTCCCTTCCACCAAGGTGGCCGAAGCCCGGCTGACGATTTCCGGAGCCGGGGTGGTGTCCGACAAACAGAGGGTGGGCTGGTTCCAGCGGATTTTCGACCACGTCTGGCCGTTCTAACCGGATGGATGAGAAAATGACACCTAAGACCCAGTCATGCTTGCTTGGCCTCTTCCGAGGGGAATTCTGCCGCCGGTGCTTCTGCCTGCTGGGGGCCCTGGTCCTGATGTTGGGGCCCCTGGTCCGGCCGGCCGCGGCCATCCGCCTGAAGGACATTGCCACCTTCAAGGGGGTGAGGCCCAACCAACTCATCGGCAATGGTCTGGTAGTCGGCCTGAACGGCACCGGCGACGGCACCAACGTGGACTTTAACACCCAGGAGTTGGCCAACATGCTGACCCAAATGGGCATCAACCCCGTCCGGGACAAAATAAAAGTCAAAAACATCGCTGCGGTGGCGGTGACTGCCCAGCTGCCCCCCTTCGCCCGGGCAGGCTCCAAAATCGATATCCTGGTGTCCTCCCTGGGGGACGCCAAAAGCCTGCAGGGAGGCACCCTGCTCCTGACACCCCTTAAGGGCGTGGACGGCCAGGTGTACGCCCTGGGCCAGGGTCCGGTTTCGGTGGGTGGTTTTGCCGCCAGCGGCGATGCCGGCGGCGGGGTCACCAAGAATCATCCCACCGCGGGACGCGTCGCCGGCGGCGCCACCGTGGAACGGGAGATTCCCCTGAACTTTTTAGACAAGGACAACTTTACCATCTCCCTTAATGATGCCGACTTCACCACCTCCCAACGGGCCGTGGCGGCCATAAACCGGGCCTTGCACGGGAGTTACGCCCTGTCCCAGGACGGCGGCACCATCAACATCAAACTGCCCCCAAACTATAATAAAGACCGGATTGTGCCATTGCTGGCCTCCCTGGAAAACCTGGAGATCGTTCCGGACAGCGTGGCCAAAGTGGTCCTCGATGAACGCAACGGCACTGTGGTGATGGGGGCCAATGTCAGGTTGTCCACAGTGGCCATCGCCCACGGCAACCTCATGGTCCGCATCAAGGAAAAACCCCGCATTTCCCAGCCCCTGCCCTTCTCTCAGGGGCAGACGGTGGTGGTGCCGGACAGCACGGTCACCACCCAGGAGGGGGAAAACCGCCTCATGGTCTTGCCTGAGGGGGTGAGCATCGGCCAGGTGTTGCAGGCCCTGAACGCCATCGGGGTGACCCCCCGGGATCTCATTGCCATCCTCCAGGCCATCAAGGCTGCGGGAGCTCTTCAGGCGGAACTGGAAGTCATTTAGAGACGGCAACTACCATGTCGATACCGACTTTAACAACCTTGAATCCTGATGGCAGAAAACGCCCCGAAGGCATGGGTTTTGTGAGTCCGCTGGTTGATCAATCAGGGAGATTCAGCAGGTTGCAAAGTGCCTTTCAGAAGCAGCTCAAAAGCCTGGCTAATGAGTTTTACAAGACCTACCACCAACCCTTGTTTTTAACCGATACGGTGAGAACGGACGCTGAGCAGGCTCTGGCCCACCAGGAAAAACCCTATCTGGCTTTGCCGGCCGGCCACCCGAACGCCATGCATCCCAAGGGCCTCGCGGTTGACGCCGATGTGACCGAATCTAGACTGATAACCCCGGAGATGTTGGCTCATAACGGCTTGCACCGGCCGGCGTTGTCCAAAGGCGAAACCTGGCATATTGAACCGGTATCTACAAGGGCCGGGGCTTCAGACGAATCGTCAGCTTCTGCCGAACCCTTATCTAAATTCCAACCCCTGTCCAGGCGCGGCTCCCCAGCTCGTCTGGTGCAAGGGGTGGCCGAGTTCAGGGAGCACTCCCAGCGGCCCGAAGCCGTGAGCTACCTGGTGCAGCAGGGTGCAACCGGCCAGGGAGCGTCTGCTGACCGTCGCCGCCTCCAACAGACCGCCGTGGAAGTCGAATCCGTGTTTCTGGAACAGCTTTTGGGGCATATGCGGAGTTCCATGGTTGACCCCGTCAATCCAACTCACAAACAGCTTCGAGGCTATTTAAGTATGGCCGATCAACATTTGGCCCGTTCCCTGGCGGCCGGCGGCGGCATCGGCCTGGCGTCGAGAATCATTAAGGATCTGGCTAAACTAGAGACTCACCCCCACACGGAGAAACCCCATGAAGGCAACCCTCCCGCCCCCGGAAAAACCGGCGCCTCCCCAGGAACTAAGCCTGTATAGGGAGTTGCTGGAGTGCCTGGAAAAAGAGTGGCAGGCTCTGGTCAACTCCCAGGAGGAGGCCATTTTGGCCCTGGCCGCGCAAAAGGAGCACATCCTGGAAAAGATCATCGCCCTGAACCGGGGTCGGAAGCTGGCAGACCCAGGTGGGGAACCTGAACCTCTGCGCCGCTTAAAGCAACAGGTAGCCGAAACCCAGGCCCGCAACCACCGGCTCATCACCACGGCGCTGGAAACCATCCAGGATTTTTTGGGATTTCTGCAATCAGCTCCCCCGGGGATTTATCATTCTGCCGGCAAGGTGGAAACCACCCCGGGAAGCTCCTTTTTTCATCGACAGGCTTAAGGGTCTGTCCCAGAAGACTTATCGAAACCTGGAGTCACCGATGTCCGGCGTCACCGCCATCCTGGATAATGCTTCCCGGGCCCTCCTGGCCGAACAGTTGGGGGTGGAAGTCACCGGCCACAACATCGCCAATGTCGACACCCCGGGGTTTTCACGTCAAACGGTGGACTATGTCACCGCCACCCCGGTACCCTCCCCCTATGGGCCTGTGGGCACAGGGGTCAAGGTCCAGGGAATTGAGCGGGCTTTTGATCCTTTTATCACCTCGCAACTGAACGAAAAAAGCTCCCTGTTATCTGATTACCAGACTCGCTCCTCGGCCCTGGAGCAGGTAGCGACCTACTTCAATGAGACCCAGGACGGGGGCCTCAATGATATCCTGTCAAAATTCTTCTCGGCCTGGCAGGATCTGGCCAACAATCCCACCGGGGCCGGAGAACGGCAGACCCTTTTGAACCAGGCCCTCAACTTGAGTGATGCCTTCAGATCCCGGGCCGACGAGTTGGTCCAGGAGCGTCAGAGTCTCCTGCAGCAAATCGGGCCCACTATCAACGAAATCAACAAGCATAGCGCCAACATTGCCCAGCTTACTCAAGAGATCGTGACCACCGAGGCCAACGGCCACGCGGCCAACGATTTACGAGACCAACGCGATCAGGAAATCTCTCAACTCTCGCAGCTTATCGGGGTGAGAACTTACACCAGCGGCGACGGCACTCTCGGCGTCACCCTGCAAAACGGTCTTCCCCTGGTTCAAGGGGTGCTCTCCTTTAACCTGACTTCACAGTTGAATTCCTCAGACACCGTGGATTTGATCTGGCAAGGGCCGGGGGGCACCACCGAAACTATTCCCACCGACAGCTTGAGCGGCGGCAAGCTGGCCGCCCTGATCCAGACGCGGGACCAAGATATTCCCCAGTATCAGCAAGATCTGGACCAACTGGCCAAAAGCATTATCGTGGCAGTCAATAAGCAGCACAGCCAGGGTGTGGGGCTGGACCTTTTTCCCAGACCAAGGGAACTTATCAGGTCACCGACCCTGCTGCGTCCCTGGCCACGTTCCTGCCTTTGGGAAACCAGATCCTCAATGGCTCCTTGCAAATATCTGTCGAGCGCCATGGCGCCCCCCCGGTTTCCGGCTCCATTGCCATAGACCCAAGCTTATCTCTGAACGATCTGGTGCAAAGCATCAATACTGATCCCGTCCTGGGTGGTTACCTTACCGCCTCGGTAGAGGATAACTCTTTAAAAATAGTAGCAAATAATGCGTCTGACACCTTTGGCTTTGTCGGGGACAACAGCCAGGCCCTTACCGCCCTGGGTGTTAACACTTTTTTCACCGGCGATAAAGCCTATACTTTAGGGGTCAATGCTTGGGTATTAGACAACCCGAACCTGGTGGCGACCGGGCAAATCGACGCCACCGGGGCCCACTCTGTGGGCGATAACCGCAATGCTTTAGCCCTGGCAGGCCTCGAAAATGCCACGGCGGGGCCGAATGGACTCACCTTTTCGGCAGCTTACCAAAATCTGGTGACAAGTCTGGGTCTTGATGCCCAGGATGCCGGCGATCAGAAAACTTTTTACCAGGGGCTGGTGAACCAATTAAGCCAAATGCGGGATTCGGTCTCGGGGGTGTCTCTGGACGAGGAAATGACCAACCTGGTGAAGTACCAGCGGGCTTACCAGGCTGCCGCCCGCCTGGTGAGCGTGGCGGATCAACTTTACCAGACCTTGATAGATTTGGGAAAATAAGGAGTCTCGGCCGTGCGGGTAACCACGCCCACCATTTTTAACGGTATTCAGAACAATCTGCAGAATTTGGCAGAGGATTTGCAGAGGGTAAATGCAAGCATCTCCTCTGGCAAAAAATATCAAAGTATCAGCGACAACCCCCTGGACGTGGGGGCCATTCTCGGATTGAACAAAGAGGGGAGCCAAACGGCACAGTTTGAACGGAATCTTGAAACCGCTAAAGGCTGGTTAAACGTTACCGAGTCCACCATGCAAAATATCACGGATATTGTTCAAGCAAGCTCGGCCCTGGCCAATCAGATGGTTACGGGAACCTATAATGCAGCCCAGCGCCAGGCCGCCGCCGAGCAGATCCAGGGATATTTAGAGGAAGTGATGCAGGAGGGGAATAATCAATATAATGGCCAATATGTCCTGGCAGGTTACCGCACCGATTCTCCGCCCTTTACCGAAGGCGACTGGCAGGTGCAGCCCCCGGTGATGCATCTCACCTCTGGATCAAGCGGCACTGCGGTCAGTGGAGGGGCCTACACCGGCACGACCAGCCGCACCCATCTGGTGGAAATGGTCTCGGGCGGTGGTACCGGCGTGGGCACATATCGGGTTTCCGTGGATGGCGGCCAGAATTGGACGGATCCGGCTACCATCCCTGCCGGCCCGGTATCTTTGGGGGACGGGGTGCAAGTCACCCTGGGTGGAACCTGGAATGCAGGTGACCGTTTTAGTATTCCGGTATACCAGCCGATTGAATATCGTGGAGATAACAATAATTTTGAGATAGCTATCGAGACGCAAAACCGCATGGTGATCAATGAGGTGGGAAGCGCAGCCGTGGGTGGAGATCAGGGAAACAACGATCTTATCCAGATCCTGGCCCAACTGAAAAGCAGCCTGGAGGCCAATGACCCTGGCGACGTGGGGGCCTCCCTGGATAAACTGCGTTCCTATGAGACTCATAGCACCTCAATTCTGGCCAGCCCGGGCTCCTCCCTGGACCGGGTCGGCATGAAAGAGAACGTCTACGGTTCTCTCAAAGATGAAATCACCCAGCAAATAAGCGATCGGGGCGAGACCGACCTGGTGGCAGCGATAAATCTCTTGAGTACCAGGGAGAATGCCTATCAGGCAGCACTGATGTCGTCCTCCAAGGTCATGAGTATGAGCCTGATGGATTATCTTGGCACAAGTGCTGCGTAATGGTAAGCGGTACAGGAGCTTTGATAACAACTGGGATCAGGGAACTCTAGTTCTTGAGTTACTGTTCACAGTCTCATAAAACAAGATATCGGTAACCAGGAAGGTACCCTTGCTAATTCTCACAAGAAAATCCGGAGAAGGCCTCTTCATTGGGGATGACATCCGCATCACGATCCTTGAGATCCGGGGCAAGCAAATTCGCTTGGGCATTGAAGCCCCTACCTCGGTTGTTGTTCTCCGGGAAGAAATTTATCGGCGCATCCAGGAAGAAAACCTCCAAGCAGCGGGGGCTCGAGACGTAGATGTCTCGGAGATCGCCCAACTCTGGAGACAGGAATGAAAATTATGGCCTCCGATCCACAAACCACATCAACAGATCCGGCTGTCTTCACCACGAAGACTCGTAACTTCGGCTCCATTGAGGTGCGGTCGGACCAGATTATATACCTGGACCCCGGCCTCCTGGGCTTTATCCAATATCATCGCTATATCCTGATCGAGCATCATCGGGAAGCTCCTTTTCTTTGGCTGCAGTGCCTCGATAAAGAGGGCCTGGCCTTTGTGGTGGTTGACCCCCGGAATCTGCTGTCTGATTACCAACCCAGCCCCCTGGCCCAGGCCATGCGGGACCTTAAAGTTGATCAGGCCGAAGACCTCAAGGTTCTGGTGATTTTGACCATCCCTCCGGGCAAACCCCAAGAAATGACCGCCAATCTCATGGGGCCGGTGGTTATAAACCTCAAGACCCGCCAGGGTAGGCAAATTATCGTGGAAGATCCACAATACAGCCACAAGCACCGGGTCCTGCCCGCTTAAGTTGTTTGCGCCAGGGTCAAAGACCGCTCCACAACCCGGATAAAAATGCCAATCATAGGGAACTGCCTGGAGATAGGGGGAAGAGACTCTCACCGGGCTTGGGCTATGGCTTCATCACCTGAGATTTGGTGGGGAATTGGGAGGATAGGAACCGCCATCGTAGTTATTAAGAAATCTTCCACGAGGCCAAGGCCCCTTTTGTAAAGGATGAAAGTGGGTTAATGGCCGGCCAATCCTGCGCCGGGCCCACAGATTTGGCAGCTCCCAGCCCTGTGAATGTCCCATACTGGTTAGAAGGCGGCGTCG
>Ga0207862_1000239_pt1 | contig 16122 bp, 12 predicted proteins | sample LuqExpMetageno81_FD_187838 | JGI IMG/M metagenome (GOLD analysis project Ga0207862, IMG submission 187838) | Tropical forest soil microbial communities from Luquillo Experimental Forest, Puerto Rico - Sample 81 (SPAdes) | ecosystem: Environmental > Terrestrial > Soil > Tropical forest ... | reverse complement strand
ATTACATTGATAAACACAGCAAGGCCAAATAGCCTGCAGGCAAATCCCCGCTTGAAGGAGCAAGAAAGTTGACTCGCCGAGTCGTCGTAACGGGCGTTGGATTGGTCTGTGCGCTGGGCATCGGCACGGAGGAAAGCTGGAAAAACCTCGTTGCCGGCAAGAGCGGTATTACTCGCATCACGCATTTCGATACCGCCGAGTTCGATTGCCAGATCGCCGGCGAAGTGAAGAGCTTCGACCCTTTCCAATGGATCGAGAAAAAAGAGCTGAAAAAAATGGGCCGGTTTATTCAGGTGGCGCTGGCCGCCGCCGATTTCGCCGTGAAAATGGCGGAGTGGAAGCCGGAACAGTCAGACTTGGACGATGTCGGCGTGTACGTGGCCTCCGGCATCGGTGGATTCGATATTATTGAACGCGAGCACATCAAGCTCATGCAGGGAGGCCCGGGAAAAATCTCGCCCTTCTTCATTCCTTCGGCAATTGTGAACCTCGCCTCGGGCCATATCTCGATTCGTTACGGCGCGCGCGGGCCAAATTCGGCGACCGCCACCGCCTGCTCGGCCTCGGCTCACTCGGTTGGCGACTCTTTCAAGATCATCGAGCGAGAAGCAGCCGAGATGATGATTTGTGGCGGCACCGAAGCGACTGTTACCCCCATGGGCATCGGCGGCTTTGCTTCCATGCGCGCGCTATCCACCCGCAACGACGCGCCCGAAAAAGCCAGCCGCCCTTTTGACGGTGCCCGCGACGGCTTCGTCGTCGGAGAAGGCGCGGGCATTCTGATTCTTGAATCGCTCGAGCACGCACAAAAGCGCAATGCCCCGATCCTTGCTGAGATTGTCGGCTACGGGATGAGCGGCGATGCATTCCACATCACGCAGCCAGCCGAAAATGGCGACGGAGCCTACCGCGTAATGAAGGCCGCGTTGAAAGACGCCAAACTCTCACCCGACGATATCGCTTACATCAACGCCCATGGCACTTCAACCCCGATTGGCGACGTCATTGAAACCACGGCGATGAAACGTCTTTTCGGTGAGCGCGCCACGAGCAAGAAGCTGGCCGTCAGTTCCACCAAGTCTATGACCGGGCATTTGCTTGGCGGTGCCGGGGGCTTGGAGGCGGGCATCAGCGTTCTCGCGCTCCGTGACCAGATTCTGCCGCCCACCATCAACCAGGAGTGCCCAGACCCTCAGTGCGATCTGGATTATGTCCCCAACGTCGCTCGAAGGGTTTCCGTGGACTATGCGTTGTCGAACTCCTTTGGTTTTGGTGGCACCAACGCTGCTCTGATTTTCAAGCGCTGGACCGGCAAGTAAACGGCGTCCTGCCCGGCGACGGGTACGGGTTAGCGTTATATTCTCAGTAGAACGAGCGGGCTTGTTTGAATTTTTCGCTCCACTCAGGATGACACACATCCCATTCCGCAAGCCCTGATGGAAGGAAACTCCCGTGAACATCATCGTGTGCGTCAAGCAGGTGCCGGCAAAAGATGCCCCCCTGGCGATTGCCGGAAACTGGATCAAGGAATCGGACATCGGTTTCGAAATGAACGAGCCCGACAGCTACGCCCTGGAAGAAGCACTCCGCCTTAAGGAAAAGCACGGTGGAGAAGTGATCGCTCTTTCCCTGGGCCCGGAGCGCGTGAAACAGACCATTAAAGAGGCCCTCGCGAAGGGCGCGGACCGCGGTATCCATATCTCCGACGACCATTTCGCTCAACTCGATCCGCTCGGCTCCGCAAAAGTATTGGCGGCCGCGATTGCCAAGGAAAAATGCGACCTCGTGCTCACTGGCTTGCAAAGCGATGACCACGGCTTTGGCCAGACCGGCGTTCTGCTTGCTGGTCTACTAAGCCTGCCGCACGCCACGATCATCATGCAGATTGATGTGCAGGACGGAAAAATGAAGCTGAAACGCGAACTGGAGGCCGGATGGTTCCAGTGGATTGAATGCCCCCTTCCGGCAGTGCTCTCGATTCAATCCGGCATCAACAAAGTCCGTTATGCCACGCTCAAAGGCATCATGGCTGCCAAGAAAAAAGAAATCGCCACAATCACAAAAGATTCGCTCGGCGTAGCGATTGAGCCTACGCAGAAGATCGAAAAGATTTACGTTCCCACAAAAACAAAGAAAACCGAATTCCTGACGGGAACACCGAAGGAAGTGGCGGCCAAGCTGGTTGAGAAGCTTAAGTTTGAAGCGCGCGTGATCTAAAGCCGCAACAGGAGAAAGACGATGAAAATTCTGGTCGTGACCGAACAGCGGCAAGGGAAGTGGAACAGCACAAGCTCCGAGACTCTTGTGGCGGCGCAACAGATCGCAGAAGCAGCCTCGGGAACTGTCAGCGCGGCGGTGATTGGCAAGGGCGTGTCGTCCTTGGCCGCCGAACTCGCCGCGAAGAATTTGGCCGAAGTTCTCCTCGTCGACCACGACCTTCTCGAGAATTACACTCCGGACGGCTACGCTTTCGCGCTCAAGCAAGTCATCGAAGCGGCGAAGCCAGACCTGGTCCTCTTCCCACATACCTATCAGGTGCGCGATTTCGCACCTAAGCTTGCGGCGATGCTCGGCAAGGGCATGATCGGAGACTGCATTGGCTTCCGTGACCAAGGCGGAAAGCTCGTGTTTGTCCGCCAGATGTTTCAGGGCAAAACCGCAGCGGATGTGACTTTCACGGGAGCACCTCCGTGGTTTGCCTCCTTTCAATCAGGTGCATTTCGCGCCGATTTGCTCACCGCGCACGCCGGCGGCAAAGCCCCGGTGAATGCCGCGAAAGTGGAATTGAAGGCGGAAGACATCCGCACAAAGCCCCTCGAGCTATTTAAGGAAGCAAAATCCGCCGTGGACTTGACGCAAGCGCCGCTGATCGTGGCCATTGGACGCGGCATCAAAGCCCCCGAAAACATTGCCCAGGCCGAAGCCTTGGCAAAGGCGCTCGGAGGAGAACTAGCAGCCTCCCGCCCGATCTGCGATGAAGGTTGGCTACCGATGGAGCGCCAGATCGGCAGCTCCGGCCAAACTGTCGCCCCGAAACTGTATCTCGCGTTGGGAATCAGCGGTGCGATTCAACACGTTGTCGGCATGAAAGGCTCACGCACCGTTGTGGCGGTAAACAAAGACGAGAACGCGCCCATCTTCGAAATCGCCGACTACGGTGTAGTCGCCGACATCTTCGAGATCATGCCCGCCCTCACCGAAGAGCTGCAAAAAGCGAAGTAATTCTGAAAGAACAGTCGTCTGCTTGCCAAACAGTTGTTTGATAGAATTGCCTGCATGACCGTTCAACGCGAACAACTGGAGGCGGATGTTCTGATCGTAGGTGCTGGTCCAGCCGGGCTGAGCTGCGCCCTGCATCTGGCCAATCTCATCAAGAAGCATAACGGCAGCGGGGCGAAGCCGGAACTCTCCGCGGAAAACATTTACGTCCTTGAAAAAGGCCGCGAATTAGGCGCTCACCAGCTATCCGGCGCCATTATGAATCCGAAAGCGCTGGCCGAACTCGTTCCCGACTTCGAAAAAAAAGCACCTTTAGATACGCCCGTCACCGATTCAGCCGCGCTAATCTTCACGCAAAAGTCCTCTTATCGGTTCCCGGTCACACCGCCGCCGTTCAACAACGCTGGGAACTATGTTATCTCGCTCAGCAAGCTGGTGAAGTGGCTTGGCAACCTCGTGGAATCCTCCGGCGTCAATATTTTCAAGGAGTTCGGCGGCGCCGATCTGATTTACGAACGTGAGGGAATTGCCGGCGTCATCACAGAAGATAAGGGTCTCGACAAGAATAGTAAGCCAAAAGCCAACTTTACGCCCGGATACGAACTGCGCGCAAAAGTCACCGTCCTCGCCGAAGGCCCACGCGGCTCTCTGACCAAGCAGCTGGTGGCCAAGAAGAAGCTCGACAATATCAACCCGCAAATCTACGGCCTCGGCATCAAGGAACTTTGGGACGTGCAACCCGGAAAAATCAAGCCGGGCTACGTTGCGCACACGCTGGGCTGGCCGCTCTCCACGAAAATGTACGGCGGTGGCTGGATCTACGGGCTCAGCAACAACCGCGTTTCGATCGGCCTGGTCGTCGCCCTCGAATATCAGGACCCGCGCTTCGATCCGCAGGCCGCATTTCAAACATGGAAAATGCATCCGTTTCTCCGCAACATCCTCGATGGCGGAAAACTGGTTCGCTACGGCGCGAAAACGCTGCCTTATGGCGGTTGGTATGCCATGCCGCGCAATTACGTCGACGGCGGCCTCATCGTCGGCGATTCCGGCAGTTTCCTCGATTCGCAGCGTCTGAAGGGCGTTCATCTTGCGATGAAGAGCGGCATGCTCGCGGCCGAGACCATCTTCGAAGCGCTGAAATCCGGCGATACGTCCTCGAGGGCCCTGAAACCCTACAAGGACAAAATCGATCACAGCTACATCAAGCAAGAACTTTGGAAAGTGCGCAACTTCCATCAGTCCTTCCGCAACGGCCTGCTCGACGGATTTGTTCTATCCGCCTTCCAGGAAATCACCGGCGGCCACGGCCTGATTGATCCCCTGCGCGCTCACCCGGGATTCGAGGCTTACGGGAAAATTCACGGCAGGCCTGAGCCGGAGCGTTTCAAGGGCGATGGCAAACTCACCTTCGACCGTCTGACCGACGTCTACCACTCCGGCACGCGCCACGAGGAAGATCAGCCATGCCACTTGAAGGTCAGCGACCTGAACATTTGCTCAACTCGCTGCGTCGAGGAGTACGGAAATCCCTGCCAGTATTTTTGTCCGGCGGCGGTCTACGAAATGGTGAAAGAAGGCAGCGGCCTGAAACTGAAGATCAACTTCGCAAACTGTGTTCACTGCAAGACCTGCGACATTGCCGATCCATACCAAATCATCGATTGGACTGTGCCCGAGGGTGGCGGCGGCCCCAATTACGAGGGCATGTAGCGTTGCCTGGCGCGGAGCGGGTCTTCGGGCCTTCAATTTTGTCTCTAAGCGCAGCCAGCTTACGAACTCGGCGACCACAGCTTGTGGAAGAAACTGCGCACACGGTTCCACGTAGAATCGTCCTCGGGCTTCTTTGCCGGGTCGCCCTTCGCCGAGTTGGGTAACGGTGGTTGCGGCAGCGCTACCTGAGCAACCACCGGATCTCCTTCAACTTTGCCTTGAAAAATCAAGGTTGGCCGAACTCGCGCTCGCCGCACTAGCACAATGAGTTTCGGATCGTATTCCGGCTGCGTTTTGGCGGAAGCGTCATAATGCAGCGGCGGCATAAACACCTGGTACACGGGCTCGTTTGATTTTTGCGGGGGAGCAGCTGCAACCGCGGGCGCAGGCTTCGGCTGGGCTGCCTTCTTCAGCTCTTCCGTTGAGGCCAAGCCGCTCACTTGCGTAGTCACGGCGGAAGGAATCGTCGTCGGCAACATCTCGCAAACGCACCTTCCTGCCGAGTCATGCAGGCTCTCCAACTGTCCGTTCGCAATCGTCACATCACCGCCCTGCGGTATCAACACGCTCTGCCCCGTCAGTTGCTGCTCCACTCGTACCGCGCCCTTGCTGGCCCGGATGCACATGGCTCCCGACGGATCGAGGCCGGCCAGAATATCCTGCGCTCCTCCGCCGATCGCTAGCGGGCGAGCCTGGATTTGTGCCGTATACACCGTCAACGACAACGAGCCCTCAATATGCGCGTGAATCGTACCCGAATCCAATGCCACCGTCAGCGACCCGCTCGACTTCAAAACCGAGAAGTGAGCCGGTCCGCAGATGGAGATGCTGCCGCCTTCCAATAGGTCGATGCGCGCTTGCCCGGATTTTACGTGCACGTCACTGCCGCTGCGCAGCATGGTCTTCACTTGCCCGCGCACAGACTCGATACTCATCGGACCTTCTACGCTGATCGAATCCCCTTCGATCATTCCTACAGAATCGCCCGAAGGCGGGTTGTCTGCCCGCATCGCCGACGGAAACACACCCGCCATTAAGGCCGCCATGCAGCCTCCAGCCACGAGAATCCCGAGGACTCCCCGGCAAAGTTCTGAGCTTCGAAAAACAGCCAAAAAGCGTACTCCTAAGTGCGCAGGCAGAAAGCAACCCTCTTATACTATATGAAGATGGAAACCGCCGAGAAGCGCATCGAAGAAAAACAGGAGCCGCTCAGCGCGCACTACGATACGCGGCTGCCGAAGCTGCCCTGGCATCGGCGAATCCAGATCCCAATTATCGCCGCCGTAGTTTACAGCGTGATTAGAACTCTGGGACCCACGCTTCGATTCGAGGTCCTCGGTCGCGCGCGGGTCGAGAAGGTTTGGGCCGCCAGGCAGCCCTGCATCTGGGCCTTTTGGCATCGCTGCATCCTTCCGATCGCTTGGTACGGCCGGAACCGCGGCATCGTCATCATGAATACGACGGCCTTCGACGGCCAATGGACCCGTAAGGTCATCGAGTGGCTTGGTTTCGGCACGGCGCAGGGCAGCTCTTCACGCGGAGGTTTGCGCGGCCTGGCGGTCATGGCTCAGCGCATCAGAGAAGGACTGGACTGCGGCTTCACCATCGACGGACCACGCGGCCCGCGCTACGTGTCCAAGGTTGGGCCGGTACTGCTGGCACGCATGACCGGCGCGCCCATCTTTGTCTTTCACGTCGCTGTCGATCGCGGCAAGACCATCGAAAGAACCTGGGACCACTTTCTTCTTCCGGGCTTGTTCGCCCGCGCCATCCTGATCGGCCATCCGCCGATTTATGTGCCGCAGGACGCCGATTCCGAAACGATCAGGGCCAAGCACGAAGAAATGCAAAAAGCTCTCGAAAATGTACGTGATCTTACGGAGGGCTGGTTCAAGTTGACCGAAGAAGAGCGCAACCGCCACCGCGCCGAAATTGGTCCTTAGTCTCGCACCCTGCCGTTCACGCCTTCACGGGTTGCGTTTCGAGTTCGTTGCGGTGCCGAGAGCGGCCCTTAATTGCCTTCGCGTTCGCCGAGCTTTACCGGGATGTCCATCTTCTTCGCGCCCCGGTATAGCGTCACCGTGACCGTGTCGCCCGGCCTTTTGCGATTCAGAATCACGTTCATGTCGAACTGGTTGGCCACCTTCTGGCCATCCAGACCTACAATCACATCCCCACCGATGTAGATACGCCGCATCCCGGCTTGTGCTGCTCGATCACCGCCCTTTACTCCCGCCGCCGCCGCCGGACTGTTCTTTGTGGTCTGTTCCACAAGCAAGCCCTCACGCACCGGGAGGTCCAGCGCCTCGGCGAGCCACCCGGTCAATTCCAACGTTTGTACGCCCAGGTAGGCGCGGCGCACCTTACCCTCGGTGATCAGGTCGTTCGCGATCAGCTTCGCGGTATTGATGGGAATTGCGAAGCCGATCCCAGCGGCTGTTCCGGAAGGCGCAAAAATTGCCGAATTGATGCCAATCACTTCACCATGAGTATTGATCAGCGGCCCGCCCGAATTGCCCCTGTTAATCGAAGCATCGGTTTGAATGGCTTCATCGATAAACGTCGTCTCACTGGTCTGCACCGTACGCCCAAGCGCGCTCACGACGCCTGTCGTCAGGGTGGTTTGAAATCCGAATGGGTCGCCGATCGCCAGCACTTTCTGTCCCACCAGCAGCGTAGACGAATCGCCTAGCGTTAGCGACGCAAGTTGCTTGTCCTTCGGGTCGATCTTGATCAGCGCCACATCGTTGCGCTGATCGGCCCCCACGAACTTCGCCGGGAATCGCGTCTTGTCCCCAAGAACCACCTCGATCGACTGCGCCCCGGCCACGACGTGGAAGTTCGTAAGGATGTAGCCGCGCGGATCAAACACAAAGCCCGAACCTGCGCCTTCAACAGGCACCGGATCCATGAAGAAGTCATATTCCGTGGCCTTCGTGAGGATATTGGCCACCGCTGGCGAGGCTTGCCGGTAAATGCGCACGTTAATCGATTCTTCTTCCGTGAGCTTTTCCTGGTGCTGAGAATCCGTTTTCAGCAGAGCCGCGACGGACGTCTTTTCGCCCAACCGCCGGGCCTCCACATTTTCGCTCTGCCGCGGTCCGTACCGGGAGCCCACCCAGAATGCGCCCAGCACCAAAATCAGTGCCAGCAAAATGAGCCTTACCCGGCTGAGGGGAGTTGCAGCTTTCATTTGCATTGTCCTTAGATGATTCTGCTCTTCATCTTAAGTATAGATAAGTTTTGAAGGGCGTTCATCTGCACGCCGGTGCGTACACTCAGGCCGGCGAACCCTGCGAAGTGCGCTTCCGTAGCTTCGCTGCAAGAGCCTGCACCTGCGCGCGGGTCTCCTCAAGCGTTCCAGAGCAATCGATCGATTCCGTGGCGTGGCGGAGCTTTTCGCGCACGGGGAGCTGCGCGGCGATGCGGCGCTTTGCTTCAACTTCGCTCATTCCGCGCGCGCGCAGCCGCGCCAGTTGCTGTTCCGGCGCACAATAGGCCACCACCAGGCCATCCAGTTTCTTGGCCAAGCCCGCCTCAACCAGCAGCGCTGCCTCTACGAACACCACATCACGCACGCCGTTATGCTGCCACTCGTCGAACTGACGGAAGACCATTTCCTCTACCCGAGGATGAATAATCGCGTTCAGCCGCACAAGCTTTGCCGGGTCCGCAAACACTATCGACGCAAGCTTTGCCCGATCGATTCGGCCGCTGGCGTCAGCCAGCCCCGCGCCGAACTCCTTCAGAATCTCATCGTGAGCGGGCTGGCCGAGCTCCATCAGCTTGTGCGCCAGAGAGTCGGCGTCGAGAACGCGAAATCCCATGTCGCGAAGAAGAGCCGCAACCGCACTCTTCCCGCTGGCGATCCCACCGGTTAGACCCATTCTCAGCATCGTCAAATCTTACCGTGCGCCTGCCTGTGAAGCGGCCGGGACGCGACGCAACCGCGCTGCCTTTACCGTATTGCTCATCAGCATGGTAATGGTCATGGGCCCCACACCGCCGGGAACCGGCGAAAGCGCGCCGGCGGTCTGCACGGCATCGGGATGGACGTCCCCAAGCAGCGCGTTGCCTTTCGCGCGGAACCTTTCCAGGCGATCCGGAAAATTCCGCAGCAGGCTTTCGGCTTCGCCGGGATTTGTGACTTTGTTCGTTCCGACGTCAATCACTGCGGCTCCCGGTTTGATCCAGTCCGCCTGAACATATCCCGCCTTGCCCATCGCCGCCACGACGATATCCGCTCGGCGAACCGCTTCCGGCAGCTCGCGGGTCTTCGAATGACAGATCGTCACGGTGGCGTTGGCATGCATCAGCAGCAGCGCCATCGGTTTTCCAACGATGTCGCTGCGTCCCAGTGTCACCGCATTCGCGCCCTCGATTGGAATTTTGTACCGGCGCAAGATCTCCATGCAGCCTGCCGGCGTGCACGCCACGAGCCCCGGGAGGTTACTCACCAGGCGGCCCAGGTTCACGGGATGAAAGCCGTCGACATCTTTCGCGGGATCAACCGCCTCCAGAATACGCTTGGATTCGACCTGGGCAGGCAGCGGCAGTTGCACGAGGATGCCATCCACGTTGTTATCCTTGTTCAGAGCGTGGATCAGTTGCACCAGAGAATCGCTGCTGATCGATGACGGTGGCGTGTGCAGCCAATGGGCCATCCCCAGCTCCTCGCACGCCGCAATTTTGCTTTTGACGTAGAGCTGCGAAGCGGGGTTTTCCCCAACGAGAACGGCAGCTAAGCCCGGTCGGACACCCTGCGCCGTCAGACGCGCGACTTCGTCCTTCAGTTCCCCGAAAATTTCATCACGAATTTTCAGACCATCAAGCGTTCGAGCCGTCATGCTAGGAGAATAGCATAGCCTCGCAGCGCGTCGGCCTTAGCCGGGCATAGCTCTTACCGCTGCGGGTTACACTCCGAACGGTCATTTCGAAACGACTTTAGGCGTGAGAGATCCGCTGCTACCACGCAGCGCTTGGTACTTGAGGTTAAGGCTTTATCTCCTCACTTCCCGTGCAATCCTTAGAATCGCCGCAAGACTCTTCGCCACGTCCTCTTCTGTCGTGGCCCACGACGACACGCTGATGCGCATCGCTGTTTTTCCCTGCCACACCGTCCCGCCACACCAGCAGGTGCCGTCCTTCTGCAAGCGGCGCATCACTTCCTGCGTGATTTCCTCAGGCCCAAAAGACACCAGCACTTGATTGATCACCACATCGTTCAGCACCTCATAGCCTGCGTCGCGCAAGCCTGTCGCGAACCGGCGCGCATGCGCGCAAGTCCGCTCGATGAGGTCCGCCAAGCCTTGCCTGCCAAGCGATTTCAAAGTGGCCCAAAGTTCCACGGCACGGGCCCTCCGCGAAGCGTCCGGCGTCTGATTGGTCGGTTCGCGCCTCGCGCCTGGCTGTAGGTACGCTGCACTGATGGTCATCGCTGCGCGCAACGCTGCAGCATCCCGCACCAGCACGATCCCGCAGTCATAATTGGCGTTCGGCCACTTGTGCGCGTCCGTTGCCCAAGAGTCCGCCATTTCGAAACCTGCAGTCAGATGTCGGTACTTCGGCGAGGCCGCGGCCCACAGTCCAAACGCCCCGTCGACGTGCACCCACGCTTTGCTCTCGTGCCCCCACCGGCAAATATCCGTCGCCGGGTCGAATGAGCCGGTATTCACGTTGCCTGCCTGTATGCAAACGAGCGAATTTTTCGTGAGCTTTGGCAGCATGTCTGACTTCATCCGGCCTTGCGCGTCGGTAGGAACCCGGATGACTCTCTTCTGACCAAAGCCTGCAAGGTTCAGAGCCTTCAGAACCGATGCGTGCGCCTCGTCTCCGACAACCACCTCGATCGGTGGAGCTCCAAACAGTCCGTCATCGGCCACGCTCCAGCCGCTTCTGCCGAGCAAGGCTTGCCGCGCTGCTGCCAGAGCGGTGAAGTTCGCAGCTGTTGCGCAGGTAACGATGCCCCCTTCGCAACCGTCCGGTATTCCCAAAATCTCGCAAACCCATCGCAGTACAACCTCTTCGATCTCGGCAACCACCGGCGACATGACGCGAAAAGCTGAATTCTGGTCCCACGCACTCGTTAGCCAACTTGCGGCGAGTGTGGCGGGTAGCGTTCCGCCGATAACGAATCCAAAATACCGGCTGCCCGCAGTGGCAACCGTAGCGGGCGAGCCCAGTTCGTCAAGCATTCTCACCACATCTGCCGGATGACACGGTTGTTCCGGGAATGGCTCATGGAATTGCGCAAGCGCCGCCACCGCTGAATCGCTCGGGTATACGCTGCGGCTCGTAAGTTCGCGCAAGTACGTGCGCGCTCGCCCTCCCGCTGCCTGCAGAGCGGCGCTGATGGGATCGGTACTGCCCACTCTCGATTCGGTTGGCATAAACTCCTCCGCGCTCGTACGATATCGGCTGGGGCCAAGCTGCGAAACGGCCGAATTGTCTGCTGCCAAAATGGCAGGCTTCTGAAACCAATTCGGATGCCGGCACTCTAATCCGGAGGGTGAACCAATGCCAGTGTTCGCCGACGATGGAAGAAGGGAGAAGGAAAAACAGGCACGCGCCGAAGGCCGCTTGCCTCCCGGACAATCACTGACCTTGAAATGGCCGGTCCTGCATTACGGCAGCGTCCCGCATTTCGATCCGGCAAAGTGGGATTTCAAGATTAGCGGCTTGGTCGAAGAACCAGTTCGCCTCACTTGGCAGGAGTTTCGCGCCCTCCCGCAGTCGGAAGTGACCTCCGACTTTCATTGTGTTACCCGCTGGAGCCGCCTCGATAACCACTGGAGGGGTGTGCTGTTCAGCGACGTACTGAAACTCGCGAAGCGGAAGGCCGCCGCGGAATTCGCCCTCGTACTCGCCGAAGAAGGCTATACGGCCAACGTTCCCTTGCCGGATTTATTGCGCCCCAACGTACTCTTCGCGTTCGACCACGATGACGAACCGCTGACCGCCGAACATGGCGGTCCCGTCCGCCTGATCGTTCCCCATCTGTACGCCTGGAAAAGCGTGAAATGGGTCCGCGGTTTCATGCTTCTCGATCACGATCGTCTCGGCTTCTGGGAGCGAAACGGCTATCACGCCTACGGTGACCCGTGGAAAGAGCAACGCTACTCCGGCGAGTAAGCGCTCGGTGCGCCGCACTCCGAGCAATTCCGGATGTCTCGTTCACTCGTGGTTGACCAAAACTCCCCTATAATGCCCGGATGCGAATCTCAAATTTGGTGCGTCCTTTCCTCATGACCTTGGTTGTTGTGCTGTCTGTCTGGACCTTGATGGCCCAGGAAGACTCGTTTCCAACAAAGACGCAGGTCCCCAACGCCAAGATTTTTGGGGAGCTGCCGGGCCATCCGCGGAAGTTCAACAATTTCCCGACAGTCGCGGCCATTTCGCCGGACGGCCGCTTCGCTGTTTTCCTCCACAGCGGCTACGGCGCATACACTTCCGGGCGCAAACAGTCGCTCACGGTGTTGAATCTCGAGACGAACGAGCTTCACGATTTTCCCGACGATCGCCTCGGCCGTGGCGCCACGCAGACTTACTTCCTCGGCCTGGCTTTCAGCCTCGATGGAAAACACCTCTACGCCTCCATGGCCTCGCTCACCGATCCGCTAGGCAAAAAGTCGGGAAGCACCGGCAACGGAATCGCCGTCTACAGCTTCCGCGACGGCGCGGTTGCACCGGAGCGCTTCCTGCCGCTCGCGCCTCGCTCGAGCGTGCCCGCCGGAAAGATGCGCCGGGATACCTTCAAGGACGTCACTTATCCCGCAGGACTATCCGTCGGAATCAGCGGAACCGACGAGCGGATCCTGGTGGCAAGCAACGGTTCTGACGAAGCCATCCTGCTTAATGCCTCCGATGGGGCGATCATCCACCGTTTCGATCTTTCCACCTACTCGCGGATTCCAGCTTCGCTTCCCTACACGGCCGTGATGACACACGACGGAAAGCGGGGATTTGTCTCCCTCTGGAACGCGTCAGCTGTGGCCGAACTCGATCTCGCCGCCGGGCGCCTCCGCCGCATCATTCCATTGCAAAAGCCCGCCGAGCCCCTCGCCGCAGGCTCGCATCCCACAGCGCTGATGCTTACCCACGATGACTCGCTTCTCTTTGTAGCGCTCACGAATCGCGACGAAATCGACGTGCTCGACAGCACCGCCGGCAAGACTCTTTACACTCTCTCCACCAAACTTCCGGGCCAGACTTATGGGGGAAGCGATCCCGAAAGTCTGGCCCTCTCTGCCGACGAGAAGACGCTTTTCTCCGCCAATGCCATCTCGGACTCGATCGCCGTGTTTGATGTTAGCCATCCATCAACCGGAGAAACAGTGAAGGCCACCGGCTTTATCGCAACCGAGTGGTACCCGACCGTCGTGGCCGCAACCGCAAAGGATTTGCTAATCGGCAGCGCTAAGGGCCGTGGCTCCGGCCCCAATCGAACCCCGCTCGGTCAAAGCAAGGACGGCCGGCCGGACTACCCGTACAACCCGGCGATGACGCAAGGCTCGCTTGCGCGCATTCCTCTCGCCGCCCTCAACGAAGAGTTGGCTGGCTGGACCGAACAGGTTTCGAGAACAAATTCGGCACAGGGAAATCTTGACCGCGTTCCATTTGCGACCGGCGAAAACAAAATCCGTCACGTCATTTACATCATCAAGGAAAACCGCACCTACGACCAGGTTTTCGGCGACCTTGCCGGAGCCAACGGCGATCCCACGATCACGATGTACGGCGAAGGCATCACGCCGAACCAGCACAAGCTTGCGCTTCAGTTCGGCATCCTCGACAACTTCTACGACAGCGGTGACGTTTCGGGCGACGGCCACGTCTGGTCCACCGCCGCTTCGATCTCCGACTACGTCGAAAAGACTTGGCCGATCGGTTACCGCAGCCGCCAGCACACCTATGATTCTGAGGGCGAATTGCTCGGCGGCGTTTCGGCGGAGGATGAGCTACCCGACGCAGGCGAGCCTACTGGCGGTTATCTCTGGAAAAATTTCGCCTCACACAGCGTCACTTATCGCCATTACGGCGAATATGTTGTGACGCGTTGGTGCAAGGCGCCACCTGACGAGGACGCAGGCGCGCCGCGCAAGGTTGACGGTGCCGCCTGCCAGCGCAGAGTCATCAAGAAAGGCGAGCCGCTCGAAAGCAATGTCGGCGATCCCCACGGTGGTCCGAGTCCGTATCCCTGGGAGATTCCCGTGCTCGCCAAAAACGTCGCTTCGCAAGCCGAATTACGGGGCCACTTCGATCCGTTGTTCCCCGATTTCGAAGTGTCTTATCCCGACCAACTTCGCACTGATGAATTTCTGAATGAGTTCGGGGGCTTCCAGGCCGCGCGCAAATCCGGCCACGACACCATGCCGCAATTCATCCTGCTTCGCCTCCCCAACGATCACACCGCCGGCGGCAGAAAAGGCGCGCCGCGGCCCACTGCTTCCGTTGCCGACAATGACCTCGCTGTCGGCCGCGTCGTCGAAGCCATCTCTCACTCTGCTTATTGGGACGACACTGCGATCTTGATCCTCGAAGATGACGCCCAGGACGGCCCGGACCACGTCGACTCTCATCGCAGCATTGCCCTTGTCATCAGCAAGTACGCGCCGGCACCGGACTCGCCGCAAGGACAACCGGCGCCGCGCGTTGATCACACGTTCTACACGACGATCAATATGGTTCGTACCATCGAAGCCCTTCTCGGTGTCCCGCCAATGAACGCAAACGATTCGCGCGCCGCCCTGATGGCTCCGCTCTTCAGCGGCCCCGGCACGCAACCGGCCTTCGAAGCGGACTACCGCAACCGCGACAATGGCTTGCTCTATCAGATGAACGAGAAAGAATGGAAGGAAGGGAAAAACCTGGACTTTTCTCACGCCGACGCCGCCGACAACATCGTCCTCAACCAGTTCCTCTGGCGGGACCGTAAGGGCCACGTCCCTATGCCTTCGCCGCAACACACGGTGTTTCCGCAGCCTGGGACAGCCGATTCAGACCCCGATGCCCGGTGACCGAATCGGTCTTGACTTGGCCAGCCGAGTTCGTACCTCAGTCTTCGTTCAGCCGCACACGTCGCGGGCCGAATGCGATCATTCGTGGCGGTAAATCGCGTACGATGGGAACCCTGGTGAGCAAGCGAAGTTGCCACGGTACGTTGCTGACCTGTCGTGATTGAAGCACGCCGGCGATCAGCCTCTGTTGCAGGAATGATTGGAAAGCTTGAATCGTTCGTGTGGGCCATTCGCGTTGCCGCTGTACCTCTGCAAGGTCTTCATCTGACACCTTGTCTGCCTTTAGCGGACCGCTCAACACATTCGCGGCCACCACGGCGTCCTGGATCGCGTAATTGATTCCGACTCCACCGACTGGCGACATCACGTGTGCCGCATCTCCTATCAGGAGCAGCCCGGGCTTGTGCCATAGCGGGCAGCGGCTTGACTCGACCGAAAGCAGCGACACTTGACGCCAATCCGTCAGCGCTTCCGCGTGCTTCGCAAACCGCGGAGCGATCTCCCTGATTTGCTGCCGCACCGCTCCCACTCCAAGGGCGTGCAGTTCCTGATAATGCCCCTTTGGAAAGACCAAGCCTCCTTGCCAATAATCGTTTCGCTCCAGCAAGATGAAGATTCGCCCTCGTCCAATCCCGCCGAACGCACCGCCCGAAATCTGAGGCTCGCCCTCTAATTTCGGTAGTCGGAACCAAAGCACGTCCATTGGCGGCGAGGTCTTTATCGGCTCGAAACCAGCCAATCTCCGCGTTTGGGAAAACCGCCCGTCAGCGCCGACCGTCAGCCCCGCACGAACTTCCCACAAGCCATCCGGTGTGGCGTACTGTACTCCTCGCACCACACCTTCCTCTTCGATCATCCGGTTGGCGTTCGCATGCATCACCAGCTTGAAATGAGGGTATTTCGATGCCTCGCCTGTAATGAACTCCAGGAACCGCGATTGCGGCACCAGCAGGATGTAAGGAAATTTTGTCTTTAACCGTCCAAGATGGAAAGGTGTGATCGACCCGTTGGCAAATTGCAGCGTCGGTCCTGACACTTTTGTATGTGGGATCTGATGCAATTTCCCAGCAAGTCCCATCTGATCGAGAATCTCCATCACCGAAGGGTGTATGGTGTCGCCGCGAAACTCGCGGTCGAAGTCTTTGTGCATTTCAAGAAGTGTCACCTGAACTCC
>Ga0207862_1000238_pt1 | contig 16197 bp, 15 predicted proteins | sample LuqExpMetageno81_FD_187838 | JGI IMG/M metagenome (GOLD analysis project Ga0207862, IMG submission 187838) | Tropical forest soil microbial communities from Luquillo Experimental Forest, Puerto Rico - Sample 81 (SPAdes) | ecosystem: Environmental > Terrestrial > Soil > Tropical forest ... | reverse complement strand
CCCTACCACTAGCCACTAGCCACTAGCCACTAGCCACTAGCCACTAGCCACTCCTCCCTTGTACTCGTGCCGTTTGAACCCGATTGTGGCGAGAGGAGGCAGAGTCAGGGAAAGGGAATGGGAATGTCCTTGCCAGGAGATCGGATCTGCATGCATGCCGCCGTAGTTTCCTACGTTGCTGCCTCCGTAGATACCAGCGTCAGTGTTCAAGATCTCTTCATACCATCCCTCACCCGGAGCGCCGACACGGTAGCCATGTCTCGGCACCGGGGTAGCGTTCACCACAAATAAAATCGTCGAGCCGGACTCAGCCTTGCGCAGAAATGTCAGGATGCTGCTGTCGGCGTCGTGAAAATCGATCCACTCGAATCCGAGATAAGTGTCATCGTTTTCCCAGAACGCCGGTTCGCTCTTGTAGAGGTAATTGAGATGTTGCGTTAGGCGTCTAACGCCATCGTGCAGCGGATATTGCAACAGATGCCAATCGAGGCTCTCATTGTGGTTCCATTCTTTCCACTGCCCGATTTCGCCGCCCATAAATAACAACTTTTTACCAGGGTGCGCATACATCCAGGCATAAAACATGCGGAGATTAGCAAACTTTTGCCAGGGATCGCCCGGCATTTTGCTTAGCAGGGATGCTTTTCCGTGCACCACTTCGTCGTGGCTCAACACCAGAATAAAATGTTCATGGAAAGCGTAGATCATGGAAAAGGTCACTTCCCCTTGGTGGTATCGGCGGTGGATTGGCTCGCGACTCATGTAGAGGAGAAAGTCGTGCATCCAGCCCATGTTCCACTTCAAACCGAATCCGAGTCCGCCGAGATAAGTCGGACGGGAGACACCCGGCCAGGCGGTGGATTCCTCTGCGACGGTCATGATTCCTGGAAATCGCGCGTAACAGACCTCGTTAAAGTGCTTGGTGAACTGAATCGCATCCAGATTTTCGCGCCCGCCATGAACGTTTGGAACCCATTCGCCTGGTTTGCGCGAGTAATCCAGGTACAGCATAGACGCCACCGCGTCTACCCGAAGCCCGTCGACGTGGAATTTGTCGAGCCAGAACAGGCCGTTAGCCACGAGAAAATTACGCACCTCGTTTCGGCCGTAATTGAAGATTAATGTACCCCAGTCGCGGTGTTCGCCCTGGCGGGGATCGGCGTGCTCGTAAAGGTGGGTTCCATCGAAGAGGGCAAGACCATGCGCGTCCTTTGGGAAATGGCCTGGAACCCAATCCACGATAACGCCGATTCCATTTTGGTGGCAGCGATCGACGAAATGCCGAAATTCATCGGGATTACCGAACCGGCTCGTTGGAGCGAAGTAACCAGTTACTTGATAGCCCCACGATCCGTCGAACGGATGCTCGGCGACCGGCATGAGTTCAACATGCGTATAGCCCAAATCTTTCACATACGGGATCAGACGATCCGAGAACTCTACGTAGCTCAGGTATCGGTTGCCTTCTTCGGGAACGCGGGCCCAGGATCCGAGATGTACTTCGTAGATGCTGACCGGTTCTTTGTGCCATTGCTTGGTCTTTCGCGCCTCAATCCATTCGTCGTCGCTCCACTTGAAACGGTCAAGATTGAACACCATCGAAGCGGTTTGGATCCCATGCTGGCCATAGAAAGCGACCGGATCGCTTTTCAGGACAACCTGACCGAAGCAATTCCGCAGTTCCAGTTTGTAGTGGGTCTCTTCAACGACGCCTGGGATAAAAATTTCCCAGATCCCTGATTCCAAACGTTTTCGCATCGGATGCGATCGACCATCCCAGCCGTTGAAATCCCCTACGATGCTGACTCGTTGTGCGTTCGGCGCCCAAACGGCAAAACTCACACCTGCATGTCCATTGATTTCGGTCAGATGAGCGCCCAATTTTTCATAAATCTCGTAATGGTTCCCCTCCCGATATAGGTACATATCCAGTTCGCCGAGAATGGGTCCGTAGGAGTATGGATCACTGATTTGAAAGCTCTCTCCAGACCAGGTAGTGACCTGCAACAAATAATCGAAAGCTTCCGTTATCCCGGATAACTGGGCCTCAAACAGACCTTCGGCCGCTATACGATTTGCCGGAAAATGACGCTCTCCGCGGTGCCGATCGACAACCGCCAGCTCTTTTGCGTCCGGCCGAAACGCGCGTACGACCCAAAGTCCATCGATGTTGTGTGGGCCAAGGACGCCAAATGGGTCGTCATGTTCGGCATTCAGGAGCCGGTGAATATCGTTTTGGGTAAGCGTGGTATTCATGATAAATCCTGGAGGAATGGTTCTGTTTTATCCCGAAAGAGCCGCTCTGCGGAGTAATCGCGCAAAAGTCGCTTTCGGCTCTTGAAAATGTCGTCGTTTCCAAACGCGGTACGAATCTTCTCTGCAATATTTTTAGGGGTGTCTCTCAGGTCAAACAGTAGTGTGCCCGAAGGTGCGATCGATTTCAACGGTTCGATGTTTGAGCAAAACACCGGCAGACGATAAGCTGCGGCTTCGAGCAGTGGCAGACCGAAGCCTTCCTGCCTGGAGGCGAAGAGAATCCCGTCGGCGACACTGTAAAGGCTACGCAACTGTGCCTGGTCAACAAAAAAGAGGTCGTTCACCCACGAGACGGAGGCCTGGATCTGAAGATCTGCGGCCAATTCCTTCAGCCCGACAAAAGATTCGGCACTGGAACGGTTGTGGGGATCACGAGCTCCCGAAATGAGCAAACGCACGCGAACACCAAGGTCGTGGAGCGCTTGAACGATTTGGAGAGCGAAGGCGATGTTCTTTCGCTCTAAAATGCGTGTCGGATAGAAGAGGATGATCGAGGTGGCCAGGTCATCGTGCACCAGCTCCATTACTTCTGGAGTAATCGCGCACGTGTCGGCGAAGTTCAGACCATTCGGAATGATGGCATCCACTTCAAAGCCCGTCAGTTTTTTAAACTCCGCCGCACGAGCTTCGGAGATAGTCACATACTTTACGCTTGTGTGACGTTCCCTAATCAGGTCGAACGCCCGATCGGAAGGAATTTTGTAGTCCGGATTTGCAGCAGCCAGATCGTGGGTCCAAGCGATTGTCTTCACGCCTTGCTCCGCGAAGCCAATGAGTGCTTCAGTTGCGGCCAGATTGAACGGCATGGTAAACATGTTGTGAGCAATGACACGGTCGAATTTACTCAAAAGTTGGGTGAATTGGATTTTCAGCTTCTCCAGGAGACGAAAGTACGCTTGACCAGGGCGGCTATCGTAGGCCTCTTGTTGGGCGGTTCTTACTGATGCGTCGCGAGAATTGAGTTCAGGAACAACCAAGGTTGGTATCTCTTTGGCGAAGGCAATGCCTTCGCCGCACAATATCGCGACTTCATGGCCGTGATGTGATATCAGCTGCGCATGTTGGCGGATTACGCTTTCCACGCCACCAATGACAGGCCATGAAGTGTAGTGAATGATCGCAATTTTCATCAAGAGTGTCCTGCCCCCGAATGGCGCTAAGATAAGGAGGATTTGGGACGGTTTTTTGCCCTGAAGGGGCCGTGAGGATTCAGCCCGGGGTTTCAACCCCGGGAACCGAACCCCTCGGCAACGCGCCCCGAAGGGGCGCAAGATCAGCTGGGTCAATCCCACATGCAAACCTTAACTTAGCGCCATTCTGTCTTGTCACCGAAAGGCAACCAGGAATCTGACTTGAAACAGGAGCGATGTGCCTTATTATCCTGGCCCCGAAATAACGTGCGATTTCGGGTCAGGACACAAATTTGGATGTTTGAGAATTTGAGAAATGCCAGGGTAGCTCAGTGGTAGAGCAGGGGACTCATAAGCCCTTGGTCGGGAGTTCAACTCTCCCCCCTGGCAGTCTGAGTTAATCGTCCTCGTCCTCCGCGGCGCACCAGACCGGGGCAAAGGCTGGAGCCTTCGCTTACTTACGGTTGCGCCCGATGCGTTGTTAACCTTGATCCTGACCCAAGAGGGGTTAGTGTGCTCTGTCCACGAACGTTATGCACTTCCTGAATGATTATTTCTACTGGGGACTTGGCGTTGGTGTCTTCCTGGGCTTAATAGGCATCGTTTTCGCGGTTAATCGTCTCTGGGAGACGAAAGGTGAAGTTAGACGTTTAAGGCGGCACCTTGCGGACAAGCTCGAACTCGAAGCTGAAGCGACGAACCGGTTGCGCCAGGATCTCCAGGAGTTGAGACAGCAAAACGAAAATCTCCGAATGAAGGTCGCAAACCTGAACCAGTTCCCGGACAAGCGGTTACAAAGGGAACTGGAGATTTACGCGCGGGCCGAACGCACGATGGTTTCCAGCTCCCCCGGTTTTCCTGCGGTCTGGGAAGAGGCGAAGCGAAACGCGGTGGTCGACTTGGAACAAGAAGAGAACGGCAACAGTCTGCCGAGGCGGGTGTTTAACGCTCTGTTGAATCGCCCGTCATCAAAGAATTCCGATCCGATCCACGACGGGGGAGGCTAATACGGCGTAAGCGAAGCCTCCAGGCTTTGCTCTTCACGCATTGGAAGAAGGAGTCGAAGAAGAGCAAAGCCTGGAGGCTTCGCTTACTTGACACGGTAAAATGAGGTGATAGCTTCTGTGCTCTTCCGGAACCTGACGATATGGCGAACACTCGATCTGCCGCTAAGCGAAAAAGACAAACCGAACGACGCGCTCCGCTGAATAAGAGCGTCCTGACCGGATTGAAAAGTCAGCAGAAAAGGCTGACCACGGCGGTTGCCTCCGGCGACAAGGCCAAAGCGCAGGTTGAGTTGGATGTCTTGGCGTCGATACTTGATAAGGCGGCGAAGCGCGGAATCGTCCATCAGAACCTCGCGAATCGTCGTAAGAGCAGGGCTGCAAAGGTTGTCGCTGCTGTCGGGTCGAGCAAAGCCGCTACCCCGCAAGAATGAATAGCCTTTATCGCTCACAAATCTGTAAGGATTTGTGAGCGATAAAGGCTAGCTGATCTGATCGGTCAACTCGAGGCGGTCTGCTACGCGACCGAGGCCTTCCTGGGCTGGTTCGGTCACATCCAGGAAGAGAATAGTTGCCTCGAAGCTTGAAGAGCCTTCCCCAATGCGCTCGCAGCTCACGACCATGCCCGTCACTTCCTCGCAAACCGGGTAATCTTCAGGACCAATAGGGTGAGCGCAGATTCGGATCGCGAGCTGCGTCCCGAGCGGAAAGCGCCAGCGCGATCTTAGCACGATTCCATTTTCGCTGATCACGAGGTCGCGCGGACTCCCGAAGCAACAATCGATCCCGTAGTCGAGATAAATCGCGAAGTCCGCGTCTTGGGCATCACCTGGGGCACACATTGCTTTCGCTAGACCGATCGGTGAAAAGTAGTCCCGAACTCGCCTGAGTCAAGGTTGCTCACTCATCTGCGATTCTACTTCTCCCATTATCCGGCGTGCGAGCCGTCCAAGCAGATATGTTGTCATGATCGTGACAACGAAGCCCGTACCCCAGAGCAGATAATCATGCAAATCCGGTTTTCTGGTCCCTCGGGCCATATCGACGCCGAATTGACCAAGAGTACCGATGAACGCGTACAGAAATAATCCTGGACCTTGACCGAGCGCCACCCAGAGTAAACAGCGACTGAGACGCACGCGAGTCAGGCCGTAAAGATAATTTAGAAGGCTGGAGGGGGCCAAGGGGTTGAGTTGTGACAATACCACGATCTTCCAGCCATGACGTTCTATAGCTCCATCCAGGATTCGCAGCCTGCGGTTGTTTGAAAGTAGCCTGTCGATTCGCTGCCGACCGACTTTTCTGGCGATCACGAATGCAAACGCCGCTCCTAAGAGGTTTCCCGCCAAAATTAGAAAGAATCCCCACCAAAGCCCAAAAAAAAATCCGCCGCCCATGCTGAGGATGCCGCCAGGCAATAATAATAAGTTACACAGCGCGTAGGCGATCGGGTAAACGATACCGCTCCAAAAACCGAGATGCTGAACATATTCGCGTGCATCGCCAATCCAGTTGACGATCGGATACTTTGTCGATGCGGCGAACAGGGCGATCAGAGCGAGAACCAGTCCGCCCCCTTGAAAAATCCAGGACCACGGGACCCTATGATAAGTTGCGTACGAACTGTGCGAGCTCGGCGGTTGTGTCATATGCGAGAAAAGGGGTGATGAGATAAATCCCAGGGAAATATTCCAAAACGGCCCGAACCACATCCTTCGCGATTTCAACGCCTTGACGTCGTCCTTGTTGCCCTTCGGTCCCCGCCATCCTGGACCGGATTTCATCCGGAACGATAATTCCTGGAACTTCGTGATGTAAAAATTCGGTCTGTTTTCCGTTCAACAACGGCCAAACGCCGGTTAAAATCGGCACCCCAAGATGCTTTGTTCGGATATGCATCTGTTTGACGAGTATTTGATCGAAAACCGGTTGGGTCATGACGTAGCGGGCCCCGGCTGCGATTTTGCGTTCGAGGCGTGCGATCTGGGCGTCCAGATTTTTGGCGTTAGGATTGAACGTGCAACCCATAACGAAGTCTGTAGGGAATTTTATGTTCTTGCCCGCAAAGTTGTAGCCTTTATTCAAACCGCTGATGATCTCCATAAGTTGAATGGAGTTGACATCATATACTGAAGATGAACCTGGCTGATCGCCGAATTTCGCAGGGTCTCCGGTCAAAGGCAAGATGTGTCTGATGCCGAGTGTGGCGATGCCCATCAGTTCGCTCTGCAGCCCGATCAGATTCTTGTCTCTACAGCTGATGTGCAGCAGCGGCATGATATTGTATCGCTGCTTGAGGATCGCACCAATTGCGAGGTTGCTGACGCGAAGAATCGCGAGTGAATTATCCGCCAAGGTGATAACGTCGCTCCCTGCATCGATTAAGGCCTGAGCTGCCTTGAAGTATTTTTCGAGGTCGAGTGTCTTTGGCGGATCAAGCTCTGTGACGACCACGGTCTGACCGCTGGCCATTAGCTCCAGAATACTGGTCTCCGCTGGTCTTCTCTCGGCTTTCAACTCAGGTTCAGCAATCCACTGGATAACCGGCTTCGAGCGAACCGGCTTCAATCCGGCGATTGCTTTTGCCACTTCTCGAATGTGCTCGGGTCCAACGCCGCAACAGCCGCCAATCAGGCTCGCGCCTTGCGCGACGAATTCTTTTGCCGCTTGACCGAGGTATTCGGGCGCAGCGTTGTAAAAAAAACGCCCATTTTGATACCGGGGATATCCCGCGTTTGGAAACGCACTGATCAAAAATTCAGCCGGTATCCGCCGCAAAATTTGCAGCATAGCGTGCGGGCCGGTAACACAATTGACTCCGACGACATTGGCGCCGAGGCGGACCAGCTCCCGAAACGCCTGGGTGATTGGCAAGCTGGATGGCAGTCTTCCTTCCTCCGAAGAAACCATCGAGCAGATGACTGGAATCTTGTCGTCGAATTTCCTCACGGCGTCGAGAGCGATCCGGATTTCGTCAAAATCCAGGAACGTCTCCAGGAAAACAACATCGGCACCTGCATCCAGAATCGCTTCTGCTTGTTCTCGGAAGAGGCCTGCTCGGTCGGTGCTTTGACACTCCGTTTGAGGATCTGCGATGCCTAGAGGCCCAACGCTGGCGGCTAAATAAATTGGGCGTTGGCCGATGGACTGACGGGCCAACCGGATCGCCGCCTGGTTCAATTCTTTGACGCGATTTTGCAATCCATGTTTTGAAAGTCGCGCACCGTTTGCGCCGAAGGTATTCGTCTCGATCAAGCGAGCACCGGCTTGTACGTACGAATCATGAATGCGCGAAACCACATCGGGAGCAGAAACGTTCAGTTCTTCGAAACAGACGTCAACCGGGACTCCCGAAGACATCAACTCGGTCCCCATCGCTCCGTCGCCGCACAGCACGGAAGAGTTAAGCTCTTCTAAGAAATCCATCAGATTACGAAGTTCATATCGAAAATGAAAAGTACTCAAGCACTCAAGAATTCAAGAATGATGCGACGCGGAACTCGGCGCGAGATCATTGGTTCTTCTTGAGTACTTGGGTTCTTGACCTGATCCGTAATCTCACTCTACCAAGATATTGTCAATCAGGCGTGTCGCGCCAAAAAAGACGGCGGCAGCAAGAAGCACCGGCAAAGTGGTTGGCTCTTTGGGCCTAAGCGTTTCAGGATCGACCGCCACAACGTAATCGACTTTGGCTAGTGATCCTCGTTCGATGCGGCGTCGCATCCAGTTCTGGAGAGCTCGCCGTGAAACCGGTCGCGTTCGTAGTTCTTGCTCCGCTTCACGCAGAGTCTGTTGGATGAGAGGAGCCTGCTGCCGTTCTTGCTCGCTAAGATAGGCGTTGCGAGAACTCAGCGCTAATCCGTCCGGTTCTCGAATCGTAGGATGCCCGACAATCCGCACAGGAATATTCAGGTCACGAACCAGTCGGCGCAAAATCGCCAACTGCTGAAAGTCCTTTTCCCCGAAGATCGCAGTATCGGGTAGGACAAGATAAAACAACTTCGTAACGACGGTGCAGACACCCACGAAATGGCCTGGACGAGAGGCTCCGCACATCAACAACGCAAGCGCCGATTCGGTTACCATCACGGACGCATCGGGCGCGTACATTTCTGCAGCCGACGGTGCGAAGACCACGTCGCATCTTCTTTCCCGGAGGAGGGTGCAATCACGTTCAAATGGGCGAGGATATTTTTGATAATCTTCTCGAGGGCCGAATTGCGTTGGATTTACAAAGATACTGACAACCGTAGATCCATTGGGTCCCGCAAGCCGCTTCGCTCGATCGACTAGGGCAAGGTGTCCCTCATGAAGGGCTCCCATAGTGGGCACGAGGATCACCGGTCGAGGCAATCGCCGGCTGAGTCGCTGCATTCGGTTAACAGATTCAACTATTCGCATATAAAGCGTTCGGCGTTCGGCGTTTGACGTTCTGCGTTAGGCGTTCGGCGTCGCGCGTCCAATAAGGCATTATCAACAGGAAGCCGCCAGCCGATCCTTGGACGTGTTACACCGAATCGCGCGGGAGCGCGTCCTTACCGCGCCTCCGGCGCCGAACGCCGAACGCCGAACGCCGAACGCCAAATGTCAAACGCCAAACGTCTTCATCTTCTTTCCCTTGGGTCAAGGGCGTCACGCAGACCATCTCCCAGAAAGTTCAGGGCCAGGAGAGTCAATGACATGGCAATCGCAGGGAACACCAACAGCCACCAGTAACCCTTGAGGGGGTTGATGACCTGCGCCGCGTCACTCAGCAACAATCCCCAGCTCGCCAAAGGCGCTTGGACGCCGACGCCAAGGAAACTGAGAAAGGATTCGTCCAGGATGACAGCCGGGACCGTCAGTGTCAGGTAAATGAGCGCCACACCGAGCAGGTTCGGAAAAAGATGCTGAAAAATGATGTTGAAATGACTCTGGCCGATGCTGCGTGCGGCCAGCACGAATTGCTGCGACTTGAGGCTGAGTATCTGCCCCCTGACGATTCGCGCCATTGTGAGCCATTCGGTTAACCCGAGGCAAAGAATCAAGATAATGATTTTCGAATATCCGATGAGCACTTGCAACCCGTGCGTTTCCATCGAGCGGCGAAGAAGCGGGTCTAGCGCACTAATTAAGACGAGCAGAAAAATGAGTCTCGGAATAGCGTATAACACGTCCACCAACCGCATCATGACGGAGTCAGCCTGACCGCCTGCGTAGCCGGAAACCATTCCATAGATGATCCCGACGGCAAAACTGACCAGCGCACCGGCGATGCCGACCAGCATTGAAATCCGGGCCCCGAGCAGAACCCGGTAGAGCAGATCCCGGCCATTCAGGTCCGTCCCGAAAAGATGCTGTTCGGAAGGCGGTAGAAAGCTATTGCGGGTGACTTCTCCAGCACCGGCGGGCAGGAGACTCGGTCCGAAAATGGCCGCAAGAGCAACGACAATGAGAATGAGCATCGAAACAATCGCAGCAGGATTCCGACGAAGCTTGACCCATGGGGATCGGGAATCAGTCATACAGCGTGATGCGGCGATCCAGGAAGCCATAAAGGACATCGACCACCAAATTGAAAAGCACCAGAAGCGTGCAATATACGATCACAACCCCTGCTAGCAGAAATCCATCCCGATTGAGCACTGAATTGACAAAAAAACCGCCAGCCCCAGGGATACTGAAAATGCTTTCCACTACTATTGAGCCGGTTAACAAGTTAGCCGCAAGTGGGCCGAGAAATGAGACGACTGGAAGAATCGCCACACGCAAGGCGTGTTTATAGATCACCGCGTTTTCGCTGAGTCCCTTCGCGCGTGCCGTGCGAATGTAATCTTGTGTCAATACCTCGAGCATGCTTGCCCGGGTAAGGCGAGCGATGTAAGCCGTGTACGGCGCAGCGAGCGTGATCGAAGGAAGGATGAGACTCTGGAGATTGCCCCACCCGCCGACCGGGAACAGTGGAATGTAAATCGCGAAGACGAGTACAAGGAGCGGGCCGACCACAAAGGGGGGCAAAGATATCGCGAACAATGCAGCCAGCATGGCGTTCCGATCAATCCAGGTGTGTTGTTTTGCCGCGGCCAGTGATCCCAGCAAGACGCCTCCGACGGTCGCTGCGAAAAAGGCGATCCCGCCCAACAATCCCGAGACTGGCAAGCTGTCGGCCAGTATTTCGTTGACGGACCGGCTCCTGTATTTCGTCGAGAGCCGCAGATCGCCGTGAAGCAGATCTCCAAGATAGTTGATGTACTGTTCGAGGAGTGGCCCATCTAACTTGTATTTGGCAAGAAGCTGTTTTTCGATGTGTTCCGGCAACTTTCGTTCCCGGTCGAATGGTCCTCCCGGCGTCAGACGGACGAGGAAAAAGGTGATCGTAATGACGCAGAAGAGGATGACTATCAAGCCGAGAACTCTTTTCGCAACGAACCTGAGCATGAGAGGTGGGAATCAGGATTCAGGATTTCAGGAGTTCAGCAGTTCAGGACGATCCGGGTCGGGCGAGGCTCCGTCCGAGTTGGCGCGTCGTCCTCGGCTCAGGCGGAGCTTCGCCCTACCGTGAGAATCATTCTGCGACGCCTGAACCCCTGCAACTACTGACTTCTTCACTTTAGAACTGCACCATCGAGTACACGGGCACTTCGGGAGGGAGTTTCTCTCGTCCGTTCAGAAAGGAAAGTTCGATGAAGAAAAGCGCCGAACCAACGATGCCGCCAACTTTTTGCACCAGGTTGACCGCCGCGCCCGAGGTGCCGCCGGTGGCAAGCAGATCATCGATTAGCACCACTCGTTCACCTGCGGTGATGGCGTCGATGTGCATTTCAACCTCGGCGTTACCGTACTCGAGCTGGTAAGAGGAACCGATCGTCCTGAAAGGGAGTTTGCCCTTTTTCCGGACCGGAACGCAGCCCACGCCCAACTTGTAAGCGACCGCCGCTCCGAACAAAAACCCCCGCGCGTCGATCCCAACCATTTTGGACGGATTCGCCTTGTGGGCCTCGTCCGCAAGGCGATCTATTACCCATTGGAATAATTTTCCGTCTCCCAGGATGGGTGTTATATCCTTAAAAAGAATCCCGGGCTTCGGGAAGTCCGGGATATCTCGTATAGCGGATCTAATCTGCTCAACGTTGACCTGACCCATGAGGAACGAACCTGAACGAATGACGGCGAACGTCAATGAACATCCAAAAAAAATTCCCTGGGCACTGGCGGTCAGGGCTCAGGAATTGAAGGAGCCGAGAAATCAAGAAGAACAATAGCCTCGCTCGGAATTTCGCATCCACCATTCTTGAGTGCTCGAGTGCTTGAGTTCTCCTGGTTTGAGAGTACGAGTACCATTTGTGGAGCGATTGGAGGGGGGAGAGCGTTGAGGTTCGTTGCAATTGAGTGTTCACCGCTATGAGTTGGTCCGGCCGTTTTTGGGTTGAGTTAGCCTTGATTTGTTATCTCCTTGGCTTCGGATATTCGGTTTATTCACTCGCCACGAACAGGTTTCTCACGCCACGCATCACGTTTTTGGCAATCTGTGCCGGTTTCTTGTTTACGACGATCTTCTTAGTTGATCGTGGGCATGCGATCGGACGTTGTCCAATTACGAACCGCTTCGAGGTGCTAGTCTTCATGATCTGGTCCATGGTGTTGATTTACTTGGTCATCGGTTCGACCTATCGACTCTCGTTAATGGGAGCCTTTACTGCGCCGGTGGCGTCCGCGTTGCTGTTTCTGGCGGTCTCACTTCCGCCGGACGATGGAGCGGCCATAAAAATCAAGGTCAATCCTTGGCTCGAGGCGCACACTTCGTTCTCGATGGTCGCTTGCGGAGCGTTCGCCTTAGCATGCATCGCCGGTGTCATGTATCTAATTCAGGAACAGCAATTGAAGACGCGGAATCCAAGCTCGATCTTTTTTCGGCTGCCGCCGATAACGGCGCTATCAGTAGCAAATTCTCGCCTGCTATGGCTGGGGTTCGCGCTGTTCACGGTCGGTCTCACCGCGGGATTTCTGATTGGCCAACGGATTGACTGGATGCAGGCGATCTGGTCTATCGCCGTGTGGTGTGTTTACGGGGGTATCTTATTTGCCCGAGTTCGGCACGCCGTGGCGGCCAAGTGGGTTGCGACTCTGTCGATCGTCGCATTTAGCTTGTTGTTGAGCACGTTTTGGGGGATTCGATTCATCTCGGATCGTCCATCGTTTTAGATGAATATTTTCTGTTTCGGCATCAGTCATCATACGGCGAACGTCGAAGTCCGGGAGCGTTTTGCTATCCCGGACTCTGGATTGGCCAATTCTCTGATACGGCTCGCGCAGATCCGCAGCGTCGACGAAGGTGTACTCCTGTCGACTTGTAACCGAACGGAATTCTACATTGTCAGCTCGGATTCGCAGTTAGCTGTCGAACCTCTTTTTCATGACTTCTACGGTCCGGTAGTGACAACGGAGTTCCAGCATCTTTTTCGACTCCCGGCTAACCCCACCATTCGGCATTTGTTTCGGGTGGCTTCCGGTCTGGAATCCATGGTTGTCGGTGAGACGGAGATCTTCGGACAGGTCAAACGCGCATATGAGATCGCGGCAAAGTCCGGGACTACGGGCCGGGTCTTGAACCGGCTTTTCCAGAAGGCGTTCCATGTAGGCAAGCATGTGCGATCGTCAACAGCGATCACGCGGGGGAGCGTTTCTGTTGGTTCTGTTGCGGTGGATCTGGCTCAACAGATCTTTGGAAACCTCGCGGGTTCTAGAATTATGGTCTTAGGTGCCGGCGAGACGAGCGAAAGAACCGCCAGGAGTTTTCAGTCGCGCGGAGCTAAGCAACTGTTTGTCTCGAACCGCTCTTACGACAAAGCAGTGGCGTTGGCTGAAGCCATGGGGGGCAGAGCCATCCGATTTGATGACTGGGAACAAGAATTTTGTGACCTGGACATTCTGGTAAGTTCTACTGCGGCACCGCACGCGGTCGTAACAAGGGCAAAGATCGAGCCGATTTTAAGAACGCGCCGGAGTCGGCCGCTTTTCATCATAGACCTTGCGGTACCGCGGGATGTTGAGCCGACGGTCCACGAACTGGACGACGTCTATGTATATGATTTGGATTCGCTGCGCGCCATTGCGAATCGGACGATTGAGACACGTAAGAAAGAAGTGGATGCGTGCGACAGCTTGATCGAAAAACATGTCTGCGATTTCGAAGTTTGGCTAAACCGGGCTTCGGAAAGGGTAATCCCACCGGCGGCGATCGAGCGCCCGCAAACGTGAAGACGATAATACTTGGGACTCGCGGCAGCCGGTTGGCGTTGGCCCAGGCTGAGCTCGCCAGGCAGGCAGTTGAGCGTCTCATTGAGGGACCGGAAGCAATCATCCGGGTCACCACAACGACTGGTGATCGACGACTCGATATCAACCTGAGCCAACCAGGTGGTGCGAAAATTGACAAGGGATTATTCACCAAGGAACTGGAAGAGGCTTTACGGAGCGGAGAGATCGATGTCGCGGTCCACTCCTTAAAGGATCTCCCGACTGAATTGCAGCCGGCTCTCGAATTGGCCGCCACCTTGCCGCGCCACGATCCCATTGATGTCCTGATTTCCAAAACCGCGAACTCTCTCCGAGAGATCCCTCCGAGTGGGGTCGTCGCGACCAGCAGCCTTCGCCGGACCCGCCAGATAGCGGCCCATAGGCCGGATCTCCAAACAACGGACGTCCGAGGAAACGTGCCCACCCGGATCGCGAAGCTTGTGGCCGAAGATTCATGGAACTCGCTGGTGCTCGCAAAAGCCGGGTTGGAGAGACTTGGCTACCGTCTGACCGGAGGTCGAATGGAATTCGAAGGGCGAGGACTGTTCGTTTCGGATCTGGTGCAACTTCTACCGGCAGCCGGCCAGGGAGCGATCGGTTTGGAGATCAGGTCAAATGACTTGGAGACAAGAAGGATCGTGACTGCCCTGAACCATGCTCAAACCTGGTTTTGTACTGCCGTTGAACGCGAGTTCTTGCGTCTGCTGGGTGGTGGCTGCCAGTTGCCTCTAGGTATTCGTGCCCGGATTCAGGGGGGCAACCTCTACTGTGAAGCGATCCTTTTCGATGAGAGCGAGAAACCGAGGTCCGGAGTTATCTCGGGCGTGTTCCATACACCCCAAAAAGCCGCCTCGGCGCTTCTAGACAAAATTTATGAAACTGCGAAGTAAAGGTTTTTGCATTCTAGCCGGAGCGGGCCCGGGCGATATTGGACTAGTCACCCTGCGGACGAAGGAGGCCGTCGAACAGGCGGAAGTCATTGTATACGACTACCTCTGTAACTCCGAGATTCTAAAATGGGCGGCGCCGGAAGCCGAATTTGTTTATGTCGGAAAGAACTCTGGCCGGCACACTTTGCGGCAGGAGGAGATCAACCAGTTTCTTATCGATAAGACGAACGAAGGAAAACGAGTTGTGCGGTTGAAGGGAGGTGATCCCTTTGTTTTCGGCAGAGGAGGTGAAGAGGCGGAAGCATTAGCTGGGGCAGGCCTGGCCTTTGAAATCGTTCCCGGAATAAGCTCCGCGATTGCCGTTCCCGCCTACGCAGGGATACCGTTGACTCATCGGGATGTCGCTTCTTCCTTTACCGTCTTCACCGGGCACGAAGACCCGGCCAAAGAAGCGACTGCGATCGATTTTAAAGCGCTGGCAGCGGTGAAAGGTACTTTGGTCATGCTGATGGGAATGGAACGCCTTGATACGATCGTTTCGCAGTTGCTCGCGAACGGCGCGGACCTTCACCTGCCAGTTGCCTTGATTCGTTGGGGCACAACCGGTCGGCAGGAAACGGTGGTCGGAGAACTTGGATCGATCGTCGCGGCGGCTGACGGATTTCAACCGCCGGCAATTGCGATATTTGGTCACGTTGTTGACCTCCGTGACAAACTGAGCTGGTTCGAACAACGGCCGCTCTTTGGGAGGCGGATTGTGGTTACTCGCACGCGCAAACAAGCGGGCGCCCTGAGCGCAAAGTTGAGACTCCTTGGCGCGGATGCTTACGAGCTACCGACGATCCAGGTGGAGCCGCCGGAGAACCTCATGGAATTCGGCGAACTAGTCAGGGACGCGTATCAGTATGATTGGCTGATTTTTACCAGTCCGAATGGTGTTGATGCGTTCTTTGAAATGTTCTACCGGCTCTACAGTGATGCGCGCAGCATCGGTAACGTAAAGATTGCGGCAATTGGCCCCGCAACCGCTCAACGGGTCAAAGATTTCCATCTCTCGGTTGACATGCAGCCGAAAGAGTTCATTGCCGAGGCAATTATCGACGGGATACAGGAGTTCGGCAGCGTCGAAAACCTCAAATTCCTGGTGGCGAGAGCCCAGGGAGCGAGGGAAGTCTTGCCGAAGCGCCTTTCGGAACTTGGCGCCATCGTCGACGAGGCGATCGCCTACCGAACTGTGCCGGAGACAAAAGATGTCTCGGGCGGTTTGGAGAGATTTCGAGCCGAGGGAGCGGATCTCGTGACTTTCACAAGCTCGTCTACTGTCGAGAATTTTCTGGCGTTGAAGCTTCCGTGGCCGGAGCACTTAAAAACGGCCAGTATCGGACCAATCACCTCCGAAACGATGCGGAAGAGGGGTCTCAAAGTGGATGCGGAAGCTGCGCGGTATGATATGGACGGCCTGGTTGAAGCGATTCTGCAACTGTATTCGGGGGCAGAAAGGCAAGAAGGCAAGAAGGCTGGAGGGCAAGAAGTTTAGGCGGAGGCAAGGGATGCGCTCTCGCGCCCAGCCTGCATGGCGTT
>Ga0207862_1000236_pt1 | contig 16269 bp, 14 predicted proteins | sample LuqExpMetageno81_FD_187838 | JGI IMG/M metagenome (GOLD analysis project Ga0207862, IMG submission 187838) | Tropical forest soil microbial communities from Luquillo Experimental Forest, Puerto Rico - Sample 81 (SPAdes) | ecosystem: Environmental > Terrestrial > Soil > Tropical forest ... | reverse complement strand
GCGGCTTGAAGAGGGCAAGGTGCCGCTCGAGGAGTCGGTTGCCATTTACGAGCGTGGCGAGGCGCTCAAGCGCCGGTGCGAGGATTTGCTGCGCCAGGCGGAGGCGCGCGTCGAGAAGATCACGCTGGATGCCTCCGGCAAGCCGACCGGGAGCGAACCATTGGATGTGGACTGAGGTTGGCTCTTGGATTGGTCCTTGACTATTGGTCCTTGACTTATGAGAACAAATAGGGAACGGTCACCGGTTCGATCAGGATGGCTTCAATGGATGCGGATAAACGAACGGCTTGGCTACGCCAGCTCGACAGGCAGTGCCCTTATCAGGTCGTGCTTCCTCGCCGGCAGCTCGCCGACGACAGCGAGATTTTGAACTTTCTCCTTCGCTATGCCGGCAAGTTCGACATGTATGTTGAGGACGATTATGCGGCGTTCGTGCGTTACTGTTTTGAGGATCCGCTGGATGCGGAAATTTTTCGCGCACGCTTTGAACCGAAAGCTGAGCGCTTCAAGCTCGCTGGGTGAGCTTCATTGAGCGGCGCAGTGAGCGCCTCGACGCCTCCCATTGGCGATACGAAGGATTTGCTCCGGGTTCCGCTTCGACCGTGACCTTACGCATTACTTTGGAACCACGGCCGATCCCGAAACGACCGATGTCGCAGTGCACACAGGAATGAAGTTCCGATGGCCTTCGTGCTGTTCGCTGCTTGAATTTGAGCCTGCTCTACACGGCGAAGGGGACTTCGGCGTTCGTGGTTCCGATCGCAAACCTTGTGAAGACATCGACCGGCAATTGGCACATGGTGTTTGTGGTCACCGCCCTGATGAATTTCATCGTGGTGGGGCTTGCGTTGTTTGTGCTCAAGCCGCTGCGGCGGCGGATGCTCGGCGGGCCTTAAACTTCGGGAAAGGCGCGCCCGGCTAAAAAGCTAACCCGGTAATTTCTGCCGGACCTTGCCGATCTCCGCCCATGGGTCGGCCGTGAGATGTTTTTTCCAATTGAGCACGGTGAACTGGTTGCCGACCGTGGTGCGCGCCAGCGCCTCCCATGAAAGCGGCATTGAGATCGGCGCACCAGCGCGCGCGCGAGTCGAATAGACAGCAACCGAAGTCGCCTCTCGGGAATTGCGAAAATAATCGATGAAGATTTTCCCTTGACGCAGCAACTTGGTCATTTTCGCGAGATAACGCTGCGGCGAATCCGCCGTCATTGCTGCAGCGATCCGCGCTGTGAACCTTTTCGTTGCGTCCCAATCGGCGCCCGCCACCGGGACAACCACATGGATGCCCTTGCCGCCTGACAACTTGGCGAAGCTTTTCAGCTTCTGCGCCTTGAGGCGGTCGCGTATCTCCTGCGCGGCGGCGACAATCTGCTTCCAGTCGACGCTTTCGCCGGGATCGAGATCGAAGACAATGCGATCACAAAACTCCAGGCGGCCTAATCGCGAGCCGCGGACATGAATTTCCAAGGCACCAAATTGCGCGAGCTCGATCAGGTCACTGAGTTTTTCCACAGCGATCACGTCGTGCTCTTTGGACTCGACGACTCGGCGAAGCGGAGAGTCTTTGATATTGGAAGCGATGTGCTTCTGAAAGAAACATTCGCCCGCAATTCCGTCCGGACAGCGCACGATCGCGAGCGGTCGATCGACCAGATGCGACGCCATCAGTTTCCATACGTCTTGGTAGTATGCCGCCAGATCTTCCTTGGTCACCCCAGCATCGGCCCAATACACGCGATCCGGATGCGTCAAATGAACGCCCGCAACCTCGACGTGCCCGCCGCCATTCTTTCCACGCGCTGGCGACAACCGCGACTGCTTCGCTTCGCGTTGCACCGGCTTTCGGTCGGCAGATTTGCGCATTTGCCTCTGCTTGGCCGGCATAGTCTCCTCGGCTGGCGTCTCGCGTACTACCTCGCCCGCGGGCCTATCCTCCCGCAAACCTTTGAAAGAAGCCTGGCGCAATAGACCGTCATGCGTTAGGCCGCGAAACTCGGCCTCGACGACCAATTCTGGCCTGACCCAGATTACGTTCTTGCGCCGCTCGTCCTTCGGCAAAACGAGCGAAGGGCGATCGATGCGCAGCGCGCTCAGTCGCCGCCACAAATCTCGTGCGGTCGCATGCGTGTACCCGGTGCCGAGCCGGCCCGCATAGCGGAGCTTGCCGCCTTCGTGGAAGGCCACCGTGAGTGCACCGACCGCGTTCGGCATTGCCGTTGACGGAGTGAACCCGGCCACGACGAATTCTTGCGCATTGTGACATTTGATTTTGATGAAATTTTCCGAGCGTCCGGAGCGATACGGCGCATCGCGCAACTTCGAAACAATGCCCTCAAGACCCAGCTCGCATGAATGTTTGAAAATCGTGGATCCCCGTTCCTCGAAGTCTTCCGTGTAGCGAAGCGGACCGTTTCGGGGCTGATTTTTCAAAAGCCCGCGCAGCACCGCCTTGCGCACCGTCAGCGGCTCGCTGGTGAAATCCCGTCCGTCCAGGTGCAACAGATCAAAAATCCAATAGACGAATCGATTCTCGCGACCGTCTTTCAAGTCGGTTTGCAGCAGCGAAAAACTGGAAATACCGTTTTCGTTCCCGACCACCAATTCGCCGTCGAGCAGCGCCGTATCCGCCGGAAGGGCGGCGATAGCTTTGGCGATGCGCTGGAACCGATGCGTCCAGTCCAGCTGCTTTCGCGTGAGCAAGCACACCGTTCCGTGATCGAGCCGCGATTCGATGCGGTAGCCGTCGAATTTGATCTCGTGAATCCATTCCGCTCCGTCCGGGGGAGTACCATGCAGCGTTGCGAGGCTGGGAAGGACAAAATCAGGAAGTCCGCCGCGGCGCCGATTCGAGCGCACTGGCTCGGCGCTGCGTCGCGCCGCCCCCGGCATTGCCGCCTTTGCGGTCGATTTTCTCTTAGCGGCAGGCTTATGAGCGGTAGGTTTGGCAGAACTCCTCTGCTCACGTGTTTTCAGGCGTGACTTTGATTGCGCTTGCAGCTCGGCGCGAAATTCGCGCTGGGTCTGCGGTCTCGCATCCGCCGCACTTCGATTGGCGCTCCAGTTGGCGCTGCGGTTGCTGTGCCAGACTCGTTTTTTGCCTTTACCCGCCGCGATCTCATCCATCGAACGACCGGAAGCAACCGAGAGCGGCTCTTCTTCCAAGATGTCGCCCCGGCGCCCGCTGCGCGCTTCGTCGTCCCTACCCTTGATCAAGAGCCAATTCTCGTGGCGGTCGCGATCGCGGCCGCGCATTCGCACCAAGTGCCAGCGGCCGCGGAGTTTTTTGCCCTCAAGAACGAAATCGAGGTGTCCCTTGGCATAGCCCTTGTGCGGATCGCCTTCGGGAATCCATTGTCCACGATCCCAGATCATGACCGTGCCGCCGCCGTACTCGCCCTCCGGAATGGTGCCTTCGAAAGAATTGTATTCGATCGGGTGATCCTCGACGTGCACGGCAAGCCGTTTCTCGCCAGGGTCAAGGCTCGGCCCGCGCGTGACCGCCCAACTTTTCATCACGCCATCGAGTTCGAGCCGCAGATCGTAGTGCAGCCGCCGCGCCGCGTGCTTCTGGATCACGTAGCGATTGCCGCCGCGCCGGCCTTTGCGGCCACGCGGCTCGGCTGTGACGCCGAATTTCCGTTTCTTGCGGTATAATTCGAGGGCCACGGTGCCTCAATTCGCGCTGTGCGGGCCTCTACGGTGCCAAAATGCCTCTCCCGAAAAAGCGCGCAGTACCCTGGCAAACCGCTCAGCGCTACATAGGTTTGCTCGAACGGAGGTTGGACCGACTATCGACCTCGGGGTCATCGGAATAACGACGACTTTAGATATAAGCCTCTGGAAAGCCTAGCGTTCCTTGGGCAGCACCGGAGCGCAAAACAGAGCGTTTCAATTGCGCTCCTGACGTGGAATGGTGTAGGAGGCTAAAATCTGTTTGCGATCATACAGCTTCCACCAAGTCCCCATAAACGGCCAAGTCTACTAAACGGCCTCAAAAATACATTGGTCTGAAGAAGGAGCGTAGCGTGACGGTTTCGTCAAAGACCCCATTGCTCGACCAAATTAAGACCCCCCAAGACCTCCGTTGCCTCGAACCCAGTCAGTTGCGGCAGATTGCCGACGAATTGCGCCGGGAGACGATCGATGCGGTCGCCGTGACCGGCGGTCATCTTGGCGCCGGCCTTGGCGTCATCGAACTAACCGTGGCGTTGCATTATGTGTTTAATACGCCGACCGACCGGCTGGTCTGGGACGTCGGGCATCAAGCGTATCCGCACAAGATTCTTACCAACCGCCGTGAGCGCATTCGCACGCTCCGGCAAGGCGGCGGCTTGTCCGGCTTCACTAAACGCGCCGAGAGCGAATACGACCCCTTCGGGGCGGCGCATTCCTCGACCTCGATTTCGGCCAGCCTCGGCATGGCGGTCGCGCGCGATCTGCAGAACAAACAGAACAACGTCATTGCTGTCATCGGCGACGGCGCAATGTCAGCCGGCATGGCTTACGAGGCGATGAATAATGCTGGCGCCATGAATTCGCGGCTCATCGTCGTGCTCAATGACAACGACATGTCGATCGCGCCCCCGGTTGGCGCGCTTTCCGCCTATCTCGCCCGCCGAGTTTCAGGTCGCAGCTATCATCGGCTGCGCAAGACTTTCAATCAGATCGCCAAGCGGTTGCCAACCAAGATGTTGCAACAGCGCGCCTTGGCGGTAGAGGAATATGCGCGCGGCCTCGTCACCGGCGGTACGCTCTTCGACGAACTCGGCTTCTTCTATGTCGGACCGATCGACGGTCACAATATTGATCACCTGCTGCCGGTTCTGAAGAACGTCCGCGACATGAAGAACGGACCGATACTGGTCCATGTCGTGACGCAGAAAGGCAAAGGTTACGAGCCGGCGGAAAAGTCGACGGACAAATACCACGGCGTCGTGAAGTTCGACGTTGCCACCGGCGCCCAGCAAAAATCAAAGACCGCCGCGCCGCAATACACCAAGGTGTATGCGGAAAGCCTAATCAAGGAAGCGCGCAAGGACGAAAAGATCGTCGCGATAACCGCGGCAATGCCTTCAGGCACGGGACTTGACCTGTTTCAAAAGGAATTCCCGAACCGGACGTTCGACGTCGGCATCGCGGAACAGCACGGCGTGACGTTCGCCGCGGGTCTTGCTACCGAGGGCTTCAAACCGTTTGCGACAATTTATTCGACCTTCCTGCAGCGCGCCTACGATCAGGTCGTGCACGACGTCGCAATTCAGCGCCTGCCGGTGCGATTCGCGATGGACCGCGCCGGACTGGTTGGCGCTGACGGGCCGACCCATGCCGGCTCATTCGATATCGCTTACCTCGGCTGCCTGCCTGGCTTCGTGCTGATGGCGGCCGCCGACGAAGCCGAACTGGTGCATATGGTGTCGACCGCGGTCGCGATCGATGATCGGCCATCGGCCTTACGTTATCCGCGCGGCGAAGGCATCGGCGTACCGCTTCCGAGCGAGGGCAAGCCGCTTGAAATCGGCAAAGGCCGGATCATTCGCGAAGGCAGCAAGATCGCGTTGTTCTCATTCGGGGCCCGGCTCGCCGAGTGCCTGAAGGCGGCCGACGAACTTGCGACCTACGGTCTCTCCACCACGGTGGCCGATGCGCGGTTCGCCAAACCCCTCGACGTCGATCTGTTGCTTCGCCTGGCGCGCGAACACGAAGTGCTGCTCACCATCGAAGAGGGATCGATCGGCGGCTTTGCTGGATTTGTGATGCAGGCGCTTGCCGAGCATGGCGTCCTCGACCGGGGCCTCAAACTTCGCTCGTTGGTGTTGCCTGATACGTTCATCGACCAGGACAGCCCGAACGCCATGTATGTGAAGGCGGGACTCGATGCCAAAGGCATTGTCGCCAAGGCATTCCAGGCGCTCGGCCAAAACGTTCAGGGCGAGGTAGTCAAGCTCGCCTAAGACGATCATCATTGACCTGCTTCGGCAGTGGCAATTCGAATATCGATATTATTCTCCTAACGCGCACGGGTTACCCGTGTCGCGCCCTGTTGCAATGGCTTCTGCTGGATTGTCATGGTCAAACGAGAGCGCGCCGATCGGATATTGGTCGCGCGCGGCTTGTTCGAGAGCCGCGCGCGTGCGCAAGCCGCGATCGCTGCTGGACGGGTAAAAGCGGATGGTAGCCTCGTTCGCAAGCCGTCCGATCAAATTTCCTCTGCCGCGGCGATCGCCGCGGACCCGGAACATCCCTACGTGTCGCGCGGCGGGGTGAAACTCGCCGCTGCGCTTGAAATTTTTTCGCTCGATATCGCCGATCGGATCTGCCTTGACGTCGGATCGTCCACCGGCGGATTTACCGAAGTGCTCGTTACACGCGGAGCACGATGCGTCTATGCCGTGGATGTCGGCCGCGGCCAGCTGCACGCACGTCTACGCAATCGCGAACAGGTAACCTCAATCGAACAAACCGACATCCGCGATCTCGGTCCTTCGCGTTTGTCCGAGCCGCCGGATTTTGCCGCGATCGACGTCAGCTTCATTTCGCTTAAGCTCGTACTGCCGCATATCAGCGGTTTGCTTAAACCGGCCGCGACACTCGTTGCCTTGATCAAGCCGCAGTTCGAGGCCGGTCGCCGCCATATCAAGAAGGGCATTGTCCATGACGCCGTCGTTCAAACCGCGGTCTGCGATGACATCGCCCGATTGCTTACGGACTTAGGATGGCGTGTCGGCGGCCGGATTCCCTCGCCAATCCTTGGCGGCGATGGCAATCGCGAATTCTTTATCGAGGCCCAGCGTGGTTGAACGGATTCTGATCGACCGCCTCGGCCAGCACGGCGACGGAATAGCCGACAGCTCCGAAGGACCGATTTACATTCCCGGGGCCCTGCCGGGCGAAACCGTCGAAGTCGACGCCGAGCCAGGTCACCCTGACCGCCGGCGTCTTGTGAACGTGCAGCAATCGAGTGCACTCCGGATTGAACCAATTTGCCCACATTTCGGGGTTTGCGGCGGCTGCGCGATGCAGCATTTGAGCGAGGATTCCTATCGCAGCTGGAAGCGTGACTTGGTCGTCACCGCTTTAAGCCAGGCCGGCATCGACGTACCCGTCGCGCCGCTCATGGACGCGCATGGCGATGGCCGCCGCCGCGTCGTCTTTCACGCGCGGCGGGGCGGCCACGGGGTGTTGCAAGTCGGATATTCAGCGGCGCGCGCCCATCACATCGTGCCGATCGATCGTTGTCCAATCCTCGCAAAAAGTCTCGACGGCGCACTGAAGGCCGCCTGGGCTATTGCCGAATTGCTCGATTTCGAGCGCAAGCCGTTGGACATTCAGTTTACGGCAACCGATCAAGGACTCGACGTCGATATCCGCGGTTCGGGGGCGCTGACCGCGCCGACCATGGCGGCGCTGGCGGGCGTGGCGCGGCGGCACGATTTTGCGCGCCTGACCCGTCATGGCGAACTGATTGCGCAGATCCGCAGACCGTCCTTACGCATGGGCACCGCAACCGTGCCGCTGCCACCGGGCGCTTTCTTGCAAGCGACCGCGCAAGGCGAGGCTGTGCTGTCGCGTCTTGTCGTCGATTGCTGCACCGGGGCTGATCAAATCGCCGACCTGTTTGCCGGCGTTGGCACCTTTGCATTGCGGTTTGCCGCCCACGCGCGCGTGTTTGCGTTCGATGAGGACGAAACTGCAATCGTCGCGCTCGAGCGCGCCGCGACTGCCGCCGTCGGCCTTAAACCGTTACACGCCGAGCGCCGCAATCTGTTTAAGGCGCCGTTAAACGCGGCAGAGCTTAGTGACTTCGATGCCGTGGTTTTCGATCCACCTCGTCAGGGCGCTCAAGCGCAGTCACGCGAGATCGCCGACAGTCGTGTTCCGACGGTGGTCGCGGTATCGTGCAGTCCGGGCACATTCGCACGCGATATCCGTTATCTGCTCGATGGCAGCTATCGGCTGTTATCGGTCATTCCCATCGATCAATTTCGCTATTCGGCGCATGTCGAGATCGTAGCTCACCTGCAAAAGTAACACTGCCCGTGCTTTATTTTTCGTGATATGGCAAGCGCCGTCGACGTCTCGTTACCCATAGGATCTGAAGATGGCTAGCGTTCTCTTTTCGCCCATCACGCTGCGCGGGCTCACCCTGCCTAACCGCGTCGTGGTGTCGCCGATGTGCCAATACAATTCCAACAACGGCTCCGCCAACGATTGGCATTTGATGCACCTCGGCAGCTTTTCCCTGGGATGCGCGGGGCTGGTGATGTGCGAGATGACCAATGTCAATCCGCGCGGCCGCATTTCGCCGAAATGCGCGGGCATGTGGTCTGATGAGAACGAGGCGGCGCTCAAGCGCGTCCATGACTTTTGCCGGACTTATGGCATCGCCAAGCTGGGCGTCCAGCTTGCGCATGCCGGACGCAAAGGGCCGACCACGCCGCCCGCAGCAGGCGGCAAGCCCATCCTGAGCGAGGCGGAAGGCGGTTGGTCTCCGGAGGCGCCGTCCGCCATCCCCTACGACACGGGTTGGCCCGTGCCGCACGCCATGACCAAAGCAGACATCGCGCGTTGCGTTGGAGAATTCGCCGCCGCCGCGAAACGCGTTGATCGCATCGGTTACGATGTGATTGAGCTGCACGGTGGCCATGGTTATCTCCTGCATCAATTCATGTCGCCGATTTCCAACCAACGCAACGATGAATATGGCGGCTCGACCGAGAACCGCATTCGCTTTCCGATCGAAGTATTCGAAGCGGTTCGCAAAGTATTTCCCGAAACAAAACCGATCGGGATGCGCGTTTCGGCGACTGATTGGGTGAACGGCGGCTGGACGCCCGAAGAAACGGTCATCCTTGCGAAAGAACTGAAAAGGCGCGGGATGGACTATATGGACGTTTCAACCGGCGGACTCGATCCGCGGCAGAAGATTCCGTTGGCGCCGGGCTATCAGGCGCCGTTTGCGGAAAAAGTGAAAAAGGAAAGCGGCATCACCACAATGACGGTCGGACTGATCGCCGGCTATGAGCAAGCCGAAGATATCGTGGCGTCGGGCAAGGCCGACATGATCTGTCTGGCCCGAGGTGCAATGTGGGATCCGCGCTGGGCCTGGCACGCGGCCGAGGAGCTCGGCGCGGAAACGCCGTATGCGCCGAAAATGATGGGTTGCCATCCCAAGCTGCGGCCGCAACTGTTTCCCAAGCGCGCTGCGGCCATGAGCTGAAGCAGCATACGGCCACTAGTCGAAATGGACTGATGCAGCCGCAACGGCGAGTGACGCGCCCCTCAGACGCCCATCGGCTCAGTGCCGACGATTTCGATGCCGAAGCCTGACAGACCGACATAAGTCGTCGGCCGCGAGGACGTAATGAGCCTGATGGAATTGACGCCGAGATCCTTGAGGATCTGCGCGCCAAGTCCGATCTCGCGCCACTGGCGGGTGCGCGCCTCGCCCGATGGGCTTTCTCCGGATTTGGGAATCGATATCACCGGCACGCCGGCCGTGCCGTCGCGCAACAACACCAGCACCCCCCTGCCCTCGGCTTTAAAGCGCGCCAGTGCTTGATGAATGAGTTTGGCGCCGCCGAACACGTCGGAGATAATATTGGCGCGATGCAGCCGGGTGAGCACGCTCTTTCCGTCACCGATCCGGCCATGAACGAACGCCATGTGATGGACCTGATCGAACGGCGTCAAAAATGCATAACCCGTTAATGTGCCGATCTCCGATTCGACGGGAAACTCGCCTACGCGCTCGATCAATTTGTCGCGGGTTTGCCGGTAGGCGATGAGTTCGGCGATGGTGATGCGTTGCAGCTTCTGCCGCTGCGCGAAGTCGGCAAGCCCGGCGCCGCGCATCACGGTCCCGTCGTCGTTCATCAGCTCGGCCAGAACGCCGACCGACGGAAGGCCGGCGAGCCGGCATAAATCGACGCAGGCTTCAGTGTGACCCGAACGCATCAGCACGCCGCCCTCTTTCGCCACTAACGGAAAGACGTGGCCGGGGCGCACGAAATCCGACGGACCGGAATTGCCGTTTGCCAGCGCTCGCACCGTATTGGTGCGTTCCTCGGCGGAAATTCCCGTGGTGAGGCCGTGACGCACGTCCACCGATACGGTGAAAGCGGTGCCAAGCGGCGCGTCGTTGAGCGCCACCATCGGATCGAGATGGAGTCGCCGAGCCTCCTCCGGCGCGAGCGGAGCGCAGACGATCCCGGAGGTATGACGAATGATGAACGCCATCTTCTCCGGCGTGCATAGGCTTGCCGCCACGAACAGATCGCCCTCGTTCTCGCGATCGTCGTCGTCGGCGACGATGATGAGCTCGCCGCGCGCAAAGGCGGTGATTGCCGCTTGGATGCGTTGATGCGCGTCGCTCATACCTTTGCTGCTTTCCCGATCACCGCGCCGCCGCGGAGAATGGCCAGCTGACCGCTTCACCGACCTGCCCGCGCTGACGCAAGTAATGGTCCGCGATCACGCAGGCCACCATCGCTTCTCCGATCGGCACCGCGCGAATGCCGACGCATGGATCGTGCCGGCCCGTCGTTGAGATGTCTGTCTCGTGTCCATAGCGATCGACGGTGCGTCGCGGAATAACAATCGAGGATGTCGGCTTGACCGCAAAGCGAGCCACCACCGGCTGCCCGGTGGAAATGCCGCCAAGGATGCCGCCGGCATTGTTGGAGAGAAATCGCGGCTTGCCATCGTTGCCCATGCGCATCTCATCGCCATTCTGCTCGCCGGTAAGTTCGGCTGCGCCAAAGCCTGCGCCGATCTCCACACCCTTTACGGCATTGATGCCCATCAGGGCGCCGGCGAGGTCGCCGTCCAGTTTGCCGTAGATAGGCGCGCCCAATCCGGCGGGCACGCCGTCGGCGACAACTTCAATAACCGCGCCAATCGAGGATCCACGCTTGCGCAAGCCGTCGAGATAATCGCCAAGCATCGTTGCGGTTTTGGCGTCCGGACAAAAAAACGGATTGCGGTCGACCTCATCCCAATCCCAGCGCGCGCGATCGACGCGATGCGGTCCCATTTGCACCAGTGCGCCGCGCACTTTGAGTCCGGGAACGATCTTGCGTGCGATCGCACCGGCGGCGACCCGCATCGCGGTCTCGCGCGCAGACTGGCGGCCGCCGCCGCGATAATCGCGCAAGCCGTATTTTACATCATAAGTATAGTCGGCATGGCCTGGTCGGTATTTATCCTTGATATCCGAATAATCTTTCGAACGGGGATCGACGTTATCGATGAGCAGACCGATCGGCGTGCCGGTGGTAACCTGTTTGCCGCTCGCCTCCTCGACAAAGACGCCGGAAAGGATCTTGACCGCATCTGGCTCCTGGCGCTGCGTCGTGTAGCGCGACTGGCCCGGGCGCCGGCGATCGAGATACGGTTGAATATCCGCCTCGGTGAGCGGAATACGCGGCGGACAACCATCAATCACGCAGCCAATCGCTGGCCCATGGCTTTCGCCGAAGGTCGTGACGCGAAATAAATGTCCGAACGTGTTGAACGACATGACGCGGTTATGGCGTTAAGGGGCTTCCAGTGAAATTACGCTGAAGCTTTCGCGGCTTCGTAGCCCGCACGTTCTACCGGGTCAAACGCGCGCGGCACTCACCAAGCCGCTGGACCACGATGAATCACTCTCGCCGCGTTTCTCATCCTTACGCAAATTTACCGGCGGAATGGGCAGATCAGCCACTCCGCCGCGATTCGCTGTTCATCCCCCATTCATCTCACTGAATGCCGATTAATCGCAAGCTGAACAGCCGTTAAGCTACAGAAAAATAAGCATTATTTGCGTTTTTTGATTGCGGTGGGAACTGGCTATGTGTCATTGTTCCTTTGTTCCTTTCGGCAGGGGGAGAAGGCCCAGGGACAGATCAAGAGCGATCAAGCCCGCGACTTGAACCAACCCTGCCGAAGTTCACACCAACACCGAGGAAGACACAGTCATGGCGAAGAAGAAGAAGAAGAAGCAGAGCAAAGCGAAGTAATGACTTATGGCGCCGCCTCGTATTGGGGCTGCGTCATCAGCAACTTCAAATTCGCGGAATCGACACGATCCGCCAAGCGGCTGAACGGTGTTCAGCCGCTATTCTTTTGGATAGTCACCGATCTGGCCAATCAGGCGTAGCGCGACATCTTGCCGTCCGCAAAAACATAAACGACGCCCTGTTCGATCTGCGCGTGCGTAGCTTGCTCCTCGGGCACGATGTTTAGGATCGCCATCAGCGCGCGTACGCCGCCACCGTGCGCCGCGACCACGGTGTCTGCGGTGAGCGGGCGGTACCAGTTGCCGATGCGGTCAGCGAGTTCGCGGTAGCTCTCGCCGCCGGGAGGCGCGAAATCCCACTTGTCGCGCTCGCGCGCACTCAGCACGCTGGCGTTTCGGGTCTCGATCTCGTGCAGCGTCAAACCTTCCCATTCGCCATAAGCGATTTCGATCAGTCTCGCGTCAACTTCGTAATTGTGCGCTTCAAGACCAAGCATGGCGCGCACGATCTCCATCGTCTCACGCGCGCGCTTGAGCGGGCTGGAAACATATTTGAAATCCTGCGCCCGCCTGTGATCGCGCACAAACAGGTCGCCTAGCAGAACCCCACATTCCGCCGCCTGCTGGCGGCCATGTCGCGCCGGCCCTGCAGGCGGCCCTGGCTATTAAAATCGGTCTCACCGTGCCGAACGTAATAGAGGACCGGCATACTCGTTTGCTTTTTTAGCTTACGCCGACGCGTGGAACGGCCAAAAATTGCTGCGACTACTCTTTGCCAACCGCAATGTCCGGCGCGTCCGGATGCTTCATGCCAACGATATGATAACCAGCATCGACATGAAGAATTTCTCCGGTCACCCCTCGCGACATATCTGAAAGGAGATATGCCGCCGCCTCGCCGACCTCTTCAATCGTGACGCTGCGGCGAAGCGGAGCATTGTGCTCATTCCATTTGAGGATGTAACGGAAATCGCCGATGCCCGAGGCAGCGAGAGTCTTGATTGGCCCTGAGGAAATTGCATTGACCCGAATACTTTTAACGCCGAGATCGGCCGCGAGGTAATAAACCGAGGCCTCGAGCGCCGCTTTGGCCACTCCCATCACATTGTAATGCGGCATCCATTTCTCCGACCCGTAATAGGTCAATGTCAGCATTGAGCCGCCATTGGGCATCAATTTTTCCGCGCGTTGCGCGATCGCGGTAAATGAATAGCAGCTGATCAGCAATGTTTTGGTGAAGTTCTCCGCCGTAGTTTCGATGTAACGCCCGTCGAGTTGATCCTTGTCGGAAAACGCAATGGCGTGGACCAAAAAATCGATGCTGCCCCAAGCCGACTGTATCGCAGCGAAGGCAGCATCGATCGTCTTGGGTTCTGTTACGTCGCAGTCGCCGACGACGACCCCGCCGACTTCGTGGGCCAGCGGTTCGACGCGCTTTTTCAGCGCATCGCCCTGATATGTGAATGCAAGATCGGCGCCATGTCCGCGACATGCTTTTGCAATCCCCCAGGCAAGCGACCGGTTGTTGGCGACCCCCATGATCAGGCCGCGTTTGCCGCGCATGAGGGCTGAATTTTCGGCCATACCCCGCACCAAGATCCGACTTCTCGCCTTCGCCTCCTATGGCATAGGGTAATTGGACCATCAAGCGCAGGCCGGAAAGCGGAATAGACGGCATTTGCTGGTGTTTTTTGAATATGACGCTGGGCAAAAGTGCATCGGCGCGGTGTAAACTATGAGGTGATTCAAAGGAGGGGCAATGCTTGAGTGAATTTCGGGAGCGGATCGAGGCGGCAATTCCGGCGCTGCGACGTTATGCGCGCGCACTGACCCGGGACGCCGAAACTGCTGACGATATCGTGCAGGACACGCTGGTGCGGGCGCTTCGCTCCGAACACTTGTTTCACGGCGGAGATATGCGCGCCTGGCTCTACACGATCCTGACCAATCTTAATCGCAATCGCCTTCGTACCCTGGCGCGGCGCCCTGTGGTCTCGCCGATCAAGGACACGGATGCGACTGCCAGCGGTCCGGATTCCGGCGGGCGCGATATTGTTCGTGCACTGGAAATGCTCACCGAAGAACAGCGATCCGCTTTACTCCTGGTGGTGCTCGAAAGCCTTACCTACCGCGAGGTTTCCGAAGTTCAGGGCGTGCCGATCGGTACGGTGATGTCGCGCCTCGCCCGCGCCCGCAATGAAATTAAGGCCTATTTGGATGGCGAGCGCCCGGCGCTGCGCCGCGTGAAGTAACGATGAGATAAAACGATGAACGACCGAGATCATGTGAGCGAAGAGGAGCTCAATGCCTATGTCGATAACGAGCTGCCCGCCGATCGGCGCAGCGTCGTCGAGGCATGGCTTTCAACACATCCCGATGACGCCGCACGGGTTGCAGCCTGGCGCAAGCAAGCAGAGCTTCTTTGTCATCGTTATGGCCACCTGGAATACGAAACGCCGCCGCCGCGCTTTAACCTCGATCGGCTGGCGCGCCGGCGCTTTGGTGCGCTTGCCGCGATTGCAGCGAGCTTAGCAGCATTCGTGATCGGCGCGGCCGCTGGCTGGGCCGTGCATGGGCTGCAGACAGAGAAGCCGTCAGATCTCGTGCGCTTCACCAATGACGCGCTTGTTGCATACCGGCTTTACACCGTCGAAGTCCGACATCCGGTCGAAGTTCCCGGCGATGAGCGGCCGCATTTGGTGCAGTGGCTCTCAAAAAGAGTCGGCTCGCCGCTCAATCCGCCCGAGCTCGACAAGCAAGGACTAAAGCTTGTTGGGGGACGCTTGCTTCCTGGCCCGACCGGACCATCGGCGTTCTTCATGTACGAAAACCCATCCGGCGAACGTTTCACGCTCTATTGCGGGCGCGTCAAGGACAGCGAGACCGCATTGCGTTACACGACCGGCGGTCAGAATGCCGCCTATTATTGGGTCGATCAGAATCTGGCCTATGTGCTGAGCGGGCCGATGGAGACCGGAAAGCTGCGAGAAATCGCGCAAGCCGCATACGATCAGATCGATCGCCGCACCGCACCGCCGGGCTGATCGTCGCCGCTATTTTGGTTGGTGCGCGGTGCTGCCCTGCCCTCACATATCTTTCCGCGGATCGTAGCTCTTTCCGCTCTGCCACTTTTTCATCAGCGCTTCGAGTTCGCTGTCGCTGCCATCCGGAAGCACAATGCGTACCGTGGCGAGGAGATCACCGCGGCCGGTCTTGGCGGGAAAGCCTTTGCCTTTGAGGCGAAATGTGCGGCCGCTCGAAGTCCACGCCGGAATTGTAATCTCGACCGGCCGGTCGAGCGTCGGCACGCGTACTTTTGCGCCAAGCACAGCTTCGTAAAGCGTGATCGGCAAATCGAGCCGGATGTCGGCGCCATCGAGCGCAAATACCGGATGCGGCGCGATCGAGACGGTAATGAGGACGTCGCCGGCGCCGGCTTGCCCGGCCATCCCTTGGCCCTTCAACCTGATCTGCTGGCCATTGGTGATTCCGGCCGGAATCTTGACATCAACGTCCTTGCCGGTCGGCAGCCGCAAGCGCTGGGTCACGCCGCGGGCCGCATCCGGCAGTGACACCGTGAGCGAGGCGTGCACGTCCGCACCTACGCCGAAATTCTCCGGCTCGAAATCGGAGCGCGCGCCGGTCCGGCCGCCGCGGCCCATCTGACCGAAAGCCTCTTTCAGGATGTCCTCAAAACCGCCAAAGCCGCCCCCACCGCCGCCGCGCCGCGTCGTGCGGGTAAATCCCTCCGGACCGAAATTGAAGGTTTCGAAGTTCGCGTCGGAACCGAAACCACGATAGCCTGCTCCCGGCCTGGCGCCCGCGCCGAACCCTTCAAAGCCGCGGAAACGGGGCTTCCCTTCGGCATCGATCTCGCCGCGATCGAACGCTTTACGCTTGTCCTCGTCGCCCAGCAGCTCGTGTGCGGCGTTTAGCTCGGAGAAACGGGCCGCCGCTTTGGGATCGTTCTTGTTGGCGTCGGGATGTAGTTTTTTTGCGAGCCGGCGGTAGGCGTTTTTGATCTCGCCTGCGTTCGCCTTGCGATCTACGCCCAAGACTTCGTAGGGATCACGCATCCCCTGGCAACTCCGCGCTGCAATTCAGGCCTGCCCCCGGCCCGCCCCGGCTGGCCACTTCAATGTGGGAATAAAAGGCGTGCCCCGCAATGCAAGCGAATTGGGCTACCGCAGTTGATAGCGCGATCAGCTCGATTTCAGGGGCTTGAGCCGCCTTACCTCCCACCTCCCGCTGGCGGTACGGCAGGCAGCCCCC
>Ga0207862_1000235_pt1 | contig 16287 bp, 8 predicted proteins | sample LuqExpMetageno81_FD_187838 | JGI IMG/M metagenome (GOLD analysis project Ga0207862, IMG submission 187838) | Tropical forest soil microbial communities from Luquillo Experimental Forest, Puerto Rico - Sample 81 (SPAdes) | ecosystem: Environmental > Terrestrial > Soil > Tropical forest ... | reverse complement strand
GGGGTTAGCGATTTGGCGATAGCCGCGGCGAAGCCCGAGATATTGTTTGCGGGCACCTGGCAGGCGCATCGCCCGGCGTGGAGCGTTTATGCGCCGCTGGAAGGCGGAAAGAGCGGGTTGTTCCGCACGACGGACGCCGGGACGACTTGGACGCAACTTAAGGGCAATGGACTGCCCGACGGCAACTGGGGCCGCGTCGGTGTGACGGTTTCAGCGGACGGGCGGCGTGTGTACGCCCCGATTGACGCCGGAAAGAAGTCGGGGCTATATCGCTCGGACGACGGAGGCGATTCGTGGACGTTGGCCAATGGTGACTCGCGGCTGACGAGTCGAAGCTGGTATTTCAACCAGCCGACGATTGATCCCAACAATCCCGATGTGGTGTACGTGCCGAATGTGGCGCTCTATCGACTGGATGACGGCGGCAAGAAGCTGAGCATCGTGCGAGGCGCGCCGGGCGGCGATGATTATCACCAGCTGTGGGTCGATCCGGCGAATTCGGCGCGCATGGTGCTGGCGACGGACCAGGGCACAAGCGTGAGCGTGGATGGCGGCGCGACGTGGTCGTCGTGGTTCAACCAGGCGATTGGGCAGTTCTACCACGTCGCGACCGACAACGGCTTTCCGTATGCCGTGTACGGGGCGCAGCAGGACAGCGGCAGCGCCGCGGTTTTCAGCCGCACCGACCATGGGCACATTACGCAGATGGACTGGTACCTGGTGGGCGGCGGCGAGAGCGGATGGCTCGTGGTGGATCCGGACGACCAGAACATCTTGTACGCAACGGGCGCCTACGGGGGTGTGTCGCGCTACGACCGGCGGACGTCGTTCAGCCAGGACATCTCGCCGTGGCCCATGCCGATGTGGGGCACGGAGATTAATGGGCGGAAGTACCGCATGCCGTGGACGCCGATGCTGGTGATCTCAGCGGCAGGGAACCGGGCGCTTTACCTGGGCACGCAATATGTGATGAAGACAACGGATGGTGGGCTGCACTGGGAGAAGATCAGCCCGGATTTAACCGGCGCGGCAGCACTGACGGGAGAGAAGCCGACGACACCGCCGACCGCGCAGGACGCGAAGGCGCGAGGGTTTGGGGTGGTGTATTCCATAGCGCCGTCGCCGCTGAAGGCGGACTTGCTCTGGGCGGGGAGCGATACCGGGTTGCTGCATGTCACGGCCGATAGCGGCAAGACCTGGAGCAACGTCACGCCGAAGGAGCTGGGCGATTGGGACAAGATCGCGATGATTGAAGCGTCGCACTTCGATGCCGCGACGGCGTATGCGGCGGTGGATCGCCACCGACTGGATGACCGCGCTCCGTACCTCTACCGAACTCGGGATTACGGCAAGACGTGGCAGCCGATCGCAAAGGGGATTGGCGCGAGCGCGTTTCTCAATGCTATCCGCGAAGACACGCTGCAGAAGGGCTTGTTGTTCGCCGGCACCGAGCTAGGGGTGTACGTTTCGTTCGACGATGGCGACCAGTGGCAGCCGTTGCAGTTAAACCTGCCGGTAACCTCGGTTCGCGATCTGGTCATCCACGGCGACGACCTGGTGATAGCCACGCACGGGCGGGCGTTCTGGGTGCTCGACAACATCACTCCGTTGCGTCAGATTGCGGCGGGAGCGAACGCCGACAAGACAAAGCTGTTCGCTCCGGCGGTGGCGGTGCGGGTGGACAACGATTCGTTCCTGGGAAGTCCGTTCCCGTCCGAGGAGCCCATGGCGAAGAACCCGCCCAACGGGGCGGTTGTGGATTACTACCTTCCGGCGAAGGCAGGGAAGGTAACGCTGGAGGTTCGGGACAGCAAGGGCAAGCTGGTGCGGCGCTATGTGAGCGGTGAGAAGAAGGCAGAGCCTGCTCCGCCGTTGCCGATTGCCGAGCGCTGGCTGCCGAAGCCGGCGGTGATAGATGTGGCTCCGGGAATGCATCGGTTTGTGTGGGACCTGCGGTGGGGCGCTGCGGGTTTGAACGAAGAGTCCGACGACGAAGCTATTGAAGTTGCAGGCGGGCCCAGGGTGGCTCCGGGAAGCTACCAGGTGAAGTTGTTGGTGGACGGAACCTCACTTACCGAGCCGCTGCAGGTGAAGATGGATCCACGATCGAAGGCGACGGCGGCGGAGTTGGCGGAACAGGAGCGGCTGGGACTGGAGATCTTCGGGGAGACGCGGCGGGTGCGGCAGGCGCAGGACCAAATGAAGGCAGACAAAGAGGCTCTCGATAAGTTAAAGAAAAAGGTTAAAGAACACCCGCAACTGATAGCCCAAATAGAAAAAGTGTTGGCTGACATCGCGGACTTCGACGCCGGAGGCAAGAGGACAGGGCTACGAACCGCCGGAAGCGGCCTGCAGGCAGCGCTGCGCGTGGTGGAGAGCGGCGATCGCGCGGTCCCGCAACAGGCGATGGAAGTATATCGAACGTCGGATGAGGCGGCGAAGGGCCGCATTGCCGAGTGGCAGAAATTACAGAGCGGCGAACTCTCGGAATTGAATCGCGAGTTGAAGAAGGCAGGACTGACGGCAATTCCTTAAGCTGAATGAGAGTTCACTCTGGCGGGGTCGAGGCCTTACGGGTAGAATCCTAGGATCAAGTCACCAGAACTGCGGCATGGAGCGTTAACGATGAATCATGCACTAAGACAACCTTGGGGGGACGAGCGGCCATCGTCTGCAAGGGTCTTTCTTGGGCCCTTGGAAGAGGACGTGATGGACGTGGTCTGGAGGCTGGGCGCTGGAAATGTGCGTGACGTGGTGAGGCACATGGAGCGCAACCTGGCCTACACCACGATCATGACAACTCTGGACCGACTGTATAAGAAGGGCTTGCTGGATCGGGAACTGACCGATCGGGCTTTCGTTTACTCGGCCAAAGTTACGCGCGAGGAGTGGGACCGTCGGCGGGCGGGCGAGATGATGGCCGGCTTCCTGCAGGGGCCGGAGGAATCGCAGCACCTGCTTTTGTCGTGCCTGGTGGATGCCGTGGGCACCCATGACGCGATGCTGCTGGATGAACTGGAGCGAAAGATCCGCAACAAACGGGAAGAACTGGCCAGAGCGAAATAGGCGATGATCCTGCCGTATTACATGCGATTGCTGTGCCTGTGCCTGGCCACGTTCTTCGTGGTGCACGCGCTGGGTTGGCTGGCCGTTCGGAGTATGGCCGCAGCGGTGGTGCGCATCGCCGGCACGATGCGGCCGCGAATGGCGTCGCGCTTTTTGTTTGCCCTGCGCATGGCGCCGGCGGCGGTAACTGTGTTTTTGATTGTGGGATTCTGCGTACCGAGTTACGTGTGGCTGGAACCGGACCTTGCCACCGAGCGTGTGGGTTGGTTCTGCCTGCTGGCAGCGGCAAGCGGCGCGGCAGTGTGGGCCGTGGCATTGCTGCGCAGTACGGCTGCTGTGGTGCTCACCGGTCGGTACATGCGGCGCTGCCAGGCGCAAACGCCTCGGGAACGAGCCGACGACTTTGTGGTCGTGAAGGACTCTGCAGCGGTAATGGCCATGGCGGGTGTGATGCGTCCCAAGCTGGTAGTTTCGCAGATGGTGTTGGATGCATTGAGCATCGAGCAGCAGCAAGCGGCGTTTCGGCACGAGGCGGCCCACCGGACGTCACGAGACAACTTGAAGCGGCTACTGTTCTTGCTGTCGCCGGATGTGGCTCCGTTCGTGGGCGGATCGCGGCGGCTGGAGCGCGCTTGGGCGACGTTTACCGAATGGGCGGCGGACGATGAGGCGGTGGACGGTGATCAGGAGCGGGCGCTCTCTCTGGCGTCGGCCCTGGTGCGAGTTGCAAAGCTAGGCGTGCAGGGTTCGCCCACACATCTTCTGTGCTCGCTGATGGAGGACGACCGCGACCTGGAAACCCGTGTGGATCGGCTACTGCGGGCGCCGGCATACGCGGAGAAGCCAATGGCGCCGGTGGTCGCGTTCATGCGCAGTGCCGGGCTGGTGATTGGCGGCGCGGCTGCCACGTTGCTGTTGTGGCCACAGAGTTTGGGGGGCATTCATCGGTTGTTGGAGCACCTGATTCAGTAACAAGGTTCATTTTCGACGAATGGCGGCGCCGGGCTCAGGCCCGGCGTTTTTGCTGCAATCGTCGATGCGTGACACAACCGTACCCCACAACGGGTCACGACGCACGTCACTCGTGTTCGGTGAATCGGTCACAGTGTTGCGGCGGTTGCGCGGTCTACAATCGCTGGTTTGCCAATCATCCGAGGGCATCCTGAAATGGCCGCTGCCGAACCGCCAATTGCTGAACGGGAACAAACATCCCTTCCTGCAAATGCCTACAAACCCCTGAATCCGCACGAGGTGTACGAGCCGCTGGTTCCCGCCACAGCGCGCCTGCCGGAGTTGACACTGCGCTCGATTGGCTGGGGCGTCTTTCTTTGCGTTGTGTTCACCGTCGCGTCCGCTTATTCGGGACTGAAAGTGGGACAGGTGATGGAGTCGGCGATCCCGATCTCGATTCTGACGATCGGGCTCGCACGGACGTACAAACGGCGATCCAGCGTACTGGAGAACGTCATTGTCACCGGCATTGGCGGCGTGGCGGGATCGGTCGTAGCGGGCGCGATCTTTACACTCCCGGCGCTGTACATCCTCAAGCTCGACCCGCATCCGGTGCAGAGCATCTTCATTTGCCTCGTGGGAGGCTGCCTGGGCATTCTGTTTCTCATTCCGTTGCGACGCTACTTCGTGAGCGACATGCATGGCGTGCTGCCTTATCCCGAGGCGACAGCGATCACCGAGGTATTGGTCACGGGCGAGAAGGGAGGATCGCAGGCCAAGCTACTGTTGCAGGCGACGGCCATCGCGGGCGTCTATGACTTCTTCGTAATCACGTTCCAGGTGTGGAAGGAGTTTCTGAACTTTCAGTTTCTGCCCATCTTCAAGACGCTCAACGAACGGGCGCGCATGGTGTTCAGCTTCGACGCTATCGGGTTCATCCTGGGCCTCGGTTACGTGATGGGCCTACGGAGTTCGATGATCCTGTGCGCGGGGGGCGTGCTGTCGAACTTCGTGCTGGTGCCGCTGATCTGGTTCATCGGGAGCCATCTGACCAGTGCGGTGTATCCGGCGGCGGTGCCGATTTCGACCATGACCGCTTTGCAGATTTATCGCAGTTACGTGCGGTTCATCGGGGTGGGGGCAATTGCCACGGCGGGAATCTTCGGGATCATCAAGTCGCTGCGCATCGTGGCCAATTCGTTCGCGATCGCGCTCAGGGTATTTCGCAAGTCGGCGGATGTGGCCGTGCCCGTGCGCACCGACCGCGATATTTCGTTGGTGTCGATCTTCCTGGGCGTGCTCGTCAGCGCGATCGGCGTGGGCGTGTACCTGGCGCAGTTGCCAGTGGCCTGGAAGGTCATCGGGATTGGAACGGTGATGATCCTGCTGTTCTCGTTCTTCTTCACCTCCGTGGCGGCGAATGCAATTGCCACAACCGCGCGCAACCCGGTGTCGGGCATGACCATGCTGACGGTGATCATCTCGTCCGTCGTGCTGCTGAACTTCGGGCTGTCGGGAACGACGGGAATGTTCTTCGTAATGGTGATTGCCGGCATGGTGTGTACGGCGCTATCAGTGTCTGGGCAGGCGATCACGGATTTGAAGGCAGGGTATTGGCTGGGGTCGACACCCGCAGCCCAGGAGAAAGTAAAGTTCTATGGAGTGATTGCCGCGGCCATTGCATCAGGGTTGACCATCGTGATGCTGGCGAAGACCTTCCAGTTTGGCGAGGCGTTGCCGGGCGATCTGCGGCCGGTGCTGGCATCGCCGCAGGCCTCGATCATGAAGGCGCTGGTGGAGGGTTTCATGAGCCATCAGCCGGTCGCCTACCTGCTGTTCGGCACGGGCGCGATGATCGCCGTGCTGCTGGAGATGCTGGGCCAGCCGTCGCTAATCTTCGCGCTGGGCATGTACTTGCCGCTGGAGTTGAATACTCCCGCACTGGTGGGCGGGTTCATCTCGCACCTTTTGAATAAGCGCTCGGAGCGGACAGACGGCGACGCGGGACGGCGTATCCGCGAGCGCGGGGTGATTATCGCTTCGGGGCTGATGGCGGGAGGCGCGCTGGGAGGCGTAATCGGCGCGGCCCTGCGATTACTGCCCAAGTATCGTGAGGACCTAGTTACTACGCCGTTCTATACGAATGAACCGGTATCGCAGACGGTTTCTGCAATTATGTTTCTGGCGCTGTGTCTGTATGTATGGTTCGGCGCGTTGAAGAAAGAGAAGGCATGACATGAACAAGCTGGATGCAATGGTAGCCAACGCAGTTTTGGGCATCGATACGCTGTGGGGCGGCGACGTCATGTGCGCGTCTGGCACGGGGCGGTTCATTGCCGATTCGTGGTTTTCGGACGGGCCACTGCCTTTGGCGTACACTGCCGCACCCGCGGCGAAGCTGCGCGAATGGGGCGGCGTGACCGGCAAGTCGCTCGATCGCGCGGTGGTCGACGAGTATCTGCGGGAAGTGGACATTCCGGCGGCCATCGCGGGCATGAAGCACGAAGCCGCGGAGATTGGCGGGCATCGCGGACGCTACCTCGCCAGCTTGTCCGATTGCCTAACGGTGATGTGGGGCCTGGCGATGGAGATCCTCGGTAAGGGGCCGGCGGTGCCGTATGAGCGGTGCGTGGTGGCGTCCACCGCGAAGGCGCCGGAGCCGTCGCAGCCAAAGGCCAAGGGCGAACGCGTTGCCGAATTGCTGGTGCGGGCCGGCTACAAGTCGGCCGACCGTGATGGGCTGTTACAGGCGGTCGATGCCTGGCGGCGCGAGCGAACCGTTCCGATGGGATCGGTGAAGGCGATGGGCGCGGCGGTCATCGCGCAGTTCGACCAGTTGAGCGTGGAGCACCTGCTGCCGCTTCTGCCGAAGGAACTGGCGGCTGTGCCGCGAGCCAACATCGAGTTCCTGCCTATCAAGGACGCGTGGTTCTCCGGTTCCATGAACTACGTGGGCCGGGCGCGCAATGCGGATGGAAGCCCACAGTATGAAGCGACCTACGAAATCAATGCGTCGTTGCAGATTTCGTTTCCGGAGTTTCAGCAGTTGGTGAGCCACGAGGTGGTGCCTGGGCACGTGACGACGTTTGCGTATCTGCAGAACCTGTACACGCGCGGTCTGGCCGGCTTCGAGACGACGGTGCTCACCATGAACACACGCGCGGCCAGCCTGTTCGAAGGCATTGCCAACAACGCGATCCTCATGGCCCACGGCGTGACGGAAATCGAGCAGTTGCCGGATGACGACATGCAGATCGGCGTCTTGCTGGCGCTGCTGCAAGACGATGCCAAGAACCAGTCCTCGTATATGACGTGGGGCGAAGGGAAGCCGAAGGACGAAGTCGCCCGGACCTTGCGGCGCGAGTTCCTGGTGAGCGAGGAGCGCGCGGACAAGCTGTCGGGAGCATGGGGACGTCATCCGCTGTTGGGCCGCATGTATCTGCCGGCGTATCGCGCAGGCACGCTGAAAGTGGCGGAGTTGCGGAGGAAATATTCGCCCGACAAAGTACTGCCTGCGATCTACGGGTGCGACGGGCTGGTCGACATCGGGACGGTGGAAGCGGTGCTCGAAGGCGCGACTGACTAATTAACTGAGCTTGCTTTCCAGCTCCGCCCAACGGTTGTAGAGTTCGTCAGTGATGCGGCGAGCATCGTCGTATTCGGCATGAGCCGCCAGGATACGCTCGTGGTCAGAGACGATGGCTGGGTCTTCCATCGCCGCTTTCTTGGTGGCCAGAATGGCCTCGGCTTCGGCGACGCGCTGCTCGATGCTGGCGTACTCGCGTGCTTCCAGATACGAGAGCTTCTTCTTTGGAGCAGTCTGCGGAGCTTGCTCTTTGCTCAGTAATGCGCTTGTCTCTGAACGCTTTGTGGCCTCGACCTGTTCGGCCTGCCAGATCTCCCACTGCGAGTAGTCAGCGAATCGCCCTACGCCGCCCAGTCCATCGAGACCAAGAACGACGTTTGAAACGCGGTCGAGCATGTAGCGGTCATGGGTGACCAACAGCAGCGCGCCGCGATATTCCAGAAGACTCTCCTCCAGAATCTCGAGGGTCGGAATGTCGAGATCGTTCGTCGGCTCGTCGAGCAGAAGGACGTCGGCGGGCTGCAGCATGAGCCGTGCTATCAGCACGCGGGCGCGCTCGCCTCCCGAGAGATTCGCTACCGGCTGGTTGAGCTGCTCGCCGCTGAAAAGAAACCGAGCCGCCCACGATGCCACATGAATAACTCGGTCTTGATAGACGACGGAGTCACTCTCGGGCGCCAATGCCCGCCGCAAGGTGACGGTGGAATCCAGTTCGCGGTTCTGGTCGAAATAGACAATCTGCAGCGAGTCGGCGCGGCGCAAAGTTCCGCTACTGGGAGCGAGTTCGCCCTGCAGGAGTCGCAACAGCGTGGATTTTCCGCTGCCGTTCGGGCCGACCAGACCTACCCTCATGCCGGCAGTAATCGCGAAGTCGAGATCGGAGAAAAGCGAGCGTTCGCCGAATCGGTAGCCGACACCGTGCATCTCAATGAGGCGTTTTGTCTGCCTCTCGGTGGCGGAGAAGTCGATTCCGGTGCTGGCGGTGCGCGTGCGAGCGTTGAGGTCGGCCAGTTCGTCCATCAACTGATGTGCCTTACCGATGCGCGCTTTGGATTTACGGGTGCGCGCCTTGGCCCCACGGCGCAGCCATGCGATTTCGTTTTTGACCAGGTTCTCCAGGGCCTCCTGTCGCTTGCCCTGGGCATGGAGGAATTCTTCCTTCTTCTCCAGAAACGCAGTGTAGGTTCCGCTGGTGCGCAGGAATCCGTCGGGATAGACGCGGCTCAGTTCCACCATTTCGTTGGCGACATTTTCGAGGAAGTATCGGTCGTGGCTGACGATGACCGAGGCGAAAGGCGCGTCCCGCAATAGCTCTTCCAGCCACGCAATTCCACCGAGGTCGAGATGGTTGGTGGGCTCGTCGAGCAACAGGATGTCGGGCTGTTGCACCAGAGCTTCGGCGATGGCCAGTCGTTTTCGCCATCCGCCGGACAGAGCACTGGCCTCCTGCTCGAAATCCTCGAAGCCGGTGCGGCCCAAGGTTTCACCGGTGCGGGCTTCCCATTCACTTTCGCGAATATCGCCGCGTTGTAACGCTACATGAATCACTTCGCGGATCGACTGCCCGACGGGGAACTGAGACTCCTGCTCCAGGTAGCTGAGTCGGGTTCGCTTGCGCAGTGCAACGTCACCCGTGTCGGGGGACATCAGGCCCGAAAGAATGCGAAGCAGCGTCGATTTGCCGGAGGCGTTGGGGCCGATTAGTCCGATGCGGTCCCGTTCGCTGATGACGAACGAGATTCCTTCGAAGAGCGGAGTGGCGCCGAAGCGCTTCGACAGGCCCTGGGCATTGAGTATGGGCGGCAAGAAACTCCGGAAGTCCTTTGCAGGGGTTATGTCGAGGATAACAGGATGGGCGGTTGCCCCGATCGACCTTGCGTTGTGTGCCCCGGGTGAGATATGTTCGAAGTTGATTGTTTATGCTCGAATGCGACAACAGGATACTGGGTTGAGGTACATCGTCCCGTCTTGTATGGTGGCAGTGCTGGCCGGACGCCTTCCTTTGGTTCGTGAACCCGCGGCGGAAGACGAAAGGATGCGATGAGCACCGAGACCCAACGAAGCGGATACAGCCCGAGCCTATGGGTGCCGACCTTGTACTTTGCCGAGGGCCTGCCGTTTTATGCCGTCAACATGATGGCGCTGATCTTCTATTCGCGCATGGGCGTGTCGAACATGACGATCACGGCGACGGTGAGCCTGCTGGGACTTCCGTGGTCGCTGAAGCCGCTGTGGAGCCCATTCCTGGAAATGTACAAGACGAAGAAGTTCTTCGTCGTGCTGATGGAATTTGGCGGCGGGCTGAGCCTGGGGCTGCTGGCGCTGTGCCTTCCGCTGCCCGGGTATTTTCGCTATAGCGTGGCGCTGCTGGCGGTGATTGCGTTCTGCTCGTCCACCCACGACATTGCAGCGGACGGCCTGTACATCGCGAGCCTGAGCTCGCGCCAGCAGGCGGCGTATGCGGGCTGGCAGGGCGGGTTCTACAACATCGCCCGGTTTGTGTCGCAGGGCGGTTTGCTGATTCTGGCCGGATACCTGGAGAACCGCATGCCGGTGGTCCGGGCTTGGATGATCATCTTCGGCTCGGTGGGCCTGACCCTGGTGGCGGTGAGCCTGTTTCATGCCCGAGTGTTGCCATCCGGCGGGGAAGAACGCCATGCCCGCACTCTCAGGGACATGCTGGCCACGTTCTGGGACGTTGTGGAGAGCTTCTTTCGAAAACCGCACATCTGGTTCCTGTTGCTGTTCGTGTTTTTGTATCGCGCAGGTGAAGGCCAGGTGGTGAAGATCGGGCCGCTATTCCTCAAGGCAGCGCGGGAAAGCGGCGGCATCGGTCTCACGACGGCGCAATTCGGGACGATCTACGGAACGTTCGGCACCGCGGCCTTCATCGTGGGGAGCATCCTCGGAGGATACTTTGCGGCGTGGCTGGGTCTGAAGCGGGCGTTGCTGCCGCTGATCCTGGTGATGAATCTGCCCATGCTGACGTACTTCTACTTGAGCGCCGAAATGCCCACGAGTTCAGTGCTCATCACGCTGGCCATGTCGCTGGAGATGTTTGGCTACGGTTTCGGGTTCGTGGGCGTGATGCTGCTGATGATGCAAGAGATTGCACCGGGCAAGTACCAGACGGCACACTACGCGTTTGCCAATTCGCTGATGAATCTTGGGCTGATTCTGCCGGGTGCCATCAGCGGCTGGGTGCAGACGAAAATCGGCTATCAACACTTCTTTTTATGGGTGCTGATTTCGGCTTTCCCGGCGATGATCCTGGCGAGATTTGTGCCGATTCACGGACCGAGGCCGGCGGCCGCCGATGGTGATTTGGTCGAGGCACACTCAGAAAGGGAGACGGACGCTCTCCATGTTGACGGAAAGTAATCATAGCGAGGCGCAACTGAAAGCCGCGATTCTGGCGGCGGGCAAGGACGCCAACACCGCGGAAGGCGAGCCCTTGGTGCTAAAGAAACTGGGCGACAACACGGTCGTTCAGTACGTAGTGCAGAACGCAATGCAGGTGGTGACGCCGGGCGACGTGTATGTCGTCGTGGGCTACCGGCAGCAGGAAGTTCGCGATCATCTTGGACCGAAATTTCATTACGTAGAGCAGGAGCAGCCGCGTGGGACGGGCGACGCAGTGCGGCGCGTGTGCGAGTCGATTCCAGAGTTCGACGGGAACTTGCTGATCTTGTATGGCGATACTCCGCTATTTCGCCCGGCGTCAATCCTGGGGCTGCTGAATCGGCACCGGCTCAAGCAGGCTCACTTGACGCTGCTGACAGCGGTGGTGGACAAGCCGTTGCCTTACGGGCGCATCATTCGCGACGCGGGCGGCCAGATCATCGACATCATTGAAGATACCGAGGCATCGCCTGAGGTGCGGGCGATCCGCGAGATCAACGTCGGTGCCTACGTGGTGAACGCGAAGGTAATCGCGACCGCGCTGAAGACTCTCTCGCCGTCCCCAGTCGATGGTGACTACCGTCTCACCGATTGCGTACACCAGCTAATCCGTTCCGGCCTGAAGGTGGAGAGCTACCAACTCTACGACCAGGACGAAGTACAGGGAATCAACTCCGACGCCGACTTCGAGCGCGCGGAGTTCATCCTGCAGAAACGCCTTTATCGGCCCCGGCGGCAGGAGGAGCAGAACCTGATCGCCTTCGGTACCGGCGGCTGGCGGGCGCTGATAGGCGAGGGCTTCACGCTGCACAATGTGCGGCGATTGTCGCAGGCGCTGGCCAACGAAATAACTCGGAGATCGGTGGAAAAGAAGGGCGTCATTATCGGCTACGACCGACGCTTTTTGTCGAAGCAGGCGGCGGAGGCTGCAGCAGAGGTATTCGCTGGCAACGACATTCGGGCGATTCTACAGGCGGAGGATGCACCTACGCCGCTGATCACGTATGCGACGGCGGTCCAGGGATCGGCATTTGGATTGATGTTCACGGCCAGCCACAATCCCCCCGAGTGGAACGGACTCAAGGTCTTCCATGGCGACGGGTCGCTGCTGTTAGACGACGAAACACGGCAAATAGAAAAAGAGGCCAACGCCCTGAACCAGACGGATGTAATCAAGTTGGAACTGGACCTGGCGATGGAGGCAGGCGTTGTCGAAAAGCGCGACTATACCAACGAGTATGTGGACGCGGTCGAGGCGCTGATTGATCTCGAAAAGATCCGCGAGGCCGGGCTGAAGGTCATTGTCGATCCGATGTATGGCGTGGGTCAGCTCACCTTGGGCACGGTTTTGACGGAGGCACGCTGCCGGGTGACGTTCATCCACGAGCGGCATAATCCGCTATTCGGAGGGCGGTCGCCGGCGCCGAACGAAGACGCCCTGCGCCTGCTCAGTTCGGAGATGCAGGAAGGGAACTACGACCTCGGCCTCGCCATGGACGGCGACGCCGACCGGGTGGCGCTTCTCGATGAGCGCGGCCAATACATCTCGATTAACGACGTATTGCTGCTGTTGTACTGGTACCTGCATGAGATTCGTGGGGAACGCGGCGGCGTGGTGCGCAATCTCTCGACTTCGCACTTGCTGGACCGTCTGGCGAAGAAGCTGGGCGAGCAATGTTACGAGACGCCGGTTGGCTTTAAGCACATTGTCTCGACGATGGTCGAGCACGACGCCGTGTTGGGCGGCGAGTCGTCTGGCGGACTGACGATTCGCGGGCACATCCTCGGCAAGGATGGAATTTTCGCTTGCGCGTTGGTGGTGGAGATGCTGGCCAAGACCGGCCAGAAAGTTTCGCAACTGCTGGAGCGCGTTTTCGCGCTGACTGGCCGGCTGTATTACGTGGAAGAGAGCCTGCCGGCGACGCCGGAGATGCGGATCGCTGTCCCGAAGCGAATGAAGGACGCGCCCAGCAGCCACATCGGGCCGTACAAGGTAGTGAGCATTTCGCACATGGATGGCACCAAGCTGCTGCTGGAGAACGACAACTGGGCGCTGCTGCGGTTCTCCGGCACCGAGCCCGTCCTGCGGTTGACGGTGGAGGCTGATACGCCAGAGAAAGCGAAAGAATTGTTGCAGTGGCTGCGGCAGTTCGTGACGGCGGAGAACGGGAAGTAGCAGAGCTTTAAACCTGCGGAGGAACGTTTGCGATACGGGTACTTTGACAATGTGAACCGCGAATACGTGATCGATCGGATGGATGTGCCCGTCTCGTGGACCAACTATCTGGGCGTGCGCGATCTGTGCACGGTGATCTCCCACAATGCGGGAGGCTACTCGTTCTACAAGAATGCCGAGCACCAGCGCGTCACGCGATTCCGTCAGAACGGTGTGCCGCTCGACCGTCCGGGCCATTACGTTTACCTGCGCGACGACGAGACCGGAGAATACTGGTCGATCTCCTGGCAGCCGGTGGGCAAAGACCTGAAGACCGCGAAATACGAGTGCCGGCACGGGCTGTCCTATTCGAAATTCTCGTGTGACTACAGCGGCATCCATGCGCAGCAGACGCTGTTTATCCCGCTGGAAGACGATGTCGAGCTGTGGGATGTGCGAATCAGCAACCCCGGCAGCAAGCCGCGCAAGCTGAGCGTGTTCTCCTACGTCGAGTTTTCCTTCCACCATATCGAGATCGACAACCAGAACCTGCAAATGAGCCTGTACGCAGCGGGGTCGAGCTACGCCGACGGCGTCATCGAGTACGACTTCTTCTACGAGCCCTGGACGTTTCACTACATGACGGCCAGCTTCGAGCCCGACAGCTACGACTGCGTGCGCGACAAGTTTCTCGGCAGCTATCGCACGGAGACCAACCCGCTGGCCGTGGAGCGCGGTGTATGCCACGGCTCTTCTGAACTCGGAGGAAATCATTGCGGAGCGCTTCACAAGCGGCTGACCCTCGCGGCGGGCGAAGAGACGCGGCTGACGTTCATGCTGGGCGTGGGGCCGCGCGCCGTCGGAAAACAGATTCGGAGCAGATATTCGGATACTGCAAAGGTCGATGAGGCGCTTGCCGCACTACGCGAGTACTGGCAGAAGAAGCTGGAGGTGTTCCAGTGCAAGACGCCGAACGAAGGGCTGGACACCATGACCAACATTTGGACCCTCTACCAGGCGGAAACCTGCGTGGTGTGGTCGCGGTTCGCGTCGTTCATCGAAGTCGGCGGACGGACGGGGCTAGGCTATCGCGACACGTCGCAAGACGTGATGAGCGTGGTGCACACGAACCCCACAAAATGCCGGCAACGAATCATCGAGTTATTGAACGGCCAGGTAAGCACGGGGTACGGATTACACCTGTTCGATCCCGAGTGGTTCGACCCCGAGAAGCAGAAGAAGCCCGAATTCAAGTCGCCGACGATCGCGCACGCTCCCGACAAGAAGCAGATGATCCACGGTCTGGAGCACACCTGCTCGGACGACGCGCTCTGGCAGGTGGTGACCATCTGCGAGTACGTGAAGGAAACCGGCGAACTTGGACTATTTGACGAGGTGGTGCCGTTCGCCGATGAGGGCGAGGCGACTGTGTACGAGCACCTCAAGCGGGCGCTGGACTTCTCGGCCGAGCAGGTAGGCGCGACGGGCATTTGCAAGGGATTGCGCGCCGACTGGAACGATTGCCTGAACCTCGGCGGCGGCGAGAGCGCCATGGTCTCGTTCATGCATCACTGGGCGTTGCGGGCCTTTGTGGAGGCCGCGAAACATCTTGGTCGCGAGGTCGATGCTGGGAAGTACTCCGCGATGGCAGACACCGTAAAGGCAGCGTGCGAGCGCGAGTTGTGGGACGGCGAGTGGTATCTCCGCGGCATCACCGCTAAGGGCTTGAAAGTCGGCAGCCACGAGAATCAAGAGGGCAAGGTCTTCATCGAGAGCAACACCTGGGCGGTGGTGTCGGAAGCGGCGTCGCCGGAGCGCGGCCGCGCAGCGATGAATGCGGTGGACAAGTACCTCTACTCCGAGTACGGCATTCACCTGTTGTGGCCAGCATTCTCCAAACCGAATGACGACATCGGCTTCGTGGGCCGCGTGTACAAGGGCATCAAGGAAAATGCGGCTATCTTTAGCCATCCCAATCCGTGGGCGGTCATCGCCGAGTGCAAGCTGGGACGAGGCGGCCGGGCCATGAAGTTTTACAATTCGTTGCTGCCCTACAACCAGAACCACAAGATTGAGGTGCGCGAGGCGGAACCGTACTCCTATTGCCAGTTCGTGATGGGCAAAGACCACACGGCATACGGGCGTGCCCGGCATCCCTGGCTGACGGGTAGCGGCGGGTGGAACCACACGGCGGTCACTCGCTGGATTCTGGGCGTACGACTCACGTTCGATGGCCTGGTTATCGATCCCTGCGTGCCTGAAGATTGGAAGCATTTCGAGGTCACACGCCGTTGGCGCGGCGCGACGTATCACATTGTGGTAGAGAATCCGAATGGCGTGGAGAAGGGCGTGAAGTCCGTGACGCTGAAAGGCGTGCCGGCAACGATGCCTATCGCCCCCCAGAACGCCGGTTCGGTAAACGAGGTTGTGGTGACAATGGGGTAACCGCCGTTCGGCGGGCTACTGCACAAATTTCTGAAAGATGTGCGTGAATTCCCAGTCTTTCTGCGGAATGCCGCTGCAATAGGGGGATACTTTGCCGAAACAATTGCCGTTATCGCGGCCGATCGACCAGAACGAAAGCAGCGACACGACGTTGCTGTTGGCGAGCGCATAGCTCACCACAACCTGTGCATCGTCGAGGGTGAAGGTTTCGTCCGCTGAATCATTCACGCCAATCATTGGCGTTATCCCAATCTTTGCGTTCAATCCCAGCGACTTCAGCTGACACACGGCGCCGGAAGCTGCAGCAACCGCGTCTGGTCCCATGGCTCCAATGAGCACTGGAGAGCCATAGTCCATGGCCATCAGGTTGACGACGGACACTGGCGTGCCGAACTTCACCGCGCTCTTGATCACATTGACAGACAGATCGGTGAGGCCCGAAGAAGTGGCGGGCAGGGTGTAGTTGATCTGCAGTCCGGGATTCGCTGCGGCCAGTGCGGTCAACGCCTGGCTGCGGCGGTCGATAGAGACGGGGTCTTCGATGGCGGTGTGCTCGATATCGAGGTCGAGCACCTTTGCCTTGTACTTGTCGATCACCGCCTGATAGGCCGCCTGGAGCGCGGCGGTATCCGCGCAGGTCTGGGCGAGTTCGAGTCCGTCGTAGCCGCCGAATGCGATGAGC
>Ga0207862_1000233_pt1 | contig 16327 bp, 14 predicted proteins | sample LuqExpMetageno81_FD_187838 | JGI IMG/M metagenome (GOLD analysis project Ga0207862, IMG submission 187838) | Tropical forest soil microbial communities from Luquillo Experimental Forest, Puerto Rico - Sample 81 (SPAdes) | ecosystem: Environmental > Terrestrial > Soil > Tropical forest ... | reverse complement strand
CGGACCCCATCGTCGGTTTCCTTATTGCTGCGGGTATCCTCCGCATCGTCTGGGAATCGGGCAAGGCCGTTTTCATCCGTTTACTCGACGGTATAGACCCGGAGGTGGTTGACGAGATCAGGCACGTGGTCGATCATATCCCGGGAGTGGAAGAGGTCAGCGAAATACGGGTAAGATGGTTGGGCCATCGGCTTCATGCCGAGGTGAATCTGGCGGTTAACCCCCAACTATCCGTTGAAAAAGGACACGCCATTGCCAATGAAGTGCGCCATCAACTTTTACATAATTTGCATTATCTTTCCAATGCCACCATCCATATTGACCCGACAAATGCCTCGGGTGAGGAGCATCATCGCTTCGATGAGCATGAACATGGCGACCAATCATCCCATTCTCATTATTGAAGTTTAAGTAAAATAAAGTCAGCTGAAAAAAAATAATGTCCTTTGCTCCGCAAGAGACATTATCGAAGCATAGCGGGGGAGGGGCTAAGGGCCGCAGGGGCCCTTAGCCCCCTCCGCCGGCATCAATCCCAGCCACCTGCCAGTTGGCCGCAGGCCGCGGCGATGTCCTGGCCCCGGGACTCCCGGATGAACACCGGGTAGTGGGCCTGCCGGACAATCTCCTGGAACTCCAGGACCCGGGCCGGATCAGGCGCGGCAAAGGGCAACTCCGGGTGCGGGTTGAAGGGAATGAGGTTGACCTTGGCCCGAAAGCCCGCCAGCAGCCGGGTCAGTTCCCGGGCCATGGCGGGCTCGTCGTTGACGCCGGCCAGGAGCACGTAGGCAAAGGTGATGCGCCGGTGGCGAGGCAGGGGAAAATTCCTGCAGGCAGCCAGGACTTCCTTTAAGGGATAGCGCCGGTTGACGGGCATGATTTGGCTCCGGGTGGCCTCGTCCACGGCGTTTAAGGATACCGTCAGGTTGACCTGGACCTCCGCCCCCAGGCGGGGGATGAAGGGGGCCAGCCCTGCGGTGGACACGGTGACCCGGCGGGTGGAGAAATTAAGCCCCCAGGGGGCCTGGATGAGGCGAACGGCCCGAACCAGGGTAGCGAAGTTGGCCAGCGCTTCCCCCATGCCCATGAACACCAGGTTGGTGAGGGGCTTGGCAGCAGAAACATAAGGGCGCACCGCCAGCACCTGGTTGACCATTTCGGCCGCGGTGAGATTCCGGGTCAGCCCCTGGCGGGCGGTGAGGCAGAAGCGGCAACCCAGGGCGCAGCCCACCTGGCTCGAGAGGCACAGAGTGCTGTGGTCTATCTCCGGAATGAGGACGGACTCGATGCTCGTGCCGTCTTCGAGGCGCCAGCGGAACTTTTGGGTGCCATCCCCGGCCACTTGCTGTGCCGTCGGCGTAAGAAAGCTCAGGCGGACCCGAGATTGCAGTTCTTCCCGAAAGGCCCGGCTGATGTCGGTCATTTCCCCGAAATCCCGGACTCCCTTATAGACCCACTTGAGGATCTGCCGGGCCCGGAAGCGGGGCTGCCCCCAGCCGGCCACGAGATCTTCCAGCTCCGCCAGGGTCAGTTCTTTCAAGTCAACGGCTGAGGTCATGGGGGTGAAAAAGAAGGGTTGCCTTCAAGGCAGTGGGGATAGTGGGGGGATCGCCGGCTCGGGACCGAAGGTTTCTTTTAGCGGGGCCCAGCCTGAGCTGCCATCTCCGGCGATGTGTAACCCGGTAATTTGGGTCATCTAGCCACCTGCACACCCAGACTAAGCCCCCCGGATTTTTTCCTCGTCCTCCATGCGGGACTTGCAGGCAATGCACATGGTGGTCACCGGCCGGGCTATGAGGCGCTTCTCGGAGATCGGGCCGCCACAGATTTCGCAGAGCCCGTAGGTGCCCTCTTCAATGCGCTCCAGGGCTTCCCGGATTTTGACGATGAGCTTGCGTTCCCGGTCCCTGATCCGCAGGGTGAAGTTGCGGTCGGTTTCCAGGGTGGCCCGGTCGGTGGGGTCCGGAAAGGGAGAGGCCCCGCCTCCGGTCATGACGTTCCGGGTCCGGTCGGCCTCGCCCAGGAGCTCGTTGATACGCTCCTGCAAAAGGTTTCGGAAGTATTCGATACGATCAGGTTCCATGGCCGGCTCTCTTAAGCGAATTACCAGACGGCGGGCGGTGGTATTCACCGCTGGCCCCGCCGCTTTTCTCCACCAGGACCAGGTCGGAAATGACCATTTCCCGGTCCACAGCTTTGCACATATCGTATATGGTGAGGGCCGCGACACTCGCGGCCACCAGGGCCTCCATTTCCACGCCGGTGCGGGCCTGGGTGCGAACTTCAGCCCGGATAGCCACCGCCTGGGCCTCGGGCTCGGGGGTGAAGTCGATGTCCACCCCGGTGAGGGGCAGGGGATGGCACAACGGAATGAGTTGGGCCGTGTTCTTGGCCGCCATGATACCGGCGAGACGGGCCGCGGCCCAGACGTCCCCTTTGGGGAGGTCGGCGGCCAGCAGCCGGGGAAAGACCTTGGGGCCCACCAGGATGCGGCAGGTGGCGGTGGCCTGGCGCAGCGTCACGGGCTTGTCCGCCACTTCCACCATGCGCAGTTGGCCGGTTTTGTCCAGATGGCTAAATTCATTCATGCGCGGCTCGATTTATCTCGCTTTTTCCTAAGCGGGCCATTTCTTCCATGATTTGCTGCTGGGCCAGAGTCAGATTTTCAGGGGTGGTGACCACCACCTCCACGATCTGGTCCCCCGGCGGGTGATTGCCGCCGCCGGGCGCACCGGCCGCGGGGAAGCAGAAGAGGCAACCGCTCCGGGTTCCCCGGGGCAGGTTCAGAGTGGCATAACCCCGCAGGGTGGGCACTTGCACCTCGCCACCCAGGGCCGCCTGGGCAAAGGAAACCTTAAACTGGCAATGCAGGTCTCGCCCCTTCCGGGTGAAAAATTCATGGGGTGCGACCGAGATGACCACCTCCAGGTTGCCGGGCGGGCCACCCTGGTGGCTTTCCCCGCCCTGGCCCACAAAGCGGAGCCGGGCGCCGTCCTCGGTGCCCGCGGGAATGTCGAGGTGATACGGCCGGAACTGCTGATGGTAGCCCTTGCCCTCGCAGGCCGGGCAGGGCTGCTCCTGGATCAGGCCGTTTCCCCGGCAGCGCCGGCAATTGGGGCCACCCCGAAAAAGACCCGGGCCCTTGACCAGGCACCCCTTGCCCTGGCAGTCCGGACAGGGCTGGGGCTGGGCCACCGGCACCCTGCCGCTTCCGGCGCAGCAGTCACACGGGGCGAGATGGGGCACCACAATGGTGGTGCTGAGACCCACCAAGGCATCGACGAAAGGAATCCTGAAATCGTAGCGGAAATCGGGGCCCATGGCGTGGGTCGGGGATTCCTCCCCCGGGTCCATGCCCAGGACTTCCTCGAAAAATTCCTTTTTCGCGGCGCGGCGGCTGCTGCGGTAATAGCGTTTCTCGCTCCGAGGGGTCCGGGCCAGGTGGGCCTGCACCTTCTCATAGGCCTCCACCACCCGGCGAAACTGGGAGGCCGCCTCGGGGTTGTTGGGGTTGAGGTCGGGGTGATACTTCTGGGCCAGGATCCGGAAGCGGCGGCGGACCTCCGCCATCTCCGCCCTGGAGTTGATCCCGAGTATGCGATAGGATTCCCGCGTGGTCATACGTTTGGCTTGTTGTGCTTTATGGACCGTCACTTTGCAAGCGGCGGGCCAGTTCTTCGGCCCGCTCCCGGTCGCCCGCCTGTTCCAGGGCACGCCGGGCAAAGTGGATTTTTCCCAGTTTCAGGGCCTGATCTGCCACCTGACGCCAGATCTCCGGGGGTTGGGGTCCCAGCCGGGTCATGAGGAAGGCGTCACCTTCCTCCAGGGCCTGGGCCTTGAGTTTGTCCAAGCCGGGCTTATAGTTTCCCCGCACGAAAAACTCCAGGGCATCTTCGGCGAAGCCCAGGTCCAGAAACTTTTCCCCATAATCCCGGCAGAGTTCCGGAGATAATTCTTTGTCGTTTAAGAGGCGCCTTTTCTTTAAGCTATCCGGCAACCCCCGGGGCAGAACCTTATGAGCGTGTTCAACCATAATGAGCGTGTTCAACCATAGTCTGATGAGCTATACCTCAATCTTATTTTATAAGATATCTGGCCGGGACTGTAAACTTGAAATTGCTCCGGCCCCCCAAGCTCTTCCCGTCAAGGAAGGAAAATCTGGCTTAGGTCAAAACCTCACAAAAGAGACCCATGTCATGCCGTCTGAACAAATCGACTCGTTTTGTTCAATATTTTAGACCCCTCGCTTTGCCCAGGTGACAAACCAGCGGTTCACCAGGGGTTATGGTGACAATGTCCTCAATATACTTTTAGGGTAAGAGTGTTATGGGAAAGTTTCCCCGATGTTAGCAGGGATTGAGCCGCGAGGGAAAAATTGGCTTTACTCTGGGCCGCCGGTGGGATAACATAACGAATTAATATCTTTATTAAATAGTATCAGGTGGTTATGCATATGGTGGTGACCTGTCCGGAATGCAGTACCCGGTTTTCCCTGGACATTGGCCGCATTTCCGGCCCTACTGCCAAGGTTCGCTGCTCCCGTTGCCGTCACGTCTTCCGGATAACCCGTGCAGGAAACATCGTAGCTCCAGACCTGGCGCCTCCCGAAGTTAAAACCCAGGGTGCCCCTCCCCAGTCCAAGGCTCAGGAGGAGGTCTCCTGGGCCGGGCCACCCAAACTTGCCGGGCCCGGGCCTGCTCCCGAAACGCAGGCTGCTCCCGAAAAGGAGGCTGCGCCTCAATTTGTGCCGGTCTTAGAGGAGGTCCCACCACCCCCCGAAACCCGGCGGCCCTGGTTGTGGATTTCTGTTCTTCTCCTGGCGGCCCTGGTACTGGGGGGGTTGAGTTGGATGGCCTGGCAGGGAAACCTCCCTGGGCAGCTTAAGCCGTTATCTGTCATGATCCAGCGCCTGAAAGGCCAGGAGATGCCAGCCAAACCGCCTGCCCCGGCTGCAGGTGCGGAGGCCGGCGCTTCGGCCCCGGCGCCGACCCTGGTGACGCCGCCTCCGCCTCCGGTGCCGGCCGCAGACCTGGTGGACCTGGCGGAGGCCTGGGCCCAGGCCCACTATCAGGGCCTGGTGAATACCAAGGGCGGGGGACAGCTGCTCCTCATTCAGGGAGAGGTCGTCAACAAGGGCAAGAGCCCCCGGGGCCCCATCCGCCTCAAGGCCACTCTTACGGACGCCCAGCACCGGCCCTTGAGGGAAGAAGTCGTGTATGCAGGCACTACCATTTCAGATACCGAGTTGAAGACGCTCACCCCTGAGGAGATCAAGGGCAGGCTGGCCAAACCCGGCGGACGCTCCCAGGAACGGGTGCTCAAGCCCGGGGAGAAACAGCCCTTTACCGTGGTATTTTTCGGAGTGCCCAACAACCTGGCCGAAATCCAATCCGGCTTCCAACTGGTGGTGGTGGAGGGGCCGGTGGCGCCGTAGGCCGCGTTTCAATCAAGCCAGATCAACCCGATAATTTTCCGGCGCCCCGAAAAACTGCGGCCTTCCCCCCTTTACAAACGGGGCCGCCTTTAATAATTTAAGGCATTCAAGGATCTCATCCACAGTTGTTGAGGTCGGGCAAAGGCTTATTTATAACCACACTTGAAAAACCAACCATCTCTTCCATGATTAAGAGCCTGCAAGAGTTATGGGAGCGTCTGCGACGCAACCGAGGGCAGCTCAGGGCCACCATTCGAGTGGACTTCTATCCCCACAAGACCACCCGTTCCCGGGTGGTCTGGCATGACACCCTGAACCAGGAACGGGATACCGTTTCCCTGGCCATTTTTTTCTATGCCAGGGTCCTTTTCGAGTTGGCCGAACTCAATGAAACCCGGGTGGCCCACGAACTCATCGCCTTCCTCTCACAGGTGGCGGACCTGGTGCTAACCGAGGCTGGACCGCCTCATCGCCCCCACCTGCCCATGGGTGAGCTGACCCTGCAGGGAGAAGACTCCTCGGGACCTCCCAGCCGCAGCTATCAGGGAGATTTTTTCCAGCAGGAGGACGGTCAATTCCGTATGGATCTCAAGGGCAACCGGGGAAAAGAGGGGGTTTACCTACCCGCTGCCTACGTGGTCTTCTTGCAGGATTGCATCAACGAATTGAATGACGAGGACCTGCACCGGTTGGCCCAGAGTTTGGGACGCCTGCACGATTACTACAAATTCCGCAAGGACTTCTGGGAAGGCACCGCGCTCTCCGCCGGCCCGATCTTTGCCCTGGGCACGGGCCAGTTGGCCCAGGAAGAGGAGTAGATGGAGGAGGGGTAAAACCAGGGTGTCCCAGTTAGACACGAAAAAAGAAAGGGCGACGCCAACGTCGCCCTTTTTTGTAGTAGGGAAAGATATGGTGGGGAGAGGGCCAGGGACCTGAGGTCCCTGCCTTACCCCCACACCCCCACCCAACCCGCATAAGGGGCCGGAAATGCGGGCCTACCGGCCTGACTTTCCGGCCAACAAGCGTCAGGGGGTTGGGGGAGGGAGCTTGAGGGAGGGGCCAGGGGTCCGCGACCCCTGGCCCCTCCTCAATCATTTAACCTCAATCACTCAAGCCGGAAGGCGCTGCAGCAGACAGGTCTTGAGGCGGTCAAATTCCTCGGATGTGATGATGCCTTCCTCCCGCAAGCGCAGAAACTCGGTGAGTTCTTCCCGGATACGTTCGGGAGGCAGGGGGGGGTTATCCTCGACAGCCTCGGCGCGCAGGACCGGCCCCTCCAGGGCTAGGGCTGCGACCCGGCCCGGAGGCAGGGCCTCGGGGAGCAGGCCCCCCCGGCCGTGGTAGCGCACGGTGAACAGGCCGTTCATCACCGAAACTTCCATGTTGCTGCCGGTTTTAGCCGCGGTCCGCATGAGGTCCTGGACCTCGCCGCCCTGGGCCGCCAGGCGCTGTTTAAAGCGGTCCCAGCCCCGGTAGAGGCGCCAGACGGCCACGCCCAACAGGGCCGCAAAGCCGGCAAAGATATAGGTGTTGAACCCCAGCACGCCAGTGAGCCACACCAGGGCCACGATGAGGACGAAGGGAATGGCGATCAGGAAGATGAGCAGGCTGTAAAAGCTCGCCACGTTTCCCCAGGAGGCATTTGTGGGGTCAGGTTCCTTGGTTTTGAAACGGCTAAAAAAGTTTTTCATATGGTCATATCGGTGCAGAGCAATTGGAAGGAGAGCGACGGCGCCCCCCCTTGTACTTCTATACACAAAGTTATAGTATACACCCAAAACACCCCATTGGAAACCGAAAAACCACGCTTTTATCCCGCCGGCGCGGTGAAAAAGGTCTTGTAGGCCTTGTACACCATGTAGAGGTCGGCCTTGGAGGCCACCTCGAAGGGGGAATGCATGGACAGGACCGGGGGTCCGGTGTCGATAATTTCCATGCCGTGCACCGCCAGGTACTTGGCGATGGTGCCGCCCCCGCCTTCATCCACCTTGCCCAGGTGGGCGGCCTGCCAGATGACCCCGGCGTCGTTGAAGATTTTCCGGAGCCAGGCGACATATTCGGCGTGGGCGTCGTTAGCGGCGTATTTGCCCCCGTGGCCGGTGAACTTGGTCAGGGAAATGCCATAACCCATGCGGGCGGCGTTGCGTTTTTCGTGAACCTCGGGATAGTCCGGGTCGATGGCGCCGGTGACGTCCCCGGAGAGAGCCCGGGAGTTCATGAGCACCCGGCGCCCGGACAGGGGACTGCCGCCCTCCCGTTCCAAGAGGAGCTCCACGATGTCCTCGATCACACAGCTCTTGGCCGAGGTGTTGCCGTCGCTGCCCACTTCCTCCTTATCATAGAACAAGGCGATGCAGCCGCGGTCCGGGTCCTTGACTTCGAGGATGGCCTCCAGCGCAGGATAGGCGCAGGAGCGGTCGTCGTGGCCATATCCTGCCACGAGCGCCCGGTCCCAGCCCAGGTCCCGGGCGGGGCCGGCGGGGACCACTTCGAGTTCGGCGGACACCAGGTCCTCCTCGGTGAGACCGTAGGAATCCTCCAGGAACTTCAGCATGGAGAGCTTGAAGCGCTCCTTGGTATCTTTGTCGCCGATGGGCAGGGAGCCCACCAGGACGTTGAGCTTTTCCCCTTCGAAGGCCTCGGACACCTTCTTGTCCATCTGGGCCTTGCGGGCCAGGTGGGGCAGGAGGTCCAGGACGGTGAACACCGGGTCCCCCGGATCCTCCCCCACCCTGAACTCCACCCTGGTGCCATCGGCCTTGAGGACCACCCCGTGCAGGGCCAGGGGCCGGGCCAGCCACTGGTACTTCTTGATACCGCCGTAATAATGGGTCTTCAGGAACACCAGGTCGGTTTCCTCATACAGGGGATATTGCTTCAGGTCCAGGCGGGGAGAGTCGATATGAGACCCGATGATATGGAGACCCTCGGTGGCGGGCCGGCGGCCCGGGACCCCCAGGGCGATGACCTTGCCCTTGTAGTTATAGAACCAGGGGGCCTGGGGGCCGGAGCCGGTCAGGGGCACGAACCCCCGGGCCCTGGCCTGGCTCTCAATTTCTCTCACCGCCTCCCGCTCAGTCTTGGCCGCATCCAAAAACTTTTTGTAGCGCTCGGCATAGTCCATGATGGCCTGGCGTTCAGCTTCGTCCACGTGGTCCCACACCAGACGGGCCGACACGGTCAGGCGCTCACGCAGGAGGTCTAATTCGTTTTTCTCAGGTGATTCCACTTTTTCCTCCACCACGATGCTTTCCCAAAACGGGACCGCGATTTTCCTTCGCCTTAAACAAGAAAATATCACTGTTTTTCTCATGAAACAATGCTTGTGGGACAATTTAAGACGGATCCAAAGGCCTTTTCAGGGGAGGACCGGGGAACCACTGGCCCCTGGCTCTCCCCCAGACCACCTCCTGCATTATCTTGGTAGCCCGGACATCTTGCCCGGGCCTGCACGAGCTGGAAGCCCGTGCTACCAGTTAATGAGTTCGGGTGGGAGCTTGAGTGAGGGGGCAGGGGTTTCCACAGGCTGGCAAGCCTGTGCCACCAACCCGTAGCCCTCCTGTCTCCAAATACTTGCCGCCACGTCCTCAATTTGCCTGGCCGGAGCCTCAGTATACTTGACTTAACTGGCGAGACTTACTAAAGTAAACGAATGCTGCGAGAGTGGCGGAATCTGGCAGACGCACTGGACTTAGGATCCAGCGGTTTAACCGTGGGGGTTCGAGTCCCCCCTCTCGCACCATGTTCATCGAAGTGATATGGTCCGTTAAATTTTAGAAAGGAATCAGGAAGAGATACAGCCGGAGATGATGGAATTAAACAGCGACATCCAGATGGAAAATCTGAGCGACATCAAACGCAAACTGCAGATTGTCGTGCCGTCCACCGAAGTGACGGCGGAATTTAACCGGGTTTACAAGGACCTGGGAAAGCGGGTCAAGGTCAAGGGCTTCCGCCCGGGAAAGGTGCCCCGCTCGGTCCTGGAGATGTACTACAAAAAGCAGGTGCAGGAAGAGGTCTCCGACGCCCTGGTGCGGCGCTCCCTGGAGGATGCTTTGAAGGAAAAGTCCCTGGAAGCCGTGGGCTTTAATTGGCCCGAACCCCTGCCCCCCGTGGTTTCGGGGGAAGACTTCCGCTACCAGGTGGAAGTGGAGGTGCCGCCTGATTTTACGGCCGGGAATTACCGGGGCCTTACCCTGGAGGACCCGGGGGTGGAGGTCACCGGCGAGATGGTGGAGGCCCGCCTGGAGGAAATCCGCCAGAGCAACGCCATGCTCGAGCCCTTAAAGGAGTTCCGGGGCGCCCAGGCCGGGGACTTCGTGGTCCTGGACTACCAGGGCTATTTCGCCGGGGAGGCTCTGCCCGAGGCCAAGGCGGAAAATTCGTACCTGGAAGTGGGGGCCGGCAAGTTTAACCCGGACTTTGAGAAGAACCTTATCGGGCTGACTCCGGGGCAGGAGTCCCGCTTTGCCGTGGACCTTCCCCAGGATTTTTTCAACCCCCTGCTGGCCGGCAAGGTGATCGAATTTCAGGTGAAGATCCAGGAAGTGAAGCAAAAGGTGGTGCCCGAACTGGATGACGCTTTTGCCCAGAGCCTCGGAGGCAACTTTCAAACCCTGGCTGACTTGCGCCAGGCCATTGAAGACGATATTATTAAGAGTAGGGAGCGGGAGCGTCAGGGGAGGTTGGAGGAGCAGGCGCTGGACCAGCTTATTGCGGCCCACCCCTTTGAAGCGCCCCCGTCTCTTGTCCGCCAGGAACAGGAAGCTATTCTCCGGGATCAGGTACAGTACATGCAGAGCCAGGGGGTGAACCTGGAGGGCATGGACCCAGGGAAAATGCTGGAACACCTGAAACCCAAGGCGGAGCGCCGCATCAGGGTGCGGCTCATTTTTGACAAAATTGCCGCTCAGGAAAATGTTGCCCTGGAAGAAGGAGAACTGGAGGCCGGGCTGGCCAGAATCGCCGAGCGGAGCCATCGCACTGCCGCCCAGGTGCGGCAGTTTTACGAGGAAAACCACCTGATGGATAGCCTCAGCAAGCAACTCAGGGACGAAAAAGTGATGAAGCTCATCGTGGACGCGGCCGAACTTGTCCCTGGGGCCGGGGCGCCGGGTCAGGAGAAGGCATAACATGTTGATTCCCATTGTCGTGGAGCAAAGCAGCCGGGGCGAGCGGGCCTATGACATTTATTCGCGGCTGCTGAGAGACCGCATTATTTTTCTCGGCACCGGGGTGAACGACGAGATCGCCAACCTGGTCATCGCCCAGATGCTTTTCCTCGAGGCCGAGGACTCGGAAAAAGAGATCCATTTTTATGTCAACTCGCCCGGGGGACTGGTGACCGCAGGCCTGGCGATCTACGACACCATGCAATATATCAGGAGCCCGGTGGCCACCTACTGCATGGGCCAGGCCGCCAGCATGGGGGCCTTGCTCCTGGCTGCGGGGGAAAAAGGCAAGCGCTATGCCCTGCCCCACTCCCGCATTCTCATTCACCAGGTGATGGGGAGCTTCCAGGGGCAGGCCAGCGACGTGGACATCCAGGCCAAGGAAATTTTGCGCCTGCGGGAGGGGCTGAACGCCATCCTGTCCCGGCACACCGGCCAGCCCATTGAACGCATCGCCCAGGACACCGACCGGGACTATTTCATGTCGGGTGAAGAGGCCAAGGACTACGGCCTGGTTGACCAGGTCATCATTCACCGGACTTTGACCCAGGCGGTGTAAAACTTTGAGCAAAACCGGCCGCCGGGGTTATGGAAGTTGGGCCCAGTGCCGATATAATATCGACAATCGTTTCAACAACACCAGGCTCGGGGGATCACCCCCCGGGGTTTGGGGAGGCCAAACTGTATGAGCAAACGCGGTGCTGACAAAGGTACCGACCTGTTGTGTTCGTTTTGCGGCAAAAGTCAGAGCGAAGTGAAAAAACTCATCGCCGGCCCTGGCGTTTACATCTGTGATGAGTGCATCGAGCTCTGCAACGACATCATTGCCGAAGAATACGAAAAAGAAGAAGCCAAGCAGACCCGGTTGGCCATACCGGAGCCCGCAGGCATCAAAAAACAGATAGACGAATACGTCATCGGCCAGGAACGGGCCAAAATGATCCTGTCGGTGGCGGTTTACAACCATTACAAGCGCATCAGCAGCCGGGTGGATCTGGACGGGGTGGAGCTCCAGAAGAGCAACATTTTGCTCATCGGGCCCACCGGTTCGGGCAAGACGCTCTTGGCCCAGACCCTGGCCCGGATCCTGAATGTGCCCTTCACCATCGCCGACGCCACCACCCTCACCGAGGCGGGTTACGTGGGCGAAGACGTGGAAAACATCATCCTCAACCTCCTCCAGATGGCGGACTACGACGTGGAGAAGGCCTCCCGGGGCATCGTCTACATCGACGAAGTGGACAAGATCGCCCGGAAAAGCGACAGCCCCTCCATCACCCGGGACGTCTCCGGGGAGGGGGTGCAGCAGGCCCTCCTGAAAATCATCGAAGGCACCATGGCCTCGGTCCCCCCCAAGGGCGGCCGCAAACACCCCCAGCAGGAGTTCATCAAGGTGGACACCACCAACATCCTGTTCATCTGCGGGGGGGCCTTCAACGGCCTGGACGACATTATCGGGGCCCGCACCGGCAAAAAATCCATGGGGTTCGGCGCCGAAATCAAGACCAAAAAGGAGCGCCACCTGGGAGAAATCCTGGCCCAGGTGCAGCCCCAGGATCTCTTGAAGTTCGGGCTTATCCCGGAATTCGTGGGGCGCCTGCCGGTCATCGCCACCCTGGACGAGCTGGATGAAGTAGCCCTGGTGAAAATCCTCACCGAGCCCAAAAACGCCCTGGTGAAGCAGTTCCAGAAGCTCATGGAAATGGACAACGTCACGGTAAATTTCACCGATGACGCCCTGGTGGCTGTGGCCAAGGAGGCCCTGAAGCGCAAATCCGGCGCCCGGGGGCTCAGAGCCATTCTCGAAGGGGCAATGCTCGAACTCATGTACGAAGTGCCCTCCTTGAAGAACATCAAGGAATGCCTGATCAACGAGGATTTCATCCTCAAGCACGCGGCGCCCATTTTTACGTATGAAGCTTCTGCTGAGGAAGCTTCCTGGGATAAGCCCGGTAAAGTGGTGGAAAAATGATTTTTCGCTTGAACCGCACCAAAGGCGGCGAGGAAGGCGGCCGGAGGCACCATGTGCCGCTGTTGCCCTTGAGGGATATCGTGGTTTTTCCCTCCATGGTGGTCCCCTTGTTTATCGGCCGGGAAAGGTCCATTGCGGCACTGGAGCACGCCATGGGGCAGGAAAAGTACGTTCTTCTCTGCACCCAGAAAGATGCCCGCCGGGACGAGCCCAAAGAGGGGGAAATCCACCGGGTGGGGACACTGGCCAGCATCCTGCAGATGTTGCGCCTGCCGGACGGCACCGTCAAGGTCCTGGTGGAAGGGAAGTTTCGGGCCAAGATCGTCCAATATCTGGCCAATCCCTACTTCTTCCAGGTCGAGGTGGAGGAACTCCTGGAAAACTGGGAACCTACCTCCGAAATCGAGGCCTTGCGCCGCTCGGTGATCAATTCTTTCGAGACCTACACCAAGCTGAACAAGAAGGTGTCCCAGGAGGCCTTCCAGACGGTGGCGGCCATCGACGACCCCTCCCGCCTGGCGGACAGCATTGCGGGACATCTCACCATCAAAAGCGAAGACAAGCAAGCGCTGCTGGAAATTCTGGACCCGGTACGGCGCCTGGAGTCAGTGCTTACCCTGATCAACCAGGAGAACGAGGTCCTCTCCATCGAAAACCGCATCAAAAACCGGGTCAAAAAGCAGATGGAAAAGACCCAGCGGGAGTACTACTTAAACGAGCAGATGCGAGCCATCCAGAAGGAGATGGGAGACAAGGAGGATCTCAAAGGGGAAATCCAGGAACTGGAACGGCGCCTCAAGAAAAAGCGCATGAGCGCCGAAGCCGCCGGCAAGGTGAAGCACGAGCTGAAAAAGCTCAAGCTCATGAGCCCCATGAGCGCCGAAGCCACGGTCTCCCGGAACTACATCGACTGGCTCCTGGCCCTCCCCTGGTTTGAGAAGACCAGGGACAACCACGACATCAACGAGGCGGAGCGTATCCTGGAAGAAGATCACTATGGCTTGGAGAAGCCCAAGGAGCGCATCCTGGAATACCTGGCGGTCCAGAGCCTGGTCAAGAAAATGAAAGGCCCCATCCTCTGCCTGGTGGGCCCGCCGGGAGTGGGGAAGACCTCCCTGGCCAAATCCGTGGCCCGCTCCCTGGGGCGGAACTTCGTGCGTCTGTCCCTGGGCGGGGTGCGGGACGAAGCCGAGATCCGGGGGCACCGGCGCACTTACATCGGGGCCCTGCCAGGGAAGATCCTCCAGTCGCTGAGGAAGGCCAAGAGCAACAACCCGGTCTTCTGCCTGGACGAAGTGGACAAGATGAGCACGGATTTTCGGGGCGACCCCTCCGCAGCCTTACTCGAGGTGCTGGATCCCGAGCAGAATTTTGCCTTTAACGACCACTATCTGGACTGCGACTACGATCTCTCCGAGGTCATGTTCATCACCACGGCCAACAACCTGTACTCCATTCCACTCCCCCTGCAGGACCGCATGGAGATCATCAGGCTGCCGGGCTACACCGAGGTGGAAAAGCTCCAGATCGCCGAGCATTTTCTGATTCCCAAGCAGTCCCTGGCCAACGGGCTGACCACGGACAACATCCAGTTTTCGGAAAACGCCATCCTGGCCATCATCCGCCTGTACACGAGAGAGGCCGGGGTCAGGAACCTCGAGCGGGAACTCGCTTCGGTGTGCCGCAAGGTGGCCCGGGAAGTGGCCGAGAAGGGCGAGGATCACAAGGTCAGTGTCAGCAGCCAGACCATCGCTAAGTTCCTGGGAGTGCCCAAGTACCGCTACGGCAGGACTGAAGAAAAAAACGAGATCGGCCTCACCAACGGCCTGGCCTGGACCGAATTCGGGGGTGAGCTCCTCCAGACCGAAGTTGTGGTGATCCCCGGCCGGGGGAAACTCCTCATCACCGGGAAGTTAGGCGAGGTCATGCAGGAGTCGGCCCAGGCGGCCCTGTCCTACGTGCGCTCCAAGGCCGAGATCCTGGGTCTGCCGGAAGATTTCTACCGCAAGGTCGACATCCACGTGCACGTGCCCGAGGGGGCCATCCCCAAGGACGGACCCTCCGCCGGCATCACCATCGGCACCAGCATCATCTCGGCCCTGATCAAGGTACCGGTGAAGCGGGATGTGGCCATGACCGGAGAAATCACCTTGCGGGGACGGGTGCTGCCCATCGGGGGGTTGAAGGAAAAGATCATCGCGGCCCATCGGCATCAGATCAAGCTGGTGATCATCCCCCGGGAAAACGAGAAGGACATCAAGGAGATACCCGCCCGCATCCTGAAGGTGGTGGAACTGGTGCCCGTAGACCACATGGATGAAGTCTTGAAGCTGGCCATGTCAGTGGACGACCCGGAGAGCCTGTTTAAGGCGCCGGCGCCGCCGCCGGTCAGCACTGAGCCGGCTTATGTGCCGGAAGGGGAACAACCCCCGACGCTCCAGGCGCATTAAAAATTAGTTCAAGGTTCCAGGTTCTAAGTTCAAGGTTGGTGGTCGCCGCAGCCATGGCAAGCATATGGGCTGAACCACAAATCATAATTAAAGAACTTGGGCTTCCAGGCTAATAACCTTGAACCTTGAACCTTGAACCTTCAACTTTGAACTTTTATTTACGGGGGCGTAGTTCAGTTGGTTAGAACGCCGGCCTGTCACGCCGGAGGTCGCGAGTTCGAGTCTCGTCGTCCCCGCCACCACAGTCCACAATAAAGGGGTAAGCGTTCTCGCTTACCCCTCTTCTTTTTGCCGGTCCCACCAAACCTCCTTGACCCGGGAAGAAAGGCCATGGACCGGTCTGGCCCTGATCCCTGGATTATGATCTCCGGCGCCGTCTCACCACGCCAACCCCAAAAGCCCGGTGCCCAGGAGCCACACCGCTCCGGGAATGGGGACATTAGAGGGGTCGGTGGCAGTGTAATTCAACGTAAAATTATTTTATAGTCCCATAATGGTTACTATCACCTGGTCTGGTCCAAGGTACCTATTAAGGTAAAATATGCGTTATTATCGAGAGTGTTGTGGCCATAACCATCGATAGTTTCCGACCATAATTTTCAATGCACCCCCCCTTCCTTTTCCGTGCTATATTCAGCAGTGGCCATGAGCAAAAAATCAGAGGATGAGATAACGGGGGCACCGGGGATATTCTCAGAGAATTTTACAGTTCCAGGAGTTTTTACAGTGTCGTAAACGATGGTAACGGTAGATCTTGATCTATCTTGATTATAGGTCGATGTTGCAGCTACTGAGTTTACAAGTGGAATTACGATTGGTTGAGGGGGATTAGGGTAACTTATATCACCAATGCCCCAGGTATGACCGTCTTCGGAATAATACGAACCAAAGAATTTGCCATTGGCATTGCCTGGTTTGCTATTGAAGTACTCATCAACCCCGTGAATCTCCGTCCACGTGTCAGTCGAGGTATAATATCCAGTCTGGTAGCCAGGTATTTGCAATGCCTCATTCACCCCCGGCAAAGTGTAATTAACCGCCAACCCTGGAGCCCTTGGGCCAGCAAGACCAAGCTGATGAGAGCCACTATAATCAAAAGCTTCCTTGCCATGCATTTTCTCTTTTCCCTGAGGGGTTACCCCTGGGCTAAAATGGTAATTTTTCCCTGATAGTCTCAGGATTATCCCTATAATCTCCTTAGGGAAAACCATTACCAGAAGTTAAATGCATTTTCAAGAAAAATATTTACTTGCTGAAAATATTTGTCCACTGAAAGCGGGAAATTGGCTGATAAGAATGTTTT
>Ga0207862_1000227_pt1 | contig 16447 bp, 17 predicted proteins | sample LuqExpMetageno81_FD_187838 | JGI IMG/M metagenome (GOLD analysis project Ga0207862, IMG submission 187838) | Tropical forest soil microbial communities from Luquillo Experimental Forest, Puerto Rico - Sample 81 (SPAdes) | ecosystem: Environmental > Terrestrial > Soil > Tropical forest ... | reverse complement strand
TTGCGAGTTCGTGCGCGATCAACGCAAAGCTCTGCGCCGCCGCAGGATTGATGACGATGTCGCAACCCGTGATGACAGCGCGATCGGTGAAGGCATCGAGTTCTGCTCGGAGAAGTTGGTCGAGACGCGCCCCCTTCCAGGCGCCGTCAGCCAGTATTGCCTGAGCTCCTGCCAAGGCGTGCAGCCGATTCACAAATTGCTCCTTCTGGCCGACATCATCCGGCAACGTTCGGTTCGCAATGGATTGTATAACGGCGAACAGGTTCTGCGTCCGATGGTGCAATTCGCGAAAGAGCAGTTCCTGTTTCTCTGCCAACTTCTTCCGCTCGGAAATGTCGAGCACCGTCGCCAGGATCACCCTTTCACCAAAGCCATCAAGCGCGTGCAGGCCAATCTCGACCGGAAACTCGCCACCATCTTTCCGCCGAGCGTATAGATCGCGGCCTGCGCCCATCGCCCGTGTATGAGGAGTTCGCAAGTACGTGGTGCGGAGAGCACTATGGGCCTCGACGAAGCGGTCAGGTACGAGGACTTCGATGTTCCGTCCAACCAGTTCCGACCGGGAATAACCGAAGAGTTTCTCCGCAATCGCGTTTACGAATCTGATCGTGCCCTTGCCATCAACGACAATAACGCCATCGAGAGCCGTCTCGATCAACAACCGTAATTGCTGCTCGCGCGTCAACACGCGCATAAACGCATTGTTTAAGATTTGTACCACTACGACGCTGACAGCGGCTAAAAGCGCGAAGATGCAAAGAGAGATAATCTGCTCCTTGCCCAAAACCCACGATCCTTCGGGAGGCAGGAACCAATACCACGCGGTCAACGATGACAGAACCAGAGCCAGAAGACCTGGCCCAAGCCCCCCGACAAAAGCCGAAATGACAATCGCAGGGTAGCATGTCGTGAACGGCCCAAAACTGCCGTCGTTGATTGAGCCCCGCGCAAAGGAGGCCAAAGCGACTGCGACCAGCGGCACTCCATATGATGCGATCACGTTATTTCGTAATTCACGAATAGTCTTAAATGCACGGCTTTCTATGGAGGAGCCGGTGAATGGCATCTAAAATTATTCCCCCCTATTCTGATTTATATAGAAAAACCACCTCGTGGCGACGCCAAGTGCGTCCTTGCTGAATCACTCTCCGGAGTCCCGCAGACACGATAAAGGCGCCGCACTGCACAATGCGATGACCTGGATCAACGCGTCAGAACTCGTCCAAACAACGCCAAACAATTCACATGAGAAGATGTGGTAATATCGGGTCCGCGCAAACGGGTCGCTCTGGCCGTGGCCACAGAAGGCGCGCACCGTCGGCACAGCGCGATTGGGGGATTAGCCGACTAGTTCGCGGGCGCAGAAAAGTGTCGAATCTGACCCATAGCGATTGTCCGAGCGAGGGCGGAAATGCTCGCTGTCGAGGGTTAACCAGAAGAAGTTAAGGGCTGCCGCGCGAGCCGCGAACCTGGGTGATCTCATATATCGCTAGAGCGAACACGAGCAGTCCAACGACCACGAAGTTCGCCGTCGCGACGACGCTAGCTGCTCCAACGATCCAAGGAGCCGCGATCAACCAAATCGCAAGCAGGATGTTCAGCCCTTCTTCCCACGCGCGAAAAGTCGACAGCGTGATCACCTCCGCCAAGATGAGCAAAACGCCTGAAACCACCGTCGTCCGAGTTGCCGGCGCGTCCATCTCGAACTGCAGCGCCCAAGGAGAGATGCACAGCCAGATTCCGAGGCCCCAGCTGCACCAGTCCTGCCACTGGTTGGGCGGAGTAAAGCGGGTGGCCCGCATGATCGCGTCTCCAAAGAACGGCGACTGTCCAGTTGAAGCTTAAGCGGTCTGCAGCTTTCTGTGAATGGATGCCCTGAGGCTGTTCACACCGCCCGTGATTTTGTACCGACATCCCTGCCGGCACGAACCCGCAAGCGTGCCAACAGCCGCTTCAGAAAGCGCTCGACCCGTTAGATTAGGAGTGGGCCAGCATATTTGCGGGTGCCCCGGAAATGGCATCTGAGACTCAATACCGGCGCGCTGGATGAGTGTTGCCCAGCCGGAGGTCGAGAACGGCGCGCCGCGCTCAAAGCCGAACACAAAGGAGGATCGCGAGCGGAGTATGGTGAGCTAGTTCACGTTCGTCTGGTGAAAACCGTGCAAGACCCATCTTACCTAAGTTGGGAGGTTACAATGAGCGTAGGATCGATTGGCCTCGGCATCCTGCTCGCGACTGGCCTGCTCTGGTCTACCGCCGTGCTTTTTGCAGTGGTGCCCCTAGCCTCGTGGTAAAGTCCATGCGCGCTTACTAGCGCCTGTGCTGCTCGAGGGTCCCGCGACGTCAGCCCCCAGTCACCCTCCCCGAAAGGGAACCCATCCAGAGCGGGAGGTAGCGCGGCCGACTCGCAATAAATTGCTCCGAATACATTGTGTAGCAGCCCGCCATCTGAGCGCCGGCTAAGGCTTGCCACGCTTGCGGACGCGCTCCAATCGCACCGGCGGGTTTATCGCGTCGCTCAGCCGCTGTTAGCGGAAGATCACTAGGAGATCGTCAATCGTTGCCAGCCCCGCAAACAGAATGAATGCGCCAGCAACTATGATCTTAAAAAACAGATCTCGCCACAGGGCCACCTGGAGTCTTTGACCCTTTGCCATTGTTTGCGTTCCGAACATCGGAGCCCTCTCGGTCTCTGTGTTTGAACTAGTGCTATCCGCGCCACTAGTATGTGAAGCAGGTCACAGAAGCTACGAACAATTCGACCACGGCGGGCTCTTCAAACGTTAGTAGGTCAGAACCTAGCGCGAGCGTTATCTTAGCCGTGACGACTACGTGAACCGAGTCCGGGTAGCTGCGCAGGATCTCATGGCGCGCGGATTCCTCTTGTCATGTCCGAAGCTCAGAGGTGAATTACTTGGTCGTCGAACTCTCGCTAACGAAAAAATGGTGAACCGAGTAGGCCGTCATAAGTGCGGAGTAACCCTCTGGCAGATGTGATTGCTGCCACGTGTCGCCAAACGCCACCTTGACCGCGTCGAGGTCCCGCCAGATGGACTCGAACACAACTTCCGGCACTGATGCATCCACTGACTCGAGAATTCGATATTTGAGGCACCCCGCCTTACTGTTGACCAGAGCTGCAGACGAGGAGTGAAATTTTTGGAGCAGTTCATCTCGGCATCGGGGCGCCGCAGTTGCCCGAAAGACCCGCGCAATTGGTCTAAAGCTATTACGGACCGTCATGACACTCCTTCTTGGATGCTGGTGTGCGCACTGTCCGTTATTTAGATCGACGTTGAGCAAATCTCACTTACCAGACTCAAATATTGTTCCTGTTCAAGCGATTGACAAAGGACGATGTCTCAGCCGATGCCTGAGATAATCTCATGCATATTTAGATCGACGCGCATAGGGGGCTCGTGTCGCCTGCTGGCACTGGCAGGCCGTAAAGCAGAGCGCCTGGCGGACGATCAAAAACTGCCAAATTTTGGCGTAATCGATCAAAAAGCGGGTTGTCGAGTGCGGTTAACTAGGCCTCGCGGCGAGCGCCGGAATTGACATCTAAAGTGCCGACGCCAGACCTCGTCGATCAGGCCCAGGACGAAGTAGCTGATCACACACAGTGCTTATCCGCTTTGAGGCGTGACCCGGAAGGTCCTAATTTCGTTCTCGCGAAGAACAATCACGTTCAGTTCTTTTTGAGCTCGTTCGATTCGTAAGGCCCGACTCAGGTCGTCCACTCCCCCGATGAAATCGCCATCCAATGTCAAAATGAGATCTCCGGCGGAGATGCCAACCCGCTCCGCCGCGCCATTTTTCGTGATTTCAGTCACCATGACGGCGCCATGTGGGCGCTGCAGGCGCGCTGCAAGCTGACGATTGATCAGGACCGATTGTGCGGCGATACCGAGGCGGGCACGGCGGACGCGTCCATCACGCATTAGCTGCATGAGTACGATCAGCGCCGTGTCAATGCCAATCGCGAAGCAGATTCCCTGCGAGCCGCCTGCCAGCGCAGTGTTTATGCCAATAACCTTCCCGGTTGCGTCCACCAATGGGCCGCCGGAATTTCCGGGGTTGAGCGGAGCGTCTGTTTGAATAATGCTGTCGATCAGTTGTCCAGACGGGGCCCGCAGCGTACGTCCGAGTGCACTGACGATCCCCGCAGTGACAGTGGCCTGGAATCCCAATGGATTACCGATTGCGATTACAAGCTGCCCGACCCGCAGATTCGAGGATGTGCCGAACTCCGCGTGATCGAAACTCCCGCCTGAGATGCGCAGCACCGCGAGATCGCTTTCCGGATCCGTCCCGACGCGTTCGGCCTTGTACGCCCGGCCACTTGGCAACGACGCCGTGATCGTTTGGCAGCCTTCGATGACGTGGTTGTTTGTGAGGAGATATCCGTCAGGCGTGTAAATCAGGCCGGACCCCTGAGAACGTCGACCATTCCGAGGCTCGGCCGTGATGCTGGCCACCGACGGACCGGCGCGCTCAAAGGCATTCGTCACGGCCTGGGAGAAAGGGTCCAGAAATTCCGTCTGGCTCGGCTTGACGTTCATGTGAACTAATTGCGACCCGGCGCAGTCGCCTGCCACCCGGCCATATGGCCGGGCCTGGCCAGGTCATATGGCTGGTAGGCTTCGATCTCGGCAAATCCGAACTTGCTCCCTATCTCAACAAGGGAGTTCAGCCATGAACGACGCCCCGAATCTTCTGTCCCAGTTCTCGGCAGCTTTGGAAAACCAGACCGCTGCTGCGAGCAAAGCCGTTGCTGCGGTCCGCTTCGCGAATGCTCGCAGCCTATCAGCTCTGATCTGGGACTCCGATCTGCTCGTGACGTCGGAGCAGTCGGTGCCTCGAGACGACGAGATTGAGGTCGCGACCGGAGACGGGCGGGTCGCAGCTAAACTTATCGGTCGCGACCCCCAGACGAATATCGCACTGCTCAAGGTGGACACTGGATTGGGCAGAGGCCGCCCGGATCCTGCGGAGACCAGGCTTGGCCGTATCGTTCTGGCACTCGGTATGACGACCGATGCGATTCCGACCGCGCGGATGGGGTTAGTCAGGCTGCTCGGACCAGAGTGGTTCAGCCAAGCCGGCGGCCGAATCGACCGCTTCGTGTGCCTGGACATCCAGTTGTCGCCCCATGAGGAGGGGGGACCAGTTTTCGATGCTGACGGCCGGTTAATCGGCATGTCGACTTTTGGTCCGCGCCGCCGGGTGCTGGTCATCCCCGCCGCCACGATCGAGCGGATCGTCCCACGGTTGCTGTCTGGCGGCATAAAACGAGGCTGGATCGGAGCGAAACTGCAGCGCGTTGCAATTCCGGATGCTCTTATCGGCGCTCGGGGGCAGAAGAGTGGGCTAATGGTCATGTCCGTTGCTGACGATGCACCGGCGGCGAAGGCTGGATTGTTGCCGGGCGACATCATTTTGAGCATCGATGGCGCCTCGACCCACTCAGCACGTAGCATTGCCGGTCGATTTGGTGCGGACAGCATTGGACGTGTTGCAGAGATCCAAGTGATCCGCGGCGGCTCTGTTCACGCGGTACAGGCCGCCATCGGCGAGCGGCCAGCCGATGAATAGCACTGCTGCAGAGCCTCGGATTTCAAAACGTCTGCGCGTCGCGGTTCACATTGCCGATCCGCTTCGCCGGAAGCGTTTGATCGACGCGCTACTAAGGACCGACTTCATGCTGGCCGATGTTGCGGCCGACGCCGACGTGGTCCTTAGCGATGAGCAGGAGCTACCATTATTGACGGTACCCAGCGTGGTAGTAGGCGAGCGTGCGAACGCGGCTGGGCTGGTGGCTCCGAACGCGTCGCTTGAACAGATCGAAGCAGCTCTCCGGGCGGTCGCGGCGGGCCTTGTTGTCAGACCGCAGGAGCTCGGACGGAGGGAATTTCGTGCTCAAACGGAATTCGATGAAGACGTTTTGCTAACAGCACGCGAGCTGCAGGTTCTTGACGCGATTGCCGCTGGCCTCACCAACAAAGGAATTGCGCGTCAACTTGGCATATCCCTGCACACAGTAAAATTCCACGTTGAATCATTGTTTCGAAAACTTGGCGCGCGCACACGCACCGAGGCAGTCGCTAAAGCACTCGAGCGACGCCGAACTGAAATGATCAGCGTCTGACACGAGACGCGATGTCCGCTGATGGCCCATCTCGGCCTAAGCCGAATTTGCAAACGAAGTCTGCTCTGAGGAGTAGAGTGGACCTACCCGCGATGCGCGCCTATCGCGGCTAATGACGCGGAGCGGACATTTCGCCGCCCCGTCGGGACCCCTTTAGCGGGGCTGGCGTGAAGAGTACTAATTGCCTTGTTCGGGCCTTAGCGATTGAGGCAGCGATGACGGGACTCAAATTCACTGATGAAGCCGCACGGCAACTCGAGAAAGCCTATCTTTCGCGGGACGTGATCGCGCAACGATCTGAAACAATTCGGCACCTCAGGTTGTCGCCGAGTGAGCGTGTTCTAGACATCGGGTGCGGTCCGGGTTTTCTGTGCGAAAGCATGGGAGAGATCGTTGGTCCTAAAGGAGCGGTCGTCGGGATCGGTATCTCGGCCGATTTAATCGCCCGATGCAACGGGCGAAAAACTTCTGCCAACCTTTCGTATGAAGTTGGTGACGCAACGAAACTTGACCAGCCAAACGCCTCCTTTGACGTGGTCGTGTGCACCCAAGTTGCCGAGTACGTCGTCGATGTTGATCGAGTTTTTTCAGAGGCATTTCGAGTTCTAAAACCGAATGGCCGAACTGTGTTTGTAGCGACGGATTGGCCCACTATCTTGTGGTATTCCGACAATCCGAGACGGATGGCAGCAGTAATGGCATCGTGGGAAGGGCATTCCGCCCATCCGCGCCTGCCGATGTCCATGGCGGACAAGTTTATCAAGGCGGGATTTCGTTTTGATGGTGCAGCCGTGTTCCCGATCCTCAATTTCCAATACGACGATGACAGCTACAGCTGGGGGTTGGCACAGATTGTTCGAAATTTCGTATCGGGTAAGAACGACGTTTCGGCTAATGATCTCAAGGACTGGCACGGCGAGTTCGAGGGATTGAGCGCGGCGGGAAAATACTTTTTCAGCAGCAGCCGATACATCTTCAAAGCGTCAAAACCGCCCCCTGATGTGTGATGAAATGTCTGCTACTGGCCCCATGCGGACGTAACAGGGAAGGGCGCTTTAAACCAGCGATAGTGATGGCGCGGGGTTCGTGCTCCGCTTACTGCGGCACGTGAAAAAAAACGCCGGCGAGACGATGGTCCCGCCGGCGGTCGCCGGCAACAATTAGCGGCAGATGCTTTTTCTTCAGTGCGTTAGCCGAACTCAGTAGCCACAATAATGTGGGTCCAGCGGTGGCGACCAGGCACCATTCGGATAACGGTAATAGCAGGCGCTACGCCACCAATAATATCCACCAGGGCGGGGCTGCGCTTCCGCAGCGACGACAGCACCTGTCGTAGCGCCAATTGCAGCGCCGGCGACCGCGCCCGGCCCTCGGCCCAGCGCACCACCAAGAATACCGCCGAGTGCACCGCCGACAATCGCTCCGGCCACAGGAGCGGGCGCGGCCTGCGGTGGGGGTGGCGGCGGCATCGCCACCGGGCCCATCGCCGCCGGTGGCACGGCTACCGCTGCCTCCACCGGGACGAAATTGCCTTGTGGATCGTACGCGAACTCGGAAACAACCTCCGGCGGACCATAGATAGGCCGGTCGTAGAAATACCAGAAGCCACCAGCCCACCACCAATAGCCGCAACGTCCCCAGCGACACCCGTAGGGATACGCCCGCCCGAGCGACCACAGATGACGGTCAAAATGGCGCGGGTCGAAGCGGTGGTGCTCATAGCGCATCACTGCTCTTCGCGGCTCTCCCGGAGGCCTTCTCGGCTCCTCCGCGCCTGCCGACAGCGATGTCGCCATGGATGCGGACAGTAATGCAAGTATGATCGTAAAGCGTGCAGGTTTGTTCATGACTGATGCTTCCCTCCGATATCGCGCCCGCACTTCAGTCATCAATCCAGATGGGGCGGCACATCCATGGAACGTGGGGTATGAAAAAACCCTGCGAGAGAATTAATGGCCAGACGCCCGAGCCATTTTGGGCCTGGTCAGAAAAGGCAGCGAGTCTTTGCAGCGTGTCTTAGCCGGCTTGAGAGATGCTTTCGGGTTAGGTCAACATGCGGCCCGTAACCGACCTGAACTTGGCCCACCGCTTAGGTCTGCTTTTTGGCCCAAAGATGACATAAGCGGGAAGGGTATCTTAGGTTTTGGCCAAAGGCCGCCATAGATGCGCGCTCGACGGTGTCATTGCGGGCAAATGAAACCAGTCCCGCCGGGCCTGGGAAAGCAGCCGACCGATTGCGGGAGGACGTGCTTTGGAAGCCAGAGCACGACGTCCGGAAAGAAGATGATGAATACGATCGTTGCCAAAAATACCAGGTAGATCGGCAGCGCGGCGCGCAACGCGTGCGAAAACCGCACACCGACGAATTTCGATGCCATCAGCAGAACGAGCCCGTAAGGCGGCGTGATCAGGCCGAATGCCAATGTCGCGATCAGCACGACGCCCATATGCACCGGATTGATATTGCCCGCGGTGGTGAGCGCGTTCACCAGCGGCATGAAGATAATGATGGTCGGTACCGGCTCGATGAAGTCGCCGACGACGGTGAACAGCAGGACCATCAGTAGCATGATCAAATGCGGGTCGTGCCCGGCGATGGACGTGATCCATTCCGAGATCACGATCGCGCCACGCAGGTAGGCGAGCAGCCAGCCGAATGCATTGGCCGCACCGATCGTGATCAACGGCAGAGAGAAGATTAGTCCGGCCAAGCAGAAATCGTACGGTAGATGCCGGATGTGCTTGGGATTGAGCGAGGGAATGATGACGAACAGGATCCAGCACGCGGCGACAACGCCCGCCTCGGTGGGCGTGAACCACCCGGTCAGAATCCCGCCGAGCAGGATGACCGGAATCATCAGCGGTAAAGCGGCTTCATAGGTCGCGACCGCGACACCGCCGAAGGTTGCTCGCGGGCGGCGGAATCCGACGGGGCCGAAGAAATAGCAATAGATCATCAGACCGAAGCCGATCATCAGGCCAGGCACAAAGCCGGCCATGAAAAGTCCGGCGATGGAAACATTCCCAACCGCGCCGTAAACGACAGCCGTAATGCTTGGAGGAACGAGCGCCGCGATGGTCGAGGCGGCGGCGATGATCGCGGCGATGAACGGCCCCTCATAGCCTTCCTGCTTCATCGGACCGCCGAGCGCGCGACTCATCACGGCTACGTCGGCCGTCGTCGAGCCCGACATTTCCGAGAAGAACATGCTGAACACGGTGACAACCTGCGAGAGCCCCCCGCGGATGTGACCGACAAGCGCCATCGACAGATTTACGATCCGCACCACCACGTTGGCTGAACTCATCAGCTCGCCGACCAGCAGAAAGAACGGAATGGCAAGCAGCGCTTCGTTGTCGACGCCGTCGAAGATCTTCTGAATGATGGCCGCGAGCGAAACGTCCGCCAGCGTGGCTCCAATGAACACGCCGCCGAGAAGGGCAAACGGCACGGGCACGCCCAGGTAGCCGAACGCCAGGAAGCATGCGGACATGACGGTGAGGATGGCTGGCGCGCTCATCTCGGCACGTCGGGACGGGTGGCGCCGAAGGCGGCGCTGCGTGCCGGATCGTCGTCCGGCTCGGTGCGGTCGAAGCCGTTACGACAACCGTTGACAATCTGTTCCACGGTGAACAGTGCGATCAGCACCCCCGCAACCGGGATGGCCGCATACAGCGAGGCGATCGGCGTATTCGAGGGCAGGCGGAAGCTGCCGAAGCCACGGAGAAAATTGATATAGCCGTAATAGATGAGTACGGCGGCGACGGCGAGCACGATGAAGCGGATCGTGAGCTCCGTAACAACACGCGCGGGGCCGTGCATCGCCTCCGCGAAGGCGGTCAGATAGAGGTGATCGTTGCGTCGCGTGGCAACCGCGGCGCCGAGAAAAATCGCGTAGATGAAAAGCGTCGACGTGACTTCCTGCAGCCAAAGCCAAGGCGCGCCAAGCAGGCGGGTCACGATATCGCAGCAGACCGACAGTGAAAATCCGAACAGCAGGACGCCGCACAACACCATCAGCAAGCGTTCGAGCGGGTCGAGCACCTTCCACTTCAAATGCCGCTGACGCTGCAACACGAGACCGTCGCCAATGCCCATCCGCCGCTCCCATTAAGAGAGAGGCCGGGCCCAGCCGGCCCCTCGCGGCGCTATTCCATTCGATTACTGGATAGCGACGATCAGGTCCTTAATCTTCTCGGCGTGCGGTCCGAGCTCTTTGGCAAGCTTGTCCAGCATCGGCTTGGATATTTTCTGAAAACCCGACTTGTCGACGCCGGTCACGATCTTGATGCCGATCGCCTGGAGCCTAGCGGCGGCCGCATTTTCGAGCTCGAACGCCTTCTTCGGCTCCTGGGTCGTCACGTCGCGGCCTGCTTCCAAGACCCACTTCTTCTGCTCGTCGTTGAGGCTCTTCCAGAGCTTGTCGCTGATCCAAAGGATCGCATTGTTGGCCTCATGTTCGGTGATAGACAGCACCGGCGCGACTTCGTAGTGCTTGTTGATCAGATAGACATTGACGGAATTCTCCCCGACGTCGACGACGCCAGTCTGCAAGGAGGTGTAGACGCTCCCGAACGGCATGTGCACCGTCTGCGCGCCATACGCGGCGAAGGTCGCGTCCTCAGTCGCGGTCGCCTGCACGCGGACCTTCAGGCCTTTGAGATCGTCGAGGCTGTGTATCTCCTTCTTACTGTACATGTTGCGAAGGCCCTGGGTGCCGAGGCCTATCGCGTGAATGCCTTGCGTGGTGTCGTCGATCATGTCGCGGATCGCTTCGTACACCTTGGGATCCGCGAGCGCCTTCACCATGTGGTCAGGTCCGCGGAAGAGGAAGTGTAGCGACATCACGCCCGCCTGCGGCGAGATGGTCGCAGTATTCGCCGACGAGACGATCGCGAAGTCCAGGTCGCCGGATTTTACGAGTTGAAGCAGCTGCGGTTCTTGTCCGAGCTGCGCGCCCGGATATTGGTCGACCAGCATTTGGCCGCCGCTAAGTTGCTTGAGCTTGGTGGAGAAGATGTCGTAGGCGACGCTGTACCCGGAGTTGAGCTGCTGGTCATGCGCAAAGCGATAATGCGTCTGAGCGTTGGCGCCGGCCAAAGCTGCGAGGATGAGCGCCGCTCCCGCGAATCCGCGCAAAATCCAAGGTGTGAACCTTTGCATGACTTTCCTCCCCATATGATGCCCTGCGCTTTTTTTGCGCTTTTATACGGGCCCGGCGATTGTTGCAGGACTTTATAGAATGACAACACCTTTTATGTTTTGTTCCGGACCGGGCCCGCATCTTGCGAATCGCATCGCCTCACGCGTCGCGAGCCGTCAGCCCCCCGGCACTCCCTGCGTATTGACGAAAAGCGAGTAAAGCGAATGCGAGGCCGCCATGAACACACGGTTCCGGCGCGGCCCGCCGAAGCAGAGGTTTGCGCAGCGCTCGGGCAGGGCGATGTGCCCGATCGGCTCGCCATCCGGCGTGAACACTCGCACTCCGTCCAGCTCCTCCGTCATGCCCCAACCGCACCACAGATTGCCGTCGATGTCACAGCGCATGCCGTCGGGCGTGCCCTGCGGTCCGGAGTCGATCAGGATTTTGCGGTTGGCGAGTTTCTCGCCGCCGCCGACGACATCGTAAACGAGGATTCGGCGCGGCTCGCTGCGCGATTCGACGATGTATAGACGCTTCTCATCCGGTGAGAAGCAAAGCCCGTTCGGTGCATTGATCCCGTCCGCCACGACGGTCGCGGCGCCGGTTCTTCCGTCGACGCGATACACGTTCATTGGCAGTTCGGATTCGCTGACCTGGCCTTCGTAATTTCCCAAGATGCCGAAGAGTGGATCGGTGAACCAGATCGAACTGTCGGATTTGACCACCACGTCGTTCGGCGAATTCAGGCGTTTGCCTTCGTATCGGTCGCAAACGATTGTGATGCTGCCGTCGTATTCCGTGCGCGTGACCCGACGGGAAAGATGCTCGCAGGTGACGAGCCGGCCCTGCCTGTCGCGAGTGTTGCCATTGGCGTGGTTAGACGGCTTACGGAAGAAGCTGACCGTGCCGGTTTCCTCGTCCCAGCGGCGGATGCAGTCGCCAGGCACGTCGCTCCACAACAAATAGCGGCCATCGCCAAACCAGACAGGTCCTTCGCCCCAGCGAGCGCCGGTGTAGAGCCGCTCCACACCAGCAAGCGGCAGCCGATATTTCTCGAACCGTTTGTCGAACGCCCGCACCGCCGGATCGGGATAACGCAGGCTTGGTGTCCATTCTGACATGATGCGAACGCCTAATTCAGCTTCATCGCCACCGGCAGCCAGAGCGACAAGGCCGGAATGTAGGTCACCAGCATCAGCACGGCAAACATCACAGCGTAGAACGGCCAAATCGTGCGCATAACCTGCTCGATCGTCACTTTGCCGACGGCGCAACCGACAAACAGGATCGACCCGACCGGTGGATGACACAGCCCGATCCCTAAGTTCAGCATCATGATCATGCCGAAGTGAACCGGATCGACCCCGAAATTGATCATCACCGGCAGCAGGATCGGCGTGCAGATTAGGATTGACGGCGCCATGTCAACGAGACAGCCGAGGATGAGGAGCATGACATTGATTAAAAAAAGGATGACGTATTTGTTGTCGGAGATGCTCAGGAATAAGGCCGTGATCTTGGCCGGCATCTGGGTCATCGCCATGACGTAGCCGACGCTTGCGGCAAAGGCGATGAGCGTCATGACCATCGTCACGGTTTTCAGTGTGCGATGCAGCAGCTTTGGAAGATCGCGCCAGGCGTAGTCGCGATAGATGAACATCGTGACGAAGAAAGCCCAGACACAGGCCACCGCGCCGGCTTCAATGGCGGTGAAGACGCCGCCGAGAATGCCGCCGATGATGATCACCAGCGTGATCAGACCCCATGCGGCATCGATCGATATCTTGATGGCGTCTTTCATCGGCATCGCCGTGCCGCGCGGGTGGCCGTCGCGGTAGGCGATGACCAGGCACAGCATGACGATGGACAGCCCGAGCAGCAAGCCCGGCACGACACCGGCCATGAACAGGCTGATGATCGAAATCGTGCCGCCAGTCGCCAGCGAGTAGATGATGGCGTTGTGGCTCGGCGGAACGAGCAATGCCTGTACCGAGCCGGTGATCGTCACGTTGGTAGCGTAAACCCGGGGAAAGCCGCTTCTTTCCATCTGCGGGATCATGACTGAACCGATCGCCGATACGTCGGCCACCGAAGATCCCGAAATACCGCTCAAAAAAGTCGTGGCAACCACGTTCACGATCGAAAGACCGCCGCGCACGCGCGTGAAGCCGACAAGCACGTCGGCGAAGGCGACCATGCGCCGTGCCATCCCACCTTCCGCCATGATCGCGCCAGCGAGCACGAAAAAGGGGATGGTCAGCATGGCGACCTTGCTGACCCCGTTCGAGATCTGCAGCATCACGGCTTCCAGCGGAAGCCCGATCCACAATGCGGCCGCGATCGCGGCAAGGCCCAATCCGTAGGCGATGGGCACACCGATGATGAAGCAGAAGAACATCGTGACGAGGAGAACGGTGATTTCCATCGTGCCCCCGTGCTTGCCTATTGCGCTGCCTGCTCGGCCACTTCGAACGGTGGTCCGATCAGCAGTCGTTCGACGACGAACAGCAACAATGCGAGCCCGCCGAGCGGGATTGGAAGATAAGTCAGTCCGACCGACAGCCATGGAAATTCATCAATCGAATTCAGCCAGGTGGCACCGACGAGCTTGAAGCCGTAGACGACCATGAAGCAGGCCATCGCGCCGACGAGCAATTCGGCGAGAAGATCGGTCCACCATTTCTGCCATATCGGCAGGAGCCCGACGAAGAACGAGACGTTCATGTGCAGGTGCACCCGATAGCAGGCGGCCGTGCCGATGAAGGTGAGCACGATCGTCATCAGCACGGCGGCGCGTTCCGGCCACGAGGCGGAATCGTTCAGCACGTAACGCGTGAACACGGCCCACGGGATGACCGCGCAGATCAGCACCAATGCCGAACCGGCGACGCCGACGCAGGCCCAGTACAGTTTGTCCATAGTCGCGCGGAAGAGCGCGGTGGCCCGGACCGTGCCCTGTGCGGATGAGGTACTGCTCATTGCGCCCTCCCGGCCTTCAGATGAAGTGTGAGCCTTCGACTACTTCACCTCCTGGATCCGCCTGACCATCTCCGCATATTTCGGACCGTATTTGTCCCAGACCGGCTTCACGGCATCCTGGAATGCCTTCTTGTCGGCGTCGGAGATCTGGATGATCTGAATGCCCGCATTGTTGGCCTTGTCCATCGCCTGCTGCTCGTAGCTTGCCCAAAGCTTGCGCTCTTCGAACTGCGCGTCACGCGCGAACTTCTTGATGCTTGCCTGTTCGTCCGGCGTGAGCTGGTCGAAGGTCTTTTTCGATATGATCAGCATCTCGGGCACGATCAGGTGCTCGTCGACCGTGTAGTACTTGGCTACTTGGTAATGGTTGTCGAAGACGAAGCTCGGCGGGTTGTTCTCGGCGCCGTCGATAACGCCGGTCTGCAAGGACGTGAACACCTGGTCGTAGCCCATGGGGACGCCGTTTGCGCCCATCGCATTCGCCATTTCGACGAACATCGGATTGCCCATCACCCTGATCTTTTGACCTTTCAGGTCGGCGATATTCCGGATCGGCTTCTTGGTGTCGTAAAAATTGCGCGCGCCGGCATCCATCCAGGCGAGGCCGACGAGACCTTTGCCGCTCGACGTGACTTTATCGAGCAGCTCTTGCCCGATCGGGCCGTCGATCACCTGTTGCATATGTGCGGTGTTGCGGAACACGTAGGGCAGATTGAAAACGTTGAGGTCGTCGACGACCGGGCCGAGCGCACCGACCGACACGCGCGCGAACGCGATCGCGCCGACCTGCGCCTGCTCGATCGCTTCCTTTTCTCCGCCAAGCTGCATGGAAGGGTACATCGCGATGCTGAGCCGGCCATTGCTGGCTTGCTCGAGTTTCTTGCCCATGCTCTCGACCGCGGCTACGGTCGGATAGCCGGCCGGATGCACATCGGAAGCCTTCAGCACAATCTTCTGCTGCGCCTCGGCCACACCAAGCCCGAGTACCAGCACGCCAGCAATGAGACTGGTCGAAACGAAACCTGCAGCGGATTTCATGACTTCCTCCCAATGACGGACGTTATGTTGTTCGGCCGATTGTTGCTCGGCCGCTTATTGCCGGCTGGCCAAAGACGGCTTTGCCCGCCGGGCCGGCAAGATTATAAGATCATATGATGACCTTACCGAAAGAGCCGTCAAGGCGTGGGGGCAGCGTGCAACGGGTGCTGATGACCGGCGCGGCTGGCGATGTTGGTTCAAGGCTCCGGACGCTGCTGAGGGGGACCTATCCGTCTCTACGGCTCAGCGACATCCGGGTCCCGGACGATCTTTGGGCCGGTGAAGACTTCATCCGCGCGGATCTTAACGACTACGCGCAGGTCGAGAAGATTGTAGACGGAATTGACGGCATCATCCATTTGGGCGGCATTTCGGTCGAGGCCCCATGGGACACGATCCTCAACGCCAACATCGTCGGCTGCTATAATCTGTTCGAGGCCGCGCATCGCGCCGGCGTGAAGCGCGTCGTCTTTGCGTCGTCCAATCATGCCGTGGGATTTTATCGGCGCGATCAGACGATCGGGGTCGACGTCACCGTGCGGCCGGACAGCCGGTACGGCGTGAGCAAGGCGTTCGGCGAAGCGCTAGGCGCTCTGTACGCCGAAAAGCACGGCCTGCGCGTGGCCTGTCTCCGCATCGGGAACGTCAACGACAAGCCGATCGACGTGCGCCGACTGGCGATCTGGTTGAAGCCGGAGGACCTTGTGCAATTGATCCGGATCGGGCTCGAGCATCCGGACGTCCGCTTCGAGATTTTTTATGGCGCATCGGACAATGCCGCCACGTGGTGGGACAACAGCAGGGCGCGCCAATTCGGCTATCGCCCGACAGGCGTTGCCGAAAACTATCGGCAGGAGGCAGAGGCGGTGCAGGCCAAATTGCCGCGCGATCCCATCGGCGATCTCTATCAAGGCGGATCGTTTTGTTCGTCCGAATACGACGCCGGCACGGGCCCGCCCGAACTTTGACGGCGGGGGCATGACGTCCGCTGTCGCGCTCAAACCGAATCTCGCGGCAGTTTAGCGCTTTGTCTGCTAATGACCCTTGGCTGACGTAAGCAGGCAGGCGCATTAAGTCAGTGAGGCGACGGTGAAAGCACGGGATGCAATCGGTCTATCAAGTGTTGCAGGGATTGCCT
>Ga0207862_1000223_pt1 | contig 16542 bp, 18 predicted proteins | sample LuqExpMetageno81_FD_187838 | JGI IMG/M metagenome (GOLD analysis project Ga0207862, IMG submission 187838) | Tropical forest soil microbial communities from Luquillo Experimental Forest, Puerto Rico - Sample 81 (SPAdes) | ecosystem: Environmental > Terrestrial > Soil > Tropical forest ... | reverse complement strand
TGCTGCTGCCGCGTTCGCCTGCGCTATCGTTTCTTTCGCTGATCAGAAGAAGATCCCTGCGGGCTCTCTTTTTGTGCCCGAAAAGGGCAAGTTCGACATTCTTCTCGACGGCAAATCCGTCGGACGCGAGGAATTTGACATTGCACCAGGCGGAGCCGGCTGGATTGCAAAAGGCTCGACGAAGCTGAATCCTCCTGGCTCTCCGGCTTCAACCGTCACCGGCAATCTCGTACTTCAGCCGGATGGCGTCCCCGTCAGCTACGAATGGACCTCCCAAACTGAAAAGACCAATAGCGCGCACATCGTGTTCGTTGGTGGGGTCGCCAAGATGACTCTCGAAATGCAAGGCGCGCGACCCTTTGAGCAGGACCTCACCTTCAGTTCGCCGCTCATCGCCATACTCGACAACAACCTCTATCACCAGTATGCGATCTTGGCTCGTATCTACGATTGGTCGAAACGGGGCACACAAACCTTTTCTGTCTTGATCCCGCAGGACCTCACGCCGGGCACGATCACGGTCGATTGGGCGGGCGCCCTCACTGCCGACGGGAAGGCCTACGAAGGTCTGAGAGTCGTCACCTCGGATCTTGAGGTCGTCCTTTACCTGGATCCCAATCACAAACTCGTGCGAATGGAAGTCCCTTCGGCCAAAGTTGCGGTTGTCCGCCAGTAGCTTTTTTTGCTGGAGTTCCGCCTCGAGCCACGGGCAGCTATCTTGGCGTTCAGCCCGGCTTCAGGCGCTCGCTTCTAGCCGTTCTTTGCCGAGGAAGCTTCAATCGTGGTCTGGTAGCTGATGGCCATGATCCATTTGCCGTCCCGTTTGATCCACAGCCGCGTAACTCGCAGCGGCTTACCGGTGTAGGGCTGGTGCAGGCTCGTCATCACGATCGAATCGCCAAATTCATACGTCTGCATCGAGACGACCGGTGGAGGCAGGGCCCCGCGCCCCGTTTGCTTCTGCAGATTCAGGGTTGCAATCCGGTCCGCCTTGGTCAGCGAATGCTCATTCGTTGAACCTAGCATGGTGAACTCGGCCGCAATATGCGGCGCCCAGTTCAAGGAATCGTGGTTGGCAACCGCGGTTTCGAGGGTCTCCCACGAGGCTAGCATCTCTTGCTCTGCATTACTTTTCGGCTTGAATGGCACCGTTTTGCACGGATTCTCGCATGTTCTCGTGCCAGCGTCTGCTGGCCCACCCGCTTCGCGGCCAAGGGCAACTTCGTGATAAACGAGCAGGCGCCACGTCCCGCCGCGCTTCACCCACACCCGCAGGACGTGAATCTTGTCGTGATCGGACATGATCGCTTCGACTTGGCTGTGGGCCTGGCGCACTTGATTCACACCGGCTTCGCCGCCAAGAGCGGGCTTGGGAAGCGAGCTTAAGACATCGGCGTGCGAATAAGTCCGGCCTTCTGTATTCGTCCAGGTAAACTCCGCGTCAAGAAGCTTGCCTACCGTCGCGCTGTCACCCTTGGCCGCAGCTTGCACGAACTCATGATCGGCCTGAAGCGCAGTGGGTTCGTCCGCAGCTGCGACTCCGTGCTGGCCCAACGTCGACGCCAACATGCCGCAAACCAAATAGCTCGCGGCAAAGACGCTTGTAGAGAAACGTTTCACGATGTTCTCACTCCTTGGAAATACTTCCATCCCTTATACCCGAAAGATGTGATGGAAGCGTCCCCGGTTCTCGCCGATGTTTCCAAAACGCACTGGTCATCCGAACAGTTGTACCGGACCGTGCACATTTGGCCCATTGATGGATGAAAGCAACCTTTCATAGCGTTTCAGTCTCACTGCTAATTTGCGACGCACCTTTTAGTAGTTGCTCAGGGCACACCGTTAAGGAGGAAGCTGTGTATTCCATTAATCTTCGCGTGGCTCTCCTCGGTCTCACTTGCTTGCTCGGAACGGCGGCTAGCCTTCGAACCCAGGGCCCGTCAGCCGCGGGGGCCGTCACCAGGGTCGGCGCGATTGGTATGCTGCAGGCGCTCGGTGCAACCGCGGAAGGAAAGCAGGCAGCGGCCGAACTCCAGTCGCAGTTCGCGCCCCGGCAGCAAGAACTGGAATCACTGGACAAGCAGATTGGTGAAATCCAGCAGCGCTTGGAGAATGGCCGCGCGGCGCTCAGCGACGAAGAAAAAGCTCGTTTGACCGCTCAAGGAAATCGCTTGGCGCAAAAACTGGACCGCAGAAGACGCGAGTATCAGGAAGACCTTAACGCCGCGCAAGGGGAAATCCTGAGCAGCCTCGAAACCAAGATGAGGGGTGTAGTCCAGCGGTACGCCCAAGAAAACAACTACGCGACCATCCTTGATTCTTCGGCTCAGAATTCCCCAGTGCTGTATGCCTCAAAGAATATCGATGTCACGCAGGACCTTGTTCGCCTTTATGACCAGGCTCACCCCGCTAAGGCGCCGGCTCCAGCAACCACGACTCCCCCGGGTGCCAAACCGCAGTAGCGCCTGACCCGGGCCAGGCGGAGTCATCCGGCTATGCTAGTACCTGCAGTAAACACGGATCGTTAGATGACCGGCAGGATTGGCCGTACGGTATGCTCGGGGATGGGCACCCGATCGGGCACGCGAAATCGCGGAGGCCGCTTTCCGGTGAAATCCAGATACAGCTTGCGCTTCAGTATCCATTCCGGAAAATGTCCCAGACGCAAAAGGGGATACTTCATGGCCTTGCCAAAAAGGTGGCGGCCTAGCAGGTAGTAATAGATGGGAATTCCCAGGTTGTAGACCAGATGCGCGCTCTTTGCTCGGTGGAAGAAATCCAAGTTGTACCGCCAGCAGGTAAAGAAAAACTCCCACTGCAGGTCGCTGAGCTTGTAGAGTTTTGCGCTCTCGCGGTTCTGGAGCCGGGTATCCTCGAGCGGCACGAACAGCGTGGGTATGACACACCATTTCGCATCCTTCAGCGCGTGCAGCAGGTCCAGTGACTGCCGTGTATCGTCGGACGTCTCTCCGGGCAGTCCGAGGATCCAGGTGCACAGTGGGAACCAGTTGTTGCGATTCAGAATCTCCATGCCCTTCAGAATGACCTCCGGCCACTGCTCGGGACGGAACGGATAGCCCTTACCTTTCATGAGTTGCGTAAATAGTCGGGGCGAGCCGGTTTCGATTCCGATGAACAGGCTCTGGTAGCGCTTTTCCGGGTGCGTCGAGAGAGGATGAGTAAAAACGCTGCGGTCCACGGCCAGTTGGAGTTCGCCGATCATGTTGGGATCGGCGACGATCGGGGCCGTGGTGCCATGCGTCAGGCCCAGGTACTTGATTCCGTCCACAGCTAACACGGATTCGAACAAGCGCTTGAGTGCAGGAACGTTTGTCGCGAAACGCGGCCCATGCTCGTACAGGAACAGGTCCTCGGTGACAAGCAGCGCAAACTCCGCACCTTCCGCGGCCTGCGTGCGCACATTCGCGATGATTTGCTCCAAGGGGAAGCTCTTCCCCGCTCGCAAGGCGACCGAACAAAACTGGCAGCCTCTTCCGCATCCTCGCGTGATTTCCACCGCACCATACGTCGACCGGTGCCGCAGCGGCGGAATGCTCTCCATGCGCGGGCTGTGTCCTTCCACCTTTCGCGGGATAGGCTCGCCGCGAACCGCGGTTTCAAACAGTTCGACAACCCCTTCTTCCGCCTCTCCGTCGAAGATGCAATCTATCAGCCACTCGTCTTGCAGGCCTTTCTTCTCGATCTGCCACGCACCCGGGCCGCCGACGATGACCTTCAAGTGAGGCTTGTGCTGGCGAAGCAGGGGATGAAGGATCAGGCGGCGGAATTCCTCGGCATTGATCGGTTCCACGTCGGCGCCATAGAAATACGCGTAGACGTCGGTAGCGAAGGTGATGCCCAACGGGTTGTGAGCGTGTATGCCCACGACCCGGGTATCCTCGCCCAGAAACTGCCCGAGTTCGTCGGCGTAGCATACGGCGATGTCTTCCTCAGGGAATCGCTGCGCTAACAGGGCCTCCACCACACGCAGCCCCTGGGGAACATACTTGGCTTGTCCGTCGGGCCAGACCTCACCCTTGCCCGCCCAGTCCACATTGAATACCGAGGCGTAACGCGAGGGGAGAGTCGCGAGCAGCATCTGCTTCCAAGCGCTGTGCAAGTGCTCGGAAGACTCCGACGTGCTCGCGGCGAGCACAATCGTTCGTCCGCGAGGAGCCATAAGGAATAGCTCAAGGAGTGGATTGGACCCGAAGAGCCGCAAACACCGGCCGCGGCGGCCCCGGTCCTAGTAGTTCGACGACTCTCGACGCCGACAGGTTGCAAAAAACTTGCAAAAACCGCAAGCAGAATTCCAGTCAGGACAGGTAACGGGACCTAACCCTTAAGCGACGACCCGATTATCAGGACCTGGCTCGGATTGAGGTGCGGCAAGGCTAGCGCGCCCAAAATGAAGAACGGCGCTCCGGTCAACGCGGTGCGCCGTTCCCCACCTTCTCTCAAGAATTGTCTTAGCGCGCCAAGGGCCGCTGAAAGGCTGGCATCCCGGGTCGCCGCAGCGGATACCCTTGCGGTTGACCATGGGCTTGCGCGGGAATCAGCCCATTCGAATGGCTTGCATGTCCGATGTGCCCGTGCTGCCCGTTGCCATTCGCCGGCGCGGGCTGCGGCAGCCGTGCCGGGTTACCGATAGGGCGGAGATTGATCGGGGCGGCGTTCACATGGTCGCTGATTGCCTGCAACCTCTTGAGGATCGACTGCCACTGTTCCCAATCGAGCTGCCGCAGAAAGGGCCGCAACCCCTGAATGAACGGATCTTCCAGCAGCGCCTCGCCATCCGATTCCGGAATGAAGAAGCGGTTCAGCCCCACGGTCAGTGCTTCGGAAATCTTTTCGAGCGTGCCGAGGCTCGGCGTCATCTGTCCGCTCTCGATGCGAGACAGGTACGAGCGGCTCACCTTCGAGCGCGCCTGCAGCTGGCTCTGGGTCATCCCCCGCGACTCTCTCAGTTGGCGAATCCGCTGGCCAATGTTCTCGACCGTCTCCTGATTCGCGAACTTGCTTGCCACCGCTTCCGGCGCGGCCTGCTCCTGCGGCGGCGCCTCGGGGATGAGATACTCCATCCGCTGAGGCAGCGCGCGCACACAGCGACGGCAGTTGCCGGTACGGGTCCGATACTGGACCAGGCCGCAAGTCTTGCAGCGTATGACTTCCCGATCCATCTCCAACGAATTCATGGGTTGTTTTTCCATATTTGCCGACACCGGAACTCCTCGCTGACCTGTAATTTTTCCGGCGTGCGGATAGGTAAGGAACGTCGGAACGTTCTTTGGGGGAAGGCAGTTTACTGGCGCGAATGGAGTTTCGCAAAACCCCGCATTTCGTGTCAAGGATATTTTTCACATTTGTTTGTGGTCAACGACCGAAATTACCGGTGTTTACGCCGGTTTTTCGCCTGTCCAGTCGGCCGGGCGGTGGCGCCCTCATCAGCGGCTTGTGGGCTCCCCTCACTGAGACAACTATATATTGTGCTTTGACTCCGCCGCTCCCTGTTTTCCTTTCGGAACCATTTCCACAAATTCTTTCTCGTCCGCGTGGCTTCAACCCGTTTCCTCAACCGTCGTATGATTCGAAGCGCGCTGTACACCCAGATTTTCAAGGAAAACGACATGCCGACACGCGACGATGCCTGGAAACTGCTCTGCGAGTACACTCAATCCGAAAGTTTGCGCAAGCATATGCTCGCCGTCGAGGTCTGCGTCCGCGCTTACGCGCGCAAAAACGGTGCTGACGAGGAGCTTTGGGGCCTCGCCGCTCTTCTGCACGATTTCGACTACGAGCGCTGGCCCAACCCTGACCATAGTGCCGACCGGGAGCACCCCGCCGCGGGCGCAAAGATCCTTCGCGAACACGGCTACAGCGAGGAACTGATCCGCGCAATCCTCTCGCACGCCGACTACACCGGCGTCACGCGGGAGTCTCCGCTCGAACGCACGCTCTTTGCCTGCGACGAGCTCGCCGGATTCCTTACTGCATGTTCTTATGTTCGCCCGTCAAAGAGCATTCTTGATCTGGAAACCAGTTCCGTGAAAAAGCGGCTGAAGGACAAGGCCTTTGCCCGCGCCGTCAGCCGGGAAGACATCACCAGGGGGGCCGAACAGCTGGGCGTCTCTCTCGATGACCACATCTCTTTTTGTATCGCCGCGATGCGCGAACAGGCCGACGTCCTCGGTCTTCGCGGCGCTCTTTGATCAGCCCTTTACGAGCTGCGGTGGACTGAGGTAGGCCCATCGCTCGACCAGTTGCCTGTGCGCAATGCGCCAGATGACCATTCCGGAGAACTCGTACTTGTTTCCGCTGCCCGCTTCGGTCCCGGTCCAGTGATTACGCACAACCACTCGATCGTCCTCGGCGATCAGGTCGAGAATCTCCACCTGAATGTCGGGGAATTTCTTGTAAGCCCCGCCGACGTACAGCATGGCCCCCTGGGGTCCCGGCGGCAGGCCGGACGGCACGTCCGTGCCGTGATCCGCAAATTCCGCCGCAAAATTCACGTTGCCGATGCTCAAGTTCTTCCGGTTCACAAATTCCTCGAAGTGATTTCGGACAAATTCCTTCATCTCCGAGTGCGTCATTCCGGTCTTGGGATTCAAGAGTTCCTGCATCTGCGGCCTCGAGCTCATGGTCATTCTCCCTTTATGCCGTAGCGGCCTGGCTGCGGAAGCTCGCTTTGTTTTCTTCCAAGAACGGGTCGAGCCTACGCGGCGCGTGGCTTAGCAGGCTCGCTAAGGTGTCTGACGGGCCTGCACATTTTCCGCTGACGTAGTATTCCTGCAACTCCAGCAGCGCGTTGACTTGCCACTCCGGCAGGCCCGCGTCGAGCATGGCCTTCCGCTGCGCGGCCGCTGGAATGTCCACATACTTCACCTTGCGTCCGGTTGTCCGCGAGATTCGCGCAGCAATTTCGTCGTTGGTCACTGCTTCGGGTCCGTTTAGCTCGTAGATCTTCCCCGCATGCTTGCCGGGTTGGTTCAGCGCGCTCGCTGCCGCCGCACCTACGTCCCGAACATCGACCAGGCTTGTCTTCGCGCTGCCCATCGCGGCATAAAACGCACCTTCGGCGCGGATGCTCGGCGCGTTGTAGGCCACGATGTTCTGCATGAATCCGTTCGGCCGCAGAATCGTGTAGGCAAGTCCGGAAGCCTTGAGCTTGTCTTCCACCACGCGATGCCAACTCGGAAACGATTTCGTGTAATCTCCGGCACCAAGCGCGGAATTCAGGACCATATGTTTCACCCCTTTCTCCCGACTCGCATCGATCACGTTGCTTTCCAGTTCCACCAGCTGCGGAATCGGCGAGCACACCAGAAACAGTGTCTCCACTCCATCCAGCGCGCGCCGCAGACTTTCCTTGTCCGCAAAGTCGCCCACGACGGCGGTAACACCGCCGGGCGCTTTGCGCGCGTCCTCTTCCCCGCGATACATGGCGCGAAACGTCCTGCTGCTTTTGCGCATCTCGTCCAACACCGCGCGTCCTACGGTTCCCGAAGCTCCGGTAATGAGAATCATGGGCTTCTCCTTTGCGGGGTCCTGCAGCGAGGGCCGGGCGGGATGGCGGTCGTGCGGGCCCAATGGTACAAAGGCATGGTATAGCCACGAACGGCCTGTGCGGAAGTACGCACAAAAATGTTAGTCTCGGCGAGCTTCTCTGGCTAACACGGAGTTCCTCAAATGAAAGCTCATTATGGATGTCCGGTGCAGGCCTCGATCAACGTCCTTTCGGGTAAATGGAAGGTACAAATCCTTTGGCATCTTTCCTTTGGACCGCGCCGCTTCGCCCAACTCCGCAAAAAACTGCCCAAGATCTCGGAGAAGGTTCTGACCGAGCAGTTGCGCCAATTGCAATCCGACGGCGTCCTCGCACGCCAGGTCACCGCCTCCGTGCCGCCCGGGGTCACCTATTCTCTGAACAGCGAGGGTGAAAAACTCGTTCCGCTCATGGAGTCGCTCTGTTCCTGGGGTAGTGCTCACTTCGGAATCAAGCCAAATCTGCCTCGTGCTGCACGGCAATAGTCAGCGGCCGGCTTCCTCCTTTGCGATCGACCCTTTACTTCTCATTCATCAGCCGTTAGGGGCGCGGGTGTAGAGTCTCCGCCTACTCAGGGTCAGCCATCAGGACTCTGACGGAGGAGGATGAATGACTGCACCTCAACCGGCGCTTTCCCCGGAATATGCCGTTACTATGCGTGAATCGATGCTCCAGGGCTTGGCGCGGGAACTCGAAATCACCAAGAGAGTGCTCGCGGCCGTTCCCGACGGTCAGCGCGACTATCGCCCTGACCCGAAGGCCCGCAGCGCCTGGGAACTCGCCTGGCATCTCGCATCCTGCGATGTCCAAATGACTGACGAAATCGCGGATCAGAAGTTCCAGATGGAGCCGCGCTTCAAGGAAGAGCCGAAGAACGTTAGGGAGCTGGTCGACTGGTACGACAAGAATTTTAACCGCGCCATGAATCGTGTCCGCGTCATGACTCCCGAACAGCTCACCACGCCGGTGGACTTTTTCGCTTTCAACTTCCCGGCCGTGTTCTACCTCAGCTTCATCAACAACCACAGCATTCACCACCGCGGCCAGCTCGCGGTCTACCTGCGCCCGATGGGCTCCAAGGTCCCGTCTATCTACGGCGGGAGCGCCGACGAACCCTGGCCAGGCTAGGCTCAATTCCGCTCTAGCAGTTCCGAGGGCCGCCGCATAGCGGGCCTTTTTTTCCTGGCTAGCCCCCTTTTGTTAAATCCGATTTGCTCGCCTGTGTACTCCCTTCGACAGACGAGCCCCCGTCGTCCCGCAATCGAACAGCAGGTATTTCCGCGCGGGATCGGCGGCGATTACGCGGTGCTTTGCATTGCGCTTGCGAGCTTCACCGTTGTTGCGCACCCGCCCAGCTCGCTCTCCGAAGGTCTCCAAGCCCGTCATCAACGCGGTCGGGAAAACGCGGGCTATTGCGTTCCCCCCAGCTGCTTGAGTTTTCCTTCCGCGCTTTCCTGAATGGCTCTCCGCCGAGCCTCGTCGTCGGTGGTATCTGACGCCAAAAGCGCCAGCGCTTTCTTGGCGTTCTCGCGTGCCAAGTCTTTCTGCCCATCGGCAACGTATCCATCGGACAAGCTGTCGTACACATTGGGGGAATTCGGATAAGCCACCACATTCAGTTTGAAGATTTCAATCGCGTCGTTGCGGTCTCCGGCTTGCAAATGTTCATAGCCGATGATATTCGCCAAGCCTTCGTCGAACAGATTTGCGTGCGGATCCTTTTTTCGTACCTCCGTCAATTGCTCCATGACCTTCGTGGCGCCGCCTGGTTCGTCCAGAAGGTTTAGAGTCTTCACCTCTTCTCGAGTCGTAGTACGCGTCTTCACCGTCGGCGCTTCGCCTGGGGTATTTAGCAGCGTTTGCACATACCACTCCACGATCATGTCGGGCAGTTCCCGATGAGGCGCGAACAGATCGACCCCGTGCCCACCACTCTGGTAGTGCACGAACTTGCTGCCCGGATTTGGCGAAAGAGCGTAGAGCCACTCCATCAGTTCCACAGCTCCTTGATCATCGTCTGCGGCTGACAGCAGGATCGGTAACTGCGTCGATTTCCTCAGGAAATTCCGGCCATCCAAGTCTGTGTTGCCCGAGAGCAGCACAAGGGACCTCACTTCCGGATGACGGCGCGCCAATTGAATCGCTTGATTTACGCCGCAACTCGCTCCTCCTGCGCCCGCTATCCCGTGCGTCACGCCTTTCTGCGACATCAAATAGGCGTAGGCCGTGTCCATGTCTCCGGGCCATTTCTCCCGTACCGTTTGCACGCGCTCCGGTCCCGGAATATCCAGGAAGCGGGTGCCACCACTCTCGCCATAGCCGCGGTAATCGACGGTGATCACGTGGATTCCCGCCGCCGCCAGCTTGGCCGCCAGTTCATCCCACTTCTTTCGCTGCTGGTTGCACTGATGCATCAACAGCACCCCCGGCCCCTCTTTGCGAGCGGCAAAGTATGTGGCCTTCAACTTTGTGCCGTCCGACGCGGTCAAGTTCACGTCTCGTGGAGCCGGCGTCTCTTGCGCGGCGGCCGCCAGCGCGAGCCACAGCGTACCCAGAGCCGCGAGAGCCCGTGGTGGCTTTCTCATGTGGACCTCCCCTGCGCTCGGTAGACCGCGAGCGCATCCCCTAATGCTGTAATGGACGGCCCGACGACAAAAAGGTGGCTGAACATTCCGAAAGGCGCCCCGAATCGTGTCGATCTGATCGGGCGTAACCGGTGGATTCGTCCGTTACTTCTTCTTGGCGGCGGCCTTCTTGATTAGCGTAGTTGCCTTGTTGGCGTCAGCGTCGTTTTCAAACCCGGCCACCGCCGAAAACTTTCTTCCGATCACCTGGGCGACAAGAAAATCGAGGTTGATGCCCGCATCGGCAACCGCTTTCGTTATGGCGTGGCCCATCCCGGCCCGGTTGTCTCCCTGGACCAGCACTGCGGGAATGGAGGAAGCCGACAATCCCGCTGACTGCGCCGCCACCGTCGATTTTTTGTTCGGGACCGGATGGAGCTCGACCGCCGCTCTCGTGCGATCCCCGGGATAGCAGTACCCCATGACGATTTCGAGGTCCGTTCCCGCCTGCGCCAAAGGTTCCAACGTCGACGCCAGACTTCCGGCCCGGTTCTCGAGCTCTTTCCGCCACAACGTGATCCGTTTCACTTGGACTGGCATAGTCACACCTCTTTGCTGCAAGAATGAAGCCCGCGCCCTGAATCCTAACTCCGCCGCTACCGGTTCCTCAAGGCCGTAAAGCTGCGCCCCCCCGACAGTACTGGGAGCCAGTGTTTATTCGTCTTCTCTACGCTCAGGGACAGAAATGGACCTCTCCTTCATTTAAACTAGCGTCCAGCTAACTCCCTTCGCGGCGCATTGCTACAACGATCGAATACCTGCTGCCGGTATCACTCGTTCTCCGCTCTATACCAGGTTGCTCGCCGGCTTTTGGAGATTTCTTATATGTTTTATCGGTTCGTTTCCTCCGTCTTCATCCCGTTGTTTGCGGTCATTTCGTTCACCGGTTGCGCAAGCACAAGACCCACCGCCTCGATCTGTACACTTCCAGTTCCACCACCAGCACCGCGAATATCACCTTCAAGAACAACATTCTCACCGGCAGCATCACCCGCGTCGTTCATGTCGAATCCGGCGTGACCTCCTCCAGCTTGGTTTTTGATTACAACGATTACGATTTCGGTTCCGGGGCCGAGTTTATGCTTTTTGACACCGCACACAGTCTCGCCAGCTGGCAGACCGCCGGCTTCGACAAGCACTCTTTTGTGGCGGATCCAAAGTTTGTTTCCGCCACGCCCTCGGCTCCTGCGGACTTTGTTCTGCAATCCTCCGCCCAACCTCGGCACCGGCGGCGCTCTTGGTTTGCCAATGTCCACCGGACTTGCTCCCGGCTCAACTTGGCCTTCCGGGGTTAACACCGCCACGCAGCCTTCTTCGTGGGACATCGGCGCGTTCATCGGCCCCTAGCGGCCATCGCTAGACGACCGTCGAAGAACTAGGTGCCCAAGTTGCGGCGGCATCCTTACGAGCAGAGCGGGTTCTTTACAACTTCCTCACGAAGAGCTAAGGACTTTCGATTGTGGGAGCCACTAGTTTTGAGTTGTCGGCGAAAGGCCGGGTGCAAAGAAAGATGTCGTTTACCGTATTCCTTACGCTATGTGTTGTGGGATGTGACTTCCTGATCTATTTCCTGTACGAGTGGGCTTTCGGTGAACGCCGCCGGACGCGCATGCGCAAGGCGGCTTCTCGTCCACGAGCCGAAGCGCTGGCGAATCCGCAACCTCGCCCGACGAACACGCCACAAAAGAGCCCGGCGGCGCGACCCGTAGCCGTGATGGGTGCAAAACAACCACCACGTGCGGCTTTACCGCGGATTCCGCGCCGGTACAACGAGGAACTCGCTTACCGCCGCGTCGCTGCTTCTTTCGCCCAACTGAAGCCGCAGACCTAAGAATCGAGGCAAGGAAACTAGGGCAGGGCTTGAGCTCTTACCTGGTTACTTCCAAATCTCCTTACTTCCTTCCCTACCTGCTTACTTCCTTACCTCTTCTGAGTGCTGCTAAAATACGAAGATATGCTGAACCAGATAGCGGGCTTTGATGCGAATGCTCTACGCCACCCGCGCAAGAAAACCCATGGCGTGAAGGTCGGCCACGTTCAGGTGGGCGGCGGCGCTCCCATCGTGGTGCAGTCTATGACGAACACGGACACAGCCGACGTGGAATCGACCCTGCAGCAGACGCTCGAATTGGCCGAAGCCGGATCAGAACTCGTGCGCTGGACTGTAAATGTCCCGGAAGCGGCCGACGCTGTGGCTGTTATCAAGAAACGCCTGCTGGACGCCGGGTGCCGCGTGCCGATCATCGGCGACTTCCACTACAACGGCCATGTCCTGCTGAGGAAATATCCTGAGTGCGCGAAAGCACTGGATAAGTACCGCATCAATCCCGGCAACGTAGGCGCCGGGCAGCGCCGCGACGAGCAGTTTCTGACGATCTGCAAGGTGGCCGTGGACCACGGCAAGCCCGTGCGCATTGGAGTGAATGGGGGCTCCCTCAACCAGGAACTCGTGATGCGCAAGATGCAGGAGAATACCGACGGGAACCTGGGCAAAGAGTCCGAAGAGATCATCAACGACTGCATGGTGATTTCGGCACTTGAATCCGCGGAGCTGGCGCTGGAGTCCGGCCTGCGCCAAGACCAGATCATAATTTCGTGCAAGACCTCGCGCCCGCGCGATTTGATTAGCGTGTATCGCGATCTGGCCAGCAAAACACAACAACCGCTGCACCTTGGCTTGACGGAAGCGGGAATGGGCATGAAGGGGATGGTGTGGTCGGCGGCGTCGCTCGGTGTGCTGCTTTACGAAGGCATTGGCGACACGATTCGTATTTCGCTGACCCCAAGACCCGGCGGCGACCGCCGCGAAGAAATTTACGCCTGTCACGAACTGCTGCAGTCCCTCGGGTTGCGTTCGTTTTCGCCGAGCGTTACGGCTTGCCCCGGCTGCGGCCGGACTACCAGCACGACCTTTCAGGAACTGGCCGAACGCATTCAGGGCTACATCCGCGACATGATGCCCGCGTGGAAAACGCAGTACGAAGGCGTCGAAACGATGACCCTCGCGGTGATGGGCTGCATCGTGAACGGCCCCGGTGAATCCAAGGCCGCCAGCATCGGTATCAGCCTGCCGGGCACCGGCGAAGCACCGCGCTGCCCCGTGTACATCGACGGACAGAAAACCGTAACACTCGAAGGCACTTATGACGAACTCGCTGCCGCGTTCCAGAAACTCGTCGACGATTACGTTGCTACCAAATACCCTCGCAAGGCAGCGGAAGCGGTTTCGCATTGAGGGTGCCGTGCTGACGGTTCTTGGCTGTTAGCCCCTGGCTGATGTCCTCCAAGAGTGCTTTTTCCGGGCCTGGCTTAGGGGTAAACTCTCTGGTTGAAGACACAAAGAATGCTTCGCCGCTGTCCAGCCTCTATCGTCCTTGCAGCCGCTCTGGCCGTTTCGGTTGCAGCCCCGGTCTCGTCGGGCCAGCCAAATCATGAAAAGACCGTGTGGAATTACGACGGCGGCCTCGTGCTGATGACCGATGGCAGCTTGCCGCAAGGGTCGTGCTTCCGGCTCAGCGGCCGGGCAACGGCGCCCGCATACTTCACGAACCTGAAGCGCATTGATTCGAGCGTTGGGACCGTGCTCCATCGCGGACATGACGTCGTCACCGAATTTCCCGAGAAACTGCACCTCAGCTTCGTGATGTACGACCTTCCCTGCGAAAACCAGATACAACAAGCGGGAACGCGCGTTTATCTCACACGGGCGATGGTGGGAGCGCTGCGCCTGCGTTTCTATTGGAAAAGCGGGTTGAAAATGCGGCCCGTCACTGGAGTAGTGCAGGGTTACTCGGAGATCCGCCGTGTCTTGCCGTACGCCGCGGAGAGCACGAACCAGCTGCCTGAAAAATACGAGTGGTGGTTCGAGTTCGACCTGCCGAGCGCCGGGGTTCCGGTGACCGATAGCCTGGTCCTTATCATGCGCACGCCCGATGATCGCATTGCCGCCCGCGTCGCCGCGCGGATGTAGAAACCAGAAAATCAGAACTGGAATATAGATCGGAACCGAGAACCTCGGAAGACAGACGCCATGGCCCGTTCCTTAGCGAGCTGCTCCGCCTATTTTTCGGTGAGTGCGGATTCTAAAGAAAGGAAGTGTTTTGTCTTGCGTCGGTTTGGAACTGTTGAAATAACCGTGTCAGGCTCAGTCGGGCGTCACGGCAGGCGCATCTCCGGCACTTTGCCGCGGACCATCAGCCTGGCTTCTGTCGCCGCCTGGACCTCTTCGGGGCTCCAACCTGGCGCGACTTCTCGGAGCACAAGGCCTTCCGGCGTGACATCGATCACCGCCAAATCCGTCACGACCGTATCGGTGCACTCGACGCCTGTCAGCGGATAGGAACACTTCTTTACGATCTTCGGCACTCCGTCTTTTGTCGTATGTTCCATGCAAACGATGAGTTTCCTGGCGCCCGCTGCAATATCCATAGCGCCACCAATTCCGCCGCTTCCTTTTGAGCCAGGGATCTTCCAGTTCGCGAGGTCACCTTTCTCGGAGACCTGAAATCCTCCAAGAACCGCGAGATCCAAGTGCCCGCCGCGCGACATCAGGTGCGCGTCGGCCTGATTGAAGAACGATGCCCCTGGAATCAGTGTTACGGGAACTTTCATCGCGTCCACCAGGTCGAAGTCTTCTTCGCCCTTTTTCGCGCGCGGCCCCATTCCCAGAATTCCATTTTCGCTATGGAAGTAGACGGTAATTCCCTTGGGCAGATAGTCGGAAATGAGATTGGGTATGCCCCACCCAAGGTTCACGTAGGCCCCGTCGGTAAGCTCTTGCCCGGCACGCTCTGCGATTTGTTCGCGTGAAAGGCGGGCTTTATCCGGCATAGCGTACCCCCTTGGCCTCAACAATCCGGTGCACAAAGATAGCGGGCGTGATGACATTTTCGGGCGCAATCGAACCGACCGGCACGATCTCGTCGACCTCGACAATGGTGGTCTCGGCCGCCATCGCCATGATGGGATTGAAATTCCGGGCCGCGAGCCGATAGATCAAATTCCCTAACTCGTCCGCCTTTTCCGCTTTGATGAGCGCAAACTCCGCATGGATCGGCTTTTCGAGGATGCAGCGCTTGCCCTCGATGACGCGCTCCTCTTTTCCTCCGGCCACTTCCGTGCCGACGCCCACCGTGGTGTAAAAACCCAACAGACCTGCAGCGGCCGCCCGCATGCGCTCGCACAGAATTCCTTGCGGAACAAGTTCACAGGTCACTTCCCCTTTCGCAAACCGCTCCTGGAAATGATTCGCGTGCGGTCCGGGAAAAGAACAGATCACATGCTTCACTTGCCCGTTTTTGAACATGATTCCGAGTTCTCCGTCGCGCGTCCCGCAGTTGTTGCTGATCGCCGTAATGCCTTTGATTCCTTTGCGGGAAAGCGCCTGGATCAGATTGTTGGGAAAGCCGGCACCGCCGAATCCGCCGAACATGATGCGTGCACCGTCGGGAATATCGCAAACGGCCTGGTCCAGCGAACCTACGATTTTTCGTTTCATCAGTGCTCGTGGAGTGTGAATTGATGTTACCTGTAGATTGTTCCCGACCTCTCGAAATTCCGCAACCCCGCGTGCTCCTGCCGCAGGCAAAACACCTCCGCAAAACAAAAAGAGGGAACGGATAACCGTTCCCTCTTCACCGTGTGAGTCAGCTTCGGGGTGGGGTGGAGTGCATTGCCGGCCCTTCAGGCCGGCGGCATGATCCTAATGAATCAGTTGCGCAACAACGGTCACGCTCTCACTCGGGGTGTGGTTCTTGGCCATCTGGAGCTCGGCCTTGCTCTTCGGAAATTCCCGGCCATCGCTTCTTCCTTCCACCCAAACCTGGCTGAGGAAGTAGGAGCTGCCCATGCGGTCGAACACGAGTTTGGTGGACTTGGAGGGCAGGTTCAAGGAGCAATGGTTGGACATAACCATGGCGCGCGCGTCGCCACCGTCAAGCAGCAGCGCGTTGGAAGCTTCGGTGGCTGGTACGATGGTGTAAGTCCCAGCGGGGTACTCCGTGTTGCCAACAACGAAGTCAAAAGGAATGTCCGCTTTGACGTGAATTGCCTGGGCCTGCGCGGTCGAAGCGAAAAGCAACGCCGCCGCAACCAATATCAAACTGAAATAGGTTTTCATGACCGCTCCTCCATTTTTGATGTGAGAGCAACTCCCGAAAGCTGAGAGCTAGAAAGGATTCGTCTGAGCTGGACCCTTCCGGTTTTGCTCTGCGTAAGTTTTCCTTCAAGCGACTGACGCGTACCGTAATGCAGCCTGAGGGCCAAGCCGCGTGGCGGGAGCCCCCCCAAAGCCGCCGAAGGCCTAAACTTGTTCATTTCAGGATGCTTATCTCTTTTGCTGCGGCTGGCTGGCGATGCTTCAGGCTGAAAAAA
>Ga0207862_1000222_pt1 | contig 16584 bp, 12 predicted proteins | sample LuqExpMetageno81_FD_187838 | JGI IMG/M metagenome (GOLD analysis project Ga0207862, IMG submission 187838) | Tropical forest soil microbial communities from Luquillo Experimental Forest, Puerto Rico - Sample 81 (SPAdes) | ecosystem: Environmental > Terrestrial > Soil > Tropical forest ... | reverse complement strand
TAAAGATCCAGGGTCCCAATGTCGACGGCATTCAACAAGCCGGGACCCAACTTCAACGAGTGCTGGGCAGCATTCCGGAATTGCGTTCGGTATTCGCCGAACGTGTCGCAGAAGGCTTTTACGTCAACATTGAAGTGGATCGCCCCGAAGCCGCCCGTTATGGATTGACTGTGGCGGACGTTCAGAGAGCAGTTTCGTCCGGAATCGGTGGTGAAAATATTGCCGAGAATGTGGAAGGGCGGCAACGGTACCCCGTCAACGTCCGTTACAGCCGTGACTTTCGGGATGATGTCGAACATTTGCGTCAGGTCGTGATTGCGACTCCCACCGGCGCTCAGATCCCAGTTTCGCAAGTTGCGAAGGTTTACTTTTCTCGCGGACCGGCCATGATCCGTGATGAAGAGGGCCTTCTCACTGGCTACGTGTATATGGACTTGGCAACCAAGGACTATGGCGGATTCGTCTCAAAAGCGGATCGCTTGTTGAAGGACAAACTCAAGCTCCCTCCGGGTTATACGTACAAATGGTCCGGGGAGTATGAATTTGAACTCCGCGCACGCGAACGCCTGAAGATCATCTTGCCTGTCGTCTTCTTTGTGATCTTTCTATTGCTCTACATGATTTTCCACTCCGCCACCGAGGCGGCGGTCCTGATCTTTCCCACGCTCTACGCCATGACTGGCGGACTCATTCTGCAGTGGTGGCTCGGGTATAACTTCAGCGTTGCCGTTTGGGTAGGCTACATCGCATTGTTTGGGATCGCCGTGGAAACAGGAGTGGTCATGGTCGTTTATCTCCATGAATCCCTCGACAAGCGCCTCGCTTCAGGCGTGCCCCTGAAACACGAAGACATCGAAGCAGCAACTGTAGAAGGCGCAGTTCAGCGTCTCCGTCCCAAGCTCATGACCGTAACCGCGGTCCTTGCCAGCCTGATCCCGATCCTCTGGGAATCTGGCATCGGTTCAGACGTGATGAAGCCGATTGCCGCTCCTATTGTGGGTGGCATGATCACTTCGACCGTTCACGTCCTGATTCTTGTGCCGGTGTTCTTCGCTCTCATGAAGGAGCACGCGCTGCGCCATGGCACCCTGCGGTCATCGGCGGAGGCCGCCTCTGAATAGCCTGCTCTATCGGAAGTGGCGCAAATACACCTTGTGTTCCGCATCCTGTCCACTGGCGCTTCCGATACGGCACTAGGACTAATCGAGTGGAAACATCTATCAGTCCGAAAGCTGGCGAGTGTCACCTTTATGACGGAAACGTCAACAGCTCTACTCGACGGTTTTCGGTTGTCATTCCTAAGGACTCGATTTCCTCCAATATCTGTCCATTCAACCTTGCAGCCATGTCGTGTAGCCAACTTGGCAAGGCGGTTGCACCTCCAAGTGAGCCGTGTGAAGAGAGGCTTTCGGGTCAACCGCAATCCAATGAGGGCGGGTTCTTGATTCGAGTGCATTCCGCCAGTCTAACGCCTACCGAATTGTTCTGGTCCCATCAACCATACGCCGTCAGGAACGGTCACAGCACACTGCAAAGGTCGTAACTCAGAAGAGCGATGTCGCGCCAAAGCGAGGTTTGGTTTTAATGACCCGCCACGCCTTCGATCGAACGCGGATGGCCTTCTTCCACTTCAGACCCTCGACATGGAGAGAGGCTTGATGCCGAAGACCCTCGTAACGGGAACGAACCTCTCCGCACAACGAGAACCGTACTTCGCCCGCGAGATTGACGTGGTCATTGGCCGTGGAAAAGCTTGGATTCGTAATCACGATTCACAACCGAAGGTTGGTAACATCTAAGTCACAACTGCGCCGAGAGTCTATTTGTGACCAAGTTCAGGATTGGTCTGAAAACATTGGTATTTGTTATCCCGACCGACAATCGGCAGGTCGCGGGCTCGAGTGACCTGCTCAAAATTAATTAAATGGCTTCATAGATGGGTCGGCGGCGTTTCGTTCAGTTTGGCGGCCTGCATCATCAGGTAATTTCGCTCGGCGAGGCTGGTGGAGCGGCTGGCCGCCGTCCGGTAGTGCGTGATGGCTGCCTCCTTGTCGCCGGCCATTTCGAGCAGGTGGGCACGAACGGCATCGAGCCGGTGGTGCACCGCCAGACGCGCATCGGAGTCGAGTGGACTAAGAAGTTCGAGTCCTTTCCGCGGTCCGTGCACCATGGCCGCGGCGACGGCGTGGTTCAGTGTGATCATTGGATTGTCGGACATGCGCTTCAAGAGTTCATACAGCGCCAAGATTTGCAGCCAGTCGGTGTCGTCGGCTCGAGTCGCCTCGTCATGCACGGCCGCGATGGCCGCCTGGAGTTGGTACGGCCCAACCGAGCCCCTGGGAAGCGCATCAGACAGCAGAGCAAGCCCCTCCGCGATCTGATCACCATCCCAGAGCGTCCTGTTCTGTTGTGCGAGGGGGATCAGGTCCCCGTCGGGACCTGTTCGCGCCGCGCGCCGTGCGTCGGTCAGAAGCATGAGCGCCAATAGTCCGGCGACCTCCGTGTTATTCGGCTCGCGCTTGTTCACAATGCGGGTGAGACGAATTGCCTCATCCGAAAGATCCGCCCGGCGCAACTGGGGCCCGGCAGTGCTTGCGTATCCCTCATTGAAGATCAAATAGAGCACATGCAGGACAGCGCGCAGGCGCTTCGCGCGCTCAGCGGCCGTCGGTAACTGGAAGGGGATGCCGGACTCCCTGATGGTTTGCTTGGCCCGGCTGATGCGCTGGGCCAGGGTTGCTTCAGGCACCATAAACGCGCTGGCGATTTCAGACGTCGTCAAGCCGCCGACCGCGCGGAGCGTCAGGGCTATGGCCGAGGGGGGTGTGAGTGCAGGATGGCAGCACATGAAGAGGAGAACCAGGGTATCGTCCTCGCTGTTGTCACGCGCTGCGTCCTCTGCCAGCGCCAATCGTTCCGATTCCTCTGCAACCACTTGCTCGCGGTGCCGCCGCGCCACTTCGCTTCGAATGTGATCGGCCATTCGCCGGGAAGCGACCTGGATCAGCCAGCCGTGCGGATTCGCTGGTGTACCGTCTCGCGGCCACTGCGCGGCAGCCGCGATCAAGGCTTCCTGTACGGCATCTTCCGCCGCCGCAAAGTCGCGGAACCTTCGCACCACGGTGCTCAGCACCTGCGGCGCCAATTCCCGCAATTGGTGTTCGATCGTAGAGTTCGGGCACTCGTGCATCGTTCTTGGTCTACAAATCCGGGAGGTAAAGTCCTAGATCGGCGTGGCCGCCCAAGACCTGACGCACCTCAATGGGGATGTTACTTGGTTTGCCGCCGAGGCCGGGCGCGGCCGAGGCCCTGGCGGCAATTTTATAAGCTTCCTGCGGGTTTTCTACATCAACGATCCAGTAGCCGGCAAGAAACTCCTTCGATTCCGGAAAAATGCCGTCCGTAATCGGCGCACCATCCTTGCCAGCTTGAACGACCTTGGCTTGATTCGGCCAACCCAAGCCTTCGGTCGCTACGAACACACCCTCATCCTTGAGTTGCTTGGTGAACGTGCGCATGAATGCAACGTTCCGTTCAAGGTCTTCCTTAGACCACTTCGAGTACTCATCCCAATTGGCCTTAGTGCCCGTCATCATAAGAATGAACTTCATGTGATGCTCCTCTCCTTCCATTACGTACTACGCGTGTGCGCTCACTGGGTCTCGACCACTCGGCCAGTTCCCTGGTATTGCCCCAGAGACGGCCGGCTACGACTTACGCTCCGGGTGACTGGCGAACCGACGCACCTCGATCGGCATATTGGTGGGCACTCCTCCCGGTCCTGGCGCCGCGGAAATGCGCGCAGCCACTGCGTATGCGCGCTCGGGCGTTGCGACGTCCACAATCCAATAGCCCAGGAGGAACTCCTTCGACTCAGGGAAGACTCCATCCGTCATGGGCAAGCCGTCTCTTTCGCCTTTCACCAGCATCGCCTCGTGAGGTGCCGCTAATCCCTGGGTTGCCACAAATTCCCCGGAGGCCGTCAGTTCCTTGTTGAGGCGTTGCAGAACGGCCATATGATCATCTCTATCTTGTTGGGACCACTCAAGATAACTCCGGACTCCGGCTTTCGTCCCGTTCATCAGTAGAATGTATTTCATGACTCGTTTCCTCCTCATTTAGCCGTGTTTCCGACTTTTCAATCATAGGTCGGAGCCCACTTCGGATTCTCGACATCGTCCTTCGAAGGTTTTCAAAATAATTTCTTGTGTCCGCCAGGTCGATTTCGCCATTTCTGATCCGACGTAATTACAGAGGTACGAAAAATGAACGACACGACGATCGTTGACGTTAGCCAGGACTGGGAGACGGCTTGCGATGTCCAGCAGGGGTTCATGCACTTTTCCGTGACCGTCGCCGAGGGGATCAGTTACAGTGCACGGTGCCGACAACTCCGGGCCCTGGGAGGCGACTGCTACGATTTTATCGCGCTTGCTCAGAATCGTCTGGCCTTCGCCATTGGGGATGCCTCCGGCAAGAGCCTGCCCGCGGCGCTCATGATCGCGAATGTGCAGTCGTCTCTGCGAACAGCTGCCCTTTTTGCCGGAGAATGCCCGGGGGCCGTGCTCGGCGCCGTGAATCGCCAGCTGCACACTTCTTCGCTTGCAGATCGCTTTGCTACATTGTTCTATGGAGTTTACGATCCGTCCATGCGTCTACTGCGCTATGCCAGTGCGGGCCACTGCCGCCTAATGGTGATTCGGGGAGACGGCTCCCTAACCTGGCTCGATGGCACGGGTTTTCCGCTCGGTCTTTTTGCGGAATCAATCTACGAAGAAAACACTCTTCGCCTGTGCCCCGGCGATACGGTGATCGCGTACACGGACGGAGCCATTGAAGCCACTGACCCTATGGGAGTGGAGTGGGGAGTTGACGGCATTAAGAAAGCGGCCGTAGAAAACAAGGCTCGGCGCGCCGAGGAGGTAGTGGACGCGATTTTTGAATCGCTTGACCAATATTCCGAAGGACAGCTAACCGATGATGCGACGGTCGCAGTCATGCACATCTTGTGAGTCGTAGCAGGGCTCGCATTGGAAGCCGAGGTCGCAAAGGGACAGCGAGTGAATTGTTTTGTGGCGGCATGATCGCTGTTAACTCGGGCCAACTTCCAAAAGGAGACGCCCCACAAAATCCGTCCAGCCCTTGCTCGACCTCGAACACGCTAAATCTGCAGCTTTGAGCTAAACGGTCACGAACAGTCTTGGTGGCTCAGTTTCTTGAACTTCATCATCATCCTTAGCCGCGCCTGACTCAAGCCATCGATCAAGTGATCGATCAATTCGGCGTCCCACCACTTGCCCAGTTCCTCGCGCCAGACCTGGCCTGATTCTCATACAACTCTTGAACCGCATCTTGGGCCGAGCCTCCAGCATTGCGCCGTCTTACTTGCCTGCCTTTCCGGACATGCTTGTCTCCGCGCGGTAGACCATCTTCCCACCAAACATGGTCCACAAGACCTTGGTCTCTCTCAGTTCTTCCGCTGCAATGGTCATTACGTCCCGATCCACCAACACCAGGTCGGCCTGTTTGCCGGGTGCAATCGTCCCGATCTGGTCCAGCATATTCAAAGCATGTGCAGAGTTCCGAGTATAGGCATACAGCATCGCCTCGCGAGGCATGCGCTGGTTGGCGTCCAGCACGCCTTCGTCCCCCTTGCGCGTTTCTGCGTAGTACATGGCCTCAAACACATTCGCGCTCGACACTGCCCAGTCACTCGCGCCCGCGATCGTTGCGCCCGCATCCAGCAGCGACCGGGCCGGATACTGCCACCTGTAAATCTCTGGGTCGATGTACGGCTTGACTGCCTCGATAGCGTCCGAGTTCCCTTGGGCCCACAGCAGTTGCAATGACGCGATCACCCCCAGTTCACGGAAACGCGGAAAGTCTTCCGGGTCGGCAAACTGGATATGCGTGATTGTGTGTGGCAATCCACTGTTGCCGTTGGACCTTCTGGCCGCGGCAATGGCGTCGAGAGCGGTTTTCACGGCCAGATCGCCAATCGCGTGCACATGGACAATCAGGCCCTGCTTGTCCGCAGCTGTTGCCAACGCAGACAGTCGCTCCCGATCAAACAACAATTCCCCGTTCGATCCGTCTCCGTAAGGCCTGGTGAGTGCTGCCGTATGTGACGGGTATTCGACAACACCATCCTCGAAGATCTTGATGCCCGGGATCGCCAGGTTGGGCACATCTTTGAATTCCTTTCGCAGCCCTTGAACCTCCGGCAATGGGTCGCCCTTGATCTTCGGATCAATGCGAGGAAAAACTGTCACGTGAGCGCCCAACTCTCCCCGTTCAGAAAGTGTTTTGTACACAGTCAAAATGTTTCGGCGAACGAAATCGACGCTCCGATACGTGCTCGCTGGCTCCAGCCACGCCGTAATTCCCAAAGAATGGTTGTGTGCAACCGCCGCTCGGCCCGCATCGAAGAGTTGTGCCGGCGTGTAGTCCGGTACAACCGCAACTACCTTTTCGAGCCCATCATCGACAGCGAACCCATTCGGCTTCAAATCCGGACCGAAACCGTAAAATCGGCGCTCCTTCGGGGAAAGACGCTGTAGAAATTCCTGTGTCACTCCAGCCTCGCGAAGCAACGCCTTATTTGCCCAGCCCGTGTGTCCGTCCGCTCCCTCGAGCAACAGCGGCAGGTCCGAATACTCACCCGCACTGAAGCGCGCATTCAGCTCTTCCGGTTTCGACCAGAAATCCAGGCTCAGGCTCGTGATATCCATGAAGCGCCCGCGCATACCACGGCCGCTGCGCCGCGCTTCAGCCACGAAGGCAACCAGATCGTCTAGCGTATGCACCTTGTCATCTACGTCAGCGCCGGTCAACACGGTTGAACTGTCCATCACGTGCGTGTGGCTGTCGATGAGCCCAGGGAGAAGTGCCTTACCTTGAATGTCGATCTTCTCGGCATCAGGTCCTGCTGCCTTTATCACGTCCACCAGCGCGCCGACAGCCACGATCTTGTCGCCGCAAATCGCCACCGCCTCTGCATACGGATGATCCGGTTCTCCGGTGAAGACCTTCCCGTTGTAAAATACGCGCCCCTTCTCCGCATGTGCCGCCGTCAGCGCGACCAGTCCGACGATTGCCAGACTTGCCATACCGGTGAATATCCCTCGTCGCATTCGCACCCCCTTGTGCACCAATGCCGCGTATCAACTCCCCTCATACCTACTCCTGTCCGATCTCAAGATAATAATCCGAACGAGCGGCTGCGAGCGGAGAATCGAGCGCTGTATAGGGCTGCGAGCTTTAAGCTGACCGCAGTCATCGAAACTCCTTCGCCGTTGGGAATGACATCATCGAAAGCAGCCAGCGTGATGTCAATACGTCACGTTTTTTGACAGCCACATTCCGCTCAGCTGACCGGCAATTCGGAAGTAGTCTGAAGAGCCAAACAATTTTTGAAACTTTTTAGGTGACTCAATCTGGGTCCAATCAGGTCTGTTAAGCCGTGGCGAAGAGTTCCTTTGGATTCCGGTGACAAGCTGTCAGCTTCGTTCAGTGTCACAACGATGCAGCTAACTGCCACTCTGTCAGAGCAGCGTCCTGATCCTAGCTGGATAACGAATACTTAGCGATTCGCGGTAGGCAACAGCAAGGGAACAACAAGCCCCAAAACACTCCACAAAACCGTGATCCAAGACAGAAGAAAGAGCTACGAGAATCAACTACATGAGTTCTTTGGAGCAATCGGCAGGTCGCGGGTTCAAGTCTCTAATTCAGATAGTTAGCTTTCTCGCTCACCGCCGTTTGATCACATCTGGTCGCTTTTGGTAACAACTTCCGGCTCATTCCTTGCAATGGCTCCACCGAGTGCGATCGACACCGCTTTCAAGTCACTATCGTACGTCACGGAAAATCGCTGCCCGCCCTCCTGATGCAATTGCCCTAGGGAAACTGTCCTAGAGAAAACTACGCCGTGCTCTTGTTAGGCTAGAAACAGTGGTCACGAAGTTGGTGAAAGGTCGGTCGGGACGGGGTAGCTCGGTGGGAAGGTGCGCTCTCGTACCGCGCCCGCCTTGCAACTTGCCCTCACCTCCCTCTGCGCCATATGTCGAACCACAGGAACCCAGGTGGTCGGGAGGGATTGTCCTGAGTTCCTGTGCTGAGGGGTTGACGAGGGGAGTGGTCGAGCAGCTCTGCGCAGGTCAGAGATTCTCCGCCCAAGAATCTGCGACACACATCAGTCTGGCTGTAAAGCCAGAGTCAATCTACGCAGAGCTGCACGAGCCTGTCAGAGAAATGTTCGACGACCGTACCTGGAACGAGGTATTGGGTGTAAGTATCGTCCATCGGAGGATTATCTCAACTGTCAGAATTACTAGTTTTCATGCGTTGACCGGACTAGTCCGTTCCAGTACGAGTAGCACTGAGAACCTAGAAAATAGCCCTGCCTTCGGCGTACAGTCCACGCGTGCCCGCCCCCGCAGGGGGATCCATGAAAGTCAACGAGTTGGTCGCTGCCCTAGTCAAGTTCCTTGTCCAAGGCCCGAGATTGGCTTCGCATAATCGGCCCCTAGGGTCGATTGACGATGTGGTGTCTGCCCTACAAGGCGGACACGAGTTTAAGCGCCCGGTCCCTCTTTTGGAGTGGTGTCGACAAATGCTAAAACTTCTTTGTCCGCCAAGAACATTACGAAGTAGGGCCCTGGTTTCCCGGCAGCCAAGACGTGCATCCGTTCACAGGCTTTCTCTAAGCCCTCGACCGCTTCTAACCACCGAACGTTCCCGTCCTCAGGACTGCGTCCGCAGAAAATATCGAACTTAGGCGCTATCATTGGAAGCCTCGAAAATCTGTGTCTGCTTCTCGTTTACTACAAAGAAGCGCCAACACAAGGAGACTGATCACGCGGGCGTGTGACGGTAACGTGGTGTTGTAAGTGGGTACCTCGTCAGTCCGGCTACTTCCTGCCTATGCACTCCAGAACGAATGGTGCCCGAGTAATCGCGTTCTCGGCCGCAGCCGCCTTTGCGGGACTCAGTCTAGGCGTTTGGACGATCAATCTGTTTAACGTGAAAAGAGAAACCAGAGTCCTGCCAGGCCAAGAACTGAGAGGAACATGGCCACGGTGGTACTCAGAGGCAGTTGACTGATTACAGCGACTTCCTTACGACGCAGCTTCCTCAGAGTTTTCGAGTGGGCCGATCATGCCGAATCCAAACGTGGCGATGGTCAGCGTGGTTCGGATCCATGCGAGTGGTACGGTCCAATTCCAGCGTAGTTCGGAGCTGGGCCATTCCGGTTCGGTCAGGCGTGATTTCGGCGAGACGGCTATTCTCGGAAACCGATTCGTGTGTCATCATTCTGTCCCAGTGAGCTGAGGTCAATTCTACCGAGTTCATTGGAGCGCCCGATTGGGTCTATAATCGCAGGCATTCCGGCTATGGTTACGCCACAAGAGTCGCATCCCGCTTGGTCCATCCGCCTTGCCTTCGAGCTAAGTGGCAACGACCAGACCGCACAGGCGCTGGTGGCTGGACTCAACGTTGCACAGCTCAATTGGCAACCGATACCGGGCTCCTGGAGCGTGGGGCAGTGTCTCGAGCACTTGTGCATCACGAACGAAGCCTACATGCTAGCGATTTCCGTAGCGCTTGAAGAAAAGCCGGACTCTCCGGTCGAGCAGATCACGCCCGGATGGTTTGGGCGGTGGTTCCTTCGCAGCTTTGTCGAGCCTTCGCCAAACGACCGACGTGTTTCTGCTCCGTCCAAGATCCGGCCGGGCGCGAAGGTGGACGTGTCGGTTATCGATCGATTCCTTTCCGACAACAAATCGTGCCGCGAAGTCATCGTGCGAGCGCGTACCAAGGACGTCAACCGCGTTCGCTTTTGGAATCCTCTTGTACCGGGAATCCGATTCACGGTCGGAACGGGACTCGAAATCATTTCGAGCCACGAACGCCGCCATCTATTGCAAGCGGAACGGGTGCGCGACTCGGCGAACTTCCCGCGCACCTGAGTTGCCAAGCGGAATCAGCTGGCGCGATCGGCTGCTCCCACACCCTTCCGCCTTCTATAGACCTTGACTTCCGAACGGGCCCCGATTATACAGGCTGAATTCGTCCCCGGCAGGACCGGTGTTCCATACCTTATTCTGGGACCCCCTCATGACTCGGCTGGTTCTAGCCTTGCTGCTGTTTGCGCCGCCCCATTCGGCAGCACAGGGCATTGGTTGGGTTACCCTGCTGGAGGGCTCGCTGCAGGTCATCCGTGGAGCAACCTTATATCAGGGTGTGGAAGGAATGAACCTCAAACCAGGTGATATCATCGAGACCTCCGACGGGGCATTCGCCCAACTGGAGTTTGCGAGTGGAGCCGTGGTTGCGCTTGGCCCTTCAAGCCGCCTGTATGTCTTCCCCCAAGCAGCCGGAGGGGGTAGCGAACACACTGTTGCGATAGACATGGTGATACTCAACGGGTGGCTGAAACATGAAGCCGCCGCCGGGAAAGGGTCCTACCGGTATCGAACTCCGCAGCTTGCTGTCACCACGACTGCGGGTACGGTCGTTGTTCGAAGCAGTCCCAATACCTGCGATATTTTTGTGGAATCCGGCTCCGCGTCGATTGCGGAGGTGCATCAAAGCGGGAGCCCAGGGCCGACCGCGCCTGCCAAGGTAGGCCAGTTTTTTTCCCGCTTGAAGGGGGCCGGTATCACGAACCTCGAGCGTCCAAGTACTCCGTTTCTGGACTCCATGCCGAAGCAGTTCCGCGACACGCTTCCGCCGCGCCAGGGTCGTTTTTCGGAAAAGCCGGCGGAACCGAAAGCAGAGCATCCGGTGTCCTACGCTGAGATCGAGCCTTGGCTCACGGCTCCCTCCGCCTGGAGGCGAGGCTTGGCGGAAAGGTTCGCGCCGCGCTTATCCGACCCTAATTTCCGAAAACAGATCGAACTGCATGAGCACGAACTCCCTGACTGGGGCCCGATTTTGCATCCGAAAACGACTGCCGAATCTCCGCATGTGAGGAATTGAGTCATGAAACTACTGTTGAAATTCAACGTGGTGCTGCTGTTGGTCTTCGCCGTGGGATTGGTTACGACGGGATTCATATGCCGGCGGCTGCTGCGGCAGAACGCCAAGGCCGAAATCATGGAAAACGCGCGCATCATGATGGAGGCTGCCATCGCGGTGCGCACTTATACCGCCACGCAGATCAAGCCGCTTCTCGAGACGCAAATGAAATATTCGTTTCTCCCACAGTCGGTCCCTGCGTATTCAGCGAACGCCTACTTCGGCCAGTTGCAAAAGGCCTTTCCCGCTTATGCGTACAAGGAAGCAACCTTGAATCCGACTAACCCTGTGAATCGCGCTACGGACTGGGAAGCCGACATCATTCAGGAATTCCGCAAGGTCCGCGACAAAACGGAGATCATCGGCGAAAGAGACACGCCGAATGGCCGAACCCTTTATATGGCGCGCCCGTTGAAAGTTTCGAGCCAGGCATGTCTGACTTGTCATGACACTGTGGAGGGTGCACCGCGGACGATGGTTGAGCGGTATGGAGACGCCAACGGTTTTGGCTGGAAGTTGAACGACATTGTAACGGCTCAGATCGTCTCTGTGCCCATGCAAGTGGCGGTACAGCGAGCCAATGGAGTTTTCTGGACCTTTATGATTTCCCTTGCGCTGGTTTTCCTTGTGGGTATTGTCGCCATCAACTTGCTTCTGATATTCCTGGTGATCCGGCCTGTGAACCAGCTTTCCAGCATGGCCAGCAGCGTGAGCCTGGGCAATTCCGACATCACGGAGTTCCCGGTGATGGGCAAGGATGAGATTGCGGAGCTATCACTTTCCTTTAATCGAATGGGAAGAAGTCTTGCGGAAGCGATGAAATTGTTAAAAGCATGATCCTTCGCGTGGCAAAGCTCGGTGGCTTGTTTCGGCCAAGTTAAGACTCTGGATAACCGGCATCGCGCAAAAACTGTGCCCGTTCGTTCTCCTTTAGGTGGCCGGCCAGGATCACATAAAGACCTCGCAAGCTGTCTGCGTGCCGCGCGGCGCGTTCTGCCAAGACTTGTGAGATCGGACCGAGATAGCGCGCCGCCAGTTCCGCTGCTTTGCCGATATCAGCTGGATTTAGCGGCGCGCCAGTTCGCGGAACCGAAGCGTCCGTTGATTGGCCCGCTCCCGCCGCGGCTGCGTTAGCCGTCTGCACTTCGGGCGGAGCTGTACACACGAATTGTTTCCTCTTTGAAAGGAAAACCTCGCGGTCATGCGGCGACGAAATCGTTGAAGCGATCTGCGCGAACATCTCGTCCTGATTTTTCGCTTTGGCCGCAGCTTTCTCAACGATGAAACGTGCGATCGGGCCGAGCGAAACGGCCAGGTGTTTTTCAATCGTTTTGAGATCCAGCTTTTCTTTTGCGCCCGTACCGGTTTCAACCTGAGAACTCAAGGGAAGGACGCTCGAAGCGAGAGGCTGCGGAACCGTATCGGGAGCGGAGGACGACGGGCCCGGCTTCACGCCGGCGGATGGCGCGGAATTTGGACCGGCTTCCTCGCCTTTTTCAGCGTGAGCAGGCGCGTCGGGAGAAGGGGTGCCACCCAGCAATACATAATCGCGCGCCGCGTCGGCAGCGGACGGAAACAAGGTTATCTCCGACACTTGCGCAGCAATCTTACGCTCAGACCCAGGATCTGTTGCCGGGCGCCGACGCGCGGCGATTTCCTCAAACAGAGCTCTGATCTTGGGGTCTTCCGACGAGAAGAGCTTCGACTCGATCGCGTCTTTCAGCAGAAGCGCGGCATCTGTAAGCTTGCCGTCGTTCAGAAGGGAGTGCGCGGCCTGAATCATTTCGGCCTGCTGCACCCTCTTCTGTTCGCGGAATTCCAATTCCTTTTCTGCCTGATGGAGAACGGCTGCCAGCCTGGGATCCTCTCCAAGAGCCGTGATGGACTGGCGAGCAAGATCAATCGCATCAGTCAGTTGATGGCGCGTTAGCATCCGCTCGACTTCACGAACGCGCTGTTTCAGTAAGTGTTGTTTTCCTTTTTCGGCCTGTTCATTCTTTGCGCGAACAGCAAGGGTCAGAATTTCGGCGTTTGCTGGAAATTCCGACAGCGCCGTTTCCGCAGCCTGAATCGCGTCCGCGAAACGCCCGTCTTTCACCATTTCCTGAATCTCGCCGATAAGTTGCTCGAGGTGGAGCCGTTGTTGGAGCTGGGTCTGTTCGGTGCGCGCAGTAATCAGCAGGTCGGTGACGTCAGAGTCCCACGGAAATTCGCGTTGCAATTCCTTTCCCAACGCTACGGTCTCTTCGTAATTCCTCTGGCTCAGCAAAACGCGCAGCTGACTTTTTCCTTCGCTGACGCGTTGCTCGCGTTGTTGCACATCGCGGCCGTAGACTGCTTGCGCTTGTAAGCTGTTCGCCGTGGGATCAAAAGGGAATTGCTGAAAGAAAGTATCGAGCGCCTGCAGAGCTTCTGTAAATTGTCCGGAGCTCAGCAGGTCGCGGATGCCCACAAGTAGGGTCTGGCGGCGCTGCTCGGCCTGATCCTGACGAGCGGCATCGAGAAACTTGAGAATCTCGGGATCATCTGGAAACTGCTGGTTCACAGAAACCAGCAAGCTGACGCAATCCTCGTATTTGAGGTTCGTCCACAACGAACGGGCCTGCTGAAGGAGAGTGTCGCGCTGTTTCCGGAATTCCCGGCGGGTTCGTTCCTCCCGAACCTGTTTGAGATGATCACGCGCGGACTCGTTGCAAGGATCGAGGGAAAGCGCTCGGTCGAGTTGGGTTTCCGCTTCGGTCAGAGATCCCTGGGCCAAAAGCTCTTCCGAGGTGAGAAGCGCATGCCTGATCTTGCGAGAGCGTTCCAAAGCGAGCTGCGCCTGGCGCACGACCTCTGCCGCGGGCTCGTAGGAAGAATCCAACTTCAGCGCCAGTTGGGCCTCGGACCTGGCTTCTTCGTGCTGGCCTTGCGCCAGGAGCTTCTGAGCCTTTTCGACGTGAACCCGTACCTGGGGAACAAGCTTCTGTTTGCGAAGTTCGGAGTTGATTAAGTCGGAGACGCGTTTGGCCTGAAGGTTGGTTGAGTCCCAATTCAGGATTTGAACAATTTCCGATTTTGCCGCCAGCAAGTCGCCCTCGTTCAGCAAGCGTTCGCTGTTCTCCAGCAAGATCGTGATGTCTGCCTGAAGCAAACGCTTCCAGACCGGCTCCAAGTCCGTGAGGACTTCTTCCATGCTCTGGTAGCGCTCCTCTACATTCTTTGCCAGCATGCGAGTCAGAATCTTTCGGACGTCTTCGGGTGTCCCCGGAGCGGCCTCAGAGATTGGCCGCGGTTCTTCAAGGACGACGTTTGACATCAGGGCAGCCGCACTGTCGCCTCGGAACGGCCTGCGGTAGGCCAACAGCTCGTAGAACATTACGCCGGTGGCCCAAATGTCGGATTGCGCATCGGCCGCAGCTCCGTGGAACAGCTGGGGAGACATGTAACCCAGGGTTCCGATCAGGAATCCGGAAGATAGCGAGACCGAAGCCTCGCCAAGCCGCGCGATTCCAAAGTCCACCACCACTACGGATCCATCCGTACCGACCACGACGTTCGCAGGCTTTATGTCGCGGTGGATGACGGGGGGATTCTGTCTGTGGGCGTAGTCCAGTGCCCGGCACGTGTGAACGATGAAGCCGACACGCTGGGAAAGAGGCAGGTTCGGAAGGCGGTCAATGACCTTATCGAGGCTTTCGCCATTCAGGAACTGCATGGCGATGAAAGGCATATCGCCTTCGTGCCCCAGCTCGTAGATGGTTACAATATTCGGATGCCGCAGGTTGCCGGCCGATCGCGCTTCCGAATAAAACCGTTTGAGCGCTATGGCGTCTTCAAACAACCCGGCCTTCAGCGTCTTCAAGGCGACAACGCGATTGATTAGTGGGTCGCGCGCCTTATAGACGACACCCATCGCGCCCTGTCCCACCTTGGACAGGATTTCGAATTTGCCGAGTTTCTTGACCTCGGACAACGGTTCGTCTCCGAAAATGCAAAACCGCTCCCGTTCATAGGAGACCTGGAGATCGCCCTGACGGGCCAAACAGCAGACTTAGGTTGCGATGCTGCCAAATCGGCGCCGGGGTGTCAATTGATTCCCCTACCCGGACGGCTGTTTTATGAACAAATCGAGCGGATTTAGCGAAGCGCTCGACCCTATTTTCGTTCCCACGAGGATGATTTGCATAGCTGGTAATCGTGTTTGTGACGGATCCATCAGTTCCTGATCCGGATCGCATCCCGCCTCGTTGCAGAACGTACGTTGTTGGAGCCTGGGAGGTGTCTCCCTCAAAGCTTCGTACCCCTTGGTGGGGAAGTCGGCTCAAGGGCTTAACCCGCTAGGGATTCCCCTAGTTGACATAGGAGCCGCGCAGGCCTAGAAAGGTTGAATCAGCGGCAACACTACCTTTGCGGACCGAAACGGATGTTCGCTCAAGCCGGGTAATGCCGGGAGGGGTCCGTCATGAAACACAGAATCTTTCGATCAAGGGTTTTCTGGAGTGTTAATCGAAGCGCATGGGCGCTGATATGCGCCGCTGCGCTTGTTCCGGACAGTCCATGCCTGCTTGGGTATGCACCTCAGGAGTCCGCCGCTCCGCCAGCCCAGGAAGCGAAAATACCACCGGACCAGCTTGATTCATTGGTCGCGCCCATTGCCCTGTATCCCGATCCTCTTCTGGCCCAGGTGCTTGCGGCTTCGACGTACCCACTTGAGCTTATTCAGCTACAGCAGTGGTTGTCGAAGCATAAGGATCTGAACGAAAAGGCGCTCGCCGATGCGGTGGCGAAGCAGCCTTGGGACCCGAGCGTTCAGTCCATGGCGGCACTTCCTGACGTGGTGAAACTGCTAACAAACGACGTCCAATGGACGACCGACCTGGGAAATGCTTTCCTGGCGCAACAATCGGATGTAATGGATGCGGTTCAGCGCATGCGCGCGAAGGCTAAGGATCAAGGTAACCTGAAGTCCACTGAGCAAGTGAAGGTGGAGACGAAGGTGGTGGAGAGCAAGCAGGTAATTGTGGTCGAGCAGGCCAATCCGCAGGTCGTTTACGTTCCTAGCTACAACCCCACCGTAGTCTATGGCGCACCCGTTTACCCTTATCCCCCCATTACTTATCCTCCGCCGGGTTACTACGCCGCGGGGATGGCAATTTCCTTCGGCGTTGGAGTAGCGATGGGAGCAATGTGGTCAGGCGGCTGGGGTTATAACTGCGGCTGGGGCGGCAACAACAACGTCACCATCAACAACAATAACAATTTCAATCGCAATACCAACGTCCAGGGGGGCAACCGCGTTAATGCTAAAGGTGGGAACAGCTGGCAACACAATTCCGCGCACCGTGGTGGCACACCATACTCCAACCGCGCGACGGCCAATAAGTTCGGCGGTACGGCTCGAGGTGATTCCATGGCAAATCGCCAGGCGAATGCGCGGCAGCGGCAGCAAGCAGGTGCCGGCAACCGTGGCGGGGTAGGGGATCGAGGTGGTGTTGGAGACCGAGGTGGCGTGGGAGATCGTGGAGGAGCGGGAGATCGCGGTGGCGTAGGTGACCGTGGGGGTGCTGGAGACCGAGGAGG